>Ga0326726_10002532_pt1 | contig 16784 bp, 14 predicted proteins | sample MHFenrmetagenome_2_FD_207603 | JGI IMG/M metagenome (GOLD analysis project Ga0326726, IMG submission 207603) | Lab enriched peat soil microbial communities from Michigan Hollow, Ithaca, NY, United States - MHF15MN | ecosystem: Environmental > Terrestrial > Soil > Wetlands > Peat | place: USA... | reverse complement strand
TTCATCTCGTCGCTGGTGACGAAGCTGACACCTTGCAGTGTCGGCACCTCGATCTTCACCTCGCCGGTCACGTCCGCGGCGTCGAGTGAGGCGAAGGGATCGCCTTCCTCCTGCGTGGGCTGCGGAGCCTTCGCGGCCTCCGGGGCGGCCGGCGCCTCGGGCGCGGCGGGCGCCTCGGGGGTCGCCTGCCCGGCAGCGGCCAGTCGCGCCGCTTCCTCGGGCGTCAGCTTGCGCATCGAGCCCGCGGAGATCCAGATCAGATCTCCCGGATAGATCCGGTGGGGATTGACGAGCTTGGGCTCGTTCTCCTTCCAGACGGACGGCCAGATCCAGGGCGTCCCGAGATACTTCTCGGAGATCGCCCAGAGCGTGTCACCCTTCTGGACCTTGTAGATCTGCCCTTTTCGGCCGTCGGGAGTGACACCCTCGCCCTGCTCTTGCGCGAGGCAGAGCGTAGGCAGGATCAGCAGACCGATGGCGAGCGTGATGGGGCGCAGCGAGGACATGGATTCCCCCTTCTGCGCCGCGCATCGGCACGCGGCCGATACGCCTTTACCGAACGGCGCACACGGCACGCCTTCGGCCCGAGGACGCGCCGCTGCGCCTCTGTCACCCGGTCTGAAGCTCCTTGAGCAGCTTCTCGGCATCGGCTCGCTCGTTGAACTGCGCGACTTCGTCGAGCGCGCGTTTCAGCTCCGCAACGGCGCGATCGCGCTCGCCGTTCTTGTCGTAGGCCTTGGCCAGGTGGTAGCGGACGGTGCCCCGCAGCGGGTGGCCCTCCGGATAGCCCTCGATCGCCTCCTTGAAGAGCGCGATGGCCGCGGCCGAGATGCCCTTCTTGTACATGATCCAGCCGAGCGTGTCGGCGACGCTGGGCTCGTTGGGCAGGGCGTTCTTCGCGTCCTGCGCGAGCTGCAGCGCGCGATCGAGGTCGGCGGGGGTCGGGTTGTCGACGTTCGCCAGCAGCCAGGCGAGGTTGTTCTTCGCGGCCGCCTGGTCCTGGTCGATGCGCAGAACGTCCTCGTAGTACTCCTTCGCCTGCGCGGTCCGGCCCGCCGACTCACACAGCTGCGCGAGCTCTAGCGAGATGCCGGCGTTGTCCGGTTGCAACGTATGCGCCTTGTCGAGCATCTGGATCGCCTGGTCCAGACGCTTCTCTCCGCCCTCCTTGCGCCACATCTCGCGATACAGCTTGCCTAGCGTCATGAGTGACTCGACGCGCTTCGGATCCTTCTGGATGGCGAGCTGCAGGTCAGCCTCGGCCTTCTCGAACGTGTCCGGCTTCTGGTCGGGGCTGCCCAGCCGGATCTTCGCGCGCATCTCGTAGAGCGCCGCGTTGTCGGGCTGCTCCGCGATCCAGCCGTCGATCTTCTTCATCGCCTGCTCCGGCTGGCGCTCGTCGAGATCCGCCTGCGCGATCTCCGCCATCACCGGCGCGTTCGACGGGTCTTGCTGGTGGAGCTTCTCGAGGATCGGCGCGGCCAGCTTCGGCTCGCGCGTGCGCCGATAGAGCTGCGCGATCTTGAGCTGAAGCTCCGGCGACGCGTCGTCGGGGATCGTGACCGCGTGCAAGGCCTCGCGCGCCTCGTGGATGCGCTTCAGGCGCACGAGCGCCTCGGCGTAGATCAGACTCACGCGCAGGTCGCCGTGCGCCTGATCGAGCGCCGCCTTGGCTTCGCGCGCGGCGTTCTCGTTGTCGTTGGAATCGAGATACAGGGCCGAGAGCTGGCTGCGCGCGGGCAAGTTCTGCGCGTCGAGCTGCAACGCCTGCTGGAACTCGCTGCGCGCGAGCTCGTTCTGGTGCTGCGCGAGATACGCGGTGCCGAGCAACACGTGTGCAGACGCGTTGGGTTGCTCGTCGATCACGCGCCGCAGGCTCGTCGCCGCCTCGGCGTACTTCTTGTCCAGCAGATAGAACTTCCCCTCGGTGAACAGACCGAGGACGCTCTTGGGATTCTCCTTCAGCACTTCGCGCACGATGGCCCACGACTCGGGCGTGGGCGTCGCGGACTCACCCTTCTGGTCGACCATCAGCTCGGCGCGGCGCAGGCGCGCGGACTCGTTCTTCGGCTCGAGCTTGATTGCGCGATCGACGTCGTCGAGCGCCTTGTCCATGGCACCCGTACGGCGGTGGTAGTCCGCCAACACGAGCAGAGGGTCGACCGAGTCGGGCTTCGCCTTCACGCCCGCCTCGAGTATCTCTTCCGCCTTGTCGGCCTTGCCCGTCGAGTAGTAGAAGCGCGCGAGCGTGAGCAGCACGTTCGTGTCGGTCGGCGCGTCGTCCCGCGCTTGCACCAGAATCTCTTCCGCCTTGTCGTTCTGCGACTGATTCAGGTAGAAGTTCGCGAGAAACAGGCGTACAGACGTGCGGTCTTGCGGAGTGTCCGCGACCGAGATCGCGGTCTGGAGCTCGTTCAACGCCTCGTCGTTCTTCCCGATGATCGCGAGGAAGCGCGCGAGGCTCGTGTGATTCGCTGCCGAGCCCTTCGCCTCGACCAGCTTGCGCAGCGCCTCCTCGGCGCCGGCCACGTCGCCCTTGCGACCGAGCGCCTGGGCCTTGAGCGCGAGCGCCGCCTCGTGCTGCGGGTTCACCGCAAGCGCCGCGTCGACGTCCTCGAGCAAGCCGTCGACGTCGCCCTTCACCGACTTCAAGCCGCCGCGCAGCAGCAGCGCCTCGATGTTCTTCGGATCCTTCTCGAGCAGCACGGTGATTTGCTCGAGCGAGCCGTCGTAGTCGCGGGCGACGAACAGCACCTGCGCGAGCTTCAGCTTCCACTGCTCGTTGTCGGGGGCGAGCCGGGCCGCCTCCTTGTACTGCCACAGCGCTTCGCCGTACTCCTGGAGCGCCCAGAGCGTCTCGGCCATCTGGTAGTGCGCTTCCGCGTCGTTGGGCGCGAGCTTCAGCAGGTTGAGGAGCGCGATCTTCGCCTCGCTCCACTCTTTCTTGTCGTAGTACTCCGTCGCCGCTTTGCGCGTTTCGGCGATTCGCGCTTCGCGCGAGGTGCACCCGCCGCCGACGGCAGCCAGCAGCAAGACGGCAACGAGGACGGCGGCGCGCATCTCGAAGATCCTCCAGCGGAGCGGTTTCGCCCGAACCTCTAGCATAGCCGGAGTGTGACCGTGCCGGGCCGCAGGATCGCGAGCGGCGAGGGTCCCTAGCTGTCGGCGTCCGCGGAGGGAACGAGGTAGCGCTTGCCCTCTTGCTCGAGCCAGCCCTCGTCCTTCAGCTCCTTCACGACCCTCGTGATCGTCTCTCGGCTGGTGCCGACGAGATCGGCGAGCTGCTGGTGCGTGATCGGGGACGTGGCCATGCGGTCTTCGCGGCCGGCGACCGGCTCCTTGGCCAGGCGCGCGAGCAGGCGGCGCGTGCGGCCCTCGACGCGCTCGAAGAGGAGACCCTTGATCTGCTCGTCGGTCTCCCGCAGGCGGCGCGCGAGCACGCGAATCAGCTCCAGGGTCACTTCGTGGTTCTGCTTCAAGAGGCCGAGAAAGTCCTGACGCGACAGCGCGAGCAAGACACACGGTGTCGTCGTCTTCACCGACGCGGAACGCGGCGCGCGATCGAGCAGCGCCATCTCGCCGTGGAAGTCACCGGGGCCGAGGATCTCGAGAATCTTCTCGCGACCGTCCTCGGACATCTTGGTGACCTTCACCTGCCCTTCCTGGATGATGTACATGTAGTCACCGATCGAGCCGTCTTCGTAGATGACGGCTTCCTTCGGGAACTTGCGGTCGATCAGCAGACCGGCGATGTCCGCAAGATCTTTCTCACCCAGGTCGCGAAACAGGGGAATCGCGCGCAGAGCTTCGTTCTTGTCTTTCATGTCTGGTTCCCCCTCGACGAGATCTCCAACGCTCACAGAAGATCCTCGCGGCCGCGGCGAGCGAGCTCGTCCACGATCTTTCGTACGTCTTGCGCTCGGTGGTTAGCACAGACCAAGAGTGCATCGGTGGTCTGGATCACAAGCAAATCCTTCACGCCCAGGAGCGCGATCGTCTTATCGGTCGAGCTCCACACGACATTGTGTTGCGCATCGAGCAGAACTGGTGGCGTCGGGGAGTGTACGCGGTTCGCGTCGAGGGCGGCGAGATGCGCGCCCAACGCGTCCCAGCTGCCGAGGTCGCTCCAGGCGAAACGACCGCGCAACGCGAAGACGCGTCGGCTGCGCTCGAGCACCGCGTAGTCGAACGAGAGCGGTCGTACCCTGCGGTACGCGCGCGCGAGCGCCGCGCGCGAGACGCGCCGCCCCGAGGCTACGCGGTCCAGTGTCGGCCCGAGAGCGTCCCACACCTCGGGCGCGAGCCGGCGGGTCTCCTCGAGGATCCGCTCGGGGCGCGCGAGCACCATGCCGGCGTTCCAGAGATAAGAGCCGTCGGCCACGAAGCGGCGCGCGCGCCGCAGGTCGGGTTTCTCGACGAAGCGCGCGACGCGCGCGACCGAGCCGCGCGCGCGGGAAGACAGGCGCAGATAGCCGTAGGCGGTGTCCGCGTGCGATGGCTCGATGCCCAGCAGGACGAGGCGTTCGCCGTCCGCCGCCGCGCGCGCGCCCTGCATCACCGCGCGCGAGAACGCGCGCGCGTCGGGAATGTGGTGGTCGGCGGGAAACACGCCGATCACGCCGTCGTCGCCGCGTCCGAGCGACTCGGCCGCGCTCCAGGCGATCGCCGCGGCGGTGTTGCGCGCGACGGGCTCCAGCAGAAGTCGCGTCCCGCGGTGCGCCCGCAGCGCCGCGCGCGTGGCGCCGGCGAGGGCCTGCGCCGAGACGACCGTGGTGCGCGACGCGGGCGCGAGCACGCGCAGGCGCTCGAGGGTGTCACCAAGTAGTGTACGACGCCCGACGAGCGGCACGAACGGCTTGGGGACCGCGCGCCGGCTCGCCGGCCAGAAGCGCGTGCCCGCGCCGCCGGCGAGCACCACCGGCAGAATGGCGGGCGCCGTCGCTATCGCCCCACTCCGCTGTAGCGAAAGCCGAGGCGCTTCATCTCCGCCGGCTCGCAGATGTTGCGCATGTCCACGATCACCGGCTGCCGCAGTCTCTCCTTCAAGAGCGCGAGGTCGAGCTTGCGAAACTGATTCCACTCGGTGAGGAAGAGCAGCGCGTCGCAGCCTTTCGCCGTGTCGTATGGATCCTCGCAGAAGACCGCGCCGTCGAGCTCGCGCGCCGCGTTGTCCATGGCCTGCGGATCGAAGCAGCGCACGTGCGCGCCGCGCCGCTGCAGCTCTTGAGCCACCCAGATCGCCGGTGAGTCGCGCACGTCGTCGGTGTTCGGCTTGAACGAGAGACCGAGCACGCCGAGCGTCTTGCCGTTCACGCTGCCGAGCAGCTTCTCGACCTTCGCGATCATGCGCTCGCGCTGCGCGCTATTCGCCGCGACCGTCGCCGACACGATGCGCTGCTCGACGCCGAACTCGCGGCTGAACTGCACGAGTGACAGCGTGTCCTTCGGGAAGCACGAGCCGCCGTAGCCGGGTCCCGGGTGGAGGAACTTGCGGCCGATGCGGCCGTCGAGCCCCATCGCGCGCGAGACGTCGTGGACGTCGGCGCCGACCGCCTCGCACAGCGCCGAGATCTCGTTGATGAAGCTGATCTTGGTCGCGAGAAACGCGTTGCTCGCGTACTTGATCAGCTCGGCGGTCGCCACGTTCGTGATCACGAACGGCACCTCGATCAAGTTCAGCGGCTTGTAGAGGTCGCGCAGGATCGCGATCGCCTCCGGATCCTCGGCGCCGATCACGACGCGGTCCGGTCGCAGGAAGTCCTCGACGGCGCTGCCTTCGCGCAGGAACTCGGGGTTCGACGCGACGGAGCAGCGCACGCCCTCGCGACCCGCCGCCGCCGCCGCTTCGGCGATCTTGCTGCGCACGCGCTCGGCGGTCTTCACCGGCACGGTGCTCTTGGTGACGACGACCTTGTAGCCGTCGAGGTGCGAGCCGATCGTGCGCGCGACTTCGTCGACGTACGACAGGTCGGTGCTCCCGTCGGGGCTCGGCGGCGTCGGGACCGCGATGAAGATCACGAGTGAGTCCTGGACCGCGCGCGCCGCGTCGGTGGTGAAGTGGAGCAGCCCGGCGTGCACGTTCCGGCGCACGATCTCCTCGAGACCCGGCTCGAAGATGGGGATCTCGCCGGCCTCGAGGCGCGCGATCTTCGCGGCGTCCTTGTCGACGCAAGTCACGCGGATTCCGAACTCCGCGAAGCACGCACCGGTCACGAGCCCGACGTAGCCAGTGCCGATCACCGAGATGTTCATCGTTCCGACTCCCTCCGTAGCGCAAGCGCGATCGGGCGCACTCCCTCCGACAGGGCGATCCCGACCGCGATTCCGAGCGCGTCCCGCGCGAAATCCGCGAACGACGCGACGCGCCCGGGAACCCAGAGCTGCAAGACCTCGTCGACACCGGCGAAGAGCGTGAGACCCAGGAAGATCCAGAGCGCGCGCCGAGCGCGCGGCGCGACGACGGCCCATAGAGTAACCAGCGCGAGCCCGGCGAACAGCGGGATGTGCAGCAGGTCGAGGGTGTAGGCCGACAGCCCCCAGCGCGCGAGCCGTCTGCCGGGCAACGCGGACAGCGAGATCACGACAGCCATGTACAGGAGGGCCGCGAATCCGCGCAGAGGCACGACGCGAATCACGCCGCGGCCCCTTCGAACGAGGTCGAGGGCTCGCAACAGGGGAGCGCGGCGCGCTCGAGTAACTCGAGCCGAGACACGCGCACCGTGGCCGCGGCGCTCGCCGTCACGCGCACGCGCCGTCCTCCCGCAGCCACCGCACGAACCTGGCGACGCCTTCGTCGAGATCGATCCGCGGCGCATATCCGAGCTCCGCCGCGGCGTGCGCGACCGACGCCCACGTGCGCGGCAGGTCTCCCGCCTGCGGCGGGAGACTCTCGCGGCGCGCCGGCCTGCCGAGCACGCGCTCGAGCGCCGCGATGATCTCGTTTACGGTCACGGGCTTGCCTCGACCGAGGTTGTAGACGTGAAACGCGCGCGCGCGGTCGAGCGCGCGCAGGATGCCATCGACGGTCTCGGTCACGAACGTGAAGTCGCGCTCGATGCTGCCGTCGCCAAACACCGGGATGGGCCGGTCGGCGAGCATGAGCATCGCGAACTTGTGGATCGCGAGATCGGGCCTCATGCGCGGTCCGTAGGCGTTGAAGAAGCGGAGGCAACTGACTGGCAGGCCGCTGGAGGCGAATGCGGCGTGGCACAGGAGCTCACCACCGCGCTTGGTCGCGCCGTAGGGACTGACAGGTCGATCGGCCGCCAAGTCCTCGGTGAACTCGCCGCGCGGCCGCTCGCCGTAGACGCTCGAGGACGAGGCGAACACGAAGCGTTCGACGCCGCCGCGCAGCGCCGCGTTCAGCACGACGGACGTGCCCACGAGATTCACGTCCGAATAGGTGACGGGGTCCTCCAAGCTCGGCCGCACGCCGGCGCGCGCGGCGAGATGCGCCACCTGCCGCGGCGCGAAGCTCGCGAAGCTGCGCGCCACGAACCCCGCGTCGCGGATGTCGCCCTCGAACACGCCCGCGAAGCCGCGCTGCCGGCGCGCGCTCGCGAGATTCCGCTCCTTGCGCGCGCGCGGATAGAACTCGTGGAACGAGTCGAGCACCGCGACTTCGTCGCCCCGCGCGAGGAGCGCATCGACGAGCAGCGAGCCGATCGCTCCCGCGCCGCCGGTGACGAGGACCCGCGAGCTAGGGCCCGAGGCCGAGGCTGTACGTGTAGGTGAAGCCGACGCCGACGGTGTATCTGTTGTAGTCGTTCCCGAAGAGCTGGACATCTCCCACCCGATCCTCGAAGCGAACGACCGCGAAGGTGGACAAGCGCTTGCGGAGCTGCCAGTCGATGCGGGCGGAGGCGTTCGCGTAGTTGCTCGACAGCGAGCTGCCGCTCCCGAGCGAGCACTGACCGCCCTTGTTCCGCCCGGAGCCCGAAATGATGAGCGAGCCCGCGCTGCATGTGAACTCCGGCCCGGTGATCGGGTTGAACGAGCCTTCGACATAGCTCGCGGGCCCGATCTGAGTGAGGTTGTTCGTGGACTTGTAGTACTGGTACCTGCCTTGGAGCGTGAACGTCGCGAGCGCCGACAGTCGGTGGATCCAGGACGCCTCGAGGGTGCTCACGTTGACGTCGGTCGCCGACAAGCTGCCGGTGTTGGTCGTCTCCTGCCTGAAGCTGAAGCTCAACCGACCGCGCGGCAGCGAGCGATCGATCGACAGCTCGCCGATCAGACCTGGCCCCGTGTCGTCGAAGTTCATCGGCACGAAGTCCTCGAACGGGACCACGCCGCCCGGGACGGCCGCGACACGCGTGATCCCGCGAGTCACACCGAGCGTCTGCGAGTGGAGACGGCGCACGCCGATCGACAAGTGCGACGTCCACACTTCGCTCCAGGAGCGGTCCCAGCCGATCGAGAGGCTCTGCTGGTCGCTCACGCTCTTGCCGGTGTTGATGTCGGCCGAGTGGGGATCCGTCGGATCCTGCACCTCCACGACGTTGGTGGTCACGTTGGACAGGTCCGTCGGGGTCTCGACCAACGAGACACTGAGTCGATCGAGTGCCGTCAGGGACCGCTGGAGGGTCGCGCGCGCGAACCAGCCGTTCTGATCGCGAAACTCCGAGTTCGCAAACGTGGTCGACAGGTAGTGGACCGAGTAGGGGCCACCGCTCACCGTCAGCTTGTCGATGGGCGTCAGGAGATACAGCACGCCGAACTCGCCCTGCCCGAGGTCGACGTTCGGCACGCTGCCCTGGACGATCTGTCCCGGCGTGATCACGGGCTGGCCCGGAACGCCCTCGCCCGGGTTCGTGAACGTGACCGTATCGGCTCGCGCGACTTCGGCGCGCGGGGCGACGCGCTGGTAGCCCCCGTTCCCGAACAGCGACAGGCGCGGCAGGAGCATGCGGTCGAAATTCGCGCCGATGCCGCGATCGACGCCGTTCAGCCCGCTCTCTTCCCAGAACGTGTGACTCGACAGCCAACCCTCGACGCGCGTCGAGCCGAGCGTGCCGGAGTTCTCATAGCTGATCGACGGCCGGACGATCGTCACCGCGCTCCCGATCGGGTTCGTCTCCAACGCGAACACGTTCGAGTCGTAGTCCTGCTCGGTGACGAGGTTCAGCTGCAGCTCGTCTATCTCGCCGGCGCGCGCGGAGAGCGCGAAGCTACACAGAAGCGCGACAGCCGCGAGGCTAGCGCCAGAAAGGGCGTTCTTGAGGAACAATGATCTGATCTCCGGGCAACAGCAGGATGTTCTGCGCCACGTCCTTGCCGTCGACGAACCCGTCGTAGTCGAACGTGAACTCCGCCGGCGACGAACCGTGACCGCGGATGATCTTGATGCGGTTCTTGCCGGCGAACGGAGTGAAGCCGCCGGAGATCGCGAGCGCGTCGAGCACGCGCATCTGGGGCTGCAGCGAGATCGCCCCCTCGCGCGTCACTTCGCCCAAGATGTACACGTTCTTAGAACCCACGTGCGTGACGATCACCGTCACCTGCGGCGCGGAGACGTAATCCTTCAGCTTCTCGGTGATGGCGTCCTTGAGCTGGGTCGGAGTGAGTCCCGCGGCCTGGATGTCGTCGATCAGCGGCACCGAGATCTTGCCGTCGAGCCGCACCTCGACACCGTTCAGTGACAGCTCCTGCTCCTTCCATACGTTGATCGCGAGCGTGTCCTGCGCGCCGATCACGTAATCGACCTGGGCGGCCGCCGCGCTGTCCTCGAGCTCCTGCGCGCTCGGCTGGTCGCGCAGCGTCTGCGCGCACGCCGCCAGCGCGAGCGCGAGCAGCGAGGACAGGACCGCGTGGGCAGGGGTAGGTCGGGAGGGCATCGTTCGTCTCTCCTGGAATCCGGGTTACGCCGAGTCGGTGAGACCCGCGTCCCTCATCTTGTACAGCAGGGCCTTGTAGCTGATCTGCAGAATCGACGCGGCTTCCTTGCGGTTCCAGCGCGTGCGCTGCAGGACCTTCGCGATTAGACGCGCCTCCGCGACTTGCGCCGCCTGGCGCGCGACGCGCTTCAAGCTCACGCGCTCGCTCTCACCCGCGAGGAAGCGCTCGAGCTCGCCCAGCGCCGGAGCACAGGCGACGGGATGGCGCTCGGCCTGCGCGCCGCGCGTGCGCAGTTCTTCGAGCACCGGCTCCGCCGTGCCGAGCACGACGATCCGCTTCACGAGGTTCTCGAGCTCCCGAATGTTGCCGGGCCAATCGTATGCGGCGAAGGCGGCGCGCACGTCTTCGGGCAGTGGCTTCGGGTCCTTGCCGTACTCGCGCGCGTAGCGGTCGAGGAAGTGGTCGGCGAGAACGGGAATCTCGTCGCGGCGCTCGCGCAGCGGCGGCAGCTGAATCGTGACCACGTTGAGCCGGTAGAACAGGTCCTCGCGGAAGCTGCCTTCGCGCACGGCCGTCTCGAGGTGGCGGTTCGACGCGGCGATCACGCGGGCATCGACGGCGACGTCACTCTCTCCGCCGAGCCGCGAGAACTGACCGTCCTGCAGAACCTGCAGCAGCTTGGCCTGGAGACTGGGGTGCATCTCCGAGATCTCGTCGAGGAAGATCGTGCCGCCGTTCGCGATCTCGAACTTGCCGAGCTTGCGCTTCTGCGCGCCGGTGAACGCGCCCTTCTCGTAGCCGAAGAGCTCGCTCTCGAGCAGCTCGTGCGGGAGCGCGGCGCAGTTCACCTTCACGAAGGGACGCCGTGCGCGATTCGAGCGCGACCACACCGTGCGCGCCACGATCTCCTTGCCGGTGCCGCTCTCGCCGCGAATCAGCACGGTGATGTCGGTGTCGGCGACGTGGTCGATCATGTCGTCGACCAGCCGCATCTTGCGACTCCCTCCGGCGAACAGCGGCGCCGGCGCCGGGGAGAACGCGCCGTCCGCGAGACGCGCGCGGAATCCGCTCACTTCGGGCTCGAGCGCCGCGCGCGCGAGCACCTTGTCGAGCGCGATCTCGAGCTCCTCGACTTCGAACGGCTTGCGCAGGAAGTCCGCGGCGCCGAAGCGCAGGGCCTCGACGATCGCCTGCGTCGCGCCCACCCCCGAGAGCACGATCACCGGCACGTTGGGCGCGAGCGCCTTCATGGCGCGCAGGGTCGACAGCCCGTCGATGCCCGGCAGAACCAAGTCGAGGGTCGCGACGTCCGGCGGTGCGCGGCGCAGCTCCTCGAGGGCCTCCTCACCGGAGGCGGCGCAGACAGGAGCAAGGCCGCGCGTCCGCATGAACGCGGCCAGCCACTCGCGCGCGCTCGCGTCGTCGTCGACGATCAGAACTCTCTGAACCGGCTTCATCGGAGGCTCGCAAGACATTGGGGGGTGGGAACGCGGGTCCGCCGCCGATTGCGACGACAGCTCCGGGGGCGGAGCTTGCGACTAGCGTGCCAATTGTACTCCGCCCGGTTCCCCCGCGGCGTCGCGCGGACCGAGGCCGAAGCTGCGCGCCTGTGTAGGCGCCCGCCGAAAAGCGGTGGCCAGCTACTCATTCCTCTAGGCGGCGGCAGATCCTGCGCAGCGCGCGGCGGGATCCCCGGTCGCGCGCCCCCATGCTACGCTCGCCCCATGTCGCGGCGCGTCGAAAAACCCTGGGGACACGAGGAGATCTGGGCGGAGACCCCGCGCTACCTGGGCAAGATCCTCGCGATCCGCGCGGGCAAGCGGCTCTCGCTGCAGCTGCACCGGCAGAAGGACGAGGCGATCTACGTGCTGCGCGGAACCCTGCGCCTGACGCTCGAGAACGACGCAGGCGAGCTCGAGATCACCGACCTCGGCCCCGGCGCGAGCCGGCGCATCGCCCCGGGCCGGCGCCATCGCTTCGAGGGCGTCTCGGACTGCGAGCTGTGCGAGGTCTCGAGCCCGGAGATCGACGACGTCGTCCGGATCGAGGACGACTTCGGTCGCGCGCCCGCTTCGTAGCCGCGTCTGCGCGGATGACACCGGAATGTGTTGCCCGGCGGCGCTCTGCCGCGCCGTAACTTGACTGCCGCGCGACGCGCCGCGACGCTCGCGCGCATCCGGGGTGAGGGAGGGCGCGAGGCGTGGCGGGGGCGCAGGACGAGACCAACCCGACCGTCGTGGCGGTGATCGGGAGTGTCTTCCCCATTCCGCCGGAAGCCGGCACGCCGCGTCCCTTTCAGCTGCTGAAGCGCATCGCCGCGCGCACCGCGGTTCACTGCCTCGCGGTGGTGGGTCAGTCGCCCGAGGAGTGGGAGCGGTTCCGCGAGCACCCGAGCCTGCGCGAGGTGTTCTCGTCCACCAGCGCGTTCTACCGCCGCAGCGAGGCGTCGCCGCTCGCAAAGGCGCTCACGTTGCTCACCGCACGACCGCTCTTCGACCTGCGCTTCCGCGACCGAGCGGTGCTGCGCGCGGCGCACGCGCGCTCGCGCGCGCTCGTGCGCGCGCACGGACCCTGCGTCTTCTACTGCTGGGAGCGAGACACTCTGCAGTACGTGCCGCGCGATCTGTGGCCGTCGACTCTCTGGGACCTGGTTGACGCGCCCGCGCTCGCCACCGAGCGCCGGCTCGCGGTCGACGAGACGCTCTCGCCCTGGGAGCGCATGAAGCTCCGCATGGCGCTCGTGCCGCTGCGCCGCTTCCAGCGCGCGGGTCTGCGGCACGCCGGGTGCGCGGTGCTCAACTCCACCGCGGACATCGCCGTCCTGCGCGAGCGCATGCCCGATCTCTCGATCGCGAACGTGATCGACGGAGGCGACGTCGAGTACTTCTCGCCGGAGCACGTGAGCGACCGGACGGAGGCCGCCAACGACCTGCTGTTCTTCGGCAACCTCGCCTTCCCGCCGAACGCAGACGCCGCTCTGCATCTCGTTCGCGACATCATGCCGCTCGTGTGGCGCGCGCGCCCCGACGCGCGCGCGATCGTCGTCGGGCCGGAGCCACCGGAAGCGCTGCGCGATCTCCAGGACGGCCGGCGCGTGATCGTGACGGGCTTCGTTCCGGACGTGCGCCCGCTGCTCGCGCGCGCGACGGTCATCGTGAGTCCGCTGCGCTTCGGAACCGGCATGAAGAACAAGCTCCAAGCGGCGCTCGCGATGGGGAAGGCGACGGTCGCGAGCCCAGTCACTTGCGAGGGCTTCGATCGTCTCGAGCCCGGGGTACACGTGCTGGTGGCGGACGGCGCCGAGAGTCTCGCGCGCGCCGCATTGGCGCTGCTGAATGACCCGGCTCGTCGGCACGCGCTCGGCGCGGCCGGCGCCGAGCTCATACGCACTCACTACAGCTGGGACGCCGCCGCCGCCGTTCTCTGGGAGAACCTGCGCCACCTTCCGCGAACGACCGGCGCCGCCGACGCCACCTCCGCGCCGGAGAGCCGCTCGACGTAGGCGCGCGCCGACAGGCCGTAGAGGATCCAGAAGTACGCAGAGATGTCCTTCGTCTCGAGAAACGCGTTGGTCGAGAGGCTCGAGACCAGCAAGTGAGCACCCGCCGCGAGCATCACCGCGCCGATGCGGAACTCGGGTGAGTTCGCGCGCCACAGGCGTCGGCCACAGCGGAACACCGCCCAGATCAGCCACGCCAGCACGCCGAGCCCGAACATCCCGATCTCGACGGCCATCTTGATGAAGATGTTGTGGGCGTCGCGGTTGTCGAGACTTCCGTACTTGGCCGCGAACTCGGGCGTGTTGAAGTAGAAGAAGTTCAAGCCGCGCCCCCACAGCGGAGAGGTGCGGAACATGTCCAAGCCGGCCTTCGCCAGAACCACGCGGTGGGCGGTCGAAACCTCGAGATGTTCCGTACCCGCCAAACCGAAGCCCGAGCCGCCGGTGACCGTGCTCTCGATGCGCTCGCGCACGACCGCCGGAAGCAGCGGAAACGCCGCGGTCGAGAACAGGAGAAGTGCGGCGACGGTCGCGAAAAAGAGGGGGCGATTGACGAGCGCGAAGAACACGAGGTGCGAAACGACGAGCGCGATGTAGTTGCCGCGCGACAGCGATAGCACGACGGCGAGGAACGCGAGCCCGTAGGTTCCCAGATGGAAGGAGCGGCGCAGCAGCGAGAGATCGCGCGCGTAGATCGCGAGGTACAACGAAACGAAGCACATCGCGCCCACGGCGCACGCCAGCTCGTTCGGGTCGCCCTGCAGCCCGGTGGCGCGGCCCTCGGCACCGGGCAGAGTGATGCCCAGAACGAAGTCCGCGAGTGCGGCCGTCGACGAGATGAACACTCCGACCGAGAGTGCCTCGAGCAGGCGCTGCCGATCCCTCGCTTGCGAGAACCACCAGTAAGTCGCGAAGAAGAACAGACAGCTGAACGTGATGCTCTTCCAGTGTTTGAAGATGTACCAGATCGCCGGCTCACCGTTGGCGACGGACACCTTCCTCGCCCAGGGAATCGCGAGTGCGAAGCCGATGCCCATGACGAAGATGAACGCAAGTACCGGCCCCGAGTAGCGCAGCGGCGGCAGGCGACCGCCGAAGCGCAGCAAGGTCATGGCGAACGCGACGCCGAGCAGGACCGTCTCCGTGTTCACGCCGGCGACGGGCAGCCGCGGCGCGTACGTATCCATCGGGAAGATCGCGGTGAGCAGCAAGAGACCAGCGACCGGCCGAGCGAACAACAGGATGAGCGTGATCGCCGCGAGTAGCGCGTAGGGATATTGGAGGTCCTCGAACATCGGCGTCTAACTCGCGGCCCGCTGGTCAGCGCGGGCGAGCGCCGCGCTCGCCTCGGCGAGCCGGGCGGCATCCGCTTCGCGTCGCGCCGCGCGGCGCTCGAGCACGCGCAGGGCGGCATAGCCCGAAGCGAGGAGCAGGCCGAAGAGACCGAAACGCAGCTCGCTGCGCAGCGCGCGCGTCTGGAAGCCGACCGAAGCCAGCGCGACGCAGACCAGGTACAGGACGCCGAGCGCCTCACCCACCGAGAGGCCGTTGCGCAGCAGCAGGTGGTGGAGGTGGCCGCGGTCCGCGCGCGTGACCGCGCCGACGAGCTCGCGGATCGTGACTCCCTGCGCGCCGCGCGTCGACAAGTGAGACAGGCCGCGACGAATCACGGCCAGGATCGTGTCGAGAACCGGAAGGCCCAACACCACCAGCGGCACGATCAGCGCGACCGCGGCGGGCGCCTTTTGATATGAGGCGATCGCGAGCACCGCGGTCAGGTAGCCGATCGAGAGCGCGCCCGCATCGCCCAGGAAGATGCGCGCGGGCGGGAGGTTGAAGCGCAGAAAGCCCGCGATCGAGCCGGAGACGGCGAGCGCCGCGATCACCGGCACCGTCGCGCCGTTCGAGTTCGCGAGCAGGAAGACCGTCAGCGCCGTGATCAGCGCGACGCCCGCCGCGAGGCCGTCCATGCCGTCGATCAGGTTGAACGCGTTGGCTACGACGGTGATCCAGGCGATGGTGACGAAGAACGACACCGGCGCCGCGTCGGAGAGCTCGAAGCCGAAGGGCAGCTCGATCGCGCCGGCCGAGAAGCCCATCGCGTACGTCAGCGCCGCGATCGCGATCTGGCCCGCGAGCTTGTGCAGCGCGGGCATGTCGTACAGATCGTCCCAGAGGCCCAGCGCGACCATCAGCGCGCTGCCGATCGCGAGCGCGCCGAGTGACCCGGAGCCGAACGCGAGCTCACGCAGCTCCGGAACGAACGGCGCGAGCAGCGCGAGTCCGAGCACCGTCGAGGCGAAGATCGCGACGCCCCCGAGCATCGCCACCGGCTGCTTGTGGGCCTTGCGCTCGGTCGGGCGGTCCAGCAGGTCGTAGCGCTGCGCGAAGCGGATCGTCGCCGGGGTCAACGCCATCGCCACCAGCCACGGTACGACCAGTATTGCTGCGAAGACCATCATGCCCTGCGCCCCGCCGGGTTCGTTCTCAGGACTTCCCGTAGCCGTATGCGCCGATGTAGCCGATCTCGTGCTTCTCGCAGCGGTTGAGCACCACGCCGATCACCTTGCTCGCGTCGAGCCGCTCGAGCGCGGACTCGACCTCTTCGCGTGGCGCGCGTCCGGCGCCGACGACGAACAGCGCGGAGTCACAGTGATCGACCAGCGTCACCGTGTCGGGCAGGCCGAGCACCGGCGGCGCGTCGAAGATCACCGTGTGGAAGCGCGTGTGCAGCTCCGCGACCAGCTCCGTCATCGCCCGCGAGCTCAGCAGCTCCGAGGGCGCGGTCGGAAGCGCCTTCACCGACAGAACCATGAGGCGCGTGTCGGGAATCGCGATCAGCGCCTCTTCGAGCTTGGCGTCGCCCTCGAGCACTTCCGCAAGACCGACGATGCCTCCGCTCGCGAACGCCTTGTGCACGCGCGGCGTGCGCAGATCCGCGTCGACCAGACACACCGAGTTCTCGCGCTCGAGCCCGAACGAGAGCGCGAGATTCACGGCGGTCGTGGTCTTGCCCTCGCTGGGCCGGGTCGAGGTCACGACGATGCTGCGCAGCTCGCGCGTGCGGCGCAGAGACTGGATCCGCGCGCGCAGCGTGCGGTACTCCTCGGAATAGGGCGAGTCGACGCCGCGAAGCAAGGGGGAGTCGTTCGCGCGCGCCGGCGGCGCCTTGTGCGCGACCTTGGACTTCGCCTTGGCCTTGCGGCGGGCGAGCCAACCGCGCGCGGCAGGCGCCGGCTCGAGCGGAGCCGGCGAGCCGATCTCCAGCGCCGGAGGCTCGGCCGACGGTATCTCATTCCCGCCGCGACGCAGAGTCTCCGCGCGCTGAAGGGCGTCGTGGATTTTTCCCATTGCCTTCGGACCTCCTGAGCTACAGCTCCGGCTGTGGCTCGCTGTCGCCTCTTCGCCAGAGGCGACGCAGCCAGCCGGCCCGAGCCTTCGGCTCGGG
>Ga0326726_10002531_pt1 | contig 16785 bp, 13 predicted proteins | sample MHFenrmetagenome_2_FD_207603 | JGI IMG/M metagenome (GOLD analysis project Ga0326726, IMG submission 207603) | Lab enriched peat soil microbial communities from Michigan Hollow, Ithaca, NY, United States - MHF15MN | ecosystem: Environmental > Terrestrial > Soil > Wetlands > Peat | place: USA... | reverse complement strand
ACGATGGCCAATTGTGCATTTTTTAATTCGGTATTCACTCTAGTAAGATTATATATAAGTTCATCACCTATCTTTTTAACTAGCTGATCTATCTCATCTAATATTAATACGACAATCTGCTTTTCGTGATCTAAGGTCTTATAAAATATATTATATACTTCATCTGTAGGCAGGCCTGTCGGAGGGACCGTTCTTCCAAAAAATCTTGTAATTTCAGCTATTAACCTATACTCTGTATCTGCGACTTTCTTCAATTTACAATTAATATATATGAATTTTATAGGTATCATCTCTCTTGATGATATCGCTTGTATTTGCTTTGCTGTCGCTTGCACAGTCAAGGTCTTTCCTGATCCCGTTTTACCATATATGAATAGATTCGATGGTCGTTCTAAACGTAATGCTGGCGCAAGAACTTTGGCGATATAGCTTATCTGTTCATCTCTATGTAATATTTCATCAGGATTATATGAGCTCTGTAGTGCGGCCTTGTTTTTGAATAGTGACTCTTTTTTTATAAAATTTTCAAGAAAATCTGATACATCCATAAATTCACCCTCAACATAATTATCAAATAATTCCAAAAGAAATTAAGGTTATATAAATATTTCGCATATGTAATATTGAGGTTATAATATATATGCCACCCCTTTATTTCGTATGGAGATTATTTTAATTTTATATAAAAAAATTAGATTTTAAGCACAAATTAAAGATTCAATATATATTTTATATTATATATTAATAATAAATATCATTATATTATATATATTATATAATTATTTTCTATATAGTAAATAAATATAAATAAACTAAGTTATAAAATAAACCTGAAAAGTATTTAGACCTTAATTTAAAATAGTAGAGTGTTCCTATTTAAAATTGAAATGATCTAATTAATTTTTTTTATTTAATCAGTTCTATATGTAATCAAGGTGTGTGTCGTTTCTTTATTTTTAAAAATTATAAAAAAAATCATATTTTTTTCTAAAAAAAAGATTCAAATTACAAATACATCCTTATTTAGTTCTCACTATAGAATAACAACAAAAACACAATATTTATAAATAGAATTTACTTTCTATCGGTAGCAACAAGGATTGTGCTTAATCTAGCGCTTGTTGGGGGTTATAAAATGATTGTTCAACAGGAATTACTGAAAAAGATAAAGGATTTCGGCCTAAATAGTTACGAAGCAAAAATATGGACAGCATTATTGTCTAGAGGAATCTCAAGTGCCGGAGAATTATCAGATATCTCTAATGTTCCTAGATCAAGAACGTATGATGTTCTAGAATCCTTAGAAAAGAAAGGATTTGTGATGATGAAATTAGGTAAGCCAATAAAGTATATGGCAATACCGCCAACAGAGGTTATAGATATCATTAAGAAAAAGATAAGAGAAGACTCTATAAGACAAGAATTATCAATGGACGAGCTAAGAAAATCAGATGTTCTGGATCAATTGACACAATTACATGTAAACGGCATAGATACCGTAGAGCCTACAGACCTGGTTGGCATGATAAAGAATCGAGACAACATTTATGATTATCTTGAGAATATGATAAAGAGAGCAGAAAAATCAATATATATAATGACCTCGACAGACGGGATGATAAGGAAGATACAGCATCTAGAAAAATCCTTGAAGAAAGCGGCCGATAAAGGCGTCATTGTAAAGATGCTTCTACCATACAACAAAGAGACAGAAAAAATAGAGAAAGAATTGAAAGGAATAGTCGAAATGAAGAACTTTACAGAGGTAAAATCAAGATTCATATTGATTGATGACAGCAAGTTATTATTCTTCATAACAAATGACAAGGACGTTCATCCAACTTATGATGTGGCGATATGGATAGAGACAAGTTTTTTCGCAGAATCAATCAAGGGATTCTTCGAATTGATGTGGAAGAAGAAGTGAAAAGCAGGTGTCAAAATGAATGATTCTTGGTCAGAAATATATACAGAAAAACAGAAGACAGACATGATAAAGGCAACTTTACCTCTCTTAGAACAACTAGTCAATATGCCTCAAAGAAAAGAGATGATAAAGAAGATGGTACTTACTAGCGAGCCGACAGAAAAATTTTTGTTTCTTAATAAAGAAGGCTTATGGAGTGGAAGAACGGGACTTTTTACGCGATATAAGTGTATAAAACCCAAAGAATATAGCAAAATCATTGAAACATACGCTCTAACGCCAGAGCTTCTAAATGATGCAATCAAGGCACTAGTAAATGATACTAAAATCTCTTATCAATAATAACTAAGAATCGAAATAAAACACAGATAAAAATTTGGTGAAAAATGGATAAAAAGGAAGTGCAAGAATCCGTAAAGATATTGACGGACATCATTAATCCTGAAACACTTAATAAGATGACTATCGTAACAACCCTGCTTTTAGGAAGCGACAACCTATTAAATTCGCCTCAGCAAACGTATCATATCAGAAAGACATCAAAATTAGAGATCAAGAAATATGAGGGCTTAGTAGAGAGCATAGAAACAACTCACACACCCCATTCGAGTTCAATCATGAGAAGCAACCAACAGTTTAATAATAACTTACCGCCACCGACCAGTTCAAGAATAATTCCTTCTACAGAATATGAAAAAATCGTTGTACAATACAATTTACAACCAGATTTTTTACTTCGTAGACGTGATTATATACTTAATGGAGCACGCTAACTCACCTCTTTTTCCTGAGTAGGACCGACATTCTTGGTTCTGCTCAGGTTTATACTTACTAATATTCATTAAAAACGAATAAAAGAGTCAAAATGCTACTCAAATGTACTTATTTTGCACATGTTGAAAAATATTTTCATAAGAGCGGAAAACAACATATTATTTATATGTGGGATGATGGAGAAAATATATCTGCTATTACCGCAAAAACAACAGGCAGTTTATCTCGTATTCACTCTATAACTAAAGAAGAAGCGGACTGGTGGAAAGAATCTAGCGATAAAAAAAATTTAAAAAAACTATTTGATTATAATCAGATAGAAGAAAAACTAACTTTATTTGGAAATAATTTAAAAAAATATGCTGAAAAATATGATTTAGAATATTTTCCTGTAAATTGTGATAAAGAAAGAGAAGAAAGAGGTTATAAAAAATTAAGAGATTTTGAAGAGAGAATGCTTCTAAACGCATTAAAAGGCAAATAATTCATAACCCTAATAAATGCTTCTAAACTACACTTATCATGTCATACAATAATACTTATAAAAATATAAGATTAATAGGAACTTCGCACATAGCCAAGGAATCCATACAGAAGATACATGAAGAATTCTCGAACTTAAATCCAGATATAGTATGTGTAGAACTAGATAATAAGCGACTCCATGCACTATTGACAGACCAAAAACCAGACAGATCACTTTCAGGAATAAAGAAATACGGTCTGCAAGGCTACCTCTTTGCTGTAATCGGAGGATATGTTCAGGAAAAGTTGGGAAATGTCGTAGGAGTCAAGGCAGGGAGCGATATGCTTACAGCGATAAATCTTGCCAAATCAAGTAATAAACAACTGTCGCTAATAGATCAGGACATTGAAGTGACTCTGAAAAGGTTCTCTAAAGCATTCACATGGAGAGAAAAGTTCAGGCTATTTCGGGACATATTGAAGGCACCGTTTTCTAAAAAGATGCAGATAGACCTGAACACCATACCAAAAGAGGAACTGATATCGAAACTTATGGGAGATTTGAAGAAAAGATATCCTAACATACATAAGGTGTTGGTTGAGGAACGTAATCAGGTGATGGCAAAAAATATCTATAAGATAATGTCAAAGAATGAAGATAAGAGAATTCTCGTCATAATAGGTGCAGGACACGAGAAAGAGCTATTGCAATTGATAAAGCAAGAGGATTATAAGAGGGACAGGATAAGATAATTCTAAAAATAAAAAAATAAACAAATTTATTCCGTCGCTATTACCGTCTCGGGACTTGGCGACGAACCAGAACCCGTTACTGTATCGGAAGCGTACACACCATAAACAGTATCTTCATAAGGTAGCTTTATGGTTTTTAGGTCAGCCAAATTATCATTCAAGTCGTTGGCCTTGACATATTTTCCAGATATGGTATATAACACATCATCTAAGTATAAGCTTCTGGTGACGCTCGTACTATCAAACCAATAATAGTATTTGGTCTCACTGCTCGAATGCTTGACCTTTCCTACAACACTAAATCCACCATCTGAAAATTTGAATACATATGCACCATTCCAGACTGTCGTAGTATAGTCATATGGGCCCGTCTTTTCCTTGTCGACAATCTCTGTAACAGGAATTACCATAATGTTCTTCGTATCGCTGTAAAGGAATGCTCTATGGTCATGAAGTATCGGACTATCGCTGCCAGCCAATCCTATACCGTACTTTTGTATCTCTACAGGATTATCGAAATTACTCACATCAAATAATGAGATTTTTATGCCTTTTGCGCTAGTTCCGCCCCATTCATTTTCACCAACATCCTTGCCTACACCTATTATCAGGTTATCGCCTATCGGGTGTAAGTATGAACTATATCCAGGAATCTTCAAGTATCCTAACACTTCAGGATTCTTTGGATTGCTCAGGTCTATCACAAAGAACGGGTCAATTTGCCTGAATGTCACAAGATATAGTTTTTCACCCATAAATCTCGAACTATATATAGATTCGTTCTCTGCAAGACCCTCTAGACTGCCTATTACAGCCATGTCCTTTCCTAAGACATAGACGTTATTATATTGCTTATTACCTACCTTATTAAGCCAATAGCTTACAGTTGTTGCAACACGCAAATTCCCTTCATACTCATCTAAAGAGAATTGATTCAACAATCTGCCATCAACCTCTCCCTTGGTCTGATATTCTATCTCTCCATTGTCGATCGCTATCTTATGGATTATAGTCTTACTATTTTCTAAAGCCTTCTTCGAATCATACTCATTCAATGCTTCCTCAATATTCTTGAACATATCTTCATATTCGTTTTGAAGCTCTTCATCATTCTGCAACTCTTTATAGAATGCACCGAATGCCGTAGATATCTTGGACCATTCCTCATCCTCATCAAGATCCTGCGATATTATATCAGAAATGGTTTTCTTGATATCTCCCTCTAATTGTGGAACAATAGCAGTCATGAACCTTTCCCTACTATCTGTTGCTTGAGAAGATGTACATCTCCATCCCCAACACCAATAGTTTTGCTTCTGATATGCTATGTAAATGTTATCTTCAGAAACCATCAAAGTATTACCATACCCTAACATGAACGATTCACTATCAACAACCTTTTCGCTGTCAAAATCTATGGATGTGACGGTATTCATCTGATAACTCTGTTCAGGATTATCAAAATAATATATGTTGGGCCTTATGATAGTTTTAGCATAGGCAATCACCGGACCATCATAATATCTCCAATCATACAATCCTTCTTGTGTGACCACATATATGTCATTCTTTATCATCCTAGAGCTGAAATATGCGCCGCTGATTGTATATGTCTCTATCAGTTCAGGGTTTTTTCTGTCCGAAACATCATAAAGATATACTACTGTATTCTGTTTTGCTGTTTCTATAGGTTCAATATCGTATCTTTGCAGGTAGAATGTTCGCTCATAACTATCTACAAATACCGCGAGCTTGTCTCCGTTCAGGAAAAGCTCTCTGACCTGTGGCTGACCATAATAATCATCCTTCGAGCTTATTTTCGTCTCTGAAACTATCTGACTATCTTCAGCATTTTTTGCATCAATTATCACTATCTTATTCCCGGATATCAGATATATGTATCTGTTGTCATTTTTCACAAAATCTGCCTCATCAACGCCTTTGACTTGGACATTTGTCTGAGAATAATCTGATGCGCCAGTAGAAGCGACATTTGAAGAGTCTGCCGCCTGTACAGATTCTGATTGTACAGCAGGCACTGCTGCACCTAACGATTTATACATGACATCCCTTCCAGAATATGTTTCAGATTCGCTTAATGATTTTTCAGCAAGGAAAGACCTCAATTCTTCTATACTACCGAATTTTTTCAGGTCTTGAGATGCATTTAAAGAGTTAAATTCTCCAGTAACTGCCTGTTTAGGTGTATTACATGCAGTCAAGCTAAATACTGCGATTATCAGCAATCCGATTAAGATATTTTTGTTCATTTTTGAACCTCCAATGTTTAAGATACTACTAAGGTATATTATCTGCCTATTTAAATATTCACATCACTATTAATGGGATGGAAGTCATTGCAAATATATTGTCTAAAAAATGTTATCTGGAAACCTCGATGAAAATCGAAAGATTTATATTTAAAAATACTGAGATTCTCAACATATGGGAAAAAAGTCGGTGTGGTTAAGCATAGTAGTCCTAGGATTAGTGATATTGTTGCCTGCAGTCATATCATATCCTTGCGGTAACGGCTATTGTGAAAGTGCTGACGAAAGTATATATTCATGCGATCTTGATTGCTATTGTGGTAATGGCCTTTGTGATAGTGGTGAAGATTATTATTCTTGCTCTAACGATTGTCAAAGCTCTTTAGAATATTGCAATGATATTAGCAAAGGGGTATACTGCGATGTTCAGGGCATATGTGTAATGTCGAGAACCGATGCATCATATATGCCTGATTGTACTGTAACTTCTACTCAGACGATAGATTTCGCAACTTCATCAACCGCTACAAGAACATATTATTTTAATACATTTACGTTGAGTGGAACCTTAAATTTTAAGAATTCGGGAGCTCCATCCAATCCCCAGAACGGATTTGGTATTGGACATGCGGGTGGTAACGGATTGGCCACCCAACCATCAGATGATGATGGTGGTCAAGCAGGAAATGGTGGAGATGTTTTATCTCGAGGATTACCCGGAACAAGAGTAAATATGGGTACATGTAAAAGTCCTAATTGTTTCGGAGGAGCAAGACATAATTCTACCGCAGGGAGTGCGGGAGCAAGCGTGTTCTTTGTCGCAAATTCTTTCATCAATAATGGTGTTATTTCTGTCGATGGTGGAGGAGGCGGACCTGGTCAAACAGGAGAAGGTAACTGCATTTATATTATTACTACATACGGAGGCGGAGGAATAGGTGGTGCTGGAGGTGGAGGTGCAGGAAAAATAGGTGTGAGGGCAATTTCTCTAAGTGGGACTGGAAGATTTAGTGCAAAAGGAGGAAATGGCGGAACTGGAGGTGGAGCTGGAACAAGGGATTGTGATAGTAGTTATGATTATAATTGTGCTAGAACCAATGAGCATGGTGGACCAGGCGGTGCTGGCGGCGGAGGAAGTGGAGGAGATATAACTATAGAAGCAGGAAATTTTGCTACAACACTCCCATCATATCTTGCTCAAAATACTTCTTCAGCATATAATGCATTAGGCGGTATATCTCCATCAGGATATAATGGTATGTGTACAAGTTGGATACCTTCCATATATACATTCACTCAATTTAGAGGCACCGATGGTAAGAATGGGAGAGTTACTGTTTCAGGAATAAATATAAATGAACGATATGATGTGAACGGTAATCTCATAGCTAATGCATGTAACAACAATATTGATGATGAAGGAGATGGTTTAATAGACATGATGGACTCTGATTGTTTTAATGATGGAACAGTATGTCCTGCTAACAACGGACCAAACAGGTTGACAGGATATGCATTGAATGGCGCCGACGGATGCTGTGGCGATGATATAATTGGCGGCAACATTTTCAGTTTTGGTAATGATTATGGATATATAGATTCTAGCAACACATATCTCTGCTATGATAAAGTCGAGGATCCTGGAGCATGGGAGTGGCGTAATGCCTTAGCGTTTGCAGCTTTTAAAATAATTAATCTGACTAATAAAAATAAGACTGTGGACATAATATCTAATAGTGACGAATGGTATTATTGTAATGCAAATCCTGTCTTTACTCAAGGGCTTACAGGCAATGGCGTAAATAATGGCGCATCTCCCTCTGTAGCGAATGGTGTCAAGGAATACGCTTGTGCCGATATAATGAATAAAATATTTGGTTACACGAGTTCAAACGCATTTGTATCAGATGCGAATTGTGCTGGTATGAGTGGAGTGAATTGCTGCGGCTATGTGGATGAAGGTGCAAGGAGTTTTACGATATCTGATCTGGGAAGGATATATGATGATTGTTTTGTTGTATGCAGAGCAGATACTACACCGATGGATGTAGTTTATACTGACTATACCTGTGATCCTGGCGATCCTATAAGGCAATATTTCTGTTCAGACATCCCATCACCAGAACCGGAAGTTACCGGTTCAGATGTTACTATAATAAGTAAAGACAAATGTAAGTTAAATCCCGACCTTCAAACATGTCTTGGAGAAAGCACCGTTCCTATTTCTGGAACAACTTGTTCAAATCTTCAAGGATCTTCCTGTAATCAAGGCGATTATTGTATAGGAGGAGTCATGGTATCATCATTAGATACTTCGAATTGTTGTTACGGATATGGTGCAGAAACACAATGTCATGCCCCATTCAATATTATAACCGAGAGCGATTGTACAGGTTCTAATACAGGTAGCAGCGTTTATGATAATAGTACAGACATATGTGAAGCACAGTCAAGACCGATAGGGAGTACGGGTCTTAGATGTTGCTTTGGTGATGTCATCAGCAGGACACCCGTGTCAATTGAAGTGTTCTTTTCAAATGCGGGAGATCCTGGACAGTTCATATGTTATAAAGACTATTCCGGAAATTATCTTGCCCAATGTATTTTTGATAATGATGTTAGCTCAGAAAGCAATATTGAATCATTTATAGATAACAAGAAAGAGCTAGACAGGTCTAACGGAAGAATACTCAGCACAGGCACAATGTTGCACACTATTTTAAGTTTCGATAGGATTGATGACAACGGAGTGGTGGTTGATAATGTAAGAAGATTGCACGTCACGGCCGCATCAGGAACACAGCCTGCACCTTCAATTTCAACAAGAAAATTCAATCTGACTACGTACGATTATCTCGAATTTGATGTATTATATCCTACCCAGGAATGTATGCTAAGCATGAACTTGACAATGAATGATTCTGTAACTTATATAAGCAGAATTATCAATGTATCGCGCTACCTTACTGCCGGAGATAAGTCCAGGAGATGGAATCATGTTAAAATACCAATAGCAGATTTGAATTTACCTACTACTGCAATATATTGGAGCATCATATTCAAGGATTATGCATCAGCAGATTACAACATCGTGATTGATAGCGTAAGATTGACTGTCAATGCTGAAACCATAAACACAAGAGGACGTTATTGTGTTGCGGGATTTAATAGATGGCTGACTGATTTGGATCCGACGGGTGATACGCCTGATGCATATGAGGCAGCATGTCAGGCACAAGCATCATTCGATTGGACAGGGAACTATTGTTGCGGCGATGATACTGATTCTACGCATAAGGAAGCATATAACGATACTGTTAAAGGATGTTTCAATGGTGCAGCCATCGATAATGGCTGGTCAGTCGCATATATGAGCGGAGTAGATGAGTCAAATCCCCGATTTAATACATATACCTATAAGGGTGTGATGTATTATAATAACTCATTCATAGGATGCCAATTAGATCCTAACATCTTACCATATTCTGACCTGAAATTAAGCTTTAGTGGTGCACCAGGAACCGTGAATCTAATCAGCAAAACAACACCAACACAATGCGCAGTAGTAGGTCCATATTATTGCGCCAATGGCGCATGGAAAAAGAACATACAAATATCAGACTATACATATCCTACGGATTTTGGTGGACAGGCATTGACTTTGATGACTGTCCCTGCAGGCGCAGAATTGATAAGGAACGGATTCAGAGGCATAGGATGAGCATCTTGCTATTGATAGGATTTGGAATCTTCGGAGGATTAATCAGGTCTATAGTCGGATTGTTCAAACACAAAGTTATTACTGGGAAAGAAAGGTTCAATAGCAAAAAATTTTGGTTCACAATTTTATTGTCAGGAATGATTGGCGGATTCTGTGCTTTATTGCTGGTCGAAGATTATCGCCTGATATTGTTGGCAGGATATGCTGGTACAGATTTCATACAGGGAATATATAAGGTCATAAGATGAAGAAACAAATCACGCTATTTGGGATTGCAATTTCATTCTTACTTACACTTATAATAATTTCATCAGCATCCGTTAGTGGTCTGCCTTGTCCGAATTATAATTTGGATCCTATGGGATGTGAGATGGAAACTTGTTGTGATTATGATATAGAAATAGGGATGTGCACTCCTGTAGCTGCCGGAACTTATACTAATTGTATGCAATCTGCTACTTGCGGCGGATCGAATTCACAATTACTATCCACATATGAATGTAATGGATATGATGGTGAATGTATGCAGACTAACGTCCAGTGTGGTGGAAATTGTGATAGTTATTGCGTCAATGGACAACGTACATGTATTGACACCTCACCTGGTTTGGATGCATATAATATCTGTGCAGGCAACATCCTTCTTTCAAACGGATCTTACACTAATTATACATGTAGTGGTCAGAGTATCAGTAGGATGGATGTATGTGGCTCAGGCTCAGGATGTGGATATAGACAATTGACGTGTCTGGGAACTTGTGATAATGCATGTGCTGACGGCTCAACAACATGTCAAGATACTATCGAAGGACAGGACCGGTATAATGTGTGTCCTGGCGGTTATGTCTGTACTGGTAGTACGAAACAGACAATCAATAATACAGGCATATGTGGTGCAGGTCCAGGATGTGGATATGCCTCACCTACATCATGTCAAAGAACGTGCAGTAATTATTGCACTGATGGAGTCAGTACGTGTACGTATGCAGGTTCTGGAGTGAATATTAACTCATTGCCAAATAATTATGTGTGCGGCGGAACAAACAATCAAACCATATATAATTCTGTAGTATGTGACGGTAGCGGGGGAACAGGAGGGATTGTCGCCACTTGCGCTGGAACTGTAGGAAGTTATTGTGTCCAAGGATTCGGGACATGTCAAAACTCTTGCGGTGATGGCATATGTCAGCCAGGACTAGAAGATAGTTTTAATTGTTTCAAGGATTGTGTTGCTGGCGGATGGACTGCCTCAGGCCCAGGATGGTTTGTAGGCAACGGAGTAAATGCAGGATATCTTGCTGTAAATGGCTCAAACACCATTACACTATACAGTGATTCATTTGACTTGAAAGTCGGTAAACAATATAATTTATCTGCGAGATTCTATGTGCCGGCAGGAAGGACTGTTACCATATCAGTTAATATGAATTGCATCAATGGTAGCGGAGTAACGACATCTTGCGGTTCATCAGGATATTCTATATCTTATGGTGCCGGTGCCGGAGGATGGGTATCACAATATATGTTGTTTACTCCACCATATAATACACATTCAATCAACGGCGCATATTTTAGGGGCGTCAGGTTAGAGATAAGATATGTATATGCTAGCGGGTCTACTTCAACCGTGAGTTACATAGCAAATGTTTCATTGAAAGAGATTGCACCTTCGAACGTGTACTATAATACTTTAGTAGGGAATGCTCTGCAAACAGCCGGATGCTGTCCTACCAATTATTGTTGGAATGGAACAGTGTGTGTAGACAGCGACTTATGGATGGATGATGCATCCCATCCTCCGATATGGAATAATGTAATTGAGGAAAATTGGGACAACAATCACGTCAATACATCACGGCAGTGGCAGACTACAGGATATAGGTGTGTCAGGAACGCGAACGGTATAGCAAATTGGACGCTCAGCTATATAAAATATGATTGGAATTATACACAGTCAGGATATTGTGCAAACAATGATGATTGCTTTGTAGATTATGATCGTACTTTCGGAGGCGCATCAGAAGGATGTACACCTCATGGCACTGTCATGAACGAAGCAGCTCAAGCAGGCAGCGGTAATCATTATTGTTATCATGGCAATTGGACGACAAAATCATACATCATAGCCACATTATTCCAAAATATCAGCACGAACAAACCATATATTCTTCATTGTTATGATGATGTGAATTTTACAAACAACAATAATCTTGTCTTAGATGCCTTAAATAGCAGGCACATAGATATACAGTCCGTCTGCGTATTATCGGTGAATAACAGTGATAATGTATTGGCGGGAGTAGTCTTGAAGGATACTGCGAGCGAGTCAGGATTACTTGACGCTATTGCTGACTCATATAATGAATTATATCCAGATGCAGCATATACTCCATCATACGATTGTCTAACAGGCGCGACACTTTCTGTAAACTCAAATTTTTCCTCATGCGCAGATATAGGCGGAGATTATGAACTGAAAATATATTATGACCAACAATACAAATATTTTATCATAGCAAACTATGCAGCCAACGAGATAGTAGGTACGACTTTTTGGCAAAACCTTTGGTCCGGGATAAAGAAATTCTTCACAGGGATATTCGGTACATCAGCATTCCGTGCAGTGCCTTATACTTCTATAAATTATACGACAAGTTATGATAGGATATATATAATGAGAAACTCGCTCGTCAACGTCATAGCGATCGAAGAATCAAAATATGATGAATCATCACGAAGGATGAAAACATTATTTTATGCGCTGTACAATGGGACAAATCCTGCAAACAATCCAATTAATGTGGCCGACATCTTTAATTCGGCCAGCGATTCAGTAGCTGCAGGCGGTGGAAGCATATTATGCAGAGGATATTCCATCAATAATTCTGCAAGGACACAAGAAGTGATGATACAGACAGATGATAGGATAGGCCTATGGTCGTATTTCACATCTGTGCTTCGCCTAGAAAGCAACTATACCAGAAGCACATCTTATGTCGATAATTCCGTTCCCTTCAACTGTACAAATGTTTCTTCTTCCACATATATCCCACCTTCTACTGATTGCAACTATAACGGTTTAACAGATAATGGCGAGATTGGTGTTGATTGCGGCGGAGGGAATTGTCCTGATTGCATCGTTGCTCCGGTTTGTATTGATAGTGATGGGAGCTGTCCTAATGGCTGTTCTTATCCTGCAGATTCTGATTGCCCTGGCGGTCCTCCGCCTGTGACGGGCGCCATCATAATAGATCATCTCTCTACAGACATAAGCCAGATACCGTTGTGCTGGATTCAAAAAGCGAAAAGTCTGACTTTTCAATATGCTCACAGGTCTGATGGCAATAATATATTCGAAGGACTGGATTATTTAAATAGTACAACAAGTAATTTAAAATATTATTATGCGCTAAATTCGTTGCCCTTACAAGGAAATCCAATAGGGATAAGAATGATGGATGGAAATCCTCCCTTGGACGCTTATTCTATTCCCGATCTTTATTGGAATACTGCTGCAGGGAGGACTGCGACAGAAAACAACTGGGCCACAGGACTATATACTGCCTCAATGTGGTCTTGGTGTAATGAGTTTGATGAAGCAGCATGGTCATTAGCACAGGTCCAAACGTATCTTGACACTATGAATAGCATGGAAGCAGCACATCCGAATATCAAATTTATTTATATGACTAGCTATACTCAAAACAGTAATCCGATCACCATAGCAGATAATCAATTAGTCAGGGATTATGCAATAGCTAATGACAAGATACTTTACGATTTTGAAGATATAGGAAAATATGATCCTGATGGGATATATTACCCTAATGCTGATAGGGATTGTACATGGTGCACTGCATGGTGTGCTAGTCATCCTTCAGACTGTGTAGGTCTTCCATCATGTTCGCATGCTATTGCTACAAATGGAGGATTCATATGTGTCCAGAGAGGGAAGGCATTCTGGTGGCTGGCAGCAAGGCTTGCAGGATGGAGTGGCACGCCTGGAGAGGCATGTCCGCCATAATGTCCAATATAATTAATCTGTATGATTAATTATTTACAATTATTTTTTATGAGTATATTATGAGTATATATAGCAGAGCATCATACAACAACTTTTTAAACGCTATTTCTTTCCTAAAAATATGGCTGACGAACATGCATTATGGACAGAGAAGTATAGGCCAGAAAAGTTTGAAGAGGTCAAGGGTCAGAAAGATATTGTGAAGAGGATCAAGGCATTCGTTGAAAATAAGAATATGCCACATCTATTGTTTGCAGGACCTGCGGGTGTTGGCAAGACAACGCTTTCGCTCGTGATTGTGAAGCAATTATATGGTGATTCGTGGAGAGAAAATTTCTTAGAATTGAATGCATCAGATGAAAGGGGCATAGATGTTGTGCGTGTGAAAGTCAAAGAATTCGCTAGGACAAGATCTATAGGTAACGTACCATTCAAGATAATATATCTGGATGAATGTGATGCATTGACGAGAGAGGCGCAGCAGGCATTGAGGAGAACCATGGAGAATTATACTCAGACATGCCGATTCGTCCTATCATGCAATTATTCTTCAAAAATCATTGAGCCTATACAGTCAAGATGCGCGGTATTTCGGTTCAAGCCACTAGAAAAATCCGATCTATATGAAATAATGGATTCAATAGCCGGACGTGAAAAACTTAAGCTAGATGATAGGGCAAAGGATGCATTAGTCTTGGTTTCTGAAGGCGATTGCAGGAAACTGGAGAACATCTTACAAGCATGTGCTGTCTTAAGCAATAAGATAACGGAAGAGATAGTCTATGAGGTCGCAGCATTTGCTAGGCCTAAAGAGATTCTAGAGTTGTTAGAGTTGGCCGTAAGACAAGATTTTTTGAGGGCCAAGACGAAATTGCTTGATACGATGCTGAACTACGGCCTATCAGGTATAGATGTGATTAAACAGGTACAGAAAGAGATTTGGTCATTGAAAAATATCGATGCATACCATAAATTAGAGATGGTTAAGGAATGTGGCGAGGTGGAGTTCAGGATGGTTGAAGGGTCAGACGAGTATCTACAACTTGAATCTTTACTAGCAAAATTTGTTCTAATAAATTCTAAATAGAAATAAATCATTCTATAATTGCTTTTAAGAATTCAAATAAAAGGAAATAAAAAATTTACAGCATTTAGCTGTATTTGCCTTCAACGGAACCTGTCTGTGTCAATGCCTGTTGCGTCTCAACATTATGGTATCCGAATGAGATATCTGCCTTGAACTTTGCACCGACTTCAGGAAGTGTTCCTAAATCATCGCAATCCCACATAAGTAAAAAGCTTCCACCATTTGGAATTGCTGTTTCGCCTACGCCTGTTGCGACTATGGCTGCACCGTTATACGTTCCCGTAAGTGCTGCATTTGCGCATGTTACGCCTGTTCCAGCAGTCAATGTTGTTGTTCCTAAATCGATTGTTATTGGAACTCCTTTATTGTTCCTGAATGCGATTTCAACACTATTTGCAGTCCTATCAATCACTGCCACATCTACATTTGGAATTGGCGCTGTAAATGTTGTCCTTTCCGGTAATAATTTCTGTGGACTTAGAACACCGAAATATGCCAATGCGCCGATTGCGGCTAAGACTACAACGATAGCCCAACCATAAGTCATCAAGAACTCCATGGCTGCTTGACCTTTCTTATTCATACTACTTCACCTCGTCTGTTTTTATTTTAAACATACAATTATATAGTATACAATTTGCTATATCATTATATAAATCTTTCGCTTTTATTTTAGCATTTAGGCATAAATTTTTTATCCTAACACTATCTTTATATAATACTTATATCAGATTATAGCTGAAAGGAGTGTGAAAAAATTGGTGGGAAAGGATTCTAATAAATTCAAATCTAAAGCCCAGGTAAGCATGGAGTATTTGGTAATATTTGCCATAGCATTCGCAATGACATTGCCGCTCATATTGATATATGTGACGCAGACAGGCAACATACAGGCAGACGTGACACAGGTCCAGATATATAAGACAGCCAGCAAGATAGGCGATTATGCTGACCAAGTATACTATATGGGAGAACCTTCACAACGGACACTGACAATAAACTTCCCGGACGGAATAAATGCTGTGACACTAAGCGGAAACCTGATAGTGTTCAATGTAACGACGGTCGACCTCACATATGAGGTTGTAAAGGAAACAGCGGCAAACGTGACTGGAGAAATAAAAAATTTTGAAGGACAACACATAATAACCTTCAAAGCAGAATCAAACCATGTCAATATAACAGACAATTGATAGGATCGTTTTCACAAGATTAGATGAAACATAACGGACAAATAGCGATAGAATTCCTGATGCTCATAGGAGTGGCATTTTTCATAGTTTTATCCTTATTAATCATGACCTTCTCAGTGTTTGAAAGCAACACCAAAGCACAAGCATATGAGGAGATAGATGATCTAGGGATGGCGTTGCAACAAGAATTCTTGATTGCTGCGCAGATGGAAGATGGATATAACAGAAGGATAAATCTGCCAATCACGATGAATGGGATAAACTATAATGCGACAATCGGGATTGAAGGCACAGGAAACACAACGAACGGATACTTGTTGCTACAATATGAGGCAGTAGAGCTATATTACTTAATCCCTAGGACGAATGGGAGTATGGCATTAGGTGACAATATCTTAAAGAAGAATAATGGCACATTACAGATCAATTGATATGACTGATGCGGATTTAATATGATATTCATGAAAAAGAGAGGACAGGTATGGACGGCCGATTTTGTGATAGGCCTGATGCTGTTTTTCATAGTGATCATGCTTTCAGTGAAAATCATATGGGATGTATACCCTTCAGA
>Ga0326726_10002530_pt1 | contig 16785 bp, 10 predicted proteins | sample MHFenrmetagenome_2_FD_207603 | JGI IMG/M metagenome (GOLD analysis project Ga0326726, IMG submission 207603) | Lab enriched peat soil microbial communities from Michigan Hollow, Ithaca, NY, United States - MHF15MN | ecosystem: Environmental > Terrestrial > Soil > Wetlands > Peat | place: USA... | reverse complement strand
CTCTCGGCCTCGCCCCTCCCAGTCCGCGACCGCGCCGATGAGGTGGAGCCGGACCTGGCGACCGGCCGCGTCTTCTTGGAGCCAGCCCTGGAGCCGCGGCCACTCCCGCAGGAGCGCCTCGTGGGCGACCTCGACGAAGCCCTCGCCCGCTGTCAGCAGGCGCGCGTCGGTGAGGGTCTCGAGGACCTCCGCGACCGCCGGATCGCGCTCGGCGTCGAGCTCGCTCAGCGGGACGCGGCGACGGACGAGCTCCGCGCCCTCGCCCGGCCCCGCGAGGCGCAGGAGGATCGCCCGCGCGATCGCCTGGCGGTACGGATCCAGGTCAGCGTAGGTGGCCTCGGCGAGCCGGGCGATCGCGCCCTGGAGGCCGCCGCTCGCCCGATAGGCGGCCAGCGTCAGGCGGCCGGCCTCGCGAGCCTGCCAGAGCTCGAGGAGGGCCGTGGAGAGGAGCGGCAGGACGCCCGGCTCGGTGCCGGCGTCGGCGACGAGGACCTCGGTCAGGCCTGGCTCGACGCGCAGCCCGACCCGTTGCGCGGGATGCTCGATCACGGCGGCGAGCTCCGCGCCCGACAATGGCCCGACGAGGACCTGGTCGGAGCCCAGGAGCCTAGCGAGCGCCGGGTAGGCTGCGCAACGTCCGTAGTGATCGGCCCGGATCGCGACGATCACCTTCAGGCCGGGGCGTGCGCCGGTGAGCAGGTCGATGAACGCACTCCGCTCGGCGTCATCGCGGGTCGCGTTGAAGACCTCCTCGAACTGGTCGACGACGACGACGAGCCGCTGACCAGCCGCGAGACCCGCCAGCGCGGCATCGAGTGCAGCCGACGGATCGTCGGTGGGGAGCGTTCGATCCGGAAGAGCGCGTGCGAGCGCTCGCCCGAGCTCGGCGAGCGGATGCTCGCCGGGTCGCATGACAGCCTGGGGCCAGGTCTCGCTGCCGGGCAGGACTCCGCCCGCCAGGGCCGGCAGCAGACCCGCCCGGAGCGCCGAGGACTTGCCGCAACCCGAGTCGCCGACCAGGCCGAGGAACGAACCCCCGACGAAGCGGGTGATGAGCTCGGCGATGAGCCGCTCGCGGCCGAAGTAATAGTCGGCGTCGGTCGCCTCGAACGCGGCGAGGCCCTTGTACGGGCAGACCATCCGGATCCTCGCCCGCTCGTCCGCGTCCCCCCGGTCGAGCTCGTAGCGGCGAGCGTGCTCTCGGGCCGTCTCGAGGTCGGCGACATCCTCGATCATCGCCGCCTCCGCGTCGCGGAGCGACCGGCGGCCGGCGCCGGTCCGGTCCGCCGAGGCCTCGAGGCGTCGCGAGGCGGCCGTCCGGGCCCACTGGCTGGCGACCTGGTGGACCGCTGCCGGAACGCCCCCGGAGCGGGCGACGAGCTCCTCGAGCGCTAGGTCGGCCACCGCCCGGCCGGCGTAGAGCGTCGCGATCTCCCGGACCGCGGCTGGCTCCAGGGGGCCGAGGGCGCGGCGCTGCTCCGGCGGGGCGACCCCTTCGGCCAGGGCGATCATCGTCGGGGGTGCCTCCCGGCGGTGCGTGACGAGCAGCAACCCCGCCTGACCGGCCATCGCCTGGGCCAGGCGTTCGAGGTCGGGGGCGATCGTGGTCGCTGCCGCGTCCAGGTCGTCGATGACGACGAGCGCCGGCTCGGGCATCCCGGCGAGCGCCTCGACGTCCGGCGCGCTGGTCTCCCGGGGCGCCTGGTGGTAGGCGACGGTCGCACCGCCGGCGTGGGCGATCGTTGCGAGCTCGGCGGCCAGGCGGGTCTTGCCGATCCCGGGCGGCCCGGACAGCACCAGGGAGCGGCCATGACCGTGCCGCGCGCGGCGCCAGTGCCAGGCGAGCCAGCGCAGCTCGGCCTCGCGTCCGGCGAGCGGCACGGTGGGATCGAGCTCGGGCGGCAGCGGCGGCGGGCTCGAGGCTGGGGCCGAACCCACGGCCGCCGGCCGCCGGGCCGCGCCAGAGCCCTCGACCCGCACCGCGGCGATCGGCTCGTCGTAGCCCTTGACCGTCGTGGGTTCGAGGGACGTGAGCTGGAGGCCCTCAACGCGGCCGGCGAGCCGAGTGAGTCCCTCGCTAGCGAGGACCTCGCCCGGCCCGGCGACCGCGCACAGCCGGGCCGCGAGGTTCAGCGCCGCTCCGCGATAGCCATCGCCGACCGGCACGGCCTCCCCGATGTCGAGGCCGATCCCGACGAGCAGCGGAAGCTCGGGCTCGCTCGCGGTCTCGTCAGCGAACGCCGACTGGAGCTCCACCGCCGCGCGCAGCGCCCCGCGGAGGGAGTCGAAGGCCGCGAGGGCCTCGTCGCCGCGCAGCTCTACGAGCTCGCCGCCCCAGGCCTCGACGCCTTCGTGGGCGATCTCGGCGAACTTCGTCGCCAGGCGGGACGCGGCCTCGTCGCCGTGCTGGGCGGTGAAACGCGTGTAGCCGCGGACGTCCGCGATCAGGAATGTCCGGATCGCTGCCGCTCGAGCAGACCCGCCGTTCGGAGAGGCCATCTCCTGCGGCCCTCCGGTTGTAGGCGCCGACATCACCGACCACCAGGGCCGTCATCCTGCCGGCGGGTCCCGGGGACGCGGCGAGACCGCAACTCAGCCTACACGGAGCATCGATGAATGGTCACCTGCCAAAAGTTGTCTCTATTGCGCTCGCCCAGTGAGCGGCACGGCCGTGGAGCCACGCGGCGGCACGCCCGTTGTGACCGCTCGGATCTCCGCCTTGGACGTCGTCCGGAAGAGCGAGATCAAGGCCGACGTGCGTCCGCTCCAACGCGAGTTCGCGAACCGCACAATAATCGGCGCCTACGACGCTCAGCCTATCGTGCTCGGGACCCCCGACCGTAGGCCGCTTAGGCCCCTTCGGCTCCCAAAGCACGTGCGCTACCAGACTGCGCTACGCCCCGCCGTTTCACGCTCGCGAAACGCATGTGCTCCGCGGACTTTCCCCGAGAGCCAAGCCTACACCGCTTCTCCGTGGCGGCCAGAGCCCCTGGCGTCGCCACTGGGTGGTCGACGAGCCGGCCCACATGTCGTCGTCCGCGACGATCTTCGCGACGAACGCCTCTGGCGTAGGACTGACGATAGGGCCACCGTGCGGATCGACGGATCACTGGTGGCCGATGTCGCACTTGGCTCTCCAGCGAGCCTCTCTCTGATATGACGGGTCTCACGACGGCCGGGTCGATGACCGCGGCACTGCAGCAGGCAGTCGCCGGGGACGAGACCGCGTTCGCCCGGATCGTGGCGGCCTACCACGCCGACATGATCCGCGTCGCTTACGGCATCTGCGGCGAGCAAGACCTGGCCCTCGACGCGGTGCAGGCGGCCTGGCTCATCGCCTGGCACAAGCTGCGGACGGTCCGCGAGCCCGACCACCTCCGGTCGTGGCTCGTGGCGGTCGCCGCCAACGAAGCCCGCCATCTCGTCCGCCGCCGACACCCGGGTTCGGTGGTCGAGCTAGCGGTCGACCCGCCCGGTCCCGGAGAGCCCGACTCCGCGAATGAGATCCGGCGCTTGGACCTCGTGAACGCCCTACGCCACCTCAAGCCGGATGAGCGTTCGCTCATCGCGATGCGCTACGGCGCGGGACTGGATTCCTCGGAGATCGCGCCGCTGCTGGGGATCTCGGCCTCCGGCGTGCGGGTGCGCCTGTCGAGGATCATGGGCCGGCTGCGAAAAGAGCTGGACGATGTCTGAGCTCGACCCCTTCGAGACCAGATTCTCGGCGGTCTATCGCCGGTATCTCGCCGAGGCGCCCGTCGAGGCCGACCCGGTCGCGATCGCCCGGCGGGCCGCGGCGGCAGGGCCCCGGCACTGGGGCCTCGCGGGCTTCCGGCCGTTCGGGCAGACGCCGGCGATGGCCTGGGTCCTGCTGCTCGCCACCCTGCTCCTGGCGCTCGTGGTTGGGGGTCTGGCGGCGGGGTCCTGGCGTCGGGAACAGGCGGTCGTGATCGCGCCCTCGCCGACGCCGACCGCCATGCCGACCGCGACACCCGCGCCGACAACGCCACCAGCCACTTCGACCGGCTCGATGACGACCGCCCGGAGCTGGCATACCGCCACCCTCCTCGCCGACGGCCGAGTCCTCATCGCCGGCGGCTCGGAGAGCTCGAAGGACCTCGCCTCGGCCGAGCTGTACGACCCCAAGACGGGCACGTTCAGCCCGACCGGCCCGATGACGACCGCTCGCCCCTATCACACTGCCACGCTGCTCGCCGACGGCCGTGTCCTCATCGTCGGGGGCGGGGCGCAGAACGGCCTCGGCGTCTCGGAGGTACTCAGCTCCGGCGAGATCTACGACCCCAAGACCCGCACGTTCAGCCCGACCGGCCCGATGACGACCGCACGCGATCATCACACGGCCACGCTGCTGCCCGACGGCCGCGTCCTCGTGACCGGAGGAGAGGGCGTCGGGGGTCGGCTCGCCTCGGCCGAGATCTTCGACCCCAAGACCGGCACGTTCAGCCCGACCGGCCCGATGACGACCGATCGCGCGGTTCACACCGCCACGCTGCTCGACGACGGTCACGTCCTCGTCACCGGAGGGGTCGGCGCCGAGGCTCAGCTCGCCTCGGCCGAGCTGTACGACCCCAAGACCGGCACGTTCAGCCCGACCGGCTCGATGACGACCGCTCGCGACTATCACACCGCCACGCTGCTCGCCGACGGCCGTGTCCTTATCGCCGGGGGCTACCCCGGCTCCTCGGGAGGAGAGGGTCTCGCCTCGGCCGAGGTCTTCGACCCCAAGACCGGCACGTTCAGCCCGACCGGCTCGATGACGACCGCTCGGGTGTGGTACACGGCCACGCTGCTCGCCGACGGCCGCGTCCTCATCGCGGGCGGCACCCGCGGCGTCTGGGATGAGATCTACGCCAGCGCCGAGTTGTACGACCCCACAACCGGCCGCTTCGGCCCGACCGGGCCGATGACGACCGCTCGCGTGCGGCACACGGCGACGCTGCTCGCCGACGGCCGCGTCCTCATCACCGGCGGGGATGGCGTCGGTTCCGCTGACCTCTTCGTTCCATAGACCGCCACCTTCGGCCCGGCGCCGTGGGCATCGAGGGCCGTGCGGTGCTCAAGGATCAGCTGGTAGCGAGGTGGAGACCATGATGCAGTCATCGCGTCATTGGGGCATCTTCCCGGCTCTGCTGCTGGCGGCAAGCACTGCGCTTGGCGGCTGTTCGGGCGGGTCAGCCGCGGGAACCGCGAGCCCAGCGGCGTCCGCGAGCAGTCCCCCTCCGCCCGCGGCGACGGCAGTTCCGGATGCCTCGCCTGCCCGGTCGCTATCGTCCCCGTCCGCGTGGGATGAGCCGAACGACGCGGCCCTGCCCGATGCGACGGTCTCGGGCCTCCAGGGGCTGCTGGACGGTTGGGCGATGGCCCACGGTGTGATCGGGCTGTCCGCGGCCGTGGTCACCCCGACGGGATCCTGGGCAGGCGCTACCGGCGTCGATGCAACGGGCACGACCATCAAGCCCACCTCTGCATTCGCGATCGCGGACATCACCATGACGTTCGTGGGAGCTGAGGTCCTGTTCCTGACCTCCAGGGGGAGGATCGACCTCGATGCGCTCGTGACCACGTACGTCAGTCTGCCGTTCGCGACGAACGGCGCCACGATCCGCCAGCTGGCGGCGATGACGAGCGGCTTCCCCGGTCTGCACTCTGGCCTCTTCGACCTGCAGGTCGCCAAGGACCTGTCTCATGCGTGGACCGCCGCGGAGCTCCTCGCTCTCGCCAAGGACGAGCCGCGGCAAGGGACCGTCGGCGGTCCTGGTGTGTATAACGGGCTCAACTACTACGTGCTGGGGATGGTCATCGAGAAGGTGACCGGCGAGCCGCTGGCCACGGTGCTGCGCCGCGACCTCCTCGCTCCCTCCGCGCTCGACCGGATCTGGATGCAGCCCGCCGAGAAACCGCAGCCACCGCTGACCGTGGCGGTTGATAGTGATAGTGGCGCCTTCAAGGTCGTCGACCCGGCGAGCGGCTACCTGCCGTCGCTTGCCTCGGCCTCGACGGGCCAGGGCGGAGCCGGCATGGCCGCCGATGCGCCGAGCCTGGCACGCTGGGGCTACCTCCTCTACGGCGGCCGCATCATCAGCGGCGACCAGGTCGCGACGATGACCACCAAGGTCACCGACACCCTGTACGGCGCCTACGGCTTCGGGACCCTCGTTGTCGACCTGGATGGCCGGACCATCGTCGGGCACCCGGGCGACGGCCTGCAGTACTCATCCATCCTCCTGGTCTGGCCGAGCACCAGGACGGCCGTGGCTGTGCTCGCGCCGTCGCCCGGGAAGACCGTGGACCACACGCTCCCCGATTGTGCCCTCAGCCTGTACCAGCAGCTGCTCGGCAGGTGACCTGGTGGACGCGTTCCGCTCCGATGCGCGTTGGCGGGGTACCCATCGTCAGGATCCGTCTCCGAGTCCGGATCACTCGCTGATTCGGACCCTTACGCCTTGCTACCGGTTCGACGCCTGCACACCCCTTGACTCACCGGCTCTCGTGCTCGCGAACCGCACGATAATCGGTGCCTACGCCGCTCGGCCTCTCGTGCTCAGGATCTCCGACCCTAGGCCGCAGAGGCCCCAGCGGCTCCCAAAGCACGTGCGATGCCAGGCTTCGCTACACCCCGATGATTCGTGCTCGCGAAACGCATGTGCTTCGCGACCGACGCCCTGAAGCCTAGCCTACAGCGCTCCCTGGATCTGCCACGGGCCAGCGGCGCGTGGGCGCTCGGTTCACGGAGGTAGGTGCGACGAGCCCTGTCGCGACACTACCGAGGAAGCCGACCACGCTCAGGTGTTCGGAAATGTGTGGCTTGAGCTCGCGTGCCACCCTGGTAGACAGTGTGCCTGAGGAGATTCGGCCGCACCCCGGGACCATCCCGATGGACTCGCGGCGAGCGCGCTCGGGTCAGAGGTCGAGCAGCGCGTCGGCCCACCACGCCGGTGGGGCCGGCATCGGATCCGGCGCCGGGCTCGACTTCGAGGGGCCGTGCACGGGCGGCGCGGCATCGTTGACCGTGGCCTGCCGAGCCACGACCGCCTCCTCCGTCACGTTGAACACGGTCAGGTCCTGTGTGATCGTCACCGGCCCCTGGTAGTGCGCTCCGAGCTCCTCGAACACGGCTTCGACCCCAGGAGTTAGATCGAGATGCCAGAGCGCGCCCATCCGTGGCTGCGTGCGATCGAGGATCTTGCCCATCTGCTCTGGGACCGTGTGGGCGAGCCTCGTGAGGTTGACGGCAGTCTCGAGCGGCAGGCCCGTGGCGCGGGCGAAGACGGCCGGGGACTGGAAGCACTCGTGGATCAGCAGGTCGGCGCCCGCCGCGGCCTCGACCACATGGCGGCACGGACGGGTGTCGCCCGAGAACACGACCTTGCGCCCCGCATACCCGATCGAGTAGCCGACCGCCCCGCTCAGCCCGTGGATGGCCGGGAAGCTGGAGATCGTGACGCCATTGCGGTCGTAAATGGTGTCGGTTCGGTCGTACGGGATCTCATGGGCGACCGCCTGGAAGCCGGTCGACGGTCGGACGCCGCGGACCGACGCGGTGTCCCAGGCGAGCGCCTTGCCCATGTGCTCGACGAAGGCCGCGAGACCCATCGCCGGGTCCTCGCTGCCACCACCCCAGATCTCGACCGGATCGACCCGGCCGGCCTTCGCCAGGCTCCCCAGGAGCCCGGGGATGTCGCCGATGTGATCGGCGTGCAGGTGCGAGAGGAAGACCTTGGTCGTGGACTCCACCGGGAGCCCGAGCGCATCGAAGTTCGCCAGGGCGCCCGAGCCCAGGTCGAAGAAGAAGAAGTCCTTCTCCGCGTTACCGACCTCGACCAGGAGCGATCCCGACGCCTGGCTCCGCCGGATCCACGGGTCGCCGCTGCCCAGGATGGTGACCCGGATCTCGCCGGCGGCGAGAGGTTCCGTGCCGGGCACGAGGTTCGGGGCATAGGCCCGAGCCGGCGTACCGACCATCGGCGTCGTTGAGAGCGGCGTCACGCTGCCGCGATGCGTGAGCTCCCGGACCTTCTCCGTCATCTCCGACTCTCCTCGCCGAACGCCTCGCGACCGAACGGCCTCGCGATGCTGTGCGCGCCAGCATGCCCAGTGAACCGCCGATGCCCGAGCCGCGCATCGCACACGGCGGGCGATGCGAAGCCCCGGGGACCGGTCCTCAATGACGCTGACGCCCCGGGAAGCACCGACGGCGTCGCGACCACGAGGGTTGGGTCGAATGCAGTCCTCCGAAGAGATCCTGCGCCGCCTCGCGATCGGAGACCGGACGCTGATCGCGGCACTCGCCGGCTCCGGCGACGAGCGCCCGCCCGCAGCCCGCCTCGATGAGCTGACGGAGTCCCTGGTCCGCGTGGCCGTGCTGGTGCCGCTCGACGCGCCGCAATCCTCGTACCAGGTGGCGGTCGAGGCCGCGATGCGCGCCGGCGCGTCGCTCGAGGACCTGCTGGCGACGCTCATTGCGACCATCGAGGCGGTCGGCGTGCCGAGGGTGGTGTCGGCGGCACCGCGGATCGCCCTCGCAGCCGGCTACGACGTGGACGCTGCCATCGAGCAAGCTGCGTACTGGGAGGGGTAGGCCTCGATCCAGCGTCCCGCCAGTGGCGGGCGTCGCGGACCTCGCGAGCACCGGGGCCCCATCGCGCTCGTGATGATGTAGGTTCTGCCTGAGCCATCCCGCACGCGAGGTACTGCCCTGACGACGGCACCCGGAGAGCTACGGCGTCCCGGACAGGGGTCCCGCCGTCGTGACTCTGCCGCCAGCTCCTTCCGGCCGTCGTTCCCCCTTGTCGGGGCGAAGCTCAGCCGGCCGATCCCCGGTCCCGGTACCGTCGCACGACCTCGCCTGACGGAGCTGCTCATGGCCACCCCCTCACCGGTCATCGTCTCCGTCACCGCGCCACCGGGCTACGGCAAGACGTTACTGCTCGCCGATTGGGCGGCACGAGAGCGGCGGGATGTCGCCTGGCTCACGCTCGATGACTTCGACAACGCACCGAGCGTGTTCCTCACCTACGTGGCCGCGGCGATCGACCGCGTCCAGCCCGTCGATCCATCGCTCGGCCGAGCCCTTGGGGTGTCGGGAACTCGGATCCTCGCGGCAGCCATCCCCCGCCTCGCGTCAGAGCTGCACCGGTGGCCCCGCCCCGGCGTCCTGATCCTCGACGACGTCCACCGGCTCGTCGACCGGACGTGCCTCGACGCGCTCGGCGCACTCCTCGATCACCTCCCACGCGGGTTCCAGGTGGTCCTGGCCTCGCGCACCGTGCCCGACCTGCCCTTCGGGCGCCTGCGCGCGAACCGGGCCCTGCTCGAGATCGGACCCGCCCAGCTGGCATTCAACGTCGAGGAGGCGCAGGCGCTCGCTGCCGGTGTCGGGTACCGGATGACCCCCGCGCAGGCCCAGGCGCTGGCAGACCGCACGGAGGGATGGGCGGCGGCGATCTACCTGGCGACGCTGGACCGTGCACGAGGCGACGCCGCTCCCGTCGGGCCGATGAAGGTGTCGGGGCGCGACGGGTACATCGCCGAATACCTGCGGTCCGAGCTGCGCCCCATCCTCGACGAGCGCGACCTGGAGGTGCTCACCCGGACGTCGGTCCTCGACGTGATCGAGTCCGGGCTCGCCGAGCAGGTCTCGGGTCAGCCGGATGCCACCGAGCGGCTGCGACGGCTGTCCCGGGCGAACCTGCTCATCGGCGAGGTCGCCGGCGCCCCGGCAGCGTTCCGGTATCACCACCTCCTGCGGGACCACCTCGAGGCGGAGCTGGAGCAGCGCGAGCCCGGGGCCCAGGCCGAACTGCACCGGCGGGCGGCGGCCTGGTACGCGAAGGGCGGCCAGTCGGCGCTGGCCATCGAGCACGCGATCGCCGGCGGCGACACCGATGCCGCGGCGCGGATGGTCGAATCGACCACGCTGCAGACGTACCTGCTCGGGCAGGGGGACCGTCTCAGCCGCTGGTTCGCGACCTTCGGCGAACCGGTCTTCGAGCGAAGGCCGACGCTGGCCGTCGGCGCGGCGCTCGTCCATGCGCTCAGCGGACACCCGGAGGCCGCCGAGCGCATGGCGGACATCGTGGAGCGCTCGACGTCCGACGAGGTGCCCACCAGCGGGGCGGCCTCGTTCGAGTCGGCGCGGGCGATGCTACGGGCGACGATGGTCCGCCACGGACCGGACGACGCGTTCGCGAATGCCTCGGTCGCCGTCGGCGCGGAAGGCCCAGGCAGCCCATGGAGGACCCTGGCGCTCGAAGTGCTGGCCGAGGCGCACCTGATGCGCGGCGACGTCGAAGCGGCCGACGCGGTGCTCGCCGACGCCGTCGCGGCCGCGCCCTCGAATGGCAGCTATGCCTTCTACGCCCTCGCGCTCCGGGCGAGCGTCGCGATGGGCCGGGGCGATTGGGAGGCGGCCGAGCGGTACGCGCGAGAGAGCCACCTGCGCCTCGGCCGGATGGAGGCCGCCGACGCCGCCTCGGCCATCGTGGTGCACGCCGTGGCGGCTCGCGTCGCCCTCCATCACGGCGATGCCCCCCGCGGCCGCGAGGAGCTCGTCCACGCCCAGCTGCTGCGCCCTCAGGTCTCCTACGCCCTCCCGGCGGTCGTCGTCCACGCCCTGATCGAGGTGGCGCGGGCCTATCTTTCGACCGGGGATCCCGCCGGCGCGGGCAGTGCTGTCGCCGAGGCCGAGCGGGTCCTCCGGCGCCGGCCCGACCTCGGGGTGCTCCCGAAGGAGCTCGGCGACGTTCGCCGCCGGGTCCGCGAGTCCGCCCACACGCTGGTCGGACCGTCCACCCTCACGCCCGCCGAGCTGCGGCTGCTCCCGATGCTCTCGACGCACCTGATGTTCCAGGAGATCGCCGACCGCCTCCACGTCTCGAGGCACACGGTGAAGACCCAGGTCGTGTCGATCTACGGGAAGCTCGGCGTCTCCAGCCGCGGTGAGGCCGTCGACCGGGCGATCGAGCTCGGGCTGCTCGAGCCGTTCCCCGGGCTCCGGCTCACGGCACCCCGGCAGGACGGCTGATCCGCGCATCGCCCTTCGGGTGCGATGCGGCCCCGGCCCGCCGTGGCGTTTGATACGAGGCGGGCGACGCGCGAGATCGGCTGACCGGCCTGCCCGGAGCGCGTCGCGAGGATGGAGCGCATGACGGAGCCCGTCACCCTGCCCGGCATGTTCGGGCGCATCGCAGCCAGGGTCCCGGCGATCCGGCTCGCGAAGACCTACGACCGCGGCTGGATCCGGCTGGACGCGCTGGCGGCGGTCACGGTCTGGGCCCTGCTGGTCCCGCAGGCGCTCGCCTACGCGCAGCTGGCCCAGGTCGACGCCGTGGTCGGCCTGTATGCGGCGATGGGCGCGGCGGTGGGCTACCTCCTGCTCGGCGGCGTCCGAAGCATGAACGTGGGGCCGGAGGCGACGGTCGCCCTGCTCACGGCGTCGGTCGTGGCACCGATGGCTGCCGGCGATCCGGCCCGCTACCTGGCGCTCACGGGCGCCCTCGCCCTCATGACCGGCCTCTGGATGCTGCTGGCCGGAGTGATCGGCCTCGGGTTCGTGACCAGGTTCCTGTCACGTCCGCTGCTGCTGGGCTACGTCGCCGGGTCGGCGGTCGTGATGATCGTGAGCCAGCTCGACAGCCTGATCGGGATCAAGCTCGTCGCCCAGGACGACACGATCGCGGAGCTCATCGAGACGATCCGTCGGCTGTCGGAGACGAACGTCACCACCCTCCTCGTCGGGCTCGGCGTGATCGGCGTGGTGCTCCTGGTGCGCCTGATCGACCGCCGGCTCCCGGCCTATCTCATCGCCGTCCTGGCGGCCATCGCCGTGAGCGTGATCGCCGACCTCGCGGCGAAGGGCGTCGCCGTGGTCGGGACGATCCAGCCCGGCCTCCCCGCAGTGGGGCTGCCCGCCGTCGGTCTGGCCGACCTCGCGTCGCTTGCCGGGCCCGCCATCGGCATCGCCCTGTTGGTTTATGCGGACAGCGGCGTGACGGGCCAGGTCCTCGGCAAGCGCGGCGGATACGCGGTCGACGGCAACCAGGAGTTCCTCGGGCTCGGGGCGGCCAACATCGGGTCGGCCTTGACCGGAGGGTTCCCGGTCAACGGCAGCCAGTCCCGCAGCTTCACGGCCGCGGATGTCGGGGCCAAGTCGCAGGCGATGAACCTCGGCGTGCTCGTCCTGGTGGTCCTGACCCTGCTGTTCCTCACGCCGCTGTTCGCGCCGCTCCCGAAGTCCGCCCTGGCAGGGGTCATCATCGTCGTCGCGTTCGGACTGCTCGAGCCCGTCGCCTTCCGCGACCTGGCCCGGGTGGACCACCGCGAGCTTGGCCTCGCCCTCCTCACCGCCGCCATCGTCGTGGCCGTAGGGATGATCGCCGGGGTCGTGGTGACGGTCCTGGTCTCCCTGTTCCTGGTGGCCATCCGGGCGACCCAGCCCAGCCGCGCCTTCCTCGTCCGGGTGCCGGGGACGGACAGCTTCCGCGGCGTGGACAGCGTGGCGGATGGCACCGCCGTGCCCGGCCTGGTGGTGTACCGGTTCGACGCTCCCCTCTTCTTCGCCAACGCGCAGCTGCTCGTCGACGACATCGAAGCGGCGGTCGCCGAGGGGGCGGCGCCTCTGCCGGTCCGCTGGGTCGTCATCGACGCCGAGTCGATCGGCGACGTCGATTCCTCCGGGGCCGGCGCGCTGGCCGACCTGGCGGACGGTCTCGGGGAGCGCGGGATCACGCTGGCATTCGCACGCCTGAAGTCCGCCGTGTCGGATTACCTGGCTCGCGCCGGCGTGCTGGAGAAGGTCGGCGTCGAGCACGTCTATCTCGAGGTCGACGATGCGGTCGCCGCGTTCGCGGCAGCCGGCATCGATCTCGCCCCGCCCGGGGGCGTGCGGTGAGCGCCATCCGCTACGTGCCGATCCTGGGCTGGCTGCCTCGCTACGACCGCTCTTGGTTGGCGTTCGATGCGATCGCCGGCCTGACGCTCTGGGGGCTCGTCGTCCCGGAGGGGATGGCCTACGCGGGGATCGCCGACCTGCCGCCCCAGGCGGGCCTGTACACGCTGGTGGTCTCGCTCCTGGTGTACGCGCTGTTCGGCACCTCGCGGCACCTGAGCGTCGGCGGCACCTCGGCCACCGCCGCGCTGCTCGCCTCGTCCGTCGCGGCGGCCCTGGTCGCCTCGGCGTATGCGACCGCATCCGATCCAGAGACCTACGTGGTCTACGCCTCGGCCTTCGTGCTCGTGACCGGCGTGGTGTTCCTCGTCGCCGGCATCGCGCGTCTTGGCTTCATCACCCAGTTCCTGTCCAAGCCGGTGATGGACGGCTTCGTCGTCGGTCTCGCGATCTTCGTGACGGTGGGGCAGCTCAACAAGCTGTTCGGCGTGGCGAAGCCCGAGGGGAACACCGTCGAGAAGCTGGTCGGCATCGTGCGCGAGCTGCCGCAGGCCAGCGTCGCGACGGTCGCCGTGGGGGCGCTCGCCCTGCTCGCGCTGGCATGGCTGCCGCGCCTGAGCCGGCGGCTGCCCGCCGGCCTCGTCGTCCTGTTCGGGTCGATCGCCTTGAGCTCGGCGCTTGACCTCTCCGAGCACGGCGTGGCCGTCGTCGGGACGCTGCCCCAGGGGCTCCCGGTACCCGCCCTGCCGGTCGTGCCGGTCGCCGACTACCTCGCCATGGTGCTGCCCGCGATCGGGGTCGTCCTGGTCGCGTTCAGCGAATCGCTCGGTGTGGCCCACGAGTTCGCGGACAAGCACGGCTACCAGGTCGACTCCGACCAGGAGCTCGACGCGCACGCCCTGGTCAACATCGGGAGTGCCCTGTTCGGCGGGATGATCGCCGCCGGGGGCATGTCCGGGTCAGCCGTGAAGGAAGGCGCGGGTGGCCGCACGCAGGTCGCCAACCTGGTGGCCTGGCTCGCGACGATCGCGACCCTGCTTTTCCTGACCCCGCTGTTCCGCGACCTGCCCGAGGCGGTGCTGGCCGCCCTGATCATCCATGCGGTCTGGCACATCCTCTCGTCGCGGAAGCTGCTGCGGATCCGCCACGAGGCCCCGATCGAGGTCTGGTTCGGCGTGCTCGCGCTCGCCGGCGTGCTGTTGGTCGACGTCCTGGAGGGCATGATGATCGGCCTGGTCGCTTCCCTGGCCTTCGTCGTCTACCGGGCGAGCCGGCCGAACATCTCGTCGCTCGGACGCGTGCCCGGCGTCGCGGGGGCGTATTCGGACCTCCAGCGGCATCCCGAGAACGTACCCGTGCCGGGCGTGCTGATCGTGCGCCTCGACGCCCCCATGTTCTACTTCAACGCGCTGACCGCCAGCGATCGGATGCGGGCGATGCTCCACGAGACCGTGCCGACACCCCGGGCGGTGATCTTCGACGCCGAGGGCCAGGACGACCTCGACCTGACGAGCGCCGAGGTGCTGAAAGGTCTCGTGAAGGAGCTCCGAGGCCGTAGCCTGGCGGTCCATTTCGCCAACGTGCACGCGCCCGTGCTCGGGCGCGCCCACGAGCTCGGGCTGCTCGAAGCCGTGGGCGACGAGCACGTGTTCCCGACCGTGGACCTCGCCGTGCGTGATCTCGAGCAGCGCACGAACGAGCGCCATGAGGCCGACCGCGGCGGTTCGCTGCCATGAGCTGGAGGAGCGGCTTCCGCCTTCGCCAGTACGTGAAGAACAGCCTGTGGCTGGCCCCGCTGGTCGCGGGCCTGGGAGGGCTCGTCCTCGCCGAGCTCGCGTACTGGCTCGACATGCGAAGCGACCTTGCGGTCCTGCAGTACGCACCGGAGACCGCCACGGCCGTCGTGTCGGCCACGATCGCGGCCGTGGTCTCGCTGACCGGCTTCGTGGTCACGGTGACCGTCCTCGGCGTGCAGCAGGCCACCGGCATCTTCTCCCCGCGCTACATGCGCCTGTGGTATCGGGACGGCCGGCTCAAGCTCGTCCTGGCCGAGCTGGTCGGCACGCTGATGTTCTCCATCTCGGTGATCCGCAGGATCCGGCCGGACGCGGTCCCCGACATCAGCGTCAGCCTGGCGGGCCTCGGGGTGTCGGTTGGCCTGCTGCTGTTCCTGCTCTACTTCGACCGGTTCCTGCACCGCATGCGACCGGTGGCCGTCGCCGCCCTATTGGCACGCGAGGGGCGCCGTGCCTTCGAGGACTGGATGGACGAAGCCGTCCGCCCCGACATCGCCCTCGTGACCGGCGGCTGGGCACCGGCGGCGACGCCGACGTTCGTCCTGCGCGCGAGCCGATCGGGGACCATCCAGGCGGTCGATACCCGTGGCCTGACCGGGCTCGCCCGCCGGCACGGTTGCCTGATCGTGTTCGGTCACTCGGTCGGCGACTTCGTGCCGGTCGGTGCGGCGATCCTCGAGATCCACGGGGCGACGCTGCCGATCGAAGCGAGCCGGCGTTTTTCGGGCATGGTGGCCCTGGGAGCGGAGCGCACGATCGAACAGGATCCCGCGTTCGCCATCCGGGTCATGGTCGACATCGCGATCCGCGCCCTCTCGCCGGCCGTGAACGACCCCACGACGGCTGTCCAGGTGCTCGACTACCTCGAGGAGACGTTGCGAGTCGTCGGGGCGGCCCCACGGCCGGCGGGTGAGGCATCGGCCGAGGCCCTGTCCAGCGGCGTGATCATGCCGGTGCGCACGTGGCCGGACTTCCTGGCCCTCGGCATCACCGAGATCCGGGAGTACGGCGCCACCAGCATCCAGGTGGCACGTCGCCTGCACGCGCTGCTCGAGGAGCTCGGCGCGCTGGTGCTCCCGGAGAACCGAGCGGCCGTCGACGAGGAGATGCGGCGCCTGGACGTCTCGGTCGCTGCAGCGCACGCGAACAGCATCGACCTCGACCTGGCGATGTCTCGCGACCACCAGGGGATCGGTGGGCCCGAGGTCAGGCGCATGGCAACCGACGACGGGACCCCGAGATGACGGCCGCGCCGGACTTCGGAATCAGTCGGGGGCAGGCGGAGCTCCGGGGGCTCCGGGGGCTCCGGGGGCTCCGGGGGCTCCGGGCGGATCGTGCATGCGGTGAGGGAGCGAGGAGGCGGCCATGAGCGGACCAGGGGACCGGACGGCTCCCGAACCAGTCGGCGGCGAGCGTCCGCCGGGACCGATGCCGGTCATCGATGAGGCGGGACGCCAGCTCCGAGCGCCGTGGGCGGCGAGCATCGCCGGCCTGCTCTTCTCGGTGCTGTTCACCGCCGCGCTCGTGCTCGTGCGGAGCCAGACGGACCAGACCGGGCCGAGCGCGGCCATGGTCATCGGCGGCCTCTACCTGGCGCCGTTCGCCGGGATCATGTTCCTGTGGTTCGTGGCCGTCATCCGGGACCAGATCGGAGAGCGCGAGGACCGCTTCTTCGCGACGGTCTTCTTCGGCAGCGGCCTGCTGTTCGTCGCCCTGCTGTTCACGACGGCTGCCGTCGTGAGCACGCCGACGACGCTCGTCGAGTTCATGGGAGGGGCACAGCCATCGGTCGAGGGGATGGCACTCCTGCGGGCGCTCGGCTACACGTTGCTGTTCGCGCTCGCGACCCGGGCGGCCGCAGTGTTCATGGTGGCGACCGCGACGATCGGGATCCGCAGTGGCGTGTTCCCGCGCTGGTTCGCGCTCGTCGGCTATCTGCTCGGCCTCATCCTGCTGGTGGCGGTCTCGTTCGCCGACTGGTTCATCCTGGTCCTGCCGGCCTGGGTCGCCGTCGTCAGCCTGTTCATCCTGCGGCGCGAGCGGGCTCGGCGCTGACGCCCAACATACCAAGGCGCGTGGAGC
>Ga0326726_10002529_pt1 | contig 16793 bp, 15 predicted proteins | sample MHFenrmetagenome_2_FD_207603 | JGI IMG/M metagenome (GOLD analysis project Ga0326726, IMG submission 207603) | Lab enriched peat soil microbial communities from Michigan Hollow, Ithaca, NY, United States - MHF15MN | ecosystem: Environmental > Terrestrial > Soil > Wetlands > Peat | place: USA... | reverse complement strand
TAGTTGACTTCGGACGCCACAATGCGACAAGCACAACACCAGCACCAACCGATGCAGCACCGAAAAAGGCGTGAACTGCGAACATACTCATATTCAACGGTACACTCGTAATCGGCTCCATCGCGGAAGACGGCGTCGTAGCTAAGACCACAATTAGACCAATCAACTGTGCTGCAACTGCACCAATCATTGTCGCGCCATGAACCAAGTAGTTGCCCTTTACCCTGAACCACATACTGACCAAAACGACAGCCAACAACGTAGTTTGAATCAATAGATTAATATCTTGAAAATTCAACCCAATCTTCCCTCGAACACGCAGTATATTGCGTTAACTATATAAAATTTGGCTCTCTGGCAGTTTCCGTCCATTATTTAGTCCCCTTTTTTGAAATGATGAACTCAGGGCGCTCATCGCCAAGTTTTATTGAGGCACGCAATTGTCAAGCTCTGCTGCAGGAACAACCATGGAGTCTAATGTCCGTCACAAACCTCTGATAGCACTTTGAGGATTTGTGGGTAAACGTGAATTCCGTGAAAACATGCTTCGGCGGCTCATTTGCTACAAAGTTCGGGTTTATGATAAACTTTATTTAACGACCAGCAACCACATCTAATTCTGAACTTTCAGCACGGAGTATCGGGAAGAAACACGTCATGAAAATCACCCTTTCCAAATACATCCTCGCAGTCATCCTCGCAATCGCTCTGGTTCTCTCCGCCGCCAACACGTACCTGATAATCAGCATGCAGAGCGAACGCAAAACAGACGACTCCGTGTTCAGCTACGTGGTCTTCCCCGACGCTGGCACGTACAAAGCCAAAAACCAGGCAAGCGGGTTAATCGATTTCTCCTCCTCCGATGCCTCAACCGTCATCCGCCAAGCGATAGACAAAGGCAACTACGTGTACGTCAAGCCTGGCATTTATAACTTAACGTCTGACGTTAAAATCTTGAACAAACTGAACACGAGGATTGTCAGCGATGGAGCCACAATAATCGGAAACGGCTTCAGCATGGTAATCAGGGGCGACAACTACACGATGTCGCAGTACGACGAGGTCTCGGGTCTAACCATAGTCAACGGCACCATCAGAGTCGAGAACAGCTTCGCCACAACCGTATCCGACATGACCTTCGTGAACTGCACCACGGCGCTTGAGCTCGTCAACACTGACACGTGGACCGAGGGCACGAAGATAGACAACATACACTTCGCCAACTGCACCGAATCCATCAGCTTCCGCACACCCAGAGGCGCCAACGCGAACGGCTCCTACGCCAGCACCGAAGTCTCACGGTGCTTCTTCAACCAACAGGACAACTCCGTCGGCATCCTCGTCGAAAAAGCCGCCGAGTTCAGCGACAGCCAGGTCCTGAACTCACGCCTCTGGCTCGGAGGCGACGGGAAAACCAATCAAACAGGGCTTCTCGTCGACGGCGCCATGTTCCAAACCCTCCTGTCCTCTGTGGTGTTCGAATCGTTCGCCGACTCACCCAACAACATGTACGCCATCGCCATCGGGCAGAACGCGAACCCCGCACCCATCCTCGACGACGGCGTCAGCTTCCTGGGCAACTGGACCGCCCGAATCTACAACCCCTACAACGTGTGGGTCTCAGGCACAGGCAGCATCTTCCACCGAACCGAAAACATACCCCTCGGCATGGGCAATACGTACGGCGAAGCAGTGCACATCCACGACCGCCCACTCACCATCTCCAGCTTCAACACCAAAATTCAGGTGCAGGGCTTGGCGGACGGCGAAGCGGTGACGGTGCGGGTGCGCCTCGAATTTGTCGACAACGTGATTTCGCAGAGCGTGGAGAAAACCTTCACGAACACGACCTCAGCATGGCTGACGGACGATGATTTGCTGCGGTTGTACCCGTCGCAGGACGTAATCTGGGCGGTCTTGGTTGATGCAAAAGCGAGCAGCGCATCCTCGAGCGCCTCAGTAATCGTAGACATCTACGGAGCCGTTACATGAAGTGGTAGTTTTTGGCGGTTCGATAGTTCAATGGGCGAATCAGCATCTAGATTCGAAACTTGTGTGCTTTCATAGTGTCATTGAATTTCTTTCCCGCGACAAAGCCTCAATGCCCAATCGGCGCGAATTGCATATCCGCATGTTTTAATTACCCGAAACTATAATCCTTTCCCAAAGGGGACAAATATGGTTTCACTCAGAGCCTTAGCACCTTCTCTAACCCGCATAACCGTCGCAGCTGCCATAGGCGCGGCACTCCACATCGGACAGGGAGACTGCGACCTCATCGACAGAACCGCCGTAGATTTCAGTCGGGCAGCACTCATGCAGACAGACATTGAGGGCGAAGTCATCAACTGCGAAGGACCCAAAGACAACGCACCTGCTTTCGCATTGCGCGAGAAAGTGGGCACGGGCAAAGGACCCAAAGTTGAATTCGTCATGGACCCAGTTGACGGCACCACCGCGACTAGCAAGGGCATGAAAGACGCCATATCAGCGTTAGCCTGCGCCCCAGCCGAGTGTCTGCAAGTCCTGCCCGACGATGGCTACTACTTCAAGGTCGCCACGGACTGCAACTCCATCGGCAAAATCAATTTGGACATGAGTCTGGAAGAAATCGTCCGCACCGTGGCCAGAGAGAAGAAGGTGCCCATGGAGAAATTCACCGTCATCATGCTTGAACGCGACCGACACAAAGCCATGCTTGCGACGCTCAGGAAGCTGGGCGTGCGCATCATCCTCATTCCAGACGGTGACATCGCGGGAGCCGTCGTCACTTGCATCCCCAACAGCGGCGTCGATTTGCTTGTGGGTGCTGGCGCGGGACCCGAGGCGACAATTGCTGCGACGGCTGTGAAGTGTCTGGGCGGGACGATGCTCGTGAGGGTTTGGCAGGGAGAGAAAGACGACCCGAAACGCCTGGGTCGCTTGGCTGAGACGGGCGTGAACATTAAGAAAACCTACACCGAAGACGAGTTGGCTAGAGGCAGGGAGCTGGTTTTCGCGGCTTCGGGCATCACGAAGGGCGAACTGTTGGACGGTGTCCGCTTGATCCCCGAGGGCGCGATCGTGAAGTCCATCTGTATGCGTTTGCCGAGCGGCACAGTGGAGCGGTCTGAGACGACGTTGAAGTTCAAGACGCATCCCGTCTACAAGCAGTTTCTGCCTTAACGTCCACCAAGGAAGCTCTTCAGCGTCTTTCTTATCCCATTTCCCGAGAGCAAGGCAGAGTGGAATTCAGGCTTGTACGGGTGAGTTTCGCTCTGCAGAAGCTCCTGCAGTCGGGCGTAGTAGTCTTTGAATTCTTCCTCATTGTTGCTCTTGAACTTAAAAACGGGGAAGCCTTCCTGAGGGTTCTCCCACCGCTTCTCGTAGGCTACGACTTGGTCTTCGTCGCCGTGCGTCTCCATTGTTCGCTCCACGAGGACGGGTTTGTCGACGGTGACTATTACGAGGAGCGGGTTAATGGGTTTCACGCGGGTCGTCAGCAGGAATTGCCTTGTCACGTTGAAGGGTGCTGTTGAGTCGATGACGGCGCTGTAGCCCAAGCGGAGAAGGGCGTCTCGGGTTTCGGCTATCATGGAGTAGGTCATGTATTCATCGCGACACGGGTAGCATTCACTGAAGAACATGGTTCGCAGCTCGTCCACGCCGATGCGTGCGAAGTACTGGTGATCGCTGACTAATTGTTTGGCGAGTTTGGTCTTGCCTGCTCGGGGGTAACCGCTCAGGACTATGTTCCACTGCCCCTTTGCAGCGACGGCTGTCATGCTTTCCCAGCGAGTAACAATGCTCGTAGTATATGTTTTCGGCAAAGCTTAAAACAATTGCCAAACACAGCGTTGGCGAATGAACTATCTGGGATTCTCGATGGACAAAATCGGCGTGATCGGAATTCCTTACAACACGGGATCAAAGGGGCTCAGTATCGAAAAAGGCGCGGCGGCGCTGAGAAAGGCACGAATCGTTAACGTGCTTCGAGGAATTGGCGAGGTAGCGGACTACAGAGATTTGGCTGTGGCTTTGCCGAAGGCCGATAACAGCAACCCCAAGCTGCTCAAACCCAATCAGGTTGAAGCTCTGTGCAAAGCCTTGGCGGCTAAAGTGAAGGACGTCGTGAAGGCGGGTTATTCCCCGTTCATCGTCGGCGGGGACTGCAGCGCGCTCATGGGAGTAATTGAGGGCTTGCGGAGCCTGAACGGGCGCATTGGCTTGGTCTACATGGATGCACACGGAGATTTCAACACTCCTGAGACGACGCCGTCGGGAATAATCGGTGGAATGGACCTTGCCATCGTCGCAGGACGTGGACCCGAAACGCTAACAGCGATGTTCGGTCACGCACCGTTGCTGCCGGAGGAGAACATCGTTCTCTACGGTGCTCGTGATTTGGACGTTTTGGAGGCGAAGGCGCTGGCGGAATCCAACGTTAGGGTTTACGAGCGGGAGAAGATTCGCCAGCAGGGAAATGAAAAATCAGCGACCGGAGTTGCCAGATACTTGGCGTCGAAATGCGATTACGTCTATGTGCACGTGGACTTGGACGTGCTGGACGGCTCTGTGTTCTCCGCCGCGGGTCTGCCCGTGCCCGATGGGCTCTCAAAGCAAGAACTCATCTCCATCGTGAAGGCATTGGTTCGAAGCGGAAAATTGTGCGGTGTAGGTTTGATGTCTTTCGACGCGGCAAAAGACCCAGATGGAAGCCAAGCGAAGAAGCTTGTTGGGCTTGTGGCTGAAGCGTTCGCCACGTGACTTGCGTTTAGCAGTATGTTAATATGATTTCCTGCGTGCTATTTGGTGAGTGATTATGGCGGAGAAAAGCTGTCAGGAGAAGCCAGAGCAGAAGGCTCTCGAAGAGCGCGAGAACAGATCAGTGCTCATTCTCCTCGCCGCCTCGCTGGGCTCGACGATGATCGTCGGCGCCATTCTGTACGCGTTCTTCGGCGGGGTGCCCTTCGGGTTCACCGTGCCGTACGTGAACGTCGCCTCGTTCGCCGATGGCTTGTTCTTCGTCGTCGTGGTTGCCGCTGCAGTCTACATAGGCGTCATCGGCTTGCGAGAGCTGGTGGTTGAGCGCCGTTTCAGCGTCGAGTTCCTGATGGCTGTGGCGGGGTTGGGCGCGGTTTATCTGCGGCTGTTCTTCGAGGCAGCCACGGTGCTGTTTCTCTATTCGTTGGCGGAGTATTTTGAGGGTTACATTCAGGACCGTGCGCGGCGGACGGTGGAGAAGCTGTCGAGTTTCATGCCCGACAAAGCCCGCGTACTCGTCGACGATGTTGAAACCAGCATGAACGTGGGCGAAGTTCAGGCTGGCATGAAGATTCGAGTCAAGCCCGGCGAACGGATTCCCCTTGACGGGAACGTGGTGGAGGGTTCATCTCAGGTGGACCAGGCGCTGGTTACAGGTGAATCGGTGACTGTGGCGAAGGGCGTCGGCGATTGCGTCTTTGCGGGGACTCTGAACACGAGCGGTGTCCTCTGCATAGAAGTAACCAAGAAAGCGAATGAAACGCTGGTCTCCAAAATCGTGAAACTCGTGGTTGAATCTGGCAAGCGCAAAGCCTCAATCGAGACACTCGTGAACAGGTTCGCGAAAGTCTACGTTCCCATCGTGATTCTGCTGGCGGCCTTCACGGCGCTCGGTCTGCCCTACTTGCTGGGTGGCGGCTTTGACACGTGGATTTACAGGTCGCTGATTCTGATCGTGGTGTCCTGCCCCAGCGCCTTCATCGTTTCGGTTCCAGCAACCATTTTCGTCGCCATCACGATTGCGGCGAAACGCGGCGTCATCATCAAGGGCGGCGTCTTCGTGGAGAAACTGGCACAGGTCAAAAAAGTGGTGTTCGACAAAACTGGGACTTTGACGTTAGGGAGACCCGTCGTTCACGAGGTTCGCCCAGTCGAGAAGGCTGAGGTCGAGGCGCTGGCGAATGCGGCGGCGCTGTCACAGTTCAGCAACCACCCCGTATCCAAAGCTATCGTGAGAAAAGCTACTGAGCGAGGCATCGACATTTCACGCTTCACAGTGACCGACGTGACCGAAATCCCGGGCGAGGGCATCGTCGGCTTCGTCGACGGAGTGCACGTGGCTGTGGGCAACTTGAAGCTGATGGAGGAGCAGGGCTGCGACTGCAAGCAGGCGTTCGAGGTTACGCACGGGGACATTCACACAGCGGTTTGCGTCTCCGTGGGCAAGACTGGGCTGGCAGCCGTCTGTGTCGTGGATGAGGTTCGGGATGACGCTGAAAGAGCGATAACAGCGCTGAAGGCGGATGGAGTGAAAACCGTGATGCTAACTGGCGACAGAGTGGAAATCGCCAAGGAAACCGCGGAGCTGTTGAAGATTGACGAATTCTACGCGGAGCTGTTCCCCGAAGACAAGTTGAAATGCATCGAGGAGATGAAGGGCAAAGGAGGCTTAGTCGTCATGGTCGGCGACGGCGTCAACGATGCGCCAGCGCTGGCGGCTTCGGACGTTGGCATTGCCATGGGCGCCGCAGGTGTCGACGTTGCTTTGGAGTCTGCAGACGTTGTATTGGTTAAGGATGAGTTGGCGCAGGTGCCCTACCTCATAAGGCTGAGCGAGAAGACTATGGAGATTGCGCGTCAGAACATCGCGGCGTCGCTCGTGATTAAGCTGATTCTCGGGGCATTCGGATTGGCTGGGCTGACGCCGCTGTGGTTCACGGTTGCGTGGGGCGACGACGGCGTAACGATGCTCCTGCTTCTTAACACGCTTCGTCTGGAAAGACTGAAATGAAAACTTGGGTTATTTCAGGTATTTTGAGAACCAGTCGATGGCTAGCTTCGCAACCTGCTCCAGCTTCCCCTGCTCTTCGAAGAGATGCGTTGCTCCAGGCACGATTGCGATTTTTGTCTCTGACTTCATCTGCTCCTTCGCTTCCTTGTTCAGCTCTATGACTTCGAGGTCGTCGCCTCCCACGATGAGTAGCGTCGGCGCCTTCACGCTTGGCAAAGCGGCGCCTGCGAGGTCGGGTCTGCCGCCCCTCGAAACCACGGCTTTAACATGCTGAGGCAATTTGGCGGCTGCGATTAGGGCTGCGGCTGCGCCCGTGCTGGCTCCGAAGTAGCCGACTGCGAGACTCTTCGTGGCGGCGTTCTTCACGCACCAATATGTGGCGTCTACGAGGCGTTGTGCGAGGAGGTCGATGTTGAACCTGAACTCGCCCGAGTACATGTCCTCTGCCTCTTCCTCCTCGGTGAGCAGGTCGATGAGGAGCGTGGCGATGCCGACGCCGTTGATTTCGCGGGCGACTTTTGTGTTGCGTGGACTGAACCTGCTGCTGCCGCTACCGTGCGCGAAGATGACGATGCCCGTTGCCTGTGGGGGCACGTTGAGGTTGCCGTTTATCGTGACTTTGCCCGAGGGAATGGTCGCGACGTTCTCCTCCCCTGTGGCGTTCTTCAATGCATGGCCTCCTTTGTGGCGGCTTCTCGGCTTCGCCTCAGCAACTCCGTGACTTCCTCGTCGTTGGTCTGCGAGAAGTCTTCGTAGAACTGCCCAATCGCATAGAACATCGCGGGCGTGTGGAGGCAAATCACGCGGTCAGCGAGCTTCTCCAGCTCATGTATCGTGTCTGGCGGTCCAACTGGGACGGCGACAGTGACGGATTTGGCTCCCCTGCGCCTCAGTAGCTTCAAAGCCGCCTTTAACGTGGAGCCTGTAGCCACGCCATCGTCTACGACGATGACCTCGCGGTTCTTCAGGTCGGGGTAGGGCACGTCTCCCCGGTAACGGATTAGGCGACGCTGGATTTCCTGCCGCATCCTCTCAACCTCTTCTTCGACGTAGCCCTTCGGAACGTAAACTTGTCGCACGATGTCCTCGTCGAGGATGAACGTGCCATCCTCCGCCACAGCCCCAATCGCGAGTTCGGGGTTGTCGGGAGCACCGATTTTCTTCGTCACGATTATGTCTAATGGGATGCCGAGTGCCTTGGCGATTTCGTAGCCGACGACGACGCCGCCACGCGGCACAGCCAGCACGATAGCGTCCTTACTCGTAGTTTTGAGGGCTTTGGCCAGTTGCTTCCCAGCCCCGACCCTGTCACGGAGAAGACTCATCAACGTTCACCGTCCAGAATTAGCCTGCAGAGTGTAGACACGAAGCATCTAATATTTCAATCGGAGACGCACAGGATTCGCCGCGGGGTTGGTTTTTTAAGCAAGACGAATCATAATTCACAAAAAGTGAAACCAAGATGGCTTCAAGACGCATCGTCGTGAAAGTCGGAACCAGCGGCATCACCACAGCCGACGGCAAGCTGGACGAGGAAGAAATGCGCCGCTTAGCAGGGCAAATCACCGCGGCGAACAAGCAGGGCAACCGAATGGTCCTCGTCACCTCGGGCGCCGTCGCCTCGGGCATCGCCGAACTCGGCATCGCCCCCAAACCCAACGACCTCGTGTTCCAACAGGCAAGTGCCGCTACAGGGCAGGGCGTGCTCATGACGAAATACCGTGAGCTCTTCCGAGAACACGGCGTCAAAGTCGCCCAGATACTGCTCACGGCGGAGGACCTGTCGAATCGCACGTCGTACCTGCACACCTGCAATGTGCTGGAGATGCTCCTCAAAATCGGCGTCGTCCCCATCATTAACGAGAACGACGTCACCAGCGTCGACGAACTCAAACCCGTCACCGAAGGGTACCGCGTGAACTTCAGCGACAACGACATCCTCAGCGTCCTCGTCGCCAACGCGCTACGGGCAGACCTCGTTATCATCCTCAGCGACGTGGAAGGCCTATTCACGAAGGACCCGCAAGACCCAACAGCTGAACTAATCAAGACGGTGGAGTGCGTCACGTGCGAGTTGAAGGAATCTGTGAACGGCAAGAGTCGCTTGGGCAGGGGCGGCATCCAGAGTAAGGTTAAGGCAGCGGAAATCGCTACGACGTGCGGCATCCCCGTGGTTATTGCGAACAGCCGACGCGAGAACGTCATCGCAGACCTCCTTGCGGGCAAGCAAATCGGCACATACTTCAAAGCGCAGCCCCGCCTGTCAGCGGTGAAGCGGTGGATTGCCTACGGCGCTGCCGTCAAGGGGCAGATACACGTGAACGAAGGAGCAAAGAAAGCCATACTCGAAGGCTCAAGCCTGCTGCCCGTCGGCGTGACGAAGGTGGTAGGGGCGTTCAGCGCGGGCGACGTCGTCAGCATAGTGGGCGAGGACTGCGTTGAGTTTGCGAAGGGCAACCCCAACTATGACAGCGGGGAGCTCCACAATATTAAAGGGTTGCAGGCGACACAGGTTACGAAACGACTCGGCGCGAAGAAGCCGAAGGAAGTCGTCGAACGCAGAAACATCCATCTAACACGTGAGGGGCAATGAAATGAGCATGCTTGAAACTTGCAAACGGGCACGAGCAGCATCAGTGAAGCTAGCGCAGCTCAGCGCCGACGTGAAAAACGCGGCTTTGTGCCGCATGGCGAACGCGCTCGAAGCCAACGTTGACCGAATCCTCGCCGCCAACAAGGAAGACGCCGAAGCAGCGAAAGCCCGAGGCATGAAGCTTGCGATGCTCGACAGGCTCGCACTCGACAAGAAAAAAGTCGAAAACATGGCACGGTGCATCCGCGAAGTCTCCGCGCTCCCCGACCCCGTGGGCGAAATCGTCAAAACGTGGACCAGACCCAACGGGTTAATCATCGGCATCATGCGCGTGCCCCTCGGCGTCATCGGCGTGATTTATGAGAGCAGACCAGACGTCACCTCAGACAGCTCAGCCATCTGCATCAAGTCGGGCAACGCCGTCATCCTCCGAGGCGGTTCGGACGCCATAAACAGCAACCTCGCTATCGGCAGCGTACTTCGAGATGCGTTAGCAGGAACGGGCGTGCCCGAAGACGCCATCCAAGTCATCACTTCGACCGACCGAAGCGTCGCAGAAGAGTTCATGGGCATGCGCGGCTACATCGACGTGCTCGTGCCCCGGGGCGGCGCAGACCTCATCCACACTGTGCTCGAAAAAGCTAAAGTGCCTGTTATCGAAACGGGACTGGGCAACTGCCACATCTACGTCGAAGAAGATGCGGACCTCGAAAAAGCCGTGCCCATAATCGTGAACGCCAAATGTCAACGCCCAGGCACGTGCAATGCCGTCGAGAAACTCCTCGTCCACCGCAACATAGCCGAGGCGTTCTTGCCCACGGCGGTCGCGGCGCTCAGGAAGGGCGGCGTCGAAATCCGCGGCGACGAGGCAACCGTCAAAATCATTCCTGACGCCAAACACGCAACCGAACAGGACTGGTACACGGAGTACTCCGACTTCATCATCGCCATCAAAGTCGTCCAGAACCTCGACGAAGCCATCGCGCACATCAACAAGTACGGAACAAAGCACAGCGACTCCATCCTCACGAAAGACTTCGACAAAGCCATGAAGTTCATTCGCCAAGTCGACAGCGCAGCTGTTTACTGGAACGCCAGCACCCGCTTCACGGACGGCAACCAATTCGGCTTGGGCGCGGAAATCGGCATCAGCACCCAGAAGCTCCATGCGCGGGGACCCATGAGCGTGCAGCACTTGACGTCTACGAAGTACTTCATTTTTGGCAGCGGACAAATCAGAAAATAGACGCCAACGCCTTTCTTGCTCTCGGAAGGCATCCTTTCCATCAGCAAAGCAGGAATATCTCGAAACGATAAAGGTTAAGTGTTAACGCCCGATAGTCTATCTCAAAAGGCGAATTTCATGCTAAACAAGATTGCAGTTATCGGCGCTGGCATGATGGGCGGCGCCATCGTCAAATCCCTCGTCAAAGGCGGCTACAAGGGCAAAATCATTGCAGCCGACGCCGTCCCCGAGCGGGTGAAAGATATGGAAGCGCTCGGCGTCTCGGCCACATCGGACAACCGTAAAGCCGCAGCCGACGCAGACGTTGTCTTCGTCGTCGTGAAGCCGGGCGACGAGGAACGAGTCCTCAAGGAAATCTCCAAGGAACTTAAGGGCAAACTCCTCATCAGCAGCTCAGGCACCGTGCCAGTCGCGTTCCTCAAGAAGACCGTGCCAGACGCCCGAGTTGTCCGCATCATGCCCAACCTCGCGGTCCTCGTCCAAGCTTCGTACACGGCGTTCACGTGCGACAAGGACGTCACCGCCAAAGACAAGGAAAAAGTCAAAGAACTTCTCGGCATGATGGGCGTCGCGGAGGAGGTGGACGAGAAGTACATGGACGCCATCACAGGCTTAAGCGGCAGCGGACCAGGCTACCTATCCATCATCGTCGAAGCCCTCATGTACGCAGGGCTCAAGGTCGGCTTGCCGCGGAACATGGCACTGAACGCCGCCGCCCAAACCGTTTATGGCACGGGCAAACTCGTTCTCGAACTCAAAGACCCCGCCAAAATCCGCGAAATGGTCACGACACCAGGCGGAACAACAATCGCCGCCATCTACGAACTCGAGGGCAGCGACGTGCGGCAGGCGCTGATGCGGGCGGTCGAGGAAGCCACCAAGAAAAGTCAAATCATCCGCGAAAAACTCGGCATAACCCAGTGATGCATGCTTGCATCGAGCGGTTCTTTTCGACTGGGACGGCACCCTCGCCGACACCCGACGAGTCATCGTCGCCACCTTCCAACGAGCAGTCAAAGAAGAAATAGGCGTCAACGTCGACGCAAGTTTCATCGAGCGCCGCATCGGCACAGGCGCAGCCAAGACCTTTAGCGAAATCCTCCAGAACGCGGGCAAACCCGCCGACGAAGCCCTCATCGAGAAGCTTCTGACCAAGAAGGTTAAGGCAGAAATCAGCATGGGCGACAACGTGAAGCTGTTTCTAGGCGCACGCGAGCTCCTTGAGGCGCTGCAGGGCAAAGTCAAACTGGCTCTCGCATCCATGAACAACCGCCCCGTCATCGAAGACCTCCTCGACAGGATGCAACTCCGCAGCTGCTTCGAAACCATCCTCACCGTGGAAGAAGTCACAAAATTCAAGCCCGCCCCCGAGATATTCCTCAAATCCGCCGCCAAACTGCACGTTAAACCCGAGGAATGCGTCGTGATCGAAGACTCGATTTTCGGCGTGCAAGCCGCGAGAAACGGGGGCATGGACTGCGTCGCCGTCTTGACAGGAGTCTACAGCAGGGCAGAGCTTGAAACTGCCAGACCAGGCTTGATTGTTGAATCTCTGACTGAGAAGACGCCGATTCTAAGGTTTATCCTTCAATAACCCTCGCTCCACTGAAAGAGCACAAACCAACAAACCTCACGTCGCATCCGTTGAACGCACACTAGGAGAATACAGACTGCTTATCCACATCCAACCCACCCAACACAGCATGTCACAACCTGCACAACCAACCAGCAAAACCAAACACAAACCAAACCAAAAAACAACAAACCCCACAGTCTCTAAGAAGATGTAGTGTACAAGGGACTTTTCACCACTACTAACAGAGAAAAAAACAAAAACAACCACCCCAAAAACCATTCACAGCCAACCGCCAAACTTGTATCTGTTGTAGTGTCCACACAGTCACATATATTTAAGAAAAGAACCGCGCAACTACCATAATGTTCCCCTAAAACGAAAAGGAAGAAAAAGACGTGCTTAGAGAAATAATCGAGACAAAAAACGAAAACATCCCAACTTACCAAATCCTGCTCCTCTGCAACGACGCCAGCAAACAAGTTGAAATCCACGAAGAAAAAGACGTCGACTTCCCACGAATCCAAGAACACCTCCAACAAGGCGGCTCAGTCTTCATAACCAGCAAACCCTCACAAAAAATCACCCCACCAAAAACCCAACGAAGACGCGCCCTCAGAACAGTCACGGCATTTTACTTCGACCACGTGTAAAGTCCCCCACACGAGGCGTGCACCCAACAAACGGCTCCGTCTGGTTTCCTTCTCGAAAAGGAGAAGTTCCTGTTGGGTGCACGCACCCCCGGATGCAAGGTTTTGAGGTGGCTTTACAAAGCGTGAGCTGCGCTGTCGTGGTTTGTCTAGCTAAAAAAACATTTGTGTACAGTAGCCGATGATTTGCTGTTATAGAAGATTCTTCCACAAGCGTTATCTTATCAAACTCTCGAAGGTTTTTCGGAGAAGGAGATGGACAAGGAGAGGCAGACGGCTGTCGGTCAGCTCGTCTGTAACCACGCAAAGGAGCGCAGGTACTGCATAAGCCAATTCGATATTCTGAACGGCTTTGAGATAATCTGCACGAAATGCGCTAATTGCCACAAAATTCTTGCTCTGGAAATAAAGAAGACACGTTAGTGTTTTCCCTGTTTTTTGTGTGTTGTTGTTGGGGTTTGCCGTGTTTTCTGTGTGTGGCTGATTGTTTCTGTAGCTGGTTGCTTGTTTCTGTTTGTTCGTTGGGTTCTGGCTGGTTGTAGTTGTTGACGCGGTTTTAACAAGTTCTTTGCGGGGTTTCTTTTTTTCTCTGTTAGTAGTAGTGAAAAGTTCCTTGCATACGACATCTTCTTGGGCGCTGGGCAGATTGCTGTTTTCTTGGTTTTGGGTTTTCTCGGGTTTATGTGTTGGTTGTGCTGGTTCTGACAAGCTGCTACTGCTGCGGTCTAGAACGTGTGCTGTCTGTTGCAAAGAACGAAGTTCACGCAACTGTTATGCTCGGAAAAAACTTAACCCCCCTTTTAAACTACAAATAGACATGGCTGTCGGAGAGGCTAGCTGCTCACGTTTGTCTATACCCCCCCTTATTTAAAGCGGCAACATAGATGCGGTTGACTGCGGAAACAGTTGCTCCCGTTGAAAAAGAGGGTTAACAGGAATCGAGGCCGATGTGAAAAAGCTCGGCTGTGACAATTTAATAAATTAGTAATACCCTAACTTGTTGCCAAGGTGTCAGACTTGCCAATTCAAAAGGCAACATTTTTTCACGCTTGTCAAACGGGAACCTCCAATTCCGTGAAACAGCATAGACTCAGGAAACTAATCGCATGGTTATCGGATAAAGAAGGAAGAGGAAAAGAGTTCATATCGCTTTACATACCACCAGAGGAGACAATCGACAGCACAATTGCAATCCTCAAGAGAGAATCCGATCTAGCGATATCAAAATCTGAAAATATTAATGATCGTCTCCAGGAAGCCCTCAAGAGCGTAATCCAACATATTAAAAATCAACAGCGATTTCCTGAGAATGGGCTCGCAATATTTGCGGGGGCTCTCATTTCAGACAGCACCGAAGAAGAAATCTTGAGCCTCAGAGAAATTGTGCCCCCCGAACCCATCACTGAATTCGAATATGCGATTGATAACCATTTCCAGCTAGAGCCGCTAAGAGAAATGCTTAGAGAACAGAGGATCGTGGGGGTCATCGTGTTGGATTCAAAAGAAGCCGGCTTCGGAATACTCAACGGCGACCGCCTTGAACTAATCGAAAACATTACATCAGGAATTCCAGGAAAGTCTGGAAAGGGCGGGCAGAGTCAGAGGCGCTACGAAAGAGAACGGGAAATGGAACTCACCCACTATTTTCACCGTATTGCTGAACATGCAACAAAGGCATTTCTAGAGAATCGCAAAGTTACAGTATTGGTAGTTGGAGGGCCAGGTCCCACTAAAGACTATTTCCTGAAAGGTGACTATCTTCACTACGAACTAGCGAACGTGCTCTTGAATACAGTTGACACTCAATTTGCTGGGACGCAAGGGGTGAAAGAAGCACTCGCCAAATCATCTGAGGAACTCAAAAGCATGTGCGCACCCGAGCAAAAAAGAACTGTGCAGCAACTTCTGGCTGAATTGGGCAAGCAACACAACTTGGCCACCTACGGACTGGATTCAGTATTGGACTCACTTAAGAAAGGCGAAGCGGAAGTTGCTCTGGTAACGGATAATGCAGATGTCGTCGAAAGTGCCGCCGTATGTAAGAGGTGTGGGCTTTCCAAGTCAATTATAATGAACAAAAAAAACATGCGGGCAATTCGGGAAATGATATCAAGCCCTTGCGCTAGGTGCGGCGCAGCTGAATATGAGGTGGAAGAGAAAGACATAGTAGACGTATTAGAGGATGTTGCTTCACAGACAGATGCAAGAGTTGAGGTGATATCTGCTGAATCCGAAGAAAAGGCAAAGCTTACTGCTTTGGGCGGTTTTGCTGCTCTCTTGAGATTTAGATCTAAATGAACAGAACTAGTCTTTGCCCGCTTCATTTTCAATGAATCTTACGTTCCTAGAGATACCGCTGAAGAGCGGACGTACTTACTGGCCTGCTGGCGCACGCCATATGGCTTCTAGCACGCTTTCGGTTAGCGTTTTCTTGCTAAGATGTTTTGCGAAATCGGAGACAGTTATTATTCCAATTAGTTTATGGTGTTTCATGACTGGAAGCCGTCTAATTTTGTTGTTAACCATTCGTCTTGCTGCCACGCTTAACGAAGCTTCAGGACCTATTGTTATGAGTGGGCTTGACATTATGTCTGATATTTTGATGTCTGTTGATTTTCCTTTGGCTATAACTCGTCTAACAAAATCTCTTTCAGTAGCTATTCCTCGGGGGATTTCGCCATCCAACACGATTATGTCGCCGACGCCCTTCTGAGCCATGAGTTCTGCGGCTTCAGCAACGGTTCTGTCCTTGTCGATTGTTAGAACGCCTTTGGCCATAAAGTCTTTGACTTTTGGCATTGTCATTCAGGATACTAGTAGTGGGCAGTTGGTAAATAAGAATACCGAATTCATCAACAGCTTTAGAAATATTAAAGAGCGACGAAGTGGAGGGTTTTGCCTATTCCACGAGTGTAACATAAATTCTATACGCGGAACTGAAGGCTTCGTAGGTGGAATCTGAACCGACCAAGAACGCATCTGAAAAAAAAGCACGGTTTCTGTCACCTGCAGAAAATGGTTTGTCTTCGGAAGAGGCAGCAAGAAGACAGCAACAATACGGTTTAAATGAAATCCCAGAAAAGAAAGCTAGCTCTCTCCGTAAGTTCTTGAGTTATTTTTGGGGACCTATCCCATGGATGATAGAAATTGCGTCAATTCTCTCAATAATCATCCAGCACTATGAAGACTTTGGGATAATTCTCACGTTATTGATAGTAAATGCGGTGGTAGGATTTTGGCAAGAAAGGAAAGCAGACAACGCAATTGAACTCCTAAAGAAGCGGTTGGCGCCCAATGCACGTGTGCTGAGAGATGGTGCGTGGAAGGAAATTCCGTCAAGGGAGCTCGTCCCCGGTGACATAGTGCGTATTCGCTTGGGTGACATTGTCCCAGCCGATGTAAAACTAGTAAAAGGCGACTATTTGCTTGCCGACGAGTCTACATTGACTGGCGAATCATTACCCGTTGAGAAACATGTCTCCGATTTAGCATATGCTGGAGCGATAATCAGACAAGGCGAGATGGATGCGAACGTAGTAGCGACGGGAATAACCACCTTCTTTGGAAAAACCGCGAAGCTAGTATCAGAAGTCAAAAGTGTAAGTCACTTCCAGAAAGCAGTCTTAAAAATAGGTAACTACCTAATTATTCTTGCAGCAATAATGGTTTCCGCCGTTTTCGTCACGGCACTGATACGCAACGCTAACCCCTTGGAGATACTGCAGTTTGCACTTGTTCTGGTAGTGGCGGCAATTCCAGTAGCTTTGCCAGCGGTTCTGACTGTAACCATGGCAATTGGAGCAATAGCTCTGGCAAAAAAGGAAGCAATTGTAAGCAAACTAGTTTCAATTGAAGAAATGGCCGGCGTTGATGTGCTTTGCTCAGACAAGACAGGAACAATAACGAAGAATGAACTCACAGTTGCAGACGTGAAATCTTTTAACGGATTTGAAACAGACGATGCTTTACTTTATGGC
>Ga0326726_10002528_pt1 | contig 16794 bp, 16 predicted proteins | sample MHFenrmetagenome_2_FD_207603 | JGI IMG/M metagenome (GOLD analysis project Ga0326726, IMG submission 207603) | Lab enriched peat soil microbial communities from Michigan Hollow, Ithaca, NY, United States - MHF15MN | ecosystem: Environmental > Terrestrial > Soil > Wetlands > Peat | place: USA... | reverse complement strand
GAAGATGCTGTACCATTCGAGAATCCATCCGGAAAGGAAATGAACAACTTCTCCTCGCAAAAACGGACAACCTTTGACAACAGCTCATCCTCCACCCGCTCTTCTGACAGGAGTTTCAAATTGTTGAAAATCTCATCCTGTACCTGAATAAGATACCCTCCGAGGATTTTCTTGTGAAGAACCGTCGTCTCTCTCAGGCGGTCAGGGACGATGTTGTCAATATTTTTGATAAAGATGATATCCCCATCAATGGCGCTCAGGTTTTTGAGGAGCGCGCCATGCCCCCCCGGCCAGAAGATGATTTCGCCGCTTTTGTCCCGGAAAGGTCTGTTTTCCGCATCGACGGTGATCGTATCCGTAGAGGAATGCTGCGTCGTCACGGTAACTTCGTATTTAACCCGGAAGAGGTTTTCATAATCGCCTCTTATTTGGGAGAGCACGTTTCCGAGCTGCGATTCGTGCTCTTCGGAGACGGTAAAATGGATCCTGCAGATCTTCTGCGCATCCTTGACATAGAGAGCTGCTTCAACAAGATGCTCCTCCAATGCGGTTCGGGCATGCCCGGGATAGTTGTGGAATTTTAAAAGTGCCTTGGGGAGCGAGGCATAGCTCAGGCCTCTTCGGGTGAGAATAAAATCAAGGATATCAGCGCACTTTCCCTCTCGGATACATCTTTCAAGATTTTCCCCCTCCGAGGCCATCACTACCTTTAGGTCATCGTAGAAGGCAAACTTCGCGACGTCCTCAAGAAATTTGACCGCACCCGCGCTGGAATCAAATTCCTCTTGCTGGTACCAGCGATACCAATCCTTGAACATCCGACTCGCGACACCGGAGGCCGGCACAAACTTGAGCATTCGGCCTCTCTCCGCAGCCCGATCGTGAAGTGAAATGAACGCTTCTCTATCATTTGGGGTTACTTGTACGATGCCGTCTCCAATGCGCGCAGGCTTGACTATCCTCAAGGCCTTTGTCCCTCGACGGAAGGTCTCAAGCTGCCTCAAGACTTGTTGAACGCTAATGCCTTTTGCAGCAATGGCCTTCAAATCCTTATCCGAAAAGAAACTCAAACTCATTCTTCTAATTTCCTCTTAAAAAGCTCCGGCGGGTATCTCTGCGGTCTAATATATAATAAGATATGGGACGCGGCAAGGGTGGGAATTTTCATAAAACTGAGATAGAATGAAGCTGCAAGGAAGAAGGAATGATTACGGCTCAAGAAGAAGCCTATATATTAGAAAAGGCCTATGTCCCAGAACACATTGTGAGCCTGATGGCCCTCATCTCAAAAGGAGATTCTTTTCTTCTCGAGGACCATCTGAGTTTTGCAAAAGACAACTGGCTCATCTTAGTGGGCTATCCCCTCGATGGAACCTTTTCTCGGGAAAGATGTGAGCGGATTCTGAAACAGAATCTTGAAACCTTCCGACCCGAGTACCTATGGTTCATCGGACCTGAGATCCCTGATTCTCTCCTGGAATCCAGCAGAGAAAGAGAGACGGACCAATACTACAGGCTTGAATTAGAGAAGACAAGGGTGAAACCTTCCCTTCAACGGATGGTCGATAAGGCGTCAAAGGGATTAGTCGTGGAAAGGGACCATTCCATTTCTAGGGATCATGAGGCACTCATTGCCGAGCTTCTGAAGAGGGAAAAATTGCCACCTCGATTGAAAGAGCTTTACGGTGCCATGCCGTATTACGTCGCTCGTTCACCGAGCGCGTGCGTCCTCAATGCGCGGGATCAGAATGGAAAGCTTGCCGCCTTTTTTGTCATTGAGCTAGGGGCAAAGAATTTTTCCACCTACGTCCTCGGTTCCCATTCAAAAAAACATTATGTGCCCTATGCCTCTGACCTCCTTTTTCTCGAAATGATCGCCCTCACGCGGGAAAACGGGAAAAATACCATTAATCTTGGACTCGGGGTGAATGAAGGAATACGAAGATTTAAGAAAAAGTGGGGCGGCGTTCCATTCCTCAAGTATGAATTCTCCGAGAGCTTTTATGGGACGACGAGGACAATCTCTGTGATCGAGGCACTGGCAGGCAAACTCTGAAAATCCATAGACTACCGGGAATGGGGATGAATCTCTTCTGGTGGAAGGAAAAAAACTTAAGGACGGTATGGAAAGTTGAGAAGAAACGTCCCGCTTCCTTTCTCGTCGGAACAGCCCACTTCTCCCCTTACAGTTTTAAAAAATCTCTAACCAGGTTGATTCAAGGCGTCGACACGGTCCTTTTTGAAGGGCCGCTCGATCAGGAAAGCATGGCCAAGGTCGTCCAGTACGGGCAGAAGGCAGAGAATGGTCCCTCCCTCTATGAGGCTCTTGAGTCGGAAGCCATCAAGGAGATTAACAAGCTCTTAGCGGCTCGATCCGGCCCACAAACGACGGCCCTTCCTTATTTGGACCTCCTCCATCCGGCCAACTCAGATCTTTTGGAAATCCATACGAAGGGCGTTCGCCCCTGGATGACCTTCTTCACCACCTGGTCGGCCTTCTTAAGTTGGAAACATTCGATGGATGTGGAGGCCTACCATATCGCTCAGAAGCTGGGGAAAAAGATCGACTATCTTGAGACTATCGAGGACCAGCTGGCCGCACTGGATGGAATCCCTTTCGAACGGATCGTTAACTATCTCAACAGCGTCAAGCATTGGGGCGGTCACAAGAAAGTATTCATGAAGGCTTTCCTTGAAGGAGATATACAAAAGTTCTTCTCCATGACGGGAGAATTTCCAACTCGTTGTGAATCGATCATCGCGAAGCGCGATCCCATTTTCTTCAGTAGGATGAAACTCTTTTTTGACAGAGGAAGAACAATGGCCTTTGTCGGGGTCGCCCATATTCCTGGAATTCAGAAAATGTTTCTCGACGAAGGGTACCGGGTGATTCAGGAGAAATCATGATCACGGCTGCACAACAGGACTATATTCAAGATCACGCCTATGTACCGGAACATATTCCCCAGTACGTAACCGCTATTTCGCAGACGGAGCCCTTCCTCCTCGGAGATTTTCTCGCCTATTCTAAGAAGGGCCTTTGCATCTTCGTCGGTTACCCTTTGAAAGAGCCCTACGACGAAAAACGGATGGGAAGGTTGGTTGAAGAGGTGATCAAGCGGTTCAAACCGGAAAGTGTCTCCCTGACCGGCCCGGCCATTCCCTCTTCCTTCAAAAATTGCGTTCGCCCTGCCTCTAACTATTACTATCGCCTCGATCTTTCATCCATCTCCATTTCTCAAAAATTGAGAAACATGTTAAAACGAGCAGGCAGAGAACTCGCCATAGAAAAAAAGAGAAACCTTGATGAGGACCACAGACGAATGGTTGAGGAATTCCTGGAGACTCATCCCGTGGATGAAGAAACTCGATTTATCTTTCGAAGAATCGATGCCTATCTCTCCACGTCGAAGACCGCATGGGTCTTCGAGGCGAGGAACAAAAGCGACGAGCTCGTGGCTTTTGATATTGCCGAGTTCAGACCGAAGAACTACGCCATCTATATGTTTAATTTCAACTCAGGTACCTTCTATATCCCCGGCGCCTCGGACCTCCTCCTCTCAGAGGTAATACAACAGGCCAAGACAGAGAGGAAAAAATATGTTAATTTGGGCCTGGGGATCAATCCGGGTGTCACTTTTTTTAAGAAGAAGTGGGGGGGAGTGGTCTTTCTTCCCCATGCCTACTGCCTCTATCGTCCATCCAGAAAGGAGAATTTGGAAGCTCTTCTCCAAAAACTATAAGATCGATGATCGAAAAAACCTTAGCGAAGTTTCTTTCTAAAAGAAAAAGGAGACCCTTTTCAGCCTGGCAGATTGAACTGACGACACGATGTCCTCTCCGATGCCAGATGTGCATCCGAGCAGAGGGCGCTCATTGGCAATTCCAGGATATGGCTTTTGAAAATTTCAAAAGACTGCTCCCCTATTTGAAGGAGGTCGAGACTGTCGTTCTCGAAGGCTGGGGGGAATCGCTGCTTTACAAAGACCTCTCTCAATGCATCGAGTTGGTAAAGAAGCAAGGAGCACAGGTTGGGTTCGTCACCAGCGGGATGGGATTGACAAGGGATCGGATCTCTGAGCTCATCCAGGCGGGTCTTGATTTTGTCGGCTTTTCGATCTCCGGGACAACCCCGGAAATACACGATGCCATCCGTGTCAACTCTCATCTTCCGGAGATTCTAGACACGATTCGAATTTTTCATGAAGAGAAAAAACACCAGGGAATCCTTCGACCCAAATTGCACTTCGTCTTTCTCATGGTGAAAGAAAATATCCCAGAGATCCCGTCAGTCCCCTCTTTTGCAAAAGAAGCAGGAATTAATGAGGTCCTTCTTACCAATATCTGCCACTGCATCAATGTCTGGCAGGAAAAGAATCGGGTCTTCTCCTGGGACAGCACTAAAAATCCTTACGAAGAAGTCGTGAAGCAAGCAGAAAAAAATGCCCGGAAACTGAAAATGAGGCTCAAACGGCCATCTCTCTCTGCCATGGACATACCTGTGTGCGAAGAGAACCCACTCGGCAACCTTTATATCTCCGTGGATGGAGAGGTTTCTCCCTGCGTCTATCTCTATCCTCCTCTTCCGTCACCGTTTAAACGAATCTTCTGCGAAAAAGAATATTCCATTGAGAAGCTAAGTTTTGGCAATCTCTTCAAAGATTCGTTCCCTGGAATATGGAGTAGTAGCAGTTACGAAGAGTTTAGAAACCGCTTCGTTGAACGAGAAAAAGAGTTCAGGGAATTATACTTTTCCCTCTGGGATAGTCCGAAAATGAAAAGTCCTCAAGGCAAAACCCTTCCAGCCCCCCCGGGTCCATGTCAAACATGCCATAAAATCCTTGGGATCTGACGGCAAAAAAGGGCTTGGTAGCAAGATGCCACCAAGCCCACAAGAGACCCGATCTTAATTCAGATACTAAAAAGTTGGAACGGGAAAGAGCACTCCACCAAAGATCAGCCATGCGAAGAGCAACGTCCAAAGGATATTGAACGCCTGCGCAATAAGAAAGGCCGCTGCAGGTCTTCCGCCACCCATCGCCGCGAGCTCTTTGAACTGTGTGTCGAGGCCGATGCAGAGGAAGGCCAACGTGAACCACCATCCCCTCAAAGCCCCTGTGATGCCTGTGGCAGCCTTCGCACCTGCCTCTGTCATGAGGAAAGAAAAGATAATGGAAGCGACAATGAAGCCCACAACAAACTTTGGAAATCTGAACCATATCTCCATGGCACCCGGCTTTTCCGTGGCTTCCTTCCCTTTGAAGGTAAACCAGATGGCCAGTAAGAAGGCAGCAGCTCCGATGAGAACATTCTGAGCCATCTTCACGACCACTGCGACTTCCATGGCTTGTGGGCCTGCAATGGCACCCGCAGCAACCACGGCTCCCGTCGTATCAATGGTTCCACCGAGCCATGCTCCTGTCATCGCTGCCCCCCACCCCAAAGCTTTCGCAATAATGGGCTGGAAGATGAGCATGGGAATGGCGCAAAGGAGTACCAGAGAGATCGTATGGCTTACCTTCTTCGGGTCACCCTTGACCGCTCCTCCAGCAGCAATAGCAGCCGAGACACCGCAGATGGAAACGGCTGTCCCGAGAATGGAGGCGAATTCGTCATCAAGGCCTAGCTTCTTTGCGATCCAGAAGCAGACATAGAAAACTGCAACAATGACAATGATGGCTTGCACCATGCCGTAGGCACCCACTTTCACAATCGTGGTGAAAAGTACCTCTGCTCCGAGAAGGACGAGTCCGATTTTGATGAAGAACTCTGTCTTGACAGCGGTCTTCAGCCACTCGGGCACACCAAAAACATTGCTGATGAATAGACCGAAGAGCAACGCCCAGAAAACCACCTCGAGTCCGTAATAGGAAACCGTTGTGTTCCCGGCGACAAAGAAAGAGAGGGCTGAGAGAATAAAAATGATTGGAAACCCTGCCGTAAATTTACCGATGGGCATTCCCATCAATGCCATCCCGATCAATCCGAGAATCCACATACCAATGAGGAGATACAAGGCCTTTAACATATTATCTCCTGAGAAGACTTTCCCTGCAGTGGCCCCTGCATCACCCTTGATGTCTTTGGCGAGCTTATCTGCCTTTTTGCCCAGGTCCTTATCTTTTGCTTCCTTTACCGCCTTCTCAAGCTTTCCTGCAGCCTCTCCGATTGCGCTTCGATCGCCCGCGTCGAGCGATGCCTTGAGCGCGAGAGCACTCGCCTTCAGTCCTTCCTCTCCCTTCCCATCTGCATCCTTCGAAAGAGCGTCCACCTTTTTACTATAGCCAGATACCTTATCGCTGAACCCCCCGCCTGTCATCCACTTCCATCCTGGAAGTTTAAAGGTCACTCCAGCCATGAATATGATCAGGATGAGGAATCCTATCCAGACCGAGACCCAGTCATCTTTCTTCCAAAGCGTTGTCCAATCGATTCCTTGTTTCTTTTCAGCCATCACGATGACCCCCCTTTCAATTGATTTCCTAGATTAAGAAATAGTCTCACTTTTTTTGTTTTAGCCTTGCTGAGACTATTAAGATACCTTTCTCACCTCCTTTGAACAGTTTCTTTTTCTCATCATGAGGTCGTGCAGGTAGGGCTTTATGAAAAATCCAGCGGACATTTGCAAAGGACTATACTAAAAAGATAAAAACGGGTCAAGCTCTATTTTCTGTCATTCTTTCTTGCTTGACCGCATTCTTTTTAAATGTTATTCAACCGCACACACTCTTCAGAATAGTGAAAGGAGGACGTGTAAATGAAAACAACAAGAAGGGAAATCATACAGATGTTGGGAGTTGCCGCAGGAACAGCTGTAATCAGCCCTGTCATTTCCCGCGGAGTATCGGTCGCGAAAGAACCCTCTCACGCCGTTGATTTCCCATGGCCCTATTCGAGGCTTGATCCGGATGTCTCGGCAGACATCTCCTATAAAGGATACGAGGTGGGGCGCTGCATGTATGGGACTTTTTTGGGAATCATCGGAAAGCTGGCTGAGGAAAAGGGAGCACCCTACAACACGTTTCCTTTTCTCATGATGAAATATGGAAAAGGAGGGGTCGCTGACTGGACAACGCTCTGCGGCGCCTTGAACGGTGCCGCGGCTGCCATCTATTTAGTCTCGAACAAACCCGAGCCTATTGCTGACGAACTCTTTGGCTGGTATCAGATCGAAAAACTTCCGGTTTACCAACCCAAGGACTCTAAACTCGAAATCCTCTCTTCCGTTTCGCGCTCAACCCTTTGCCATGTCTCCATCTCCCGATGGTGCAAGGTTACAAACCTCAAAACCTTCTCCAAGGAACGCGAGGAGAGATGCGCTCGTTTAACAGCAGATGTGACGAAAAAAACCGTAGAGCTTCTTAATCAACAATTAGCAGGGACCTTTGAACCCGTTTTCCCGATACCGGAACATGTAAAACAGTGCAGAGCTTGTCATGATAAAGGTAGCACGATTGAGAATACGAGGGCTAAGATCGACTGCAGTCCTTGTCATTTCAATCTCGGGACCGCTCATAAGAAAATATAAATCCTCCGAACGGTAAGGAAAGATAGTCCTGACGGACAAAATTCGTTAGAAGTCTTCGAGTTTCATCGAGTTTGATGGTGGGTAGAACCGTTGACATTATATCTTACAAGGTGTTAGAAATAATTGTATTTCTTCAAAGAACGGCTCTGGAATTTTTGCGAAGCAAGAGAACCTGAAATCGAAGGAGGTACATCGATGACTGATCAAACTCCAAAAGCAGACGAACTGGAGAAGGGTCCGTGGCCGAGCTATGTGAAAGAGATCAAGCGGGCTGCTAAGAAAAATGCAGCAGCCAAGGACCTCCTGGGAGTCCAGGAACTATCATTTAATGACCGAGTCACCCACTGGAAGCACGGGGGGATCGTTGGGGTGACGGGGTATGGCGGTGGCGTGATTGGAAGATATAGTGACGTTCCTGACAAGTTTCCCCAGGTCGAATCCTTTCACACCATGCGCGTGAACCATCCTGCGGGTTGGTTCTATAGCACGAAGACTTTAAGAAAGATTTGTGACGTCTGGGAGAAGCATGGGAGCGGCTTAACCAATATGCACGGTTCCACGGGCGACATTATTCTTCTTGGAACAACCACAGCCCACCTCCAACCCTGTTTTAATGATTTGACGGACGCCGGATTTGACCTCGGAGGATCAGGCTCAGCCCTCAGGACACCCACGGCCTGTATTGGACCGGCCCGGTGTGAATGGACGAACATCGATACCCTGGATATGGTCCATCATCTAACCATGGAATTTCAGGACGAGATCCATCGCCCCCGGTGGCCGTATAAGTTTAAGATCAAGATTTCCGGGTGCCCGAACGACTGCGTGGCTGCGATCGCAAGGGCTGATTTTACGATCATCGGGACGTGGAGAGACAGCCTGAAGATCGACCAGATGGCGGTCAGAGAATATGTGAAGGGTGGGATGGATGTGAAGACAGACATCGTTGCAAGATGCCCGACGAATGCACTGGAGTGGGACGAAAGGGCACAGGAACTCAAACTCATTCCTGAAGATTGCGTCAGGTGTATGCATTGCATTAACAAGATGACCAAAGCCCTCCGGCCGGGAGAGGATAAGGGAGCCACCCTACTCATGGGCGGCAAGGCGCCCATCATCAAGGGAGCCATGCTCTCTTCTGTCATCATTCCATTTATGAAGATAGAGTCCCCCTACACGGAGATTAAAGATCTTCTCCGAAAAATATGGGATTGGTGGGATGAAAATGGAAGGCCCAGGGAGAGAGTGGGTGAACTGATCGAAAAGGTAGGCATGAGAACGTTTCTGAAGGTCATTGGAGTCAAGCCGACCCCGCAGATGATCAAAGCGCCGAGAACAAATCCCTATGTGTTTTTCTAAAAACGCCAAGCGCTTAGCGCTATGCGCATAGCGTAGGAAGAGGAGATGAATCATGTCAAAGACGGATATCGGACCCCCGAATTTTCAAGAGATGCTACCCGAGGTCATCAAGAAAAATTACGGACAATGGAAATATCACGAGATAATGAAACCAGGCGTACTCCGCCACGTGGCGGAAAGCGGAGACGAACTCTTTTCGATAAGAGTAGGATCGCCGAGGCTGGTCAGCATCGATTTCATCCGGGACATTTGTGACATCGCCGACAAGTATTGTGATGGGTGCCTTCGATTCACCAGCCGGTATAATATCGAATTCTTGACACCTGACAAAAAAAAGGTGGAGCCCATCATCGACGCCGCCAAAAAAATGGGCCTTCCGGTTGGAGGAACGGGAAATTGCATTTCCAATATTGTCCATACCCAGGGCTGGGCCCATTGCCACAGCGCGGCAACGGATAGCTCGCCTATTGTTAAAGCTCTCATGGATGAACTCTATGATTATTTCACAAGCATGAGACTCCCCGCCCTCCTGAGGATCTCGTTGGCCTGTTGCATCAACATGTGCGGCGCTGTTCACTGCTCAGATCTGGCGATTGTCGGAGTCCATACCAAGATTCCGAAGGTCAATCACGAGAAGGTCATGGCCGTATGCGAGATTCCAACGGTCATGGCTGCGTGTCCAACGGGTGCCATCCGGCGTCACCCGGACAAGGAGGTCAAAAGCGTCGTCATTAAAGAGGACCTCTGTATGTATTGCGGTAACTGCTATACGGTCTGCCCGGCCATGCCTCTGGCAGATGCCGAAGGTGATGGCGTCGCCATTTATGCCGGAGGAAAAGTTTCCAATGCGAGAAAGCCGCCGATGTTTTCGCGGTTGGTGGTTCCCTATCTTCCGAATCATCCGCCTCGGTGGCCTGAAGTCGTTGAGACGATTAAAAAGATCGTCGAGATCTATGCCTCCCATGCACGAAAATATGAAAGGATGGGAGAGTGGATTGAACGGATAGGATGGGAGGCCTTCTTCCGCCTTACGGAATTGCCCTTTACCGAACAGCATATCGATGATTTCACCCATGCAAGAGAGACCTTTAGAACGACCACCCAGTTCAAATGGTAATGAGGTGACTCAGATGAGTGAAGATCTGAAGGAAGCCATACTGAAATATTTGGGAACGGTAAGCCAGGCTAAGAACAGGGACGTCGCAAGAGGGATCGGAATTGAAAAGGCCTTGGTTGACAAGGCCATCGCGGAACTGGCAAAAGAAGATAAAATCGAATATCGCAGTTTTGGTGGTATCACCTTCATCGCCATCAAGGGGAAGAGCGAGACTTAAGAAACAATGGCGTCAGGTGCCGGTCTTCTCCAACGTCGACAAAATTTTGGTCGTCTGCTGATTTCCTCGCCTCAAGGTCGATCAGGAAAAACCATTGTAACGGTCGGTTTGTGTGACGTGCTTAAACGACGTGGCCTCTCGATCCAGCCCTTTAAGAAAGGTCCCGACTATATCGACCCATCGTGGCTCACACTTGCGGCAGGAAGAAGCTGCCGCAATTTGGATCTCTTCTTAATCCCCAAAGAAAAATTAGTTCAAACTTTTGAACAGGCTTGCGATAAGTCGGATTTGGCTATTGTTGAAGGAGCCATGGGACTGTATGATGGCTTAAACACTCAAGGGACGACAGCGGAAATCGCTCGTCTCTTGAATATTCCCATACTCTTCGTTGTCAATACAACCCGGATGACAGGCAGCATCGCCGCGATGGTCACAGGGTATCAACATTTTCAGAAAGGGATCCAGATAGCCGGAGTCGTCCTCAATTATGTCTCTGGCACCCGTCATGAAAAGAAATTGAAGGATGCTGTGGAACAGTATTGCGGGATACCTGTTGTCGGAAGCATCCCTAAGGATCAGGATCTTCGCATCATGGAACGCCACCTGGGGCTCATTCCCACGTCCGAATCCGGTGAAGCAGAATCGCTGGTAGAACGGATTGGCCGAAAGCTCGATTCCCGATTCGATCTGGATAAGATTTTATCGATCGCGGGAAGCACTAAAGGTCCTCAAACGCCATCCTCTCTCTTAAAGAATCCTGCTCTCCTCAGGAAGAGGGGCCGGGTGAAGGAGGCTGCCGGCGATCAGAAAGCCCGGATCGGAATCATCCGCGACCGTGCATTCAATTTTTACTACCCGGAAAACCTGGAGGCTTTGGTGATGGAAGGGGCAGAGCTCTTCTTCATCGATTCATTCAAAGATCGTTTACCCAAGGTTGACGGACTTTATATTGGAGGCGGATTTCCGGAATTTTTCCTGAAAGAGTTGGAAGGAAACCGGAATTTACGGCAGGATATCGCTAAAGCAGTTCATGAAGGCCTGCCAGTCTACGCGGAATGTGCGGGGTTAATGTATTTGTGTCGGAGCATTTCTTGGAAACGTCGATCCTACAAAATGGTTGGAGTGATTCCCTCGGAGATAAACCTCTCGGAAAGACCCGAGGGGCACGGTTATGTGGTTGCCAGAGTCATCAATAGAAATCCTTTTTTCCCGGTTGGGTTGACCCTCCGCGGCCACGAATTTCACCACTCCAGCCTCTCGCCTAGCGGTCCTCTTCAATTTGCCTATCAGATAGAAAGGGGCAAAGGGATTGCTGAGAAGAAAGATGGGATTGTATTTAAGAATCTGTTTGCCTCTTACGTCCATTTGCATGCTTTGGGAACACCCGAATGGGCAAAGGGTTTTGTGGGTCTGGCATCGAAGGGGAAAGTTGGTTCCTAAATCTCACCCTGCAAATGATAAAGGTCGTCTCACTCGTGGCGGATGAGGAACTGATAGATTACAATAAAAACATCTCTTGTTCACTTTTAAATAGGAGGTAGACACATGGCAAAGGCTGCGCTTGGTGGAGTGGAAATCGAGATCGATGAGGATGGCTTCATCCAGGAGCCGGAGAAGTGGAATAAGGAAGTGGCGGAAGATCTGGCCAAAACAGAAAACGCGTCTCCTATGAATGAGGAGCACTGGAAGCTGGTCAACTATCTCAGGGATTACTACCTCAAATTCGGGATCGCACCGCCCATCCGCATGGTCGTCAAACAAACGGGGTTCGATCTCAAGTACATTTACAAATTGTTTCCCGGTGGACCGGCTAAAGGTGCCTGTAAGGTTGCAGGGCTGCCCAAACCCACGGGTTGCGTTTGATTAGACTTTTTCGAGGGGGAATCGCATTCAGTATTCCTGGATCATTCCCTCTTGCTGTCTATATAACGGAGTAGTAAAGCTCTATGGGTCCAACGATCCTTATCATTTTTTACGGGAGCATTCTTTTTTTTATTATTTCTATGGCACTTCGCGCAAGAAGAAGTATTCATGCCCCGATACATCTACACTGGGAACTGTATAAAGGAAGCTCCGTTTATGAGTTGACTGAATGGTGGACAAAAACCCACGACACCTTTGGCGAGAAGTTCTGGTCCATGGTTTTGGACATTCTCTTTTTAAGAGAATTCTACCATCGGAACAGAAGATTTTGGTACCCTCTCTATCTCTTCCATTTAGGGCTCTACCTACTTATTCTCTGGCATGCCTGGCTTTTCGTCAGCGCGATCGTCACGAACATCGAGACGGCATCGAACCTTGGCTGGATGTGGGGGACGTTTGCCACGGGACTGACTTTCCTGGGAGCAGCAGGAATACTCTTCATGCGGATGACCGATCCAGACCTGAGCGTCTATTATCCTCCCATCCATTATTTGAAATGGATATTCATTCTTCTTACCCTGATCGGAGGAGCTTTCGCGGTAGATATTCATTTCCACTCCAGCATGCCTGCACTGTTGAAATATGTGCGGGGACAAGTGACTTTTGCGGATTTCGAGCATAAGCTTCATCCCGCGTTAGCCCCTACTCTCCATGTCTTGTTAGCATCCGTCTGGTTAATCTACTTGCCCTTCAGCCATATCTTTCAACTCTTTTTCAGATACTATCACTTTCTTAGATGGGATGATGTGGCAAACAGAAGGGGGAGCGAGGTCGAAAGAAGAGTGAAAGAGCTTCTTGAACGACCTGTGACGTGGTCAGGTCCTCATATAGGGGTCGGTAAACGGTGGAAAGAGGTTGCTTCAGAAATCAATTCTTCCACAGGGACGGGCATGAAATAGATGGGAAGCAGAAGGCTCAAATTAAAAGATATCGGCAGGATTGCCAGTGAACCGCTTCTCACCATTGCGGCTGAAAATCTGATACCTCTTCCACGCCCGCTGGACCAACCAGCCACCAAGCCGCCGGTTCCCCCGCTCTCTGAGAATCAGAGAAAGAGTTATGAATTCGGCCTGGATGGTGTCTCAGCTCTCACCCTTCCAAAACCCAAGAACAAGGAAGAAGAGAAAAAACTCGTAGAGCGTTTTCTTGGCGGACTTAAAAAACTCCTCTCTCAGAATGACAACTGGACCTTCTGGCAGCCGCTGATCCAATCTCTCAAAAGCTGCGTGCGGTGCCAGACTTGTAATGATTCCTGCCCGATCTATATCTCCAGTGGAAAGCAGGAGATCTATCGCCCGACCTTCAGAGCGGAAATCCTCAGGAGGCTGATCAATAAGTACGTCAATAAGAGAGGCAAGATCCTCTCAAAACTGACCGGAGACGATATTGAATTGAACTGGCAGACCATCGCCCGTTTGGCGGAATTAGCGTATCGCTGCACCCTCTGTCGGAGGTGTGCCCAATCGTGCCCACTCGGGAGCGACAATGGCCTGATCACTCGGGAGCTGAGAAAATTATTCAGCCAGGAAATGGGGATCGCTCCAAAGGAAATCCATGATGTGGGTACGGTTCAACAACTGAAAGTGGGTGCCAGCACAGGAATTTCACCCCAGGCCTTTCAGAATATGGTCGAGTTCATGGAGGATGAAATCGAAGACAAGACCGGGAAGCGGATCAAAGTCCCCGTTGATCGCGAAGGAGCGGACATCCTGCTCATTCATAACTCCGGGGAGTTTATGTCCTGGATCGAGAACCCGGTAGCCTTTGCCATCATCTTTGAGGCGGCGGGCCTGAGCTGGACACTGTCCAGTGAAATTTACGGATACGAAGCTACCAATTACGGGACCTGGTATGATGACGTCCAGTTCGCTCGAATAGCGCTGAAACAGATTGAAGTGGCAAAAAAATTAAAGGTAAAGAAGATTGTGATGGGAGAATGCGGTCATGCCCACAAAGGTCTGATTGTCATCGCCGACCGGATTTTGGTGGGTGACAGTAATTTTCCCAGAGAGAGTTTCTTGCCCCTTCTCGCAGAGCTGGTCTGCAACAACAGACTGAAGCTCGATCCCGGGAAAAATGATTTTCCAGTGACCCTCCACGATCCATGCAATGTGGTCCGATTGATGGGAATTGTCGAGCCCCAGAGAAAAATCCTAAGGAAGATCTCTCCGCAATTTAGGGAGATGGAGCCCCATGGAGTGGAGAACTACTGCTGCGGCGGAGGGAGCGGGTTTGCCATCATGAGTTCCACGAATTTTAAGGACTGGAGGGAGAACGTCTCCAGCCGGATGAAGCTGAAGCAGATTCTCGAGACTTTCCAGGATGTCATGGATTCGGGCATCAAAAAGTATGTATGCGCCCCCTGTTCGAACTGCAAAGGAGCGATCAGGGATCTGCTGAACGATAACGAACTCACCGAAAAGTACGGCATAAGATATGGGGGCTTGGTGGATCTCGTCGTGAATGCGATGGTCGATATGAAGAAACCGTTTATCGAGTGGGAAGGATAATGGTCCATTTCCGGGAGTGAAACGCGATGAGCGAGTCTAAGGGAAAAGTTTTCTTACTCAGTTCCGAAGGCATCGGATACGGAGAGGAGATGCTGGGGTATCAGATCCTGGCCACGATGCTCGAAAGTTTGACGAAACGTGTCGAGAGACCGACTGCTATTATTTGCTGGAATACGGCGGTCAAACTGGTAGCCGAAGGATCTCCCCTGGTCCCACATTTCAAGCGCCTCGAGGAGAAGGGTGTTAATATCCTTTTGGGGAAATTGTGCGTCGGAGAATGTGAGCTGAACGGGAAAATAGCCGTCGGCAAAGAGGCCACGATGGATGAAATTTTAGATCTTATCCTTCATAATGAAGTGGTCAATCTTTGAAGGCGATTAAAATAGCCAAGGCAACAGGATGGTATTAGAAAATCTATTGTTACAGAATCAAAAAGCCATTCTAAAGAGGTGGTTCGATCTTATCCTGGAGACCTATCCTGAGGACACGGCGAGCTTGATGAAAAAGGAAAAAAATCAGTTTACCAACCCCGTCGGTTCGACCATCTCTCGGGAGATAGAGGTTCTCTTCAAAAAGCTCTGCGAAGGGGGTCAACTTGAGAAGTGCGAGGCTTCTTTGGATTCGATCCTCAAAATCCGGTCGGTTCAAGATTTTTCTCCTTCGAAGGCGGTAGGATTTATTTTCCTGTTGAAGAGGGCAATCGGAGAGACACTGAGGGATGACATTTTTAAAGAGTCGATGATGGACCAATGGATGAAATTCCAGGAAAGAATCGACGGTCTGGCCCTTCAGGCCTTTGATAGCTACATGGATTGCCGGGATAAGATTTGCGAGATCCGGGTTAACCAGGCACGAGCTGAGAAGGAAATGGCTTTTAAAATGATGGAAAGAATGAGTTATTCGAAAGAGAAAAAATAGATATTTAGCCATTAGGTTATTCAGTCATTGGGTCATTAAATGACCTAATGACTTATGACCTAATTATTATTTTTCAATTGGGTAAGATATGGGCCTCTGGTATTCTGTTTCTGGGATTCTTTTGCTTCTCTTTATTGTTGTGATTGGCGTCGAAGGAATCGGTTTGCATTCTTTCTTTACGATTTTTGTTCCTTATGCGGCCATTCTCCTTTTTGTTGTCGGTTTTATTTACCGTGTGCTGAAGTGGGCAAGTTCTCCTGTTCCCTTTTATATCCCGACGGTCTCCGGCCAGCAGAAATCACTTCCCTGGATAAAACCCGACAAGATTAATAGCCCTTACACCACGGGAGGCGTGGTGAAAAGATTGGCGCTTGATATTCTTCTCTTCCGCTCCCTGCTCAAGAACGAAAAAGTTGACGTGGAAGCCCCCCACAGACTTCTCTTCAAAACAAGTACGCTTCTCTGGCTGGGGGCGCTGGCCTTCCACTGGTCCCTTCTTATCATCATTCTGAGGCACTTGAGATTCTTTCTCGAACCCGTTCCGATTGTTCTCATCGTCCTCCAGCGGCTCGATTCGATTCTGCAAAACCTCATGCCCATCATTTACATCAGCGATGTTGTCTTCTTAATTGCCCTCGCCTATCTCTTTTTTAGACGAGTCATCTATCCGCAAGTGAGGTATATTTCGCTCCCATCGGACTATTTTGTACTTCTTACAATTGCCGGGATTGCCCTTTCAGGAATCCTCCTGCGGGTCATCTTTAAAGTCGATTTAGTGCAAGTAAAAGAATGGGTCATGGCCATGTTGAGTTTCCGCCCCATGCCTCCGAAAGGAGTAAACCTGCTCTTTTATATTCATCTCTTTTTTGTGAGCCTGCTCATTGCATACTTCCCCATCAGTAAGCTGATGCATATGCCGGGGATTTTTTTGAGTCCAACAAGAAACTTATCGAATACAAGTCGTCATCGCAGGCATATCAACCCATGGAATCGCCCGGTGAAGGTTCACACTTACGAAGAGTATGAGGACGAATTCCGGCAACCCATGAAGGAAGTTGGCTTACCCGTGGATAGAGAATAGGAATGTCAGAGGAAATTTCAAAAGATAAGCCTTTAAAGATCGACTATACGCCACCCCGAGCGCTTTGGATGGAGCCAAGGGTTGAATTCAGGAAGGGAACCTATAGCTACCCGGCTGCATCCAAGCACCAGAGATATCTCG
>Ga0326726_10002527_pt1 | contig 16801 bp, 12 predicted proteins | sample MHFenrmetagenome_2_FD_207603 | JGI IMG/M metagenome (GOLD analysis project Ga0326726, IMG submission 207603) | Lab enriched peat soil microbial communities from Michigan Hollow, Ithaca, NY, United States - MHF15MN | ecosystem: Environmental > Terrestrial > Soil > Wetlands > Peat | place: USA... | reverse complement strand
TGTTACGCCGGAAGGTTGGTTGAAGAATTTGAAAAACTTCAGCCGGTATTCCAGACCGAGTTCCAGCTTGATGTCAGCACCGAAATTCGCGGCCGCTTCACTTGCGTTGTTACCCGGTCCGAGAGTATTGAAAAGCCAGCCTCGCATGCTGTTTGCTCCTCCGGCAAAAAAACGGCGCTCTTCAGGGGTTGTTTCGGCTTTGCCGTACGGTACCATCCATCCGATATTCATTCTGCCGGCAAGCTGGCTTTTCGGCGAGAAGTTTTTGGCAAATCCCAGAGCGCTTTCAAGCTTGATATATTGAGAGTATGCGGTGCCGAATATCTGCGGATCGCTCTGGGTGAAGCCGGCATAGGTTTTTGTATCGAGATATTTGTCAACAAGCCAGGCCAGACTCCCCGACTCTTCGACGAGCATATCGAGGTTCCAGATTGTCTTTTCAGGCGGGGCGTTCAACCGGTTTGTGTAGTTGTAGCGAAGTCGGAAACTCTGGTTTACATGGGTGTTGAGCAGGCTGTCGATTCCTGCGTTTACGGCGCTCTCATTGGTCGGGTTAATACCGATATTTCCTGCCAGATCTGTTTTGAAAAGTTTTTTGAATCCCCGGAGAGAGTCTTTCTTGACCCACTCGAATTCGAAAAAGTCGAAATTCAGACGTGAAGACGGAGCCAGGCGTGCACTGTAGGTTCCGCGGAGCAGTCCGTTTTTACTTGAGAGCAGGACCGGTTGTGTTGTTGTGGAATATTCACCGGTAACAGAATAAAAATTACCCGGCTTTTTCAGGACAGGCAGGATTATGCGGCTTTTCAGACTGAATTCACTGGGAATCACCTTTTCATATTCGCCAGGCTGAAGGTTTGTAAGCAGTCTGTTGTTGTAAACGGTCTGAGTGCCGTATCCGATTGAAGTGAGGAACTGTTCTGCCCCGCCAAAAAGATTTTTATTCTCATAGGCCAGAGATGAGCCGAAAAAGAGGGAGCCGTAACGGTTATCCACCAGTAATTTCGGCTCTATCTGATGCTTGGGCGCTGTTTCCAGATGGACGGTGGAGTAAAGCTCACCTGCTTTAACCGAGTCAGGGCTGATGTAAATGGATGAAAATATATTGGTAAGTCCGAAATTCTGCAGTGTGCGTTGTTCGCGACTCTGGCGGGTAATGTCTCCCGGGCGGTATTCTATGGCTGAAGTAATCAGTTCCGGTGATATTTTCTGTTTACCGATAATTTTTGTACTGATCCTCTCTTTTGTAAATGTCGTTTCCCTGAATTTATTGCCGTTTTTTACAGGATCGTTTACCAATACATTGACTTTACCGTATGTAAGCTGCTGAGGCAGACTGACCCGGAACAGTACGCCGGCATGGGTTCCGACAGTATCCACTTTTATCCGGATGCTGTCTTCATGAAAAAAAGCGTAGCCATACTCCCTGAAAAAGGAGATAGTGCGGTTTCTCTCCTCAATCAGACGTTCAACTGAAAAAATGTCGTTGAGTTTCAGGCTTTTTTGATTGAGATAGTGTGTTTTGAGTTCTCCGGCAACGTTTTCCAGCCCTTCATAATCAAGGTTGTCGATTCGCGAAGGCTGATTTTCGCGGATCATGATGCCCAGATTAACTTTGCTGCCGCTTTTATTGCGGAAGACAGAGGTGTTAATGTCGGTAAAAAAATATCCCTTATAGGTGTAGAGCTTTTTTATAAGGGCGATATCTTTGTCAAATTCCTCCTGGCTGAAGGGTTTTTTAGCACCGCCGAAGAGACCGAGTCCGAGGAAGGATGTATGCTCTGAAGTGGCAATGATTTGTCGGAGCTCTTCGTCGCTGATGGATTTGTTGCCGCTGAATCGGATGTTGCCGACATATGGCGGGGCAGGTTTTCGGTTTGCCCCTGCGCTTTCAGTCTGAGCAAGCCCAGGTAAAGCACAGAGGAGAATAATGGCGACAAGAGTACAGGCTTTTACTCTGATATGGTGGGAACTAGTTAAAAAAAAAACACTTGACCCCTTTTTTGAGCTACGTTAGTGGTTCTTCGTCGCCGTAGAGAAAATCTTCATCTGTAGGATAGTCAGGCCATATTTCATCCAGGCTTTCATACATGTCGTCACTTTCAGGGAGATCAAAAAGGTTCTCAATCACTTGCTGAGGTGCGCCGGTTCTGTTGGCATAATTGATCAGTTCATCTTTTGTTACAGGCCATGGAGCATCGGCTATATAACGGGCAAGGTCTAAATTCCAATACATACTGCGTCGATTGTCAGTTTAAGAGTTATTACCGCGCTCTTCAGGCGAAGCTTTTTGAGTTGTGATGAACTTGTCCGGATTTGCTTCATCAAAGAAATAAGCGGTCGGATTGACTATTTCATTGTTTTTGCGTACTTCGTAATGCAGATGGGGTCCGGTTGATACTCCTGTATTTCCGGAAAGGGCTATGATATCTCCACGCTTTACGTTCTGTCCCTGGCGAACAAGAACTTTTGACAGATGTCCGTAGATAGTTTTGTAGCCGTAGCCATGATTGATTGTGACTTTCTGACCATATCCTTTATCGTAGCCGGAAAATGCTACAATACCGTCACCGGTTGACTGGACTCTTGAACCTTCAGCAGCAGACAAGTCGATGCCCGAATGAAACAGCGGAACATTGTAGATCGGATGAACCCTTATGCCGAATTTGCTGGTGATTGAACCGGACAGCGGCTTGATATTGGGTATGCTTGAAAAAAAAGTGGTCGGATTGGGATTATCGGCAATTTCCCCTTTTTCGGGTGCGGTTTCTCTCTGGCGGTCAATTTGCAGTATCAGGTGTTCAATCATCTGCTCGGTGCTAGCCAGAAGCCCTTCCGTGCTCTTCGACTGAGTGGAGTTTCGGGTGTTATCTCCCGTTTGTTTTTCTTCGGCAAGCAGGAGTCGGGGTGACTGAAAAAGGGAAGCAAGAAGCAGAAGAGTCGTAACAGTAACGCCGCGGGAGAGCTTAGAAAACAGTAATGTCTTCGCTTTTCTGACGTATTCAGACTTAGTCATAAATCGTATAATTGAAGACATGCGCTATCCGGATTGTTAGACTGATCAGGTAAGTAAACATCAATTGACAAGTATAAAAAAACTTTTTCTATAAGTCAATGTTTAGTGGGCATCAAGCCAGTTTTTTCCAGTGCCCGTATCGACCTCAACCGGGACGGTTTTAAGTCCGCAAGTTATTGCTGCGTCTATCATTGACTGCTCGACTAAAGTCGAAAGCCGTTCTTTTTCATCATCAGTGGTTTCAAAAAGCAGTTCGTCGTGAACCTGCAGAAGCATCACTGATTTCATTGAGTTATCGCGCAAGCGCTGGCTGCAGAGGTTCATGGCGCACTTGATGATATCGGCGGCTGTACCCTGGATTGGCGTATTCATGGCTGCCCGTTCGGCTGCTTTCTGCACGTTTGCATTCCGGCTGTTAAGGTCCGGAATATAGCGGCGTCGTCCGAGAAGAGTCGAGACATAACCGTTTTTCCGGCCTGTCTCGATAATGTTCTGCAATGCCAGGAACAGGCCTGGATATTTTGATTTGTAGGTGTCGATAATGGCGGTTGCTTCTGAACGGGGAATATTCAGCCTCTTCGAGAGGCCGAAAGGCATAATGCCGTAAAGTACCCCGAAATTCACCTCTTTTGCCTTGCGCCGCATATCGCCGGTGATTTCATCGGTACCGAAAATCACTCTGGCGGTTGCCGAATGAATGTCTTCGCGATTGCGGAATGCCTCGATAAGTTGAGGGTCTCCGGAAATCTCAGCGGCGATTCTGAGTTCAATCTGGGAGTAGTCTGCCGAAAGAAGCCAGTTATCGGGTGATGACGGGATGAACGCCCTGCGAATCTCTTTACCGAGCGGGGAGCGAATAGGAATGTTCTGGAGGTTCGGGTTTGAAGACGAGAGACGTCCGGTTGCCGTTATAAATTGATTGAAAGAGGTATGCAGTCTGCCTGTTGCCGGATTGACCATTTTAGGCAGCGCGTCGATATAGGTGGTTTTGAGCTTCTGCAGTGTCCTGTATTCGAGGAGACTGGCCACCACGGGATGAAGCGGCGCAAGTTCTTCAAGTACTTCAACATTGGTTGAAAAGCCGGTTTTGGTGGCCTTTCTGGTCGGCAGCCCGAGCACGTTGAAGAGAATGTTGGAGAGTTGCTTCGGAGAATCAATGTTGAAGGCAGAGCCAGCTGCATCATAAATCTTTTCAGTCAGAAGTTCGAGTTCCGCGCCGACGGAATTGGATGTACGCTGGAGATGGGGAGTGTCGATGCAGATGCCTGAATGCTCCATCGATGCCAGTACGCTGACGAGCGGGAATTCAATATGTTGGCAGAGCCAGAGGAGCTCTTTCTCATCATCGAGTTTTTTTCGGAATATATCTTCGAGCTGAAGCGCAAGATCGGCATCCTGGCAGGCGTAATCGGAGAGCTTTTCGGGTTCAACATCGAAAATATGCAGTTTTGCTTTTCCTGTTCCCGTCAGTTCATCAAAAGTGGTTGTCTTGTAGCCGAGATGACGGGCTGCCAGATCATCGAGATTATGCTTCTCTTCAGGATCGAGTACGTAACTGGCAAGCATGGTGTCGAATCCCACCGGTGAAAGATCAATACCGTATTTTTTCAGGACCAGAATATCATATTTGAGGTTCTGGCCGGTTTTCGGGAGTGTTTGATTCTCAAGCATGGGCCTGAGTGTTTCCAGTGCTGTTTCAGGCTTGAGCGAGCTGTTGGCGAAGGCTATAAACCGTGCTTTTCCTGCTTCAACAGAGATCGATATGCCGGCAAGTTCGGCTTCAAATGTATCAAGACTGGTTGTTTCCGTGTCGACAGCTATTCTTGGCGCACCTTCAAGTGAGGCGAGGAGCTCTTTCAGCTCTTGTTCATTCGTGACTCTTGCGTAATCGGCTCCGGTTCCAGGTGAGCGGAGTTCCTGCTCTCTGTTTGGCAGAGGATCGGTCGGCTCTTCCAGGAGCGGGACATCTGAAACCGCACGCTGAATGAGTTCCGGAAATATTACCGGAAGTCGGGCGGCGATGGTTTTAAGTTCCAGCCTTTTCAAGAGCGGCAGAAGCGTGTCGCGGTCGGGCGTTCCGCAGGCAAGTTCCTTCAGGGTAAGATCGATTTCAAGATCGGTGCGGATGGTGACCAGCTTTGTTATCAGGTCGAGTTTGGGCTGAAACTCTTCGAGACTTTGCCGGGTTTTTGGGGAGATATCGCCGAGATGGCTGTAAATATTGGCAAGAGACCCATATTTCAGGAGCAGTGTTGCGGCTGTTTTCGGCCCGATCCCTTTTGCGCCGGGAATGTTGTCGGAGGTGTCTCCGGTGAGTGTCAGGAACTCGGTGAAGCGTTCGGGAGGAACTCCAAACTGTTCGGTAATCTCTTTTTTGCCAAGCAGCTCAAGTTCATTCTGGTTTTTTCCGGGTCTGAGAATTCTGACTCCGTCATGGACAAGCTGCGCAAGATCTTTGTCGGGTGTGACGATGAAAACGCTGCATTCCGGCTCAAATATCCGGGAAGCAGTGCCGATAAGATCGTCAGCTTCGTATCCCGGGATTTTGATCAGCGGGATATCGAACGCAGCCAGAAGTTCAAAAACCGCGTCGAGCTGGCTGATCAGGTCTTCAGGGGGAGCGGAACGGTTCGCTTTGTAAAGGGGGTAGAGATCGTGGCGGAAGGTTTTTTCGCGGCTGTCGAATGCTGCTGCAAGGTAGTCCGGCTTGTAGGTTTCGAAAATTTTCAGCAGCGCAGAGGCAAAGCCGTAGATTGCTCCGGTCGGCATGCCGTCCCGGTTGGTCATTCCTGCGCGCTGCAATGCAAAAAAAGCCCGGTAAACCATTGCCATGCCGTCAATGAGGAAAAGCTGAGGCTTTTCAGCAGTCGGCGCAGCTCGTTTACCAGTTGTTTCCGGTACATCGGCAGGGAAGAAATCAAGCTGTCTCTCGCTCATGATGCTACCACTCCGTAACTTCCCAGCACTCTGAGCATGGTGGCGAATTCGTCCAGATTACAGAGTGCGTTGTGAATGTTCAACTCGTCCTGATGGCCGATAAAATCTACATAGAAAAGATACTCGAACGCTTTTTTGCGGAATGGTCGTGATTCGATTTTGGTCAGGTCAATACCGCGCAGGGCAAAGGTGGCCATAGCCTTGAAAAGCGACCCCTGTTCGTTCGGCAGGGTGAAGGCGATGGAAGTTTTGTATTGTGTGTTGTCCGAAAGGGCGTCAACGTGAAGCGGTTTGGCATTCTCTGCATGCGAGATACAAAAGAATCGGGTAATATTCCACTCTTCATCGGCCAGATTCTCCTGCAGAATTTCCAGCCCGTAAAGCTCGCCTGCTCTTTTTGATGCAATGGCAAGTTTGGAGGGATCCTTATCGGCGGCAATTATTTTTGCGCTTCCTGCCGTGTCATAGGCCACTTCGGCTTTCACCTCTTTGTGCGCTGCAAAAAAATTACGGCACTGGGCCAGTGCCTGGGGGTGAGAGAGTACCTTTCGGGCACCTTCTATGGTTGATCCATGAATGCCGAGCAGGCAGTGTTCTACTTTCACGAAGGTTTCGGCTGCGATAATGACCGGGTGCTGAAGCAGAAGGTCATAGTTTTGATGAATACTGCCTCCAAGGGAGTTTTCAATGGGAATTACCGCATAATCGACAGCTCGGTTTTCAACTGCCGCAAACACCTCTTCAAAGGATTCAAAGGGTTTCGGCTCGCCTATCCTGAGCGCAGCGATTTCACTGTAGGCGCCGGGTTCTCCCTGATAGGCTATTATCAAGTTTGTCATTATTTGTTCTTGTGATTAACTTGAGCGTGTATCTGTTTATCTGTTCAGTTGTTTTCCCGACTTCGTCGGTATCGGGATACACTATAAAAAATAGAGATTCCCTTGTACTTATGCCGTTGGATATGATTTTATTTAAAGAAAATAAATCTATTATCATAGACGGGTGTTTCCGGCAATTATAAATCAGCGGTTTTTTATGTCAGGACATAGTAAATGGGCCACCATTAAAAGAAAAAAGGCGGCAACCGATCAGAAAAGGGGCAGTCTGTTCACCAAACTGGTCAAGGAGATCACCATTGCAGCCAAGATGGGTGGCGGCGATCCAAACGGTAACCCTCGACTAAGGCTTGCGATTGATACGGCAAGGGCCAATTCCATGCCGATGGACAATATTCAGCGAGCGGTCAAGAAGGGTACCGGAGAGCTGGAGGGTGTCACCTATGATGAGATCACCTATGAGGGATATGGCCCTGCAGGTATTGCACTGATCATCGAGACAGCAACCGATAACCGGAACAGGACTGTTGCCGATCTTCGTCACATCATGAGCCGTAACAACGGTTCCCTTGGTGAAAGCGGCAGTGTTAGCTGGATGTTTCAGCGCAAGGGGACTCTTGATGTGCCAAAATCCGCAGCTGATGAGGATCAGCTTATGGAGATTCTGCTCGATGCAGGTCTTGATGATCTCAGCAGCGATGATGAGAACTATTTTACTGTCATAAGCGAAGTAAAGGCCCTTGAAGAGATAAAAAAGGCGCTCGATGCTGCAGGTATCGCTTATGAGAATGCAAAGAGCGATCTGATACCTGAAAATTATATCGAGCTTGAGGCTGAGGACGCCCGGAAAGTGATCAGGCTGATCGATGCGCTGGAAAGTAATGATGATGTTCAGGCGGTCTTCAGCAATATGGAGATCAGTGAAGGAGCAATGGACAGCTTAAACGAGTAGGAGGATGGTTGTTCTCGGGATTGATCCCGGAAGTCTGAATACCGGTTACGGCGTGATACGCCAGGAATCCGGGAAGTTGACCGTGCTTGCCTGCGGTGTTATCCGGCTTCATCCCCGTAAAAGCCATGCAGAGAGGATCGGTCAGATTTACCGGGAGCTTGATGGTATTATTACCGTACACGGTCCCGAAAGAGCAGTGCTTGAGACTGTTTTTTTAAGCCGGAATGTGCAGTCGGCCCTGAAGCTGGGTCAGGTGAGGGGTGCGGTTATCGCCCTTGCAATGAACAGAAATCTTGCTTTTCATGAGTATGCTCCCCGTGAGGTCAAAGCTGCAGTGACAGGGCGAGGCTCGGCAAGTAAGGAACAGGTGGCATTTATGGTGTCGAGAGTGCTTGGCCTTAATCCGGTTCCCGAACCTTATGACGTTACCGACGCACTTGGAATCGCGATGTGCGATCTGCTCAGGGGTGAAAGCAGGGATATTCTGCTGCCTGCAGGAAATTCCCGATCCGGCGGCAGCAGCTGGTCGAAGTTTGTCAGCGCATCTCCCGGTCTGGTTATCCGATAGAATAAGGCATTGACCTGGTGGAGTGTTCGCGTTGAAAAAGTTTACTTGACTGAAACATAAATTTTTAGCTGTGGAAGGTCATATCTTTAATCTGCCGAATTTTCTCAGTGTATTGAGAATAATACTGATTCCATGGTTTCTCTATTATTTTCATACGGGCCACCTCAAAACAGCTATCGTCATCATGATTGTGGCTGTACTGACAGACTGGTTCGATGGTCAGGCTGCCCGATGGACCAATGAGGTTTCGGATATGGGTAAAATTCTCGATCCACTGGCCGACAAACTCTGCCTTGCCAGTGTAGCGGTTTATTTTCTCCTGATCGGCCAGCTCCCGCTTTGGTTTGTACTTTTTGCCGTTCTTCGCGATATTCTGATCTTTATCGGAGCGGCATATGTCAGAATACGCCATTCAGTAGTCACCACATCGCTCTGGCCTGGCAAGTGGGCGGTCGGCTTTGTCTCGATGATGTTTATTGTCATGGTATGGCCTCATCCGTTTTTTGTCCGCTATCCGCTTAAGGAGTTTTTCCTCTATCTTTCCACGGCAATGCTTCTCTACTCTTTTGTCCAGTACTGTTTAAGATTCCAGAGAATACACAGGGGTATGAACTATCGCGCCTGATTATGCCGGTCGTTGCCCGAGTTTTGATGCACTATTATTTCCTTTCCATCCATCCCCGCGTTACCGGTTTTATGGTACCGCAATTACTGCCGTTCCGGTATTGATAACTTTTATTTATATCGGTCGCTTTAAGCAAACATTCTCTATAAGTGTTTATTAGAAAATAATTTATTTATGTTAACACGCTTTATTCCGGTCGTCACTGAATGTTGACAACTTGTTGACTGAATGTTGAAACGGTTTTATGCAAATGCCATAAAATGTTTTTTTTGCTTGAAACCGGTGTTGCGGGCCTGGTAGTTAACCGTGTTGTGGGAGTTGATGGCCGGCTGCGGAATAGCTGAAAGAAAACTCTGTTATTATCTGCGGGATGTGCTTGAAGATATTTTTTCGAGAGGGATTTACAGGCATAGAGCCCCCCTGGACAGAGTGGAAAAGGGGGGCATCTGATGCATCGGGAGAAACCGGATTATTTGTTTTTAGGCACCACGGTCGCCATGAGAGAGGCTTCACAGACCAGTTCGCCTCTGACGTATGCTTTGGCATCGAACTGGCAGACATTTCTGCGCTTGTTGGTCATGATTGCTTCGATGGCAAGCGTGTCGCCCGGAAGTACCGGTTTGCGGAATCGGGCTTTGTCGATACCCATAAAGTAGACGACACTCTCCTTGATGTTGTCATTGCCGTTAAGCATCATGATACCGCCGGTCTGAGCCATGGCTTCAAGGATAAGTACACCTGGCATGATGGGATTTCCCGGAAAATGTCCCTGGAAGAACGGTTCGTTCATGGTGACGTTCTTGATCGAGACGATTTTTTCGTCAAGCTTGAACTCAACGATCTTGTCGATCAAAAGGAACGGGTAGCGATGGGGAAGTATGTTCTGGATGGCATTGATGTCAAAAATAACACCGGCTTTTTTCTCATGCTGAAACTGCCGGGCAAGTTTGTTGCGGTCAGCATATTTTTTCAGCTGCTTGACAAATTCCACATTTGATGCATGACCGGGGCGTGCGCCGAGTACCTGTGCCTTCAGCGGCATTCCGAGCAGTGCGATATCGCCGAGCAGATCGAGCAGCTTATGGCGGGCAGGTTCATTTTTGAAGCGAAGTTCCCGGTTATTGAGTATACCGTTCTGGCCGAGGCTGAGATGGGCACTCTCTAATCCGAGTTTTTCGCCAAGAAGGCTGAGTTCTTCCTGCTTCATGGTTTTGTCAATGATGACTATGGCGTTATCGACATCGCCACCTCTGATGATGCCCTGATTTGCAAGTGCTTCGACTTCACTCAGAAAACAGAATGTTCTTGATGGCGAAAACTCCTTGACGAACTCCTTCTCCAGATCAAAAAGTCCGGAATGCTGTGATCCGAGTGCCGGGTTTTTATAGTCGACCATGACGGTTATTCTGAAACTGTCGAGCGGAAGCGCGACAATATCGACGCTGTTTTCAGCATCATGATATTCGATGGTCTCGTCAATAACCAGATAGTTTTTCGGTTCATCCTGCTCCAGGAAACCGGCGCCGAGCAGCGCTTCTGCAAACGGGTGTGAGCTTCCGTCCATGACCGGAGGTTCCGGGCCGCTTAGTTCAATTCGGCAGTTATCGATTTCCAGACCGTACAGCGAGGCCAGAACATGTTCGGTGGTATGTATCTTTACGCCGTTGAGACCAATGGTGGTACCCCGAAGGACATCGACAACGTTCTCGATAAGTGCCGGAATTTCCGGACTGTTTTCAATATCGGTTCGGACAAATCGGTAGCCGTAGTTGACCGGAGCAGGTTTAAAGGTGATCATGCACTCCTGGCCGGTGTGCAGTCCGGTGCCCCAGAGAGAAACTTCTTTTTGCAGCGTGCGCTGATGAATGAGCATAGTGTTATTGTTGCTCCTGACGGGTGAGTCGTACAGGAAATGAACTGTAATTGTTGAGCCCCTCAAATAAGCTGCTGTAACGGATTCTATCCGGAATTTCCAATGTTGAACCGGTTGCGCTGAATATCAGAGATGCCGTGTCATGGGGAAAACTCTAAAGCGTTTAAGAGCTCCAAGATAATAAAGATCGCATTCCTGTTCAAATCATGCCGGTAAACTGCCCGTGGCTCAGTCTTCCCGGGAAAAGTGTTTCAGTGCTTTTTCAAGCAGGAGCGGATGTGTTGTGCTGTTTCCTGCAATGATGCTTTGTCGTTTGAAAAGATCGTTCTCTCCTGTAAAGTCGGTCACAATGCCTCCCGCTTCACGGACAAGCAGAATTCCGGCAGCAAAATCCCATGGGTGGAGTTTGTATTCCCAGAAGCCGTCAAAGCGTCCGCAGGCGGTATAGGCGAGATCTATGGCCGCAGAACCGGCACGCCGTATGCCGGCAGAATTTTCGATAACCTCTTTGAGCATCCCGAAGTACGATTCCAGATAGTGATACTCCTTGAACGGAAGTCCGGTTGCGATGAGAAAACTGTTGCTGTCGGAGCGGTTGGAGATGGAGATGCGTTTGCCGTTAAGGTATGCGCCCTTTCCCCGTTCAGCCGTAAAGAGTTCCTGCAGGATCGGTTGAAAGACTACGCCCGCAAGCATCTCATTATGTTCCGTTCTCAGTGCGATGCTTATGGAAAAAATCGGAAATGAGTGTATAAAATTCAGGGTGCCGTCAAGCGGGTCGACAATCCATGTTCGTCCGGAAGTCCCCTTGATGATTGTTCCCTCTTCACAGAGCATACTGTCTTCAGGAAAACTCCCGGTGATAATCCTAGCGATTGCCGCTTCACAGGCTTTGTCGACTTCAGTGACAAAATCCCTGAACTCTTTTGCCTGTATTTCACATTGGGTGAGTTCTCCGAATTTTTCAAGAGTGATTGCTCCTGCAGCTTGAGCAGCCCTGACGGCAGCCTGCAGTTCAATGCTTGGTGGTTCCATGTTTGAGATGAAGGTAAGCGTTGAGATATTTTCTTTGCACATAATAACATTTTGAAGTCATAGGACGTATAGGTCTTATAAGACTTATATGTCCTATGAGCTTATTCTGGGAATTATAAGCGTATGGTATCTGTTGTTGAATAAATGTGATAAAAGGTTTTATAATCAAAATGCCCATCAGAATGAAACTCAACGTTCCAAAACTTGCGCTTTGTATCGGACTCTGTTTTGTGTTTGCTTTTGCAGGCGGGACCTTTACTCCTCAGCCGGGTTCGGAGTGGTACTATCATGTGCTCCAGAGACCTTCATGGAACCCCCCGGACTGGCTGTTTCCTCCGGCATGGACACTTCTGTTCATACTCATGGGTACGGCACTCTATCTTGTTGTGATGCAGGGGATCGAAAATAAACCGGTAAAGAGCGCCCTTGCCGTTTTCGGGGTGCAGCTTCTGTTGAATCTCGGCTGGTCAGCACTCTTTTTCGGACTTCACTCTCCGCTGTTCGCACTTGTGGATATCGTGCTGCTCTGGCTTGCGATTGTGCTGACCATCGTGAAATTCAGGGCAGTGTCACCCTTGGCAGGTAATCTGCTGATTCCCTATATCCTGTGGGTAAGCTTCGCCTCGTTTCTGAACTTTACGATCTGGCAGCTTAATTGAAGAGTTGAAGAGATTTTGAATTTTGGATTCTGAATTTTGAATTGGAAGAGACCTTGGTGCCCGGTGTCATCTCGACTGCAAGGAGAGATCTCTGTGCTAAGTTTGAATTTCAGGGCATCCCGACGCCGTCGGGATGCAACTGCTTCTTATTGTTATTATTTAGCAGGTTGATCGAATATGATGCCGAGCACATCTTTTTCTTCCCTGCTGTTTTTTGCTGCAATTTCCCGGATGGTCATGGATGGTTTATCAATCGTGATGCCTTTGCTGCCGAGTTTGCTGATAATGGTTTCGCTGTTCTGTCCGGCCACTTGTGCAACTGTTGTCAGGCTTGATGAACCAACTGCTCTGATGATGTTCATACGCGGATTTGACTCTTTTTCGATCGGGGCGAACACGGCGATGAAGGTGACAAGGATTCCAGTGCCGATAATGGCGAGAGCGGGTTTTCGGGCGAAGTAGCCGGTAAATGATTTCCAGTTTGCGGCGATATGCAGAAGAACACCGGCAGTCAGCGCCCAGCTCAGCCATTCATGCACAGGGCCGATAAATCCTGTGTCCACCTTGAAAAACATCAGTATGCCGGTTACGGCAAGAATGATAAATGTTCCCGTTGCGAGTGGAGTGGCCCATGATTTCATTGCGGTCATTTTTGTTTTTTTGTTTGGTTCAGGTTGTTTAATGGATTGTTTACGGCATCGAAATGCCAAGTCTTTCTAATTGACGTTACTTTGCCGGAAATCCTGCGGCGGTTTGAAGCGATTTTATCACTTTAATTCAGTCTCTTGTAACAGAGAGCCCTCCCTTCAGTCGGGATGACAATTTGCCCCCAATCCAAAATCTCTTCATCTTGACCACATCGTCCACTCTCTTCACTTTTTCTCCGGAAACGCGAAAAGCGCAGACAGTGCTGCGCTTTTCGGTTTGCTTTGTGTGCTGTGAGGCTTAATCCTCTTCCGTTCCGCGAAGATTTTCAAGTACGCCGAAATCTTCGAGCGTTGTGATATCGCCCTTGATTTCATTGCTGGTTGCAAGTTCGCGAAGAAGACGACGCATGATTTTGCCGCTTCTGGTTTTTGGAAGACCTTTGGCCCATCTGATTTCATCAGGCTTCGCAATCGGTCCGATCTCTTTGGCAACGTGGTTGCGAAGTGCTTCACGAAGCTTCATATCGCCGACATATTCATCTTTCAGCGTTACAAATGCGACAAGGGCATTACCCTTGATCTCATCCGGACGGCTGACAACTGCGGCTTCAGCAACGGCTTCGTAGGAGACAAGCGCGCTCTCGACTTCACTGGTACCGAGGCGGTGACCGGAAACGTTGACCACATCATCGACACGACCCATGATCCAGATATAACCGTCATCGTCCTTACGGGCGCCGTCACCGGTAAAGTACATGCCGGGGAATTCCGACCAATAGGTTTTTTCGTACCGCTCGTTGTCGTTGTAGATGGTCCGGAGCATTGACGGCCATGGTTTTTTGATGACCAGGTATCCGCCTTCGTTGGCTTTGCATGGAGTTCCATCCTTGTGCACCACATCGACTGCAATGCCGGGGAGCGGACGTGTTGCCGTACCTGGTTTGGTCGGGGTTGCGCCGGGAAGCGGAGAGACCATGATACCGCCGGTCTCTGTCTGCCACCAGGTGTCCACAATCGGACATCTTTCCTGACCGACAACCTTGTGGTACCACATCCAGACATCAGGATTGATTGGTTCTCCAACGCTGCCGAGCAGGCGCAGCGAATTGAGGTTGTGTTTGGTGACCCACTCGTTTCCTGCGCGGATGAAGGCGCGGATGGCGGTAGGCGCGGTATAGAGGATGGTGACTTTGTGCCGGTTGATGATATCCCAGAACCGATCCCACTGGGGATAGTTCGGAGCGCCTTCATACATGAGCATGGTGGCACCGTTGAGCAGAGGGCCATAAGCCATATAGCTGTGTCCGGTGATCCAGCCTACGTCAGCCGTACACCAGTAGATGTCCTCATCCTTGATATCAAAAACGTATTTGAAGGAGCTTGCCGCATGGACCATGTATCCGGCGGTGGTGTGCAGAATACCTTTCGGTTTTCCTGTTGATCCGCTGGTATAGAGTACGAAAAGCGGATGCTCCGAATCTACTTCCACAGGATCGCATTCATCGGAGGCAAGGCCCATGAGGTCGTGCCACCAATGATCCATTCCGTCGTGCATGTGTACGGTCTCACCGGTAGCCTTGAGTACCATGACGCTGCGGACCGAAGGGGTGTTGACGATTGCTTCGTCAACGATGTTTTTCAGGTTTATGGAGCTGCCGCGGCGTCTTGAACCATCGGCACAGATGATCATTTTTGCACGGGAATCGTTTACGCGCTCGGTAATGGCGTGAGCCGAGAAGCCGGCAAAAATGACGTTATGCACAGCGCCTACGCGTGCACAGGCAAGCACGGCAATGACCAGTTCAGGTACCATACCCATGTAGATGGCAACCCTGTCTCCAGGCTTGATGCCGGCTATTTTAAGTACGTTTGCGAATTTGCTGACCTGGCGGTGCAGTTCGCCGTAAGTCAGAACCCGCTGGTCGCCCTCTTCGCCTTCCCATATAATTGCAGCTTTGTTTTTTCTCCAGCTGTTGACATGGACATCAAGAGCATTGTAGCAGATATTGGTTTTACCGCCGTTAAACCATTTTGCATAGGGGGAGTTCCATTCAAGAACGCTATCCCATTTTTTGAACCAGTGGAACTGTTCGGCAATGCCGCCCCAGTATGCATCTGGATCTTCAGCAGCTGCGGCATAGAGCTTTTCATATTCCGCCATCGATGTGACATGGGCGTTTTTCGAAAACTCTGCAGGGGGCGGAAATTTCCGTTTTTCAGACAGAACGGAACTGATCGAATCTTTTGCAGAAGACGAGGTCACGGTGTTCTGTGGGCTTGGTGTTGTTTCGTCTGTAGCCATTGATACCAGGTTTTATATGTTGTTAAAAAGAAATATACCCCCATAACAGGTATTTCGGGAACATGGAAAATAATCGGTTCAATCGGAGTTTAAAATGCTGTAATACGACTTTTTCGATTTCACGTTAAATTCGACAAATTTTTTTACTTCTTCGTCATAATAGTTGGTATGTCAAATCATATTATGCCGTTATTTTACGGCAAAATTTACCAGCTTGTCAGGAACGACGATTTCCCGGATGATGCTCCTGCCTTCAAGAAATTTAATGACCGACTCCACCTTCATGGCCTCTTCAAGGAGCAGATCTTTCGGACTTTTGGCAGGAGCCGTAAAGGTGCCTCTCAGTTTTCCGTTGATCTGTACGGCAATGGTGAGTACCGTGTCTTCGACCAGGTCCGCACTGAACGATGGAAAGGCAGCTGTGCTGATCGAAGAGCTGTGTCCTGCCGTCTCCCAGAGCTCTTCTGCAATGTGAGGTGCGTATGGTGCAAGCAGGATAAGCAGGGTTTCTACCGCTTCCCGGTTCCGGCATCCGGTTTTGTTCAGTTCGTTGACGAAGACCATCATTTCTGAAATTGCGGTGTTGAATTTCAGGTTTTCCGTATCCTCGCCTACCTTTTTGATGGTTTTATGCATCTTCCGCATCAGCTCTTCGGGCATCGGATCCTCTGAAAGCTTCGTAGCAGGGCTCTCTTCATCCCGATCGGAATCGGAGTAGAACAGCCGCCACACTTTTGAAAGGAAACGGCTGATACCTTCAATACCGTTGGTGTTCCATGGTTTTACCTGCTCAAGCGGGCCGAGAAACATCTCATAGAGACGTACCGCATCGGCACCGTAGCGCTCGAGAACATGGTCTGCAGGGATGACGTTGCCGCGCGACTTCGACATTTTCTCATTGTCTTCACCAAGTATCATGCCCTGGTTGAAGAGTTTTCTGAATGGCTCTCTGGTCGTGACAACCCCGAGGTCGAAAAGAACTTTGTGCCAGAAACGGGCATAGAGCAGGTGAAGTACGGCATGTTCCGCTCCTCCGATATAAAGGTCAACGTTCATCCAGTAGCGTTCCTTAGCCGGATCGATCAGTGCATCACTATTGTCAGGGTCGATGAAACGCAGGTAGTACCAGCAGCTTCCGGCCCATTGCGGCATGGTGTTCGTCTCCCTTCTGAAAGGACCATTTTCATCGGTTCCATAGAGCCACTCAGGAATGTTGGCTAGGGGTGATTCACCGGTTGAAGAGGGGTGGTAGGCTTCAACTTCCGGAAGAACAAGCGGCAGGGTGGTTTCGGTACGAAGCGCGCCGTCTTCGTAGTGCTTGATCGGGATAGGTTCGCCCCAGTAGCGCTGG
>Ga0326726_10002526_pt1 | contig 16802 bp, 15 predicted proteins | sample MHFenrmetagenome_2_FD_207603 | JGI IMG/M metagenome (GOLD analysis project Ga0326726, IMG submission 207603) | Lab enriched peat soil microbial communities from Michigan Hollow, Ithaca, NY, United States - MHF15MN | ecosystem: Environmental > Terrestrial > Soil > Wetlands > Peat | place: USA... | reverse complement strand
CCGGCATATCTCAAGAATTGATTACGGCCACTGCGTCTGATGGGGTCCGGAAATCTCGGGATAACGTCGGGCGTGGCGCTATACTGGCGCTCTCTACATGCTAGAACACAAACCGAATTTGCAGCTGAAGCTCGATAACGTCCTTGTCGCGACTGACTTCTCGTCCTCCTCAAAGATGGCAGTTCTGTATGCCACCTCAATTGCGCGCCGTCACGCTTCGAAGCTGTTTGTAACCCACGTGGTTGGCTCACAGTCCGAAGCAGCCCTTATGGACGGGTGGCGCGCCGGGCAGGCCGAGATGACGGATCAGTTGATTGCCCATCGCCTGGACGGTATCCGATACGAATTACTCGTAAGATCCGGCGATATTTGGACAGTCCTGTCGCGCCTCATCATCGAGCAGGGAATCGACCTCGTCGTCGTTGGCACCCGTGGCCGGACCGGAGTTCGGAAATTTGTCTTAGGGTCCGTTGCGCAGAGCATATTCCGTCAGGCCCCATGCCCTGTACTCACCGTCGGGCCTACCATTGCAGACCAAGACCCGGAAATGGGCCCGGAGCGCATACTTACAGCAACCGGCTTTGCTCCCCACTCTCTATGGGCAGTGAGATGTGCGCTAAGGCTCGCGCAAGATCTGCATTCTTCCCTTGGCCTTCTACATGTGGTAACAGATCCCAGTGAAGTATCCGGTGACGCAAGAGACAGGACAAGAGACGAACGTCTGGCGCGGCTTCGCACGTTGATTTCATCGGACGTACGTCTGCCATCAGCCCCCGTGTTCTTCGTCGAGTTCGGTTTAGTGCCTGAAAAGATTCTGCAGACTGCAGCTATATGGAAAGCGAACCTGATTGTGCTGGGGCTTCGCCATGTTGAAGAGGGATCCAGAGGCGAGACGACTTGGGCTAAGGCCTACGAAATAGTCTGCAAGGCCAGCTGCCCCGTCTTGACCGTTCGCGGCCCGGAATAAACCCACCGTACGACGGCCCGCAATGCGGGCCGAGCGTATCCTTCGGTTGTGAGCGGAAGGACACGGAAGGTGCCCCGGCTCGCCAAGCCGTGCCGAAAGCCAGAGAAATGGCACGATACGGCGACTAATGTGGAGTTTTGATGTCTGCTCGGCAGACAATACGCCCTCGAGTGCCAGTGTTCATCGCCACGACGGTGATGCTGAGCTTCATTTCCTTCTGGCGTGCCGCGGCAATTGTGCTTTCCGACTTGGCATCATCTGCGTACTACGCGGGAGGAGATGCGGAAAAGGTAGTTGGAAAGAGCGCGCCTTGGTTCATTCTCGCTGTCATGCTTTTCAGCTATGCCGTTCGCGCGATCTACATAGAGGCTAGCAGCATGTTCGTGCGAGGGGGGGTGTACCGCGTCGTGAGACAAGCTATGGGGAGCACCCTCGCCAAATTGTCAGTTTCGGCCCTCTTGTTCGACTACATTCTTACCGGCCCAATCAGCGCCGTAACAGCAGGCGAATATCTGGCGGGGTTCATCGAGGAGGTGGCGCACTATCTGAAACACCCGGTTCATTTCAACGAAAACTACTTTGCAGCCGCCTTCGGGATCTTGGCGGTTCTCTATTTTTGGTGGAAGAACCGGCAGGGCATCCATGAGTCCAGCGATAAAGCCCTGTGGATCATGAAGATTACCACCGTAATGGTTGTCATCCTCATTGTCTGGTCTCTGGCCACTCTCGCCAAGATCGGCATTCACCCCCCGCCCTTCCCCAGCCTTCACAACATGAAACTGGATCACGAGTTTCTCGGCTGGCTTACGGGAAGCTCGTTAAGCCAACTCACTTGGATCGTGCTGCTGGTGGGGATGGGGCATTCCGTACTTGCCATGAGCGGCGAGGAAACCCTAGCCCAAGTCAACCGAGAGATCCAAAGTCCAAAGCTTCTGAACCTGAAGCGGGCCGGTTTGGTGATCTTCGTCTACAGTCTGGTCTTTACCTCATTCGTTTCGTTTCTGGCAGTGATGATCATACCGGATGCGGTGCGGCCAAATTTCTTCGCCAACCTCATCGGGGGACTGGCTATGTATCTGGTCGGCCCGACCCCGGCGAAGTTAGCGTTTCACGCGTTTGTGGTACTGGTAGGAGTGCTGATCCTTTCTGGGGCTGCCAACACTGCGATTTTGGGCGCAAATGGTGTTCTGAACCGCCTGAGCGAAAGCCGAGTGCTCACTTCCTGGTTTCAGCGCCCCCACCCAAAATACGGCACGAGTTATCGCACTATCAACCTCATCGTTCTGCTGCAGATCGCAACCATCGTTGGTAGCCGCGGAAATTTTTATCTGTTAGCCGCATTGTATGCATTTGGCGTTATCTGGAGTTTCGCGTTTAACGGCCTCGCAGTTCTGGTATTGCGCTACACGCATCCGGAGAACCGGGAGTGGAAAGTTCCCGGCAATTTCAGGATTGCCGGACGCGAAATTCCGATCGGCTTAGGTCTGATCACCATGCTTCTCTTCTTCATCGCGATTGCCAACCTGCTGACGAAGCAAGAGGCAACCATTGCTGGAGTTAGCTTCAGCGGCATTTTTTATGGAATCCTAACGGTCTCCGAACGTTACGCCAGGCTTGAGCAGGCCGGAGAGGCAGAAGCTCTGGAACAGTTTCGGGTGTTCGACAATCCGGAACTTGATTATGGCTTAGTCGGTGTCCGCCCTGGAAATATTCTTGTGACAGTCCGACATCCGAATCGACTCTATCACTTGCAGAAAGTCTTGGTCCGAACGGACACCACCCTTCAGGACATTGTTGTCCTCAGCGTCAGACTTTCCCCACGTCTCCATTCATTCAGTGGCAGCACGACTTACGAGGCCAAAGACGTTTTTGACACCTACGAACAAGAGCTGTTCTCGAGAGTTGTGACGCTGGCTGAGAAAGAAGGCAAACACGTATCTCTATTGGTTGCGCCTGGAACCAATGTTTTCGATGCCACTATGATGACCGCCCAGCGACTAGACTCTTCGCGATTGGTCTCCGGTTTGTCCACAATACTGAGTACGGATGAACAAGCGAAGCTCACAGGAGATGCATGGGAGCGACTTCCGCAGCCTAAACCACGCCTCGTGCTGGAGGTCATTAGCCCAAATGGCGTCGGGCATGAATACCCACTCGGGCCGCATGAGCCTCGACTGCGCCCCAGTGATGTTGAACTGTTACACAAGATCTGGTTAGAGATTACTTCTAACCCGGAGTACGCCGGACTTCATCACTACCATGTTGTCGCATTAGCTCTCGAGGAACTGGAACGCGAACTGGGCTCGGAAAGACGAGAAGAATTGCTACGAGCGCTCCGTCGCGAAATGGGACGCTCGGAGCAGTAACTGGGACTGCAGCGGCAAAGGCGACGAGGAATTTTCAGGATCAGAAGCTGACGATCGGACTGGACCTGGCGATCGAGCGAACTGGTATTGCGTCCCGCTCCCCTTCGGGGGAGTTCGAACAGCCAGTTGTGTCGGTTGCGGATCTGGCGAAACCCGGCACGTTCAATGAGTCGTTCATTTTCTCCAGGTGGACTGTACACGTAAAAGCCGCGGCGCCGCCGACTCGAACTCGACCATACTCGATATGAGAGGAGCCCAGTACTCCAGTGGGCGAAGTCTAGAGTGGCGAATTGAGATCTTCCACTCCCGAATGGTCGGGAACCCTTATCTTACCGGATTATGGAAGGGTTGCCCGTCACTCGCCAACTGAGATAAAAGCAAGCCTACATTACCGGAAATTGCTGATCAGAATGACGTCGCTGTTTTCGTTCCCTTCTCGATAGCAGGAGCTATTTGCCATAGCCCTGTCGGAACCGCGTTTTGTTCGCAGGTTGGTAACAGCGGCACGTGTAGCATCGAGCAGGCTCGAAATGGTTCCACGCGGGATGCTTCTCAGCAATGGGTTTACCAGCCAGCCGATAATGGCGGGCACCGCGCGGCTCAGCCCGATCGATTCGAGCTGCACGTAAACGCCGCCATCTTTTTCTTCGAACCGCCAGTAGCTATAAAGGCGCCAGAGATAGCCGTGCGCGTCATCGACGAGCAGTTCACGCTCGTCTGTCTGGCCGGCGCTTTCCACCTCCGCGAGCCGCGTAGAATACGAACGGCTCACAACGCGGTTCGTTCCTAACCGTTCGTAGTTGATGTCAAAGTTGCCATTGATCACGACAGTGGCAAGCGATTTCTTGTAGAGCTGGAGAAATACCTTGAAATTGTCGCCGTTGCGGTTGAGCAGCTTGGAATGGCGTATTTCGGGTTTGTAGATGTTCTGGTGATTGTCGTAGTCTTGGACGACGGCAAGGGTTTGCGCCAGAGACGAGTTAGGGATGAACAGCAGGCCGACCCAGTCGTGAATCAGTCCATGTGGGACTTCGATGGAATGCCCCACTTCCTTCGTGCTCACCTGCTTCACCAGCACTTGTCCCAGGCGAAGTTGCGCGTAGGCTTTCACCCGACGCGTCTCTGGCAACTCGTCAATAAAGAGGAAAAGCCCGTTGTGGAGCTCTGACTTGATCCGTCCTTCGGACGCGCCGATATAACGGTCAAACGCCGCAGCGGTTTCCTTTTTTAGCTCCGCCGCCTCCAATGGCTGCGCCACGAGGCAAACGAGCATCCCGGAGAGAAGCACAACCCCGGCCGTCTTCGAGCTTAGCGCCATTCAGGTCTACACCCCAGGAGTAGATGGTCGAAAAAAGGAATCCCACAATCGCCAAGCTGTCAGGAATGGCGCTCACCTCCGATTTGCCCCTTCACATCCGACAAAAGCTCTTCCGCGTGGGAGTGCGCTACTTCTTCGGATAGCCAACAGACTGCGCCAGCAGAATCTTTTGGTTTGGCCCCAACTTCAAGCCCAAACGAATTGAAACGTATACACGATGCGCTCGGGTACACCGGCACGAGGCTACTTGCTGCGTCCGGATTCCTTCTTCAGTCTATCCAGCAATTCGGGCGCGATCCATTTCCCAGACTTCTGTGCCTTGTGGACGACTCCCCAGCCTTGGTCGTATCGCCGGCCCTCCGCGTAGAGTCCGACCAGCGGATTGTAGGGATCGCACGAGCAACCGTCGGCGGTGGCGCCGGTATCGATTGATTTCTCGTAATCCGCGATGGCGGCGTCATCCTTCTTCTCTTTTTGGCCAAAGGACCCGCGTGTACAGTAGGCGGCGGCCAAGCGCGTCCTGCCCAGCGGATTCAGCGCCATCTCTTGCGAGTAGTCGCTGATAGCCTGGTCGAGTTCGCCGGTCGTCTCATGGATCAAGCCGAGTCTGTCCCACGCCAGATAGAGTCGGCCGTTCCTCTCGATGGCCTTCTTGAAATCGGCGGCTGCCGGGTCGAACCAAGCTTTCCGGTCGGCATCACTGCCCACCAACACGCCGTCCACCACGGCCTCCAGGGCGGCCCGGTCGTAATAGGTTACCCCGCGGGTGTAATAAGCCTCGGCGCTGGGATCGAGCGCCACGGCCTGGTCATGATCTTTGACGGCAAGGCCGAACAAGCGGTCGTATTCATCAGCGGAGATCAGCTTGAAAGCCCGGCTATAGCGGGCTTTTTCCGAATAGGCGCTGCCTCGCTTTGCATATGCCTCTGCGCGGTGGGCGTTATCGCGAGCGGTCTCGATAGCCTTTGTGGAACTGCTGATGTCGCGATCATAGCTGCTCAGATACCAAGACCGGGCGATGCGGTTGCAGCCCGCGAGAAATAGGAGGACGGAAGCGCACAACAGCCCCGCTATTTTTAAAGATGTTTTCATCGGTCCATACCTCGATATGCAGAACTTCGCCGACATTCCGACGGACAATCGCGGTGGTACGAGGATCGGCATGGATGTTGACCTTCATTATGGCTTGACTGGACCGAGTTTTTGTTAACACGGCGAACGCGAGAGTTTAATATCACGGCACGCGCCATCGGCGAGTCAACGAATGACGGTTCTGGCAGGAGCATGTCGAGCCCAGAACGCTCGTTTTTATGTAGGGGCAACCCTCGGGGCGGCGAGATAGGTTCTGGATTGTTTCGCTACGCGAGGCGGGGCCGAATCCCACGCATTCGCAAACCCTGCCGAATCGCGTTTACGAACTTCTGAGACAGAAAGAGCTTGAGATATCGACGCTGGAAATAGAAGTGGAGGCGTTGCGCATAGTAGCTCCCCTCCTGGCGGATGACGGAGAATCCGGCAATAACAGGCAGCCGACGTCGATCCGTTCGACTGCGCCGTCGGTCCTCGAGGTTCCACAGGCATTAAACGCCAATCCACAGCCAGCCCGCTCCGCAGATTGGGTAGACAAAGCCCAGGGCCGATAGTAGCGGTTGGCCGAGCGCGGGACCAACATCAACAATCGGCTCTTCCACAATCAAACTTTGGTTGTCCGGAAAGTGACCACGCCGTCCCTGGATTCCTCGGCGAGTACAAAGCCATCGGGGCCGCTACGAATCCTTGTGGCCGATCGAAGCCGGATGGGCAGTCAGCTTTTGCAGCACCGAAGTAGTGTCGCCATTCGGCAGCTAACGGCTGTCCTCCGACCAGAAGAACTTGCGGCCCTCGACCGCGAAATGGAAACATCTCTGCGCAGGCTAGGCTCGTCCGAAAGCCAGAGGTCCACCGGGCCCGCCAAACCGCATGAGGAGTTGCCAGCCTTACGAGCGGCAGTGTGAGCCGGCCAGCTAAGGGAAAGCAACTGGTCGCGCGGACGAAAGACTCCATTTTCTAAAGACGGTTGAGGCCGAACTGGCCTCTTTATCCCTTGCAATCCCTCCCCTTGGGAGGTATTTTGTGGGCGCTTTTTCAGGCGTTATTTAGCCTGAGAGGTAAGTGTTATGTACCTGCGGCTCGGCTTCTGGACTCTGGCCATGGCATACACTTCTGTCCTCTTGTCCCAGGGCACGAGCGGGTCTTCGCCCAGCACCATGATCACCGCGGCACTGCTCGGTGCGATCCTGGGATTTAGCCTCGGTGGCATGTTCGTCAATCGACGTACTCGCAAGCAAGGCTGAGCACAGTCTTCTCGTCGCAACAGAACAGCCATACTTTTCTGGTCCCAGGGTTTGGTGGCAAATTACTTCCGGATTGCCGACGAGATTGGCAAGCGGTGATCGCGTTGGGTTCCAAGCGCATCGCCTCCTGGGTTGCCAGAATCGATTTGTCCCATTGTCCTAAAGCGGCGTAATTTGCTCCCAGGTTGCCGTGAGGCACCATATCCCGCGGATAACTTTGTATCCAAAGCTCATACGTCTGAGCTTCTTTCTCCAGTTCTCCCGTGGCGAAAGCGTAGTAGTCGGCGGTGATGCGCATCTTCTCTCGCTCGCTAACCCGATCCCGCAACCCATATGCCTTCTTAATGTTCTCGCTCGCCAGGCTAGGTTGTGCCAGATTGGCGTACGAAACGCCCAGACCAGCATAAGCGACTGCGAAGTTCGGATCGAGCTCAATAGCTCGCCGGTAAAAAGGGATCGCTTCTGCGTCGCCTTTGGCACGCGCAGTCGTGGTGCCCAAGCTGAAGGCTTTGAGCGCTTCCAAAGACGGGGTGGTCGCCTCGATGGGAACATCGAACTTTTGGATCGATGCCAGCGATTCCCCCAACTTGTTGCGTAGCGCTGAGGCGGCCTTGCTCAACGCCTTGAGCACGTCTTCCTTGCCCGCCGCCTGCACCTGCTCTTCGGCAAGGGGATCGCCCGCATGGCAACTGGAGGCATTGAGGCCGATCACGTATTGATTGCCTAAGTTGGAAACGGAGCCCGCAATGATGGCTTTGCTTCCTGTGCGCAGGCATAGTTCGCGCGCCACATCCAGCGTCACGCGATCCGTGACCGGGCGGCCCATCAACTTCAACGTTTCGCCCACCTTGCGGTCCGAGAGCACGTTCAGAAATGGGGACTGTCCCAGTTCGACCGAAAGAGCCTGCTTCAGGGCGTCATCGAAAACGGCATCTCCGGTGGTATTAGCAAAATCAGTCAGGACAATCGTGTCCTTCTCGGTCAGTGCGCTTGTGGAGTGCGAGCGTAGATACAAGCCCCCGCCAACCAGGACGGCGACAAGGAACATGGCGGCAGGAACCAGAACCTTCCACATTCTGCCGCCCCCGGCGGATGTTGCTAGGCCCGCTTTCGCTGCGGACTGGGATAAAGGGACGGCCGCTGAACCGGAACCTTGCGAGGGCCGCGACTGACCTGCCGATTGCTGGGTCGTTTCTGCCGCCACGGCGACGCTGCCCGAGCTGCCTACCGGGGAGCGCCCCGTGTCCGTCTCTCGCTTCAGCCGCTTCAGGTCGGCCCGCATTTCCGCCGCGCCCTGGTATCGCAACTCCCTGTCTTTCTCCAACGCTTTATGGATGATCCGTTCCAACTCGGCGGGAACATCTGGATTCAGCCGCAGAGGAGACAGTGGAGCACGGTTGAGAATGGCCTCGAAGATCGTCGCCGTACTATCTCCACGAAAGGGCAGTTGGCCGGTGGCCATTTCATAGAGCACTGCGCCGAAGGAGAACAAGTCCGTCCGTGCGTCCAGCTCCCTGGCCCGGGCCTGCTCCGGAGACATGTAGGAGACTGTGCCGACCGCCGAGCCTGGAGTAGTCAGGTGGGGGTCTCCGGCTCCGGTTTCCGTCGCCTCGGTGGGTCTTGCTATCGTGGAGCGTATTTTCGCCAGTCCGAAGTCCAGAATCTTCGCGTGCCCGCCGCGCCTGGTCACGAAAATGTTGGCGGGCTTGATGTCTCGATGGACGATGCCTTCGGCGTGCGCCGCGTCCAGCGCATCCGCAATCTCGATGGCCAGCGACAGCAGCGTCTCAAGTTCAAGCGGGCGGTTGCCGATCAGGTGCTTCAGAGTCTGGCCATCCAGGAACTCCATGGCGATGAACGCCTGGCCGTTCTCCTCGCCGATGTCGTAAATCGTGCAGATGTTGGAGTGGTTGAGAGCCGATGCGGCCTGTGCTTCACGTTGAAATCGCGAGAGAGCTTGGGTGTCTTTAGCTACTTCATCGGGTAGGAATTTCAGGGCAACAAATCGGTGCAGGCGGGTGTCCTCGGCCTTGTACACGACACCCATGCCGCCCCCGCCGAGTTTCTCAATGATGCGATAGTGCGAGACGGTTTGGCCGATCATGGAGTCGAGGTATGGTAGGCGGGGTGCAGGGACAAGTCAATGAAAGCCGAGGAGTTGGTGGTATCTTAAGAGGATTGTTGGTGTACGTGCGGCTCGCCTTCTGGGCTCTGGCCATGGCATACACTTCCGTCCTCTTGTCTTGTCCCGTGGCACAAGCGGGCCTTCCCCCAGCACCATGATCACCGCGGCACTGTTCGGTGCGATCCTCGGATTTAGCCTCGGTGGCATGTTCATCAATCGACGTACTCGCAAGAAAGGTTCAGCGCTGTGTTCTCATCGCAACCGATTCCATGCCACAGGTGTGCCAAGCATCCGGTCGTAAGTGTAATCGTATGGCCGACGCCGGAATGCAAGAAGAATTGAAATGGACGAAAAGTCGCCTGCATCTTAACTGGCCGGATGGCTGAAGCGAATTCGAGCGAACTGGGGCACCGGAGCCATGCCCTGGTCGAGCAGCTTCGGAGCACCGTGCAAACGGACGATATCGAGGCTCTGGAACGTAGCAATCGCGGTCACAATAAGCTCTTCACCAACAAACACCCCGCTGAGTTTCATCCTGCGGAGTGCGGATTCGCCGCCGCTGCGGGGAGTAATATAGGATCGTTGGTAAGTGAAAATGAGTAGGGATAAAGTTAAACATTCTCCACTAGCTCCCTGATAATTTGGGGGGAGCGGAGATGGGTACAGTGCGAGTTCGAAGTCAAGAAGGGAATTCCCGCTGATTCGCCACTCCGGCGAGAAAGAGCAGCACCTGCATGGCACATGGTTCCTCCCCATTCCCTTTCAGGCTCCTGTCGCGTTCAACGTTTCCCGGCAGCGAGGCCATCCGCCAACTGTGGCGCGTAGCGCCGCCGTTTGTTACAGCTGTTTTTTCCCGGGAAGGCATGCTTACGCAAGAGGGGCGGATCTTGATCCGCGGCAAGTTCCGGCGCTTGTTGATTTGCTCGGTGCTCCCGCTGGCCCGGCACTTGCGCGCCCACTATGGGCTACAAGGCGGATGTAACAGCTGCGGCGCAAGCTGCAACCTACTGTTTCGTTGCCCACACTGGGATGCGGACTCACGCCTGTGCACTGTCTATGAATCCCGGCCACGCGTCTGCCGCATGTTTCCCATCACCCCCGCCGACCTGCGCGATCGGGACCTAGAACTGCGACACATGGTCTGCGGTTTCCACTTCGCTGCCGAAAAAAAGGACCCCCATCCCTTACTCGTTCGTCCAGAAGTCAAGGAGCAGAGTTCCTAGCATGCATTATTCACAACGCTTCTCTGCACTTCCCCTCGGCACCAGGCGTGGATTGTTCGCTGTTGGATTGTTGATTTTTCTTTAGGGTTGCGCATGAAGAGATTTACGAAGTTCTGAGACTGAAAGAGCTGGAGATATCGACGCTGGAAATAGAAGCAGAGGCGTTGCGCATAGCAGCTCCTCTTCTGCCAGATGCGCAAGCTGGTCAAAGGAGCAAGACATTTATCGCTGGGCAGCAAACCTGATCGGGGATCTCTGTGATATTCGTCTCGAAATCCCCGCCGATGCCAACGCGGCAAACAGGGTTGCGGCCTCCACTTCCTAGAGCGTTTTGACTAAACGTTGGCGACAGACTCCCGGTCAATGGTAAGCGTTCGACCAATACACCCGTTCGAAGAGAGGTGAAGTCGAAGGGTGCAGAAGGAGACTTCACCAGCAGATTCTCAGGCGACGCAACTCCTGATTTCGCCAATTATCCCATCCAGCCGTTGTAAAACCAGCTTTCGTTCCGGGCGCATTACTTCTGTTAGCTCGTCATCCGACCCGAACCGGTGCCGACGTTCTCCAAGAAACCGGGAGGGCAAGACATCACCCCCTTCGGGCTGGCATCCCGGAGCTCGCCAATGATGCGTTGTCCGTTGTTCAGAAATCCCAAGTTTGAGGGTCCCAAGTTATGGAACGGAGAGCGAGCGTGAATTTGTAGTCCCGCGCGACATGTCCGCCGTCACTGCAGCCATTCTAGGAAAAGGCATAGAATATTGGTATGAAGTTGGAAGCGCGGAGGTGGGCTTATGCCGAATACCCCGAGCTCCACCCACAGCCTGTGCCACTCCTTGCTGCAGGGTTTTCACCAAGAGCATGAGGCGATGGATCAGGTTTCCGAGTTGGGATTCTCCATCCCACTATTGGCGATCGCCAGGGCGCCCACGGATCGCAGAACGTTCTTGAAAGTAACGACTCTTCCCTGCCTGGCGGCTTGCGCCGCAGCCTGCCTGCACAGCAGCCCGGCGGTTGCTTTCGGAACGCCCTCCTTGGCAGAAGATGATGCACGTTTTCGCGTGGAGGCCAGATTCTACGAAAAGCTGCCGGGCAAGAACGTCCGGTGTAAGCTGTGCCCGCGCGGCTGTGTGGTTGGAGACCGACAGCGCGGGCACTGTCGTGTCCGCGAAAACCGGGGAGGGACGTACTATTCGCTAGTCCACTCGCGGGTGTGCGCGGCTCATATCGACCCGATCGAAAAGAAGCCCTTTTTCCATTTCCATCCAGGCATTCTGGCGTTCTCGCTGGCCACGGCGGGATGCAACGTGAACTGCAAGTTCTGTCAGAACTGGGAAATCTCACAGGCCAAGCCCGAAGATCTGCCGGCCCGGTATATGCCGCCCGCAGACGTGGCGGTGCTGGCCAAACAGAACCAGTGTCCGGCGGTAGCTTTCACCTACAGCGAACCGACCGTGTTCAACGAGTTCGTTACCGACGCCGCGGATGCGGCACGGGAGCAAGGGACGAAAGCCGTCGTGGTGTCAAACGGCTTTATTCAGCAAGAGCCACTGAAACGACTGTGCAAGCACGTCGATGCCATCAAGATCGATCTGAAGGCGTTCTCCGCGAAGTACTACCGCGAGGTGGTGAACGCCGAGCTTCAGCCCGTGCTGGATACGCTAGTCACGACCCGGAAGGAAGCCAAGTGGATGGAGATCGTGCACTTGGTCGTTCCGACGCTGAATGACAGCGACACCGAATTTCGCGATCTCGCGCGGTGGATCAAAGCTAATCTGGGAAGTGACGTTCCGATCCACTTCACGCGCTTTCAACCGCTGTACTTGCTGAAAAACCTGCCTCCCACGCCGGTCGAAACCCTGGAACGAGCCAAGGCGATCGCTGACGCCGAAGGGTTGCAGTACGCGTATATCGGAAATGTGCCCGGGCATCCCGCCGAAAACACTCGCTGCCCGAAGTGCCGCCGTCTGCTCATCGAGCGTGCCGGGTTCACGATCACGCAGAACCATATTCGCAAAGGAAAGTGCGAGTATTGCCAACATGTGATTCCGGGCGTTTGGAGTAGCTGAGGCGGCGGGAGGATCGGAGTTCATATGCGTGCCAGAATCCGAGTCACGCTGCTGATCGCGTTTACCTTGTTGGTGGCATGGTCAGTGATTGCGAAGAGCCCGCCCGCGGGATCGGGGGAGCAGATCCGGCAAGCGGCTGTGGCGGGAAGTTTCTATCCTGCCGACCCCAAGGAACTGGCAGCGACCGTGGACGGGTTCCTGGCCCATGCCAGCGTGCCCGCGCAAACAGGGAAGATCATTGCGTTGGTCGCGCCTCACGCAGGCTACCCGTTTTCGGGCGCGGTGGCGGCGCATAGCTATGCTTTATTGAAAGGGCGGCCGACGCATCGAGTCGTCGTGATCGCGCCCTCCCACTATGACGCGTTTTCGTTTGCCTCGGTTTACGAGGGTGACGCCTATGCCACTCCTCTCGGTACGATCGCCGTGGACAGGGAGTTCGCCCGGAAGCTGGCACGCTCGAGCTCCGAGATCAAACTCTCCAGCCGCGGCCATATTCCTTCTCAAGGTGGGGCGGAACATTCTCTCGAAGTACAACTGCCGTTCCTGCAGCGGACGCTCTCGGATTTCCAACTTGTGCCCATCATCATGGGCGACCAGAGCTATGAAGCGAGCCGTGCCCTGGGGGTCGCACTCGCAGAATTGGTTCGAGGGACGGATGCGCTGATTGTGGCCAGTTCCGATCTTTCGCATTACCACCCCTACGAGCAGGCGGTCACTCTGGATGGAAAAACCCTGAACGCGATTGGGGAGTGGGATTACCTCACGCTCTCTGACAACTTCCAGAGCCGGACGTGGGAAGCCTGCGGGGGAGGCCCCATCGTTGCCGCGATGATTGCCGCTGAGCGGCTGGGGGCTACACGCGCCAAGGTGATCAAGTATGCGAACTCGGGCGACGTCACGGGCGACCGTAGCCGCGTCGTTGGTTACAGTGCGGTGGCGCTGTTTCAGGACGAGGGTCGGGATGCAGAGACGCCCAAGTTCTCTTTGACCTCGGCCGAGAAGCGGCAACTGCTGGAGATCGCCAGGAAATCCGTCGAGTCTGCGGTGAAGGGCAGTAAGCTCTATGAGCTTCCCGCGAACCTGCCTCCGAGCTTGCTGCAAGATCGCGGAGCTTTCGTCACGATTAAAGAAAATGGAGATCTTCGTGGTTGTATCGGGTACACAGCAGCCATTCAACCCCTGGCGCTGGCGGTCCGCGATGTGGCCGGGTTTGCCGCGTTGCGGGACACGCGCTTCCGGCCTGTGACGGCCGGCGAACTACCACAGCTGAAGTACGAGATTTCCGTCCTGTCGCCGATGCGGCGAGTCTCGGACCTGAATCAGATCAAGGTCGGAGAGCACGGTCTCATGATCAAGGAGGGCCGCTACCGCGGGCTGTTGCTTCCTCAGGTCGCGCCCGAGCAACACTGGGATCGAAAGATGTTTCTGGACGAGACCGCAATGAAGGCAGGGCTGCCTGCCAAAGCCTGGCGCGACAAAGACGCGGACCTTTTCGTGTTTACGGCTGTGGTGTTCGGGGAATCCGAAACCGCGCGCGTTTTCACCCCTGAGGTTCCAGTTTGGACCGCCCCACCCAAATGGCCAGGAGAGCGGGTACCAGGTTCACCGCCGCAATAAACATAGCTGCCTTGAGAAAACCAAAGAGCGGAAGCAGGAACGCGCTCAACACCAGGGCGCCCAGGCACGCTCCCAGCAGATCGTCACCGTACAACATTCCCATACTCGCCTGCGGCACCGGTGAGCCCTCAAAAAAGACTTCTGTGGCAAGCGCGAACTCGTATCCACCGAGCACGCCCGCCAGCAATGCCATTGCGGGAAAGACAATCTGACTCACGAAGACCAGAAGGCCGGAGCTTCTGACTCCCGCGAGAGAACTGAAGAACAGATAGAGCAGAACTGGAGATATCGCAGCCAGAATCTGGAGGCCCGCCAACCGCATCAGACCCGCACGAGGAGTCAGCGAGCGTGCAGATCGGGCGACCCGCAAACGCCACCAACTGCCGAAGGCCATGCCCGTCATGAACAGTGCAATCAGGATTGCGAGTTCATGGTAAACATATCCGTAGATGGCTTGGAAGCCCAACAAGAGCAGCACCTCCAGGCTGATTGTGGTCAGGCCTGCAAGAGCGATGCAGAACCCCGCGCTCGCGTGCACGCGGGCAGCAGGCCGCGGCAAGCAGCGAATGATCGCGGCCAGACCGAAGAGCAGAGCACCCGCCAGTGCCACCAGCCGCCCAAATCGCACTTCGGCTATGGAGTCGAAGATGTATTGATACTCGCGATTGAACTGCGTGCTCCATAGCGCAACGTCGAAGTAGTAGGCAATCGGAGTCAAGTCGCGGTTGACGGGTGTGTCGGGCCGAGGCTGGATTTTCTGCTCGAGATCGGCGACGCGGTCGGGCATCATGCGAAACGGGATGTAGTATTCGCGGACGTAGCTCGTTTGCAGATGCCGAGATCCCAAGCGAGACAGCAATTCAAGGTAATCGGCCGCCAGGACGCCCTCCCGCTTTGCTGCAAAGAAATGTACGGTGTCGCCGGGGATCGTTCGCACTACGGGAAATGCTTCCTGCAGTGATTTGACCACGCAGCGCAGGAAGGCGCTCAGGTCGGGACTGAGGTACTCCTCTGCAGCATGCAACTGAAACGAGAAGACTCCCCGGTCCGCAAGCTTCTCCGCCGCCTCGCGAAAGAAATCCGAGGTATAGAAACGGTTCAGCTGCGCGGTCTGTGGAGCGGGTAGATTGACGATGATTACATCAAACAACTGGTCGTTGGTCTTCAGGAATAACCGTCCATCCGCTTGGTGAACATGTACGCGCGGGTCGGCGCGTGCGGCGACCCACTGTTGCGGAAAATATTGCTGTGCAAGCTCGAGCACGGTGGGATCGAGCTCAACGTAATCCACCCGCTCAAGACTGGGATGCTGCAGAGCTTGCTGCAGGCTTCCGCCAGCGCCGCCTCCGATGAGAAGAAGGCTCCGGGGAGCGGGGTGCTCAAGCAGGGCATAGTGCACGCTCTCTTCTGCGGTGGCGGGATCCGGCGCATTGAACATCAGCAGCCCGTTCTCAGAGAGACTACGGATTCCGCCTGCTTCTAGGACCATCAAATTGCCGTACACGGAGTTCCGCGTGTCCAGAAGGCGAAAGCCCGGCCACAGGCGAGCCAGAGAGGCGGTTTCCATGCGGCCGCCTTCCGGCAGACCGACAAATACCCACCCGACCAGCAAGGCTGAGACCGCGACGAGCCGATGCATTCGTCTTCGCAGACTGAGAGTCGCGGCGGCCATGAAGTTCAGCGCGCTCACCAGGAATGCAATCTGAAGGGAGTTTAGGGAACGGAGAAAGATCAGGCTGGCTAGAATGCCCCCCAATGCCGATCCAGCCGCCTCGAGTAGATACACCGAATTGACCGCGACCGGGGCCGAGGAGCCGGACTCGTGCGCATGGAACCGGCTTCCAGCGACAAAAGCCCAGCCTGAGACGGCACAGAAGCAAATCAACGTGACCAGGCAGGTCAGAAAGATCGGCGTGGGCCCGAGGAGTTCTCCCGGAAGCGCATGAAACAAGCTGCGGCTAGCACGCACCGCCAGGATTGTCGCCGGGAACAGGAGGGCGAGCAGCATTTGCAAGGTCGCCACCAGCTTCGCCGGATTCGATGCCCAAGTCGCGACCCGGCCGAGCAAGCTGCTGCCCAATGCAGTCCATAGAAGCCAACAGGCGAGCATCAACCCCAGCGAGATCTCGTTGCCATAAAAGACAATCATCAGCTCTCGCAGCAGAACAATCTGGGCGACTGTCGCCGTGAAACCGATGAGAACAAGAATGGCCCGAAGCTTTAGAGTTGGGAAGCTTGCCGAGAGTGTCCGCGCCGCGCTCACAGCACGATCATTAGAATTCAAGCCGAGCTAAAAAACAAAGATGGCAGCGCTCTGATCCGGCTTGTTTCTGAGCAACATCTACGCAGCTTGCCAGAGAGATGCCTCGGACCCCTTGGAATTAGGTCACGGTACGAGAAACCGGGAGCGTTGGAAGTTGTTGTACCGTTTTTACTCGCCCGGTTTTGAAGATCACGCAGTGTGTTCTGATCGGCTCTTTACCAGAAGGGGCCGCCGTGAGGTGGAACGCCTCTCTGTCCTGAAAAATCAAGCCATCGCGACCGCCCTCGGGACGGCAGCAGAAGGATAGTGCCAACTCCCGAGTGGTCGGCCACCCGGAACTATGCTGACTGTTGGCGAAAAATCGCGATTACACTGCATTGGCCGGGTTGTGAGCGTAAACGCCTGCTCTATATAAGGGGATCTATATAAGGGGATGTCAAGAACATTTTTCTCCCTCCGCCGGAGGCGCGGGTTTAGTTCGCGACATCCAGCCCCTCTCACCATAGAAGACGCTCGTCGGGTGT
>Ga0326726_10002525_pt1 | contig 16803 bp, 18 predicted proteins | sample MHFenrmetagenome_2_FD_207603 | JGI IMG/M metagenome (GOLD analysis project Ga0326726, IMG submission 207603) | Lab enriched peat soil microbial communities from Michigan Hollow, Ithaca, NY, United States - MHF15MN | ecosystem: Environmental > Terrestrial > Soil > Wetlands > Peat | place: USA... | reverse complement strand
GATCCCCTATCTGCCGAATAACCCGCCACTGTGGCCGGAAACCGTTGCCGCTGTGAAGAACATCATCGAGGTCTACGCAAGTAATGCGAGGAAGCACGAGCGGGTCGGCGAGTGGATCGAGCGCGTCGGCTGGGAGAGGTTCTTCAACCTGACGGGCATCCCATTCACGGACAAGCACATCGATGATTTCGACCTGGCGACGGAAACGTTCAGATCATCGACGCAGTTTAAATGGAGGTAACCATGAGCGAGGATCTGAAAGCGAGGGTCCTTGAGGCGTTCTGCCAGAGATCGAAGGGCGAAAAGAAGATGTTCTACATCCGTGACGTCGTCAAGTGGTTCCCCGATGAAGACCGGCGTGCCGTCCAGGATGTCGTGAAAGCCCTTATAGACGAGGACGCAGTTAAGTACTGGTCAAGCGGAAGCACGACCTATCTTGTGCTGGCTGAATGTTATCCTAAGGAATAGCGACGGTGGCCTGCGTGGGTGATAGAGCATGAGCCGACCCTGTCCTCGGCTGGTTATTGGGGCCTTACGTGGCAGTGCCGGCAAGACGACGCTCTCTGCGGCGTTCGCTGCGGCGCTCTCTAAACGCGGCGTCAGTGTAGCCCCCTTTAAGAAAGGACCGGATTATATAGATGCAGCCTGGCTTGCCATGGCGGCTGCGACCTCTTGCTATAACCTAGACACCTTCTTGATGGGACGGATACAGGTCGCCCGCTCCTTCTCGCGTCATGCCTCTTCGGATGCCGTTTCGCTGATCGAAGGGAACCGGGGACTTTACGACGGAGCGAATACAGGAGGAGAACACAGCACGGCCGAGCTGGCAAAACTTATCAAGGCGCCTGTGGTCCTCGTGATTGATTGCGACAAAGTAACGCGGACAGCGGCAGCCATGGTTCTCGGGTGCCAGCGCTTTGATCCTGAGGTAGATATCCGGGGATTGATCCTGAACCGGCTGGCGGGAACCCGCCACGCCGCGGTTGTTCGCAGGTCGGTAGAAGACCACTGCGGCATTTCCGTTCTCGGTGCCGTTCCCAGGATGGCGGACATCCCTTTTTCGGAAAGACATCTCGGGTTGATCCCGCCCCAGGAACAAGACCTGATCCATCAGACCTTGCAGAAGGCGGCGGATATCGCCGAAAATTACCTGGATCTGGAAGGTCTGATACAGATCGCCAAAAGCGCTCCGCCGTGGGAGGACATTTCGTTTCCGGACGTCATTCGTGCAGATGAGCCGAAAAACCCGGTGACTATCGGCGTAATCAGGGACAGGGCCTTTCAGTTCTATTACCCGGAAAACATCGAGGCACTCGTGAGAGAGGGAGCCAGGGTGATAGAAATCAGCGCCATCAGCGAGGAAAAGTTGCCTTCCGTGGATGCCCTTTATATCGGGGGAGGTTTTCCGGAGACGCAGGCCGCGCCTCTTGCCGGCAATAAGTCGTTTCGCCGCTCGCTGCTGGATGCGGCAGAGGGGGGGCTTCCGATATATGCCGAATGCGGCGGCCTCATGTTCCTTGGGGAATCGCTTACAGTGGGCGACAGGAAATATCCCATGGTCGGCTTCCTGCCCATCTCATTCGGGATGGAGAAGCGCCCGCAGGGGCATGGATACACAGTTCTCCATGTAGAAGAGGAAAATCCCTTTTATCCTGTCGGGACGGAGATTATGGGGCACGAGTTTCATTACTCCCGGATCCTCTCCCGGAAAGATGATGAAGGACATCTGGCTTTCCGGGTCAAGCGCGGAATCGGCATGGACGGCAAAAGAGACGGGCTCTGCAGAAAGAATGTGCTGGCCACTTTCACCCACGTACATGCCTTGGGAACGCGGGAGTGGGCGGAAGGCATCGTCGGCAGCGCAAGAAAATTCCGCACCGGCAGGAGGAAGCGCGCCTCTTCGAAAAGCCGGAAGCAGACCAGGCAGCAATAAGAAAGTTTTTGAATTATATATTTTTAAATATTGCACGATAGGAGGTTTCGAGCATGCCCCAGATAGAACTGGCAGGAAAAACTTATGAGATTGATGAAGACGGTTTCCTTCAGGAACTGGACAAGTGGAGCAAAGAGTTCGCCGAGGCCTATGCGAAAAATGAAGGCATCGAGGGGCAACTAACGGAAGAACACTGGAAGATTATCAACTATCTCAGGGATTATTTCCAGAAGTTCGGCATCGCGCCCATGATACGTAAGCTCGTCAAGGACAACGGCATCGATATGAAGAGGCTGTATGAGCTCTTCCCGACAGGGCCTGCCAAAGGGGCCTGCAAGTTGGCCGGACTTTCGAAACCGACCGGGTGCGTCTGATGACAGGTTCAGAGTTTATCGCCGGCATCTTTCCGTATATATCCGTCGCGCTTTGCCTGCTGGTATCAGCATGGCGGTTCATTCACTGGCTGTCGCTGCCTGCCCACGTGAAATGGACGTTATACCCGGTGCCGGTAGGACTCACTGGCCAATTGAGGTACATGGCCAAGGAGATGTTCACATTTGAGACACTTTACAAATTCAACCGCCGCCTCTGGTTCGGGTCGTTCTCTATGCACGTGGCGATGGCGGGGACTGTCCTTTTTTTCATCCTGTACCTTGCCGGATGGTCAACGAAACTTGCCGTACAAGTTTGCCTCTCGGTCATCGTGATTGGTGCAATCTATATCATCGGACTCAGAATCTACGATAAGAACCTCAGGCTCCTTTCAAACTTCGAGGAATTCTTTAATCTTGCGTTTCTGGCATGTGTCTCTGCTTTAGTACTCGCGGCCTCGGTGTCTCATGTTCCCGTTTCTCTTCGCATGTACTTTCTGGGTTTGATCGGATTCCACCCCAACGCGTCATTCCTCTCCATGCTTCATATTCTGGCCGTGTTTCTGGGCGGACTTTTCTTGATGTATCTGCCGTTGAGCAAAATGATCCATTACGTCTCCAAGTACTTTACCTATCACCATATCAACTGGCAGAAAGAATGACGGCAGGGCATATATGACCAAAGAAAACGAACAGAGCCAGGAGACGGACCCCAAATATCCCTTCCGCAGCGAGAAGCTCCTGCCGCGCGAGGAACGGGTAGTGCGTTTTATCGAAACCCTCCAGGAGGTATTGGGAGCGAAGATCTACAACCTGCCCCTGGAGACGTATCTCGGAACCTGCGCCAAGTGCAACAACTGCGCTGAGCAGTGCCAGGTCTATCAGACCTCACACGATCCGCGTGATCTGCCTGCGTGGCGGTCAGATCTCCTCCGCAAGGTTTACAAGAAGTACTTCACCACCTCGGGAAAGCTCTTCGGCAAGCTCGTGGGTGCAGAGGCCATTTCGGAGGAAGACATCGACAAGATGGTGGATGCCTTCTACCGTTGCAACATGTGCCGGCGCTGCGGCGTCAACTGCCCGTTGGCCGTCGATAACGCGCTGATCACGCGGGTCGGCCGGGTTATACTGGAACGGCTCGGGTTCGTCCCTTCGAATATGACCTTGAGCACCAGGACGCAGTTAGGCGAGATAGGCAATACGTCCGCCATTCCCAAGGCGGCCTTTATAGATACACTCGATTTTCTCGAAGAGGAATTACGGGACGAGACAGGTATTGCCATCTCCATCCCCCGCGACGTAGAAGGCGCAGAGTTTTTCTTTGCCGCACCGGTCTCCGACTACATCATGGAGGCGGATACCCTCCTGGGCATCGCAAAAACATTTTATGCCGCCGGGGCAAGCTGGACCGTCAGCATGGAGAACTTCGACGCCATCAATTACGGGCTTTTTTACAGCGACGCGGATATGGAGAAGGTCCTTAACCGCCTTCTGGAAGCTGCCAACAGTCTTAAATGCAAGACCATTGTCATCGGCGAATGCGGCCATGCCACAAAGGCCGGTCTCCTCTTTCAAAAGATATACGGACGGCCGGAGTACCAGGGCCTGAAGTTCAAGAACATCATCGAGGTGAGTCATAGCTTCCTTAAGGAAGGAAAACTGCAGTTCGATCCCACGAAGAACCCGGAAACGGTTACCTATCACGATCCCTGCAATCTGGGGCGAGGTTCGGGTCTCTATGAACAGCCGCGGGAACTCCTGAAGGCCGCGGTGATGCATTTCATCGAAATGACTCCGAACCGGCAGATGAACTACTGCTGCGGGGGCGGCGGCGGGCTCGTGGTTGTCGAGGATCTGCACGACTGGCGGATGACCACGGGCGGATTCAAGAAAGCCGAGCAGCTCCGCGCGACAGGGGCAAAGCTCGTTTGCGCCCCCTGCGCCAACTGCAAGAAGCAGCTCCGGGAACTCATGCAGGCCCATAAACTGGATATGGAGATCGTGGGACTTCACGATCTCCTCGGAAAGGCAATCGTTTTATCGGGGAAGGCATAAGATAATTTCGGCCTTGAAAAGGTTACAGAAAATGAACATGATACTTTCTCTTCTTGCCATCGCGATCCTGATATTAATAGCCATGGGCGGGGCTGCGATTGCAGGACTGAAGCCTGTTTTTTTTGTCATCATCCCCTGCGGGGCCTTTGCCGTTTTTGTGGCAGGCTTTGTCTACCGCATTTTGTCCTGGGGAAGATTGCCTGTCCCCTTTTCCATACCCACCACCTGCGGTCAGGAAAAATCACTACCCTGGATCAAGTGCGATTATCTGGAAAGCCCTCCATGCACTGCCACTGTCATCGGCAGGATGGCTCTCGAGGTTCTCTTCTTCCGTTCGCTTTTCAGAAACACCCATCTGTATCTCTATGATGACCGCCTCATTTATTCGAGCGCCAAGTGGCTCTGGTTCTTCGCGCTCCTCTTTCACTGGTCGATGCTCATAATTATTTTGCGGCACATGCGTTTCTTCATTGAACCAGTTGCTCCGCTCATCAACGGCCTTGCGGCCATAGATGGTTTTTTTGATATCGCCATACCGACATTTTTCCTGAGCGATGCGGCTATCGTCCTGGCATTGACATTCCTTTTCATGAGGAGGGTCGTCGTCCCTCAATTCCGCTACATCTCTCTTTTCACCGATTATTTCGCCGTTGCCCTAATCCTGGCTGTCGCGATTACGGGCATCCTTATGAGGAATTTCTTCCCCGTCGATATCGAGGAGATAAAGACCATGGCCTTGGGCTGGGTGACCTTTTCGCCCTACGTCCCCAAGGGAATGAGCGCCCTTTTTTGTATCCACCTTCTTCTCGTCTCAGTCCTCCTCGTCTGGTTTCCCTTCAGCAAGCTCATGCACATGGGAGGAGTATTTCTTAGCCCGACTCGGAATATGGCCAATGACAGCCGGATGAAGAGGCACATCAATCCCTGGAATGCGCCCGTAAAGGTTCATACCTACGAGGAATACGAGGACGAATACCGGGACAAGATGAAGGCGGCGGGACTGCCGTTGGACAAGGAGTAGATATGTCCATCAAGATACCCAAACCTGAAGAGATGATCCGGGTCAGCTACAAGCCGCCGCGGACGCCGTGGATGGACACCCCTGTCGATTTCCGACCGGGGACGTGGAGCTACAGCGGTGCCGCGAAGAATCTCATCTACCTGGATTTGCCGAACCCCAGGACCTGGCAGCCCTACGAAGAAGACTGGAAACTGCCCGAGAACTGGAAGGAGATTATTATCGAAGGGATGCGCGAGCGCCTGGACAAATACCGCTCCTTCAGGCTATTTTTGGACCTGTGCGTGCGGTGCGGCGCCTGCGCCGACAAGTGTCACTTCTACATCGGCGGCGGCGATCCCAAGAATATGCCCGTACTCCGTGCGGAGCTCCTACGCTCCGTCTATCGCCGTTACTTCACGGAATCGGGAAAGCGCTTCGGCAGGCTGGCCGGCGCGCGTGATCTGACAGTGAACGTCCTCAAGGAGTGGTTCTACTATTTCTATCAGTGCACGGAGTGCCGAAGATGTTCCGTGTATTGTCCTTACGGCATCGATCAGGCGGAGATCACCATAATGGGGAGGGAGCTTCTCAATCTCGTCGGGTGCAACATCAACTGGGTCATCGAACCCGTGGCGAACTCCTTCCGGACGGGAAATCACCTCGGCATCCAGCCCGGCGGCGTGAAGGACATGCTTGAATTCCTCGCGGAAGACATTGAGGAACGCACCGGCGTCAAGCTGGAGGTTCCCATTAACAAAAAGGGTGCCGATATTCTTTTCATCACGCCTTCCGGCGACTACTTCGCCGACCCGGGCACATATACGTGCATGGGCTACATGATGCTCTTCCACGAGATCGGTCTGAATTATACCTTTAGCACCTACGCCTCCGAAGGAGGGAACTTCGGCCTCTTCACATCGCACGAGATGGTGAAGCGCCTCAACAACAAGATTTATGCGGAGGCAAAGCGGCTGGGCGTCAAATGGATTCTTGGTGGTGAGTGCGGCCACATGTGGCGGGTCATCCATGAATACATGGATACGATGAATGGCCCCGCAGATTTCCTCGAGGTGCCGGTGTCTCCCATAACAGGAACGCTTTTTGAAAACGCCCGGTCCACGAAGATGGTGCATATCGCGGAATTTACAGCCGACCTGATAAAACATGGAAAACTGAAACTGGACCCCGCGCGGAACGACCATCTGAGGATCACCTTCCATGATTCCTGCAATCCCGCCCGCGGTATGGGACTCTTTGAAGAGCCGCGGTACGTTATCAAAAATTCCGTGCGGCATTTCTACGAGATGCCCGAAGATACCATCCGGGAAAAGACACTGTGCTGCGGTGGAGGCGCCGGTCTCGGGAACGACGAAAACGTCGAGATGCGGATGCGGGGAGGCATGCCCCGTGCAATGGCCGTCAAGCATGTTAAGGAAAAGCACGGCGTGAACCGGATCGCCTGCATGTGCGCCATCGACCGCTCGACGCTGACCTCATTGATGGAGTATTGGGTGCCCGGCGTGACGGTGACAGGCGTTCATGAACTGCTTGCCAATGCCCTTGTCATGAAGGGCGAAAAAGAGAGGACAACGGACCTCCGCGGAGAACCGCTAATGGAAAAGGAAGGCAATGAAGCTCTATAGCCGGGGGATAATTATCGCAGGGATTGTGGTCTTTCTGGCCGCGATCACCTTCCCGTTCTGGTATGACCGGGGGAAAACTATTGCCCCGCCGGCAATCGAGCTCGACACACCTGCAATAGAGAAGCTTGCGGATAAGCGCTGCGTGGAGGACACGGCCTTCATGCGGGACAATCATATGAAACTTCTGGCATCGTGGCGTGAAAGCGTGGTGCGAAAAAATATCCGCGTGTACACCTCAAAAGACGGAAGGGTATTCGAAATGGGTCTCACAGGGAACTGCCTTAAGTGTCACGAAAACAAGTCCCGCTTCTGTGACCGGTGCCACGATTATGCCGGAGTCAAGCCGAACTGCTGGAACTGCCATATCAACCCCGAGGAGGTTCTCTGATGGCGCCCACCCGGAGGGAATTTTTGATTATCGCGGGCCTCTCAGCGATCGGCGCTGCCTGCCCGCCCCTGGGCAGGATCATCGCCAAAGAGACGCCGTCACGGGGAAGTCATCTCCCCGGCGCCCTGGGTGCACCGGCCCTCACGGCTAAACGCTGGGCCATGGTCGTGGATGCGAGTAAGTGCTGCAGCGACTGTACGGACTGTATGACCGCCTGCCACGAAGCGCACAATGTCCCGGCCATAGCGAATACCATGCACGAGGTAAAATGGATCTGGCCGGAGCGGTTTGCGAACGTATTTCCTGCGGAGAGCCACACCCACATTCAGGAGACCGTTCGAAAACAGATTATACCGGTTCTCTGCAACCACTGCGACAACCCGCCCTGTGTGCGGGTCTGCCCCACGGGCGCCACATTCAGAAGGGCGGACGGCATCGTGATGATGGATTCGCACCGCTGCATCGGATGCAAGATATGTCTTGCTGCCTGTCCTTTCGGGGCGAGAAGCATCAACTTCGTGAATCCTCGTCCCTTCATTCGCAAACTCAATCTTGATTTTCCGACGCGCACCAAGGGAGTGATCGAGAAATGCAATTTCTGCGAGGAGCGCCTCGCGCGGGGCATTCTCCCGGCCTGTGTCATGGCCTGCCAGGAAAAGGCCCTGGTCTTCGGGGACGTGGAAGACCCTAACTCGAAAGTGCGTCAGATTCTTGATAAGAAATTCTCGATCCGCCGGAGGGCGGAGTTGGGAACGAAACCGCACGTCTATTATATTCTGTGAGGTCGCCATGCTGGAAAAAGCTCTGACAGGAAGCCGCCGATACGGAATATTGGTGGTAATCCTCCTTGCCCTCTTCGGGATGGGCGTATATTTCTACCTCCGCCAGCTTGAGTACGGCCTGGGTCTCACCGGCATGAGCCGCGATGTATCATGGGGACTGTATATCTCCCAGTTCACCTTCTTAGTCGGGATCGCCGCTTCGGCGGTGATGGTCGTCCTGCCTTACTATTTGCATGACTACAAGGCATTCGGAAGGATCACCGTCCTCGGGGAATTTCTCGCCATAGCGGCTGTCATCATGTGTGTCACGTTTATCTTCGTCAATCTCGGCCAGCCCTCACGGGTACTGTATGTCATGTTCTATCCCTCCTTCACGTCGGTGCTCTTCTGGGACATGGTGGTGGTCAGCGTCTATCTTGTGCTCAACGTGATCACCGGCTGGACGGTTCTTTCCAGCGTAAAAGAAGGCGTGCCGCCGCCGGCGTGGGTGAAGCCCTTTATCTATCTCTCCATCCCCTGGGCTATCAGCATCCATACGGTGACGGCCTTCATCTATGCAGGCATGCCCGGCAGGAGCTTCTGGCTCACGGCGATCATGGCGCCCCGGTTCCTGGCCGCAGCCTTCGCTTCCGGTCCGGCGCTTCTGATCCTGCTGTGTTTCATCCTCCGGCGCTTCGGCGGATTTGACGCCGGTAAGAAAGCGATAGACGCGTTAGCGACAATCGTGACCTATGCCTTCCTTCTGACTATATTCTTCGTGGTGGTCGAGCTCTGGACTGTTTTCTACAGTCAGGTTCCGGACGATATGGAACATTACCGATTTCTCTTCGTGGGGCTCGATGGCTATAAGACCATTGCTCACGGGATGACAGTTGCCGTCATCTCAGCAGCGGCAGCGCTTATTCTCCTGATCAATCCCCGAACGCGGAAGAAGGATTCCTTTCTGGCCGTGGCCTGCGTCCTGGTATTTCTTTCCCTCTGGATCGAAAAAGGTCTCGGCCTGATGGTGACCGGCTTCACCCCTTCGCCCTTAGGCCACATCACCCGCTACACCCCAACCGGGACGGAAATGGCAATAGCCATCGGTATCTGGGCCATGGGGTTCCTGATTATCACGGTGCTTTACAAGATATTTCTCTCCGTCAGGGAGGCGGCGGAGCTGGATTAGGATACGTTGATTACACGGCCGTAACAACACCTCATGTTCGATTTAGTTCTAGCCTCGGTGCCACGGATATCAATCTTGATGATAAACTCCTTCCTGAAAGCAATATTTGACAGTCCCGATTGAGAAGTGTATGTTTTTCATTGCATAACCCTCGAATTTACGACCATGTCTGGGTATATTGTGCCATATTGAGCGAATATCGTGGGAAATAAAAAGGAATCAGAATCGTTTGAAAAATCATCTGAGCCCACCAATGCTCGGAGAAAGTCTGATTTCGGTCGTTTTACTATAGGCATGACAAACGTTGAGGATGACCACTTATATATAATCCGAGGGCATTTATTGATTGAACAACGGCTTCGAGAACTAATTAATTTGAAAGCAAAAAAGCCGAATGCCTTAATTGATGCAAGATTAACATTTAATCAAGTATTATGTATCGCCAAAGCACTTTATTGGAAAAGCGGCTCAGAACGGTTATGGGAAGGGATAGTGAAGTTAAATAACATAAGGAATAGTTTGTCGCACAAAGTGATAAACAAAAATTATGACAGGGATGTCGATGCTTTTCTGAGATTGTTTGAGGGTAATGACCCTGATAGGATTTTTGGTGTAAAAAGCAGACTCTTTTTGGCTATGGCTTCCATTTATTGCCGGCTTTCTGAATACCTTGATGAAAATTGAAAAGGTTCCACATAAACATTTCAATCGAAGATCTTCATAATGTTTCACTCACCAGCATTATTGCTTTGCAGGCGTAGTTAATAATCATCATGAAAATAAAGAAAAAATTATAGCGATAGCAGTCGCGTTCTATACAGGAAAAGGGGGCGGTTCTAGTTAAATGCTCACGGACAATAGAGCGTTCACCTTTAAACTCAAGTCACACATTGAGGTAATTATTAGTCAGGCATTTCAGGGAGGTCCATCATGAGTAACTTTGAACGAAAAGAAAATCAATATTACAAATACTTATCGGGAACAATTTCCCAAGCCATCCTGTTAATATACGTCTTGGTTGGTTTAAGCGCCTGCGCGCCGGCTGTTTATCACGTCAACCTGAAGTATGATGCGTCGGGGAAATTTCTGAAGCAGGGGAAAGCAGGACCGGATTTTCCAGTTACAGTTGCCATGTTTAACGATATTCGAAAGACAGATGACAAGATGCTCCTGGGGAGGGTCATGACTCTGGACGGTGATCGGATTCCCATTTTCCCGAAATATAGTAAAGTGACTGAGGCCGTGACCACAAGTATCAGGGGATATCTTTTTAAGTCGGGCTATAAAGTTTCAAATGAAATACCTGTCTGGGACTTAAAGGAAGGAATAATCAGCAAAGACTGGGGGAAAATATTGATTGGCGGCAATATCGACGACCTCGAGATTGTTTGTGAGAAATCGTTCCCGGTGATAACTTACCAGGCGAAAGCTAAATTGACTTTCGTCTTTGCCAATGTTCCGGATAAGAGAATATTTTATCGAGCAAGTGTGGAGAATAGTAATTCTTTGAAAGATGTTTCGTTTTCTGAAGAATTGTTGGAAGAGCAGATAAATGCAGTGCTTTCAGAAGCCCTGGAAAAAATGTTTAACGATCCTAAAATGAAAAAGACAATCGAGGATGGAGCGAAGATTAAGAAATAGTGCAACATTAGTGAAGAGAAAGGAGGAAAACAAGAGATGGCAAAGGCGTCTACCAGCAAAAAGAAAAGGGCTGCAAAGAAGAATGTGAAGAAGGCAACGGTGAAAAGCAAGAAGTCCGTTGCGAAGAAAAATATAAAGAAAGCGGCTACGAAGAGGAAGAAGCCCGCCGCAAAAAAGGCCGTGAAGAAGGTGTCACCCAGGAGCACAAAGCGGGTAGTAAAAAAAGCCGTGAAGAAGGCGGCGCCCAAAAGGAAGAAGCCTGCGGTAAAAAAGGCTGTGAAGAAAGCAGCGCCGAAGGTCACGAAGCGGGCGGTGAAAAAGGCAGCAAAAAAAGCAGCACCCAGGAGGAAAGAGCCGGTTGTGAAGAAGGCGGCGAAGAAGGCAGCGAAGAAGGCAGCGCCAAAGGGCACAAAGCAGGCGGTGAAAGAGGTTATCAAGATAGCGGTACCAAAGACTCAAGCGCCGGAAGTAAAAGAGGATATGAAGGCCACGGTTGTCGAGAAACCACAATTGCCTGTATTGAAAAGCGGGCCACACCTGGAAGTACGTGGCACGTGGGAATTTTCCGTTAAGAATCCAAACATTGCCGTGCTCAGATTTTTGAAACTATAATAAGAAGAGACACCACCAGCAATCAAGCAATGATCACCGGTAAGCGGTTCGTACACTTTGTTATGACTGCAACTGGACTCGTGCATATCTGCAGCCTTGGTGCACCCCGATCATCCCCCTTTGCTTTAATATGCATTATCTTATAGCAGCTAAACAATTTCTATTGCTTCAAGCCTGAAAATCTGCAAGAATCTGCCCATCGTTACTTTCTCAAGTATCAATCAGGGCATCATAATCGACATGGGAAAAGAGATTAAGAACAAGCCTCAGAAATCTAACTTCGATTTTATCGTCACGAAGATTCCCTTCTTGTCCTGCCTGTCAGAAGATGAATTAACCGATTTGAGAAGATACGTCATTGAGAAACAGTTTAAGAAAAATCAGGTCATCCTGTATGAAGATGACACCCTTAATTATCTCTACTTTGTTTATTCCGGCAAGGTGAAGGTTATTCAGCTCAGCGCGGAAGGCCAGGAGAGGATCGTTGCTATTCGAAAGAGAGGCGAGTTCTTCGGTGAGATGGCCATACTCGACGGGATGACCGCGCCGGCCACAGTCGTTGCCATGGAGGAGACGAGCGTCGGGTTCATCTCCGCAAGAGATTTTCAAAACCATCTATTGCAGAACAGGAAAGTACTGATGGAGATTATATCCATGCTCTGCTCGCGGTTGAGAGAGTCATGGCTGATGCTCAAGGTGTTGAGCTTTGCCGGCGCGGAGCAGCGGATAAAAGTGGTGCTGAAAAATGCCGGCGACCAGTTCGGCGTCAAGGATCAGAGAGGGACAATTATCAATTTAAAACTCAGACACAAGGACATTGCCGAACTTGCAACTACTGCAAGGGAAACAGTGACCCGCTCCCTCAAACGCCTCATCGCGGCGGAAGAGATTGCGATTTTAGAAAACAAACATATCCTTTTGAAGCCCGCCTTTTTCGAAAGGATTGATCTGTAGGACTCTTCCCGCAACCATCCTCAGCACTGTTGCGCTTTCAACTCTCCCGGCTTGAGCATCGCGTAAGCGAAGCGTATCACCGGCGTAGGCACATTCTTATCCGCGCCCATGCGCACAACGATGCCGATCAGCGACTCCAGCTCGGACGGCTTTCCGGCCTCCACGTCACGCTGCATCGACGGCTTTATGCCTGGTGCGCTGTTGTCAATGAAAGCCTGCGTCTTGGCGAGTATGTCGGCATCAAGTTTCACACCCCTGGCTCTCGCTACCGCTGCCACTTCGCCGATAGCCTCGCCGAGCAAGGCACGCGCTTCCGGCACACTGCGGTACTCGCCGAACGTCACGCGGGTCAGGCTGCCCATGGCGCTCACGGATGAAATAAAAACGAATTTTGTCCACAGGACTTTCAGGATATTATCGCTTGTTTCAACCGCCGCTCCGGTGTCCTTAAGAAGGTCGCATACGGCAGCGAGCCGCGGCGTCGCCTGTCCGCTAAACTCGCCCAAGGCGATGCGGCGAAACTCACTGTACTGGCCGATAACACCCGGCCCCTCGATTGCTGCGGAAAGCCAAGTGGCCCCGCCCAGCAAGTGATCCATACCTACCACCTGGCCGATGCGGTCTGCAGCGTCTACGCCGTTCTGGAGTGGGACGACCAGTGTGTCCTTGCCGACCATCGGTTTGATTGCCTTGGCCGCTTCGTCGGTCTGATACGTCTTCGTTGCAAATATTATGAGATCAACTGGTCCGACGTCAGCAGGTTTGTCAATTGCCTTGGCCTTTGGTACTTGGAAATCGCCGTGGACGCTCTTCACTTGCAGGCCGTGCTTGCGTATTGCCTGAAGATGCGCGCCGCGGGCGATGAACGTCACATCTCTGCCTGCCTTCGCAAGCAGTCCTCCGTAGTATCCTCCCACTCCGCCTGTTCCCATGATTGCGATTTTCATATATGCACCTCCCGGATGGCTGATGATTACATCTTATCGGTCATTGTAATACATAAATAATTTTTCACAAATAGATTCTTAGAGCCTGATCAGATGTTGAGCAGTCTTAGAATGTTGCGGCACACGATATTTTCGAAATCCTCATTTCCCAGGTTCATTCCTACTACTTCCTGAAGCTCGCTGCCGGGCGTACCGAAGGGGAAATCGCTTCCGAAAAGGATTCTCCTGCTTCCATACCTGTCCAGAAATTGCGCAATCTCCCGTCCTGAGGCAAGCGCAGTATCGGCGTAGACAGTTTCGTCATCCCAGATCCCTGACTTGAAGAGCGCGGAAAAGCCGCCGTTCAATCCGCCCATGTGGGGAATGATAACGTGGGTTCTTCCATTGACTCTCCTTATGAAAGAACGGGTATTGGCGAAAGATTCTTCGAGGATGATGGGAAGCTTCAGGCGGTATGCCTCCTGCAAGAATGACTCACAGAGCGGATCGTCGTAATGATAGACCGGTTCATATTCATGGCGATGCCATTTAATTGCCTTGTAACCTTTCTTGAGCTCGTCCTTCCTGAAGTCGTTCCATACAAAATAATAGGCAAAGAAATTTTCGTGGTTTCTCTGGATATCCAGTACATACTGATTGGCTTGCTGCCTGCAGGTGACCCAGGCGAAATTGTCTTTGAAGTCATAGTCGTACCGGTCATAGATATCCTCTACCGGTGCAAAAAGGCATGCCCCCTGTATGCCAGCGGAATCAAGGTATCCCTTGATGTCCTCAAAAGGCAGGTTGGAATTCTGGATGCCGCAGTGCATATGGGAATCAATAATCTTCGCGCTCATCTAATCATTTCCTTATATTTCACTATGCATAAAGGGGGTCTGAAAGAAGGCAAAAAAACGCAAAACCCCATCCTCATGTGAATTCGAGAAACGGGGTTTCACGAAAATAGCGGAAAATCACAATTATTAGACTGAATCTAAATTACTTCTTTTTGGCTTTGGCGGCAGGCTTCTTCTTGGCGACCTTCTTTACTGCCGCTTTCTTCGCTTTTGCTGCGGGCTTTGCTTTCTTCTTCGCCTTAGCAGGGGCCTTCATCTTGACCATTTCCTCATCGCAGCAAATTAGTCCACCCACTGCACAGCCGCACTCTTCGTCAACTACGACGACGAGGTCGCATACTTCACACGTCAAATAATCGCCTTCTTTCAAAGTTGCCATTCTCTTCACCCTCCTCTAAAATTGTTTTTTCCCAGTCCCAGTGAGACCGGTTCAGTAGTCATATATGAATTATTTTATAATAGGGATGATGATTGTCAAGACATTATGCAATTTATTTTTGTTAAAATGAGACTGTGTATGCACCATGTCTAATCCCGTAGATCTGGCAAAATATATTCTGTTATGATGGTTATATGTTTTTCACAAAGTCGTTGATTACTGCCGCGATCATTTGCGGCTGTTCCATAGGGATGAGATGTCCCGCATCCGGGACGACGACATGAGAGCCCTTCCTTAGCATGGAGACAATCCGCTTGAAGTCAACAAAGTTCCTGGTGTCACTATGCTCTCCCTCGATGACAAGGACGGGACATGAAACAAGAGGCAGCAGGGGCCACGGGTTATATTGCGCGCCGCCCATGAAGAGACCCGCTTCCATTTCTGGCTTACAGACCAATTGAAGCCCGCCCCCCTCTTTCGGCTCCATGCCGTACGCAACATAGAGCTCAAGCATTTCCTCGTTCCATTTCCTGAAGAGCTCTCTCGATCTGAGATAATCCATAGCCTCTGACTCGTTCTTCCAGTAGTTCCGCCTTTTAATTGCCAGGGAAGCCAGGGGATGGTCTTTTACGGTAATTTTAGCGCGATAGAAATCATCGGGAAGGAGGATGGGCTCAATCAGTACCATGCCTTTTGCCTTTACGCCGCGGGCAGCATTTGCAATCGTGCAAATAGTCGCTCCCATGGAGTGTCCCACGAGGAATGCATCGTCGATATCGATGCTGCCCAAAAGAGCGGCAACGTCTCTTGCTATCTTTGCCCAGCCGAGGCCGCCCTTTTCAGGATCTTCTATCCGGTAATCGCACATGTACGGGGCGATGATCCTGTATGACGGATATAATTCTCTTGCGATAGGGTGCCATAGCCAGGGCGTAAACCCCGTCGCGTGAAGAAGGATTAGTGTGGGACCGCTGCCGTCGTATAAGAGATACGGCAGATGAGCGTCACCAACATCCTGAGTCATCAATACGGGCTTTACCTGACCATTAGCGTCGGAAGGCATATCGATATTTCCTTTCCATCATTATGAGCAACTGGCACTATTACCTCACATCGAAATTATGAATGCAAGAAATTTTGAAGTTCTCCGCAGCAAGATGCGGAGAATGGGCTCGCCACCTAATTCAATGCCCCCCGTCGAGCGAGGGGACGATTCTCAAGAGGCGGCCAAATGTGAATGCCGCTACAACATAAAGCAAGACGGCTATCAGAATAATGTATTTGAAACCCCAGCTAATGGCGATTAACACAGTCACTGAACTTCCGATAACGGAAAAGAAACCGTTTATGCTCCACGCCCAGGCGATAAAGCCTCCTCTTTCTGTTGCCAACGCACTCAGGGCCGATGGAAAGGGGACGCCCATGGGAATGGCGAGGGGAGCGATGAGCAGGCTGCACGAAAGCATTCTTAGCCAGAGAGGAAGACCCGCAAGAAAACTGTGCAGCCACCTGTCAGCGGTAATGAGAATGACGCACATGAGGCCGATAACGAGCATGGCCCCAAATATGTGTTTCGATTTTACTGAGCCGACATTTCCCGCGATCAGGCTTCCTATCCCCGAAAAGACGAGGAACGAGCCGATTACAACTATTGCGGAAAAGACGGGATCATAAAGATAGCGGATGAATTGCTGGAGGACTGATATCTCAAGGAACATATATGCCAGACCCAGAGAACCGAAATAAATAAGTATCGATGTGAGGCCCTTGTGGAAGGGAGCAACGAAGGGCATGGGGGCCAGAATGAAGACTATTCCCAAGAAAAAAACGACGCACACCGTTATCCACACCAGTATATAGCCCCAATCCAGGAAAGGGATCAGGGCGCGGTTTGATGAGCTGAGATATTCCTTGAGCATTTCGATTTTAAAAAAATGAGAAAAGAAAGGCCTGTCGTCTGTGGCCGGTCTTATATAATAAAGATATGCATCGTAGAACTTATCTCTTTCCCCGGATAACAGGCTGACTGCGGCAGAATAAAAAGGGTCGCCTTCAAACTTATTAAAGATATTTGTCTCTCTTTCTGTAACTCCC
>Ga0326726_10002524_pt1 | contig 16804 bp, 15 predicted proteins | sample MHFenrmetagenome_2_FD_207603 | JGI IMG/M metagenome (GOLD analysis project Ga0326726, IMG submission 207603) | Lab enriched peat soil microbial communities from Michigan Hollow, Ithaca, NY, United States - MHF15MN | ecosystem: Environmental > Terrestrial > Soil > Wetlands > Peat | place: USA... | reverse complement strand
GCTTTCGCACCGTCGCCCGCGCCGCCGTGCGGCCCGACGGCGCACGAGTCACTCCCGAAGTGACTCGCTCTCCGGACGGCTCTTGTCTGCGGCGCGCGTCCGGCGGCGGCTTCAGCGCCTGCGCCGAGCCGCCGCAGGCGGAGTTCGCCCGCGCCGTGACGCACGCGACCGAGGCGATCGACGCGGGCGATCTCGAGAAGGTCGTGCTCGCGCGCGCGTGCACGCTGGTCCAAGCGGGCGGCTTCGAGCCGACGCGCGTGCTCGGCGCGCTGCGCGAGGCGCAGCCGGACTGCTTCGTCTACGGCGTCGGGCTCGGCGCCGCGACCTTCGTCGGCGCGTCGCCCGAGAGACTCCTGCGCCGCGACGGCGACGAGCTGCGCGCCGATGCGCTTGCCGGCTCCGCGCCGCGCGGCCGCACGCCGGACGAGGATGCGGGTCGAGGCCGCGACCTCTTCGAGAGCGCGAAGGAGCGCGAGGAGCACGCGATCGTGTGCCGCGCGGTGCTCTCCGCGCTCGGAAAGCGCTGCGCGGAGGTGCGGGCGGCAGACACGCCCTCGCTGCTTCGCCTCGAAGGGATCCAGCACCTACACACTCCGGTGTGGGGGCGCCTGCCGCCGGGCGAGCGGCCGTCGCTGCTCGCGCTGGCCGCCGGTCTGTTTCCAACCCCCGCGGTCGGCGGCGCACCGCGCGCCGCGGCGCTCGACTTCCTGCGGCGCCACGAAGCCGCGCAACGCGGCTGGTACTCGGGGGCGATCGGCTGGCTCGCGCCGTCGGGCGACGGCGAGCTGTGCGTGGCGCTGCGCAGCGCCCTCTTGCGCGGCGATGCCGCCACGCTTCACGCCGGCGTCGGCATCGTCGCCGGATCCACGCCCGAGGCCGAGCTGGCCGAGACGCGCTGGAAGTTCGCGAGCGCACTCGGCGCGCTCGTGGAGCTCTGACCGTGGACGCGTCGCTCGCGCCGAATCGGAACGTAGCGATCGCGAGCGCGCTCGCCGACGAGCTGGCGCGTGCGGGGGTCCGACACTTTTGTGTGTGCCCCGGCTCGCGCTCGACGCCGCTCGTCGCCGCGGTCGTCGCGCTCGCGAAGGACCGGCCCGGCCTGCGCATCTGGTCTCAGATCGACGAGCGCTCGGCGGGCTTCTTCGCGCTCGGTCTCGCCAAGCAGACTCGGCTGCCCGCGGCCGTGATCTGCACGTCGGGAACGGCCGCCGCGAACCTGCTGCCCGCGGTCGTCGAAGCGAGTCAGTCGGCGGTCCCGCTGCTGTTGCTGACCGCGGATCGCCCGCCCGAGCTGCGCGACTGGGGCGCTCCCCAGACCATCGACCAGCTGCGACTGTTCGGGCCGTACGCGCGCTGGTTCGCGGAGCTCCCGCCGCCCGAGGCGAGTGTCGACCTGCTGCGCCACGCGCGCGCGCTCGGCTCGCGCGCCGTCGCGACCGCGTGCGCGCGGCCGCCCGGACCGGTGCACTTGAATCTCCCGTTCCGCGAGCCGCTCGAACCGGTGGCGGTCGCCGGCGATCGAGTCGAGGACCTCGCCGCCGACTCACTCGCGGCGCGCGGGCGCGGGTCGTGCGCCTACACGCGCGTCGCGACCGCGCGGCTGGCCCCGCCGGACGACCTGGTTCGACGCCTCGCCACCGCAATCGCTGCGACACCACACGGTGTCATCGCTGCGGGGCCCCTGGACGCCGGGGCGGAGCTCGCCGCCGCGGTCGCGCGCCTCGCGCGGGCGGCGGGCTGGCCGCTGCTCGCCGAGCCCACGTCCCAGCTGCGCGCCGGGCCGCACGTTGCCAGCGCGCCGGTCGTCGGCAGCCATGACTCCTTCCTGCGCGACGCGGAGCTGGCCGCATCGCTCGCGCCGCGGATCGTGCTGCGCCTCGGCGCGCCGCTCACCAGCAAGTCGTTCAATGCCTGGATCGCGAGTCACCCCGAGGCGAGTCTCTGGATCGTCGATCCCGACGGCCGCTTCGCCGACCCGACTCACCGCGCCGCCGAGCTCTTGCGCGTCGAGCCCGAGCTGCTGTGCGACGCGCTCGCGGTCCGGATCGAGCGCATGTCGCGCGCCCTCGCGCCGGAGTGGCTCGACGCGTTCGCCGGCGCCGAGCGGCGCGCGCGCAGCGCGCTCGCGCGCGAGCTCGCCGCCGACGACCGGCCGCTCGGGCCACGCATCGTCGCGGAGCTCGCCGAGATGCTGCCTGCCGGAGCGACGCTCTTCGTCTCCAACAGTCTCCCGATCCGCGATGTCGACGCGCTCTTCCCCGTGTCACTCCGACCGCTGCGGGTGCTGTGCAATCGCGGCGCGAACGGCATCGACGGCATCGTCTCGACCGCGCTGGGCGCGGCCGCGGGCGGGGCGGCCCCGCTCGTGCTCTTGACCGGCGACCTGGCGCTCTTGCACGACCTCGGCGGCCTGCTCGCCGCGCGCCGACACCGAATCGCGGCGACGCTCGTCGTGCTGAACAACGACGGCGGCGGAATTTTCTCGATGCTGCCCGTGGCGGGCCAGCGCGAGGCGGTCGGCTTCGAGGCGCTCTTCAGCACCCCGCACGGTCTCGACCTCGCGCACGCGGCGCGCCTGTTCGGGGCGACACACGCGCGTGTCACGAGCGTCGAGGAGCTGCGCCTCGCGCTCAAGCACACGATCGGCGCCGCGGGGCTGCACGTGGTCGAGACCCCCTTCGACCGCGAGGTCGACGCCGACGCGCGCCGCGCCCTGTTCGCGCGCGTGGCCCGCGAGGCGCGCGCATGAACGCGCCCGAGATCCGGCGCATCGACGTCGGCGGCGCCGAGCAGAGCGTCGAGCTCGCCGGGCGCGGGCCCGCGGTGCTGCTCCTGCACGGCTTCACCGGCTCGGCCGAGACACTCCGCGATCTCGCCTCGGAGCTGGCCCGCGACCACCGCACGATCTCGGTCGACCTGCTGGGTCACGGCCGCTCCGACGCGCCGTCCGATCCGAGCCGCTACGCACTCGAGTGTACGGCGGGCGACCTCGCGCGAATCCTCGACGCGCTCGGCGAGCCGCGCGCGCACGTGCTCGGCTATTCGCTCGGCGGTCGCATCGGTCTGGGCTTCGCGGCCCTGCGGCCGAATCGGGTCCGCTCGGCGCTTCTGATCGGCGCGTCGGCCGGGATCGCCGATCCCGGCGAGCGCGCGCAGCGCCGCCGCGCCGACGAGACGCTGGCCGAGTCACTCGAGCGCGACGGCCTCGAGGCGTTCGTGAGTCACTGGATGGCGCAGCCGCTGTTCGCCTCGCAGGCGCGCCTGGACCCGGCGCTCCTCGCGCGCGCGCGCGAGGAGCGCCTGCGGAACCACCCCCGGGGGCTCGCGGCTTCGCTGCGCGGAATCGGCACCGGCGCACAGCCCCCGCTCCACGCGCGGCTCGCCGAGCTCGACCTGCCTCTGTTGTTCGTCGCGGGCGCCGAGGACGCGAAGTTCGCGCGCATCGCGGAGGAGCTCGCGTCGCTCGCCAAGCGCGGCCGTCACGCGCTCGTCCCGGACGCCGGTCACGCCGTGCAGCTCGAGAACCCACACGCGCTGGCGACCCTGGCGCGAGACTTCTTCGCGGCGAACGACCGCGCAGAACGACTCACCACAGGAGCACCCGAGATGAGCCTCCCCGATTGGAAGACCGTGCACAGCTACCAGGACATCCGCTTCGAGAAAGCCGAGGGCATCGCGCGAGTCACGATCTGCCGGCCGGAGGTGCGCAACGCCTTCCGGCCCGAGACCGTGCGCGAGCTGATCGACGCGTTCGCACGCGCGCGCGACGACCACGAGATCGGCGTCGTGCTGTTCACCGGCGAGGGCGACCAGGCGTTCTGCTCCGGCGGCGACCAGCGCGTGCGCGGCGACGCCGGCTACGTCGGCGGCGACGGAATCCCGCGGCTGAACGTGCTCGACCTGCAGCGCGACATCCGCAGCCTGCCCAAGCCCGTGATCGCGCTGGTCGCCGGCTACGCGATCGGCGGCGGTCACGTGCTGCACCTGGTCTGCGATCTCACGATCGCCGCCGACAACGCGCGCTTCGGACAGACGGGCCCGCGCGTGGGCAGCTTCGACGGCGGCTTCGGCGCGTCGTATCTCGCGCGGGTCGTCGGCCAGAAGAAGGCGCGCGAGATCTGGTATCTGTGCCGGCAGTACGACGCGCGCGCCGCGCTCGACATGGGCCTCGTGAACGCCGTCGTTCCGCTCGCCGAGCTCGAGGCGACCGGCGTCGAGTGGGCGCGACAGATTCTGAGTCACAGCCCGCTCGCGATCCGCTGTCTCAAGAGCGCCTTCAACGCGGACTGTGACGGACAAGCGGGTCTGCAGGAGCTGGCGGGCAACGCGACGATCCTCTTCTACATGAGCGAGGAGGCGCGCGAGGGTCGCGACGCGTATCTCGAGAAACGCGCGCCCGACTTCACGCGCTTCCCGTGGCGGCCGTGACCAAGCGCGCCGCGTGGCTCGCCGCCGCGCGCCCGCGCACCTTGCTCGCCGCGCTCGCGCCGATCGCCGTCGGCACCGCGGTCGCGCGCGCGGAGGGCGCGATGCGACCGGGCATCGCCGCGCTTGCGCTCGTGACTGCGCTCGCGCTCCAGATCGCTGCGAACTTCGCGAACGATCTGTTCGACTTCGAGAAGGGAGCCGACACCGAAGAGCGTAGAGGTCCGCCGCGCGCGCTGCAGTCGGGCTGGCTCGACGCGCGCGAGATGCGCGCGGGGATCGCGCTCGCGCTCGGGCTCGCCAGCGCCTGTGGCCTCGGCTTGGTCGCGGCCGGCGGCTGGCCGATCGCCGTCGCGGGCGTGCTGTCGCTCGCCGCGGCGCTCGCGTACACCGGAGGCCCCTGGCCGCTCGGGTATCATGGCCTCGGCGATGCGTGTGTCTTCGTGTTCTTCGGAGTCGTCGGCGTGGTCGGCTCCGACTACGTGCAGTCCGGCGCGGTCTCTCGGCTCGCGCTCGCGGCCTCGCTCCCGGTCGGGTGGCTCGTGACTGCGATCCTGGTCGTGAACAACCTGCGCGATCTCGACACGGACTCGCGCGTCGGCAAGCGGACCCTGGCGGTTCGCATGGGCCCACGCGCGACGCGCGCGTACTACGCGGCACTGCTCGCGCTGGCCTTCGCCGTGCCCGTCGCGCTGGCCGCGAGCGGAAGCATCTCGCGGCTCGCTCTCCTGCCCCTGGTCACTCTGCCGCTGGCCCTGCGACTCACTCGAGAGATCCGGCATGCGACGGACGGCTCGAGCTTTAACGCCGCGCTCGCGGGCACGGCGCGGCTGGCGGCGCTCTTCGCGCTCCTCTTCGCCGCGGGGATCGCCGCGTGAGGATCGCGCGCGCGCGCATCACGCCGTTCGCGCTGCCGCTGCGCGCGCCCCTGCGCACCGCGCTTGGCGACGTGGCCGTGCGCCGCGGCGTGCTCGTCTGCCTCGAGTCCGCGGACGGCTTCGTCGGCTGGGGCGAGGGCACGGCGCCGGACGGCTTCGGAGCCGAGTCACTCGAGGAGTGTCTCGCGGCGAGCACGAGATACTGCGGAGCGCTGCTCGACCGCGAGCCGCGCAAGCTCGAGGCGCTGTTCGCACAGCTCGACGCGCACTCGGCGCGCGCGCCGACGGCGCGCTTCGCGGTGGAGACGGCGCTGCTCGACCTGGGCGCACAGGCGCGCGGCGCTCCGCTCGCGGACGTGCTCGGCGAGGGTCGCGCCGCGCGCCGCAGCGTGCCCGTGAACGCGCTGCTGCGCGAGACCGAGCCCTCAGCGGCGGCCGACGAGGCGAAGCGCGCGGTCGCTCGGGGCTTCGCGACCCTGAAGCTCAAGGTGGGCGCGGACACGCCGAGCGCAGACTGCGCGCGCGTGTTCGCGGTGCGCGAGGCGGTGCGCAGAGAGGCCGAGCTGCGCATCGACGCGAACGGCGCGTGGTCGCCGGAGCTCGCGATCGCAATTCTGCGCGAGCTGGACGCGGTCGATCTCGAGCTCGCCGAGCAGCCGGTCGCTGCAGACGACATCGCCGGCCTCGCGCGCGTGCGCGCCGCGGTGCTCGTGCCGATCGCGGCGGACGAGTCAGTCACCGACTTCGCGCGCGCGGCGCGCCTGCTCGAGGCGCGCGCCGCGGACGCGCTCGTGCTGAAGCCCGCGGCGCTCGGCGGCCTGCGCCCCGCCGCCGTGCTCGCGCAGCGCGCCCGGGCGCTCGGGGTGCGCGTGCTCGTGACCAGCAGCATCGACGGCGCGATCGCGCGCGCCGCCGCGCTAGCGCTCGCGGCGTCGCTGCCCGATCCGCTGCCCGCTTGCGGGCTCGCCACCGGCGAGCTGCTCGCCGACGATCTCGGCTCGGGACCCGAGCCCAAGGACGGGTTCATCGACCTGCCCGAGAGCCCCGGGCTCGGCGTCGTGCCCTCGGAGAGCGCGCTCGCGGAGCTCGCGATCGGACCGACTCACGAGGTGACTCCGGCGTGAGACAGCGCGTCTGGGTCGCGTCGCGAGCGGCGCTGACTCCCGAGCTCCCCGCGCTCACCTGCGCTGCCGAGACCTGGAGCTTCGCGGAGCTCGAGCGGCGCGCGCGCACAACGGCAGGGGCGCTCCACTCACTCGGAGTGTGCGGCGGCGACCTCGTGGCCGCGCTGGTCCCGAACGGCGTCGAGTTCGCGGCGCTGGTTCATGCGACACACTTCTGTGGCGCCGCGCTCCTGCCCTTGAACCTGCGACTCACTGCCCGCGAGCTCGCGTTCCAGCTCGGCGATGCCCGCCCGCGGCTGCTGGTTCACGCCTCCGAGCTCGCCGAGCTGTCGGAGGCGGCGTGCGCCGGCCTGCCGGACCTCCGCCGAGCCGTGACTCCCCTCGCGGCGGGTCGTTCGGAAGCCGAGCTCCGCGAGGAGCTCGAGCTCGAGGAGACCTGTGCCGTCGTCTACACCTCCGGCACGACGGGCGCGCCCAAGGGCGCAGAGCTCGCGCACGGCGCGTTCCTGTGGAGCGCGATCGGCTCGGCATTCCACCTGGGCAACGCGCCGGGCGATCGCTGGCTCGCCTGTCTCCCGCTGCAGCACGTCGGCGGTCTCGCGATCCTCTACCGCAGCGTGTTGACGGGGGCTGCGGTCACCGTGCACGAGCGCTTCGACGCGGCGCGCGTCGCGGCGGAGCTGGACGAGGGCGGAGTCACTTTGATCTCGCTGGTCGCGAACATGCTCGAGCGCGTGCTCGATGCGCGCGGCGCGCGCCGGGCGCCGCCCGGTCTGCGCTGCATCCTCCTGGGCGGCGGGCCGGCGCCGAGTCACTTGCTGCGCCGCGCTCGCGCGCTCGGCTTCCCGATCGCGACCACCTATGGACTCACCGAGGCGGCCTCGCAGGTGGCGACGCTGCCGCTCGAGCGCGCACGCGTCGATGGGGGCAGCGCAGGGGTGCCGCTCTTCTGCACCGACCTCTGCATCGTGTCACCGGACGGTGTCGCCCTGCCGGACGGCGAGCCCGGCGAAATCGCCGTGCGCGGCCCGACGCTGATGAAGGGCTACCTGCGCCGGCCGGAAGAGACCGCGCGCGTGCTGCGCGGCGGCTGGCTGCACACGGGAGACATCGGGCTCGTCGACCGCGACGGCGAGTTGCACGTTCTCGACCGGCGCAGCGACCTGATCGTGTCCGGCGGCGAGAACGTCTACCCGGCGGAGGTCGAGGCCGCCCTGCGCGAGCACCCCGCGGTCGTCGACGCGGGAGTCACTGGCGAGCCCGACCCGGCGTTCGGCGCGCGCGTGGCGGCGTGGATCGTGCTGCGACCCGGCGCGCGCTCGACGGCTCAAGAGCTCGAGTCCTTCTGCCGCGAGCGCCTCGCCGGCTACAAGATCCCGCGCTCCGTGCACTTCGTCGCCGCGCTCCCGAGGGGCGACTCGGGCAAGCTGTTGCGCCGCGCGCTCGCTCCTGCATCTTCCGGCCCGTGACCGAACGACACTACGCGCTGCTTGCCGTCCTGCTGCCCGGGCTCGCGCTCGCGGCGATCGCCGGCTATGCGGCGGGCGCGGGCTGCTATGCGATCTACATGAACTGTTTCAGCGTCGTCGTGCCGGACGACTCACTCACGCGCGCGATGTTCTTCGCCGCCGCCTTCGTTCCGTTCGGCGCTCCGTCGTACGCGCCAGTCGCGGCCAGCGGCCTGGCCGTGCTACGCCGCGGCGGCGCCCGCGCGGTCGAGCGCTGGTCATGGGCCGTGCCTCTGCCCTACGCCGCGATCGTGCACGCGAGCTGCCTCGTGTTCGCGAGCGCGGTGCTGCCCGAGCGGCGCATCCACCCGGACCTGCGCTTCGACGTGCTCGTGGTCGCCGGGGGCTACGCGTACGTCGCGCTCGTTCGGCTCGCGAAGCGAGCCCTCGTGCGCGCGCCGCGCGTGCGCTGGGGAATCGATCCTACGCGCGCTTCTTGAGCATCATCGCGCCGCGCCGACAGACGACGACGACTTCGCCGCGCTGATTCACGCCGCGGTGCTCGAACGTCACGATTCCCCATTCCGGCCGTGACTTCGACTCGCGCTTCTCGACGACCTCGGTCTCGGCGCGGATCGTGTCACCGATGAACACGGGCTTGGGGAACTCGACCTTCTCAAAGCCGAGATTTCCGACCGTCGTGCCGAGCGTCGTGTCGCCGACCGAGAGGCCGACGACCAGGCCGAGCGTGAAGATGCTGTTCACGAGTCTCTGCCCGAAGTGACTCGTCTTCGCGAACTCGGCGTCGAGGTGCAGCGGCTGCGGGTTCATCGTGAGCGCCGAGAACAAGAGGTTGTCGGCCTCGGTGACCGTCCGCGCGGGCTCGTGCGTGAACAACTGCCCGACGCGGAACTCGTCGAAGGTGAGTCCAGCCATCAGTGCCGCGCGGTCGGATCCTCGGTCGGGACCGGGATGCCCCCACCGGCGCCGTCCCGCTGCACCGACTGGATCTCCGCGATCTGGCGGCCGAGCGCCTGCATGATCGGGATCTCGTCGTCCGCGAGCGCCTTCATGTACTGCTTGCGCTTCATGGCCGCGGCGATGAAGGGCGCGAGCTCCGCCTCCTTCTTGCGCTGCCGCTCGACTTCCTCGGCGTGGAACTCCGGCATGACCTCGCGCGCGAACAGCTCGAGTGACTCGCAGATGTGCTCGTGGCGGTTGCGCCCGCCCTGCTGGATGAACGTGACCTGATCGACGCCCGAGTCCGCGAAGCCGCGCAAGTGACTGCGCAGCTGCGCGGGCGTGCCGATGCCGCGGTTCGCGCCCGTCGCGGGCAGCGCCCCGCGGGCCTGCTCGAAGCGCTCCCAGATGTTCGTCCGGCCCGGCTTGTGCTCGCCGAAGATGTAGTGGTGACCGAGCGCGTAGCCGAAGAAGTTGAAGCCATCGAGGCCGCGGCGGATCGCCTCTTGCTCGTCGCGGTGACACGAGAAGCCCGTGACCATCGCGACGTTCGCGTTCACCGCGTGACCGATCGGCACACACTCCGCCTTCAGGATCCGGTAGTAGTCGTCGACCCACTGCTTCGCTTCCGTCGGATCGACGAACGCGAAGGTGAGTGCGCCGATGCCGAGCTTCGCGGCGAGCTTGATCGTCTCTCGGTTCGAGCACGCGACCCAGAGCGGCGGGTGCGGCTTTTGCACGGGCTTCGGCACGACGTTGCGGCACGGCATCGAGAAGTACTTCCCCTCGAAGCCGGGATACGGATTCATCGCCATCATGTTGGCGATCTGCTCGACGGCCTCGCGCCATTGGTCGCGCTTCTCGGCCACCGGCACACGGAAGCCGCCGAGCTCCGCGAGCGACGACGACTCACCGGTGCCGAACTCGACTCGCCCGTTCGAGACGAGATCGAGCGTGGCGATGCGCTCCGCGATGCGCGCCGGATGGTTGTAGCCCGGCGGGCAAAGAGTGATTCCGTGACCGAGTCGGATCTTCTTCGTGCGCTGGCTGCACGCGGCGAGAAACACTTCGGGCGCAGAAGAGTGCGAGTACTCCTCGAGGAAGTGGTGCTCGACCTCCCAGGCGTGGTCGATGCCGAGGCGATCGGCGAGCTCGACCTGGTCGAGCGCCTCTTGAAAGAGTCTCTGCTCGGCGCCCTCGCTCCAGGGACGCGGTAGCTGGTGCTCGTAGAAGATCCCGAACTTCATTTCAGATCGTCCAGAATCACTTCCGCCTTGCTCACTTCGAACTTGCCGGGCGCTTCGATGTGGAGCTTCTTCACGACGCCGTCCTCGACGAGCGCCGAGTAACGCTGCGAGCGGATGCCCATGCCGTAGCCCGAGCCGTCCATCTCGAGCCCGAGCGCGCGCGAGAACTCGGCGTTGCCGTCGGCGAGCATCGTGACCTTGTTGCCGACGTTGCGATCCTTGCCCCACGAGTCCATCACGAAGGCATCGTTCACCGAGACACACGCAATCTCCGAGACACCCTTCGCCTTGATCTTCTCCGCCTGCTCGACGAAGCCCGGGAGATGCTTCGCGGAGCACGTCGGCGTGAACGCGCCGGGCACCGCGAACAGCACGACCTTCCGGCCCTTGAAGTACTCCTCGGTGTTGATGTCCTTCATGCCTTCGGGCGTGAGCCGCTTCAGCGTCGCCTTGGGGATTCGGTCACCGACTTTGATCGCCATGGGGGTGCTCCTTCGTTCGTTGATTGAGGCTCGAGTCTAGAAGATCCGCCCGCGGTTTTCAGAACGCGGACGCGTGATAATCTCGCGCGCATGAAGAGCCCGCGTCATTTCACCGCGCCCAAAGCGATCGGCGCGCCGCAGCCCGTGCGCGAGATCCCGGTGCGCCCGTCGCGCATGATTCACTTCTTCGACCCGAGCAATCCGCGCATGGCGTCGAAGGTGCCGGACATCGCGAAGCAGGTGGACATCCTGCTCGGCAACCTCGAGGACGCGATCCCGACGGAGCGCAAGATCGACGCGCGCGAAGGTCTCATCAAGATCGCGCGGGACGTCGACTTCGGCGGCACGCAGCTCTGGACGCGAGTCAACTCGCTCGACAGTCCGTGGGGGCTCGACGACCTGATCCGGCTCGTCGGCGAGATCGGCGACAAGCTCGACGTGATCATGATCCCGAAGGTCGAGGGTCCTTGGGACATTCACTACGTCGATCAGCTGCTCGCGCAGCTCGAGGCGAAGGCGAGGCTGCAGAAGCCGCTGCTGGTGCACGCCATTCTGGAGACGGCCCTGGGCGTCGCGAACGTCGAGGAGATCATGTGCGCGAGCCCGCGCATGCAGGGTCTCTCGCTCGGGCCGGCGGATCTCGCGGCGTCGCGGCGCATGAAGACGACGCGCGTCGGCGGCGGACACCCCGGGTATCTCGTGCGCACCGATCCCGATCCGAAGAACCCGGAAGCGAAGCGAGTCACTGCGCAGCAGGACCTCTGGCACTACACCATGGCGCGCATGGTCGACGCCTGCGCGGCGACCGGCGCGCTGCCCTTCTACGGCCCGTTCGGCGCGATCGACGATCCGGTCGGCTGCGAAGACCAGTTCCGCAACGCCTTCCTGATGGGCTGCGTGGGCGCGTGGTCGCTGCACCCGTCGCAGATCGAGATCGCGAAGCGCGTGTTCACGCCGCCGCCGGACGAGGTGATCTGGGCGAAGCGAGTCATCAAGGCGATGCCCGACGGCAGCGGCACCCTCATGCTCGAAGGCAAGATGCAGGACGACGCCACCTGGAAGCAGTGCAAGGTGATGGTGACGCTCGCGGAGCTCCTGGCCGCGCGCGATCCCGAGCTCAAGAAGAAGTACGAGCTCGATGAGTGACTCGCCGGACTGGTTCCGGCGCGCGCTCGAGGACAAGCCGGAGGAAGCGCGGGTCGACGTGGCCGGCGCCTCGATTCACTACCTCCGCTGGGGCGAGCGCGAGAAGCCCGGCATCGTGCTCGTGCACGGCGGCGCGGCGCACGCGCACTGGTGGAGCTTCATCGCTCCGCTGCTCACGTCGCAGTATCACGTCGTCGCGCTCGATCTCTCCGGGCACGGCGACAGCGGAAGGCGTTCCGAGTACCGCCGCGAGGTCTGGGCCGACGAGGTGATGGCCGTCGCGCGCCACGCGCGGATCGTCGGCGCGCCCCTTCTCGTGGGTCACAGCATGGGCGGGATCGTGTGCATCGGGGCGGCGGCGCGCTTCGGCGACTTACTCGCGGGCGCAATCATCGTGGACTCCCCCGTGCGCCGCCCGGACCCCGAGTCCGAGGAGGGAACCCGTGGCCGCGCCTTCCGCAATCCGAAGACGTACCGCGACTTCGAGACCGCGGTGTCCAAGTTCCGCCTGATCCCCCCGCAGCCGTGCGAGAACCCGTGGATCGTGGAGCACGTCGCGCGCAACTCGCTACACCAAACGGCGTCGGGCTGGACCTGGAAGTTCGACCCGATCGTGTTTCAGCGCGGCGCGCCGGAGGCGATCGCCGAGAACCTCTCGCAGGTGCGCTGCCGCGTGGCGGTGTTTCGCGGCGAGCTCTCGGACCTCGTGACTCCCGACGTCGCCGACTACATGTACGAGCTGCTCGACCGCAACGCGCCGGTCGTGGAGATTCCGCAGGCGCACCACCACCTCTTGCTCGACCAACCGCTCGCGTTCATCTCCGCGCTGCGCGCGATTCTCGCGGATTGGGAGCACTCGCTCCCCCGCCGCCCCCGCCACTAGGGCCGCCGCGGTATCATGCGCGCCACGAAACGGAGGCAGGTCGCATGTCGCTCGCGGGACGGGTCGCGCTGGTCACTGGGGGAAGCCGCGGAATCGGGCGCGCGATCGCGCTGGCTCTGGCCGAGGACGGCGCCGACGTCGCCGTGAATTACCGCCGCGACGAGGCCGCCGCGAAGGAGACGGTCGCCGCGATCGAATCGCTCGGGCGCCGCGCGCGCGCGTACTCCGCGTCGGTCGACTCACTCGAGGCGTGTCAGACCATGGTCGACGCCGTCGTCAAGGACTTCGGCTTCGTGGACATCCTGGTGAACAACGCCGGCATCGCCAGCCGCGGCCAGACGGTGAAGAACTCCGACCCGCTCGAATTCGAGCGCGTGGTGCGCACGCACGCGTTCGGCGCGTGGTATCTCTGCCACCTCGTGATTCCGTCGATGCGCACGCGCCCCCGCGGCGACGTCGTGATGATCTCGTCCGTCGCGACCCTGCACCACGCGGGTGGCGGCGCGCCGTACAACATGGGGAAGGCGGCGCTCGAGTCGCTCGCACTCACCTTGTCGAAGGAAGAGAAGAAGCACGGCATTCACGTGAACATCGTCGCACCGGGCCTGGTCGAGACCGAGATGGGGCGGAGGCTCGCGAAGGGCGCGATGGGCGTCGACGACCTGCGCAAGCTCGACGCCGTGATGCCCTTCGGCCGGGTGTGTCAGCCCGAGGACGTGGCGAACGCGGTGCGGTTCCTCGTGTCTGAGCGCGCGAGCTACATCACCGGCGAGAAGCTCAACGTGTACGGCGGCGGACAGGGGTGACCGGCGTCGAATCCGGATTCTTCCACGAGACGCGCCACTCGCAGTAGGCGTCGCCGCGCTGCACGCAGAGTGAGTGGTCGATCGCGATGTCCTCGAAGCCGTTGACGGTCAGAGTGCCGCGGATGTAGCCGGTGCACAGCAGGCAGTTCACTTCCGTAGGTGAGTCGAAGCCGACCAGCTGAACCCGCGAGCTCGTCGGCGTCTCGGCGATGCCGCGCAGCTCGCCCGAGTCGTGCTGCGAAGACCAGAGCGCGAACACGCTGCTCGTCGAGTGCAGGGTGCGAAGCAAGTCGCCGTACACTTCTGCGTGTTCGTGCGCGCCGGCCGCGCCGATCAACTCGATCGCCGCGTTGGTGTCCTCCGACATGAGCTGAGCGGCCACGCGGATGATCGCGACGAAGTCCCTCTCCGGGTACCACGAGGAGAGACGCACCTCGTCTTCGAGATAGTGCGCCAGCTCAGGCGCGAGCAGCGGGCGCGCCGCCTCGCGCCGCTTGCGCAGGAACTTGACCGGTCCCACGACCACGGACCCTTTGGTGTTACCCATGGGTCACTCCCCGGTCTCGGGGCGCTTCCAGGAGCAGCGCCAGACGCAGGAGTCGTCGCCCCAGAGCTTGCAGCCCAGCTTCTCGACATTGACGTCCGAGAAGCCGTTGACCGCGAACGTGCCGCGGAAGTAGCCGGTGAGCACGAGACACTGCTCGCGCGAGGCAGCCTCGAACTTCACGAGCTCGAAGCGCATACGCGTCGCCGTCTCGCGGACGCGGCGCAGCTCGCCGGTGTCGTGCTGCGTCGTCCACATTGCGAACGTGCGGCTCGGCGAGCCATGACCGACGAGCAGCTCGTGATAGATCTCGGAGTGACCGCGCGCCGCAAGCTCGCCCATCAGCTCGAGCGCGCGATCGGGCGAGCCACCGAAGAGCTGCGAGCCCGCCTTCAACAGCTCCGCGTGCTCCGCCTCGAGATACCAGCCCGACGGATGCACGGTCTCGGTCAGATAGTGGTGAAGCTCGGGCCGCAGGAGGGCGAACGAGTCGTCCTTGCGCGAGCGCAGCAGCTTCACGACCCCGAGGAACGCCACGCCTTTGATCTTGCCCGCAGCCACGGGCTTGGCATCGGCGCACTCGCGCTGCGAATGGAGACGGCTCACTTCTCGTCGAGTGGTGTCCACGAGCCACGCCATGCGCAGAGCTGGTCCCCCCAGAGACGACACGAGAGTTTCTGAACCGATCCGTCGGTGATGCCGTTGATGGCGAGCGTGCCCGCGAGATAGCCCGCCAGCAGCAGACAGAACTCGCGCGACGTGTTCTCGAAGCCGACGAGCTCGACTCGCACGCGGTTCGGCGCCTCCATCGTCGAGCGCATCTCGCCGGTGTCGTGCTGTGACGACCAGAGCGCGAACGTGCGGCTGTTCGACTGGATGCCGCGGATCAGGTCGCCGTACACCACTGTCTGCGCGCGCGCGCCACGCTCGCCCATCATCATGAGCGCGCGATCGATCGGCCCGGGCAGGAGCTTCGCGACCGCGCGAATCAGCTCGACGAGATCCGTCTCGGGGTACCACATCGACGCCACGATCTGGTCGTCCAGGTAGGCGTGCATCGATGCGGGCAGGACTTCTGCGGCGTCCGCGCGCCGCGCGCGCAGAAACTTCACCGCGTCGAGGATCGTGATCCCCTTGACCCGTCCCATCTGTCCACTATCGGCGTGACAGTGTGATCAGTGGACTGAAGCCCCGGCCAGGAAGTGACGATCTCGCCTCATGCATCCTTCGGTTGGGCGAGATGCCGGCGCAAGAGCGCGTAGAAGCGCGCGCGATCGATCGGCTTCGTTGCGAAGTCGTCGCAGCCCGACGACATACAGCGCGAGCGCTCGGTATCCATCGCGTGAGCCGTCAGCGCGACGATCGGCGCGTCGAAGCCTTGCCTGCGCAGGATGCGCGTCGCCGTGTAGCCATCCATGATCGGCATCTGCATGTCCATGAGCACGAGCGAGAAGGCCCGGCCGGAGACTCGCGCTTCCTGCACGCGCTCCACCGCCTGCTGTCCGTTCTCGGCGGTGACGACGTCGAGGCCGACGCGCCGGAGCAAGAGCTCGATCAGGCGCTGATTGTCGGGGCCGTCCTCGACGAGCAACACCGTGCCGGCGAGCGACGGCTCCACTTCGGGGCTGCGCTCCTCGAGTGCCGCCAGTGACTGAGTCGCGCCGACCCGCGCCACGCCCTCGAGGTTGCCCGCGGGAATCTCGACGCAGAACATCGTGCCGCGGCCCGGCTCGCTGTCGACCGCGATCGTGCCGTCGAGCAAGTCGGTGAGCCTCTTCGAGATCGTGAGTCCGAGGCCGGTGCCGCCGTAGCGCCGCGTCGTCGAGCTGTCGGCCTGCCCGAAGGGCCGGAACAGCTTCGCGCGCTCCGCCGCAGTGATTCCGATACCGGTGTCGACCACCTCGAAGCGCAGCCGCGCGGGCGCGGGGTCGTCGCGCAGGCGCACGCGCAGCCGCACCTCGCCGATCTCGGTGAACTTGATCGCGTTGCCGACGAGATTGATGAGGATCTGGCGCACGCGCGTCGGATCGCTCTCGGCGTACTCCGGCACTTCGCCGTCGAAGTCGACTTGGAAGCCGATCCCCTTGGCCTCGGCCCGCACCCGCATGAGTCGCTCGACTTCGCGCACCACTGCGACCGGAGAGAAATTGACTCGCTCGACTTCGAGCCGGCCCGACTCGATCTTCGAGAGATCGAGGATGTCGTTCAAGAGCGCGAGCAGATAGTCGCCGTTGCGCTGAATCGTGCGCAGCGCTTCGATCGTCGCCGACGGCGTGTCGGGGCGCCGCGCCTCTTCCAGGAGGACCTCGGTGAAGCCGAGGATGGCGGTCATCGGCGTGCGGATCTCGTGTGACACGTTGGCGAGAAACTCGGTCTTGATGCGCGTGGTCTGCTCGGCGTGCAGCATCGCCTCGCGCAGCGCGGAGTTCGCCTCTTCGAGAGACTCGGCGCGGTTGCGCTCCGCGCGCAGCAGGCGCCGCTCCGTGAGGTCGCGCGCGACCGCGAGCCAGCCCGGCTTGCCGTCGATCTCCATGCCGTGCAGCGCGATCTCGAGCGGGAGCTCCACGACTTCGAGGTGCGTCACGCGCACGTCGATGCGGCGCTCCGCCCGCCCGCCGCCGGTGTCGCGCCGCTCCTGCACGTAGGCCCCGAAGCTCTTGCGCGACGAGGGAGCCACGAGCTCCTCGAGCGAGAGGCCGAAGATCATCTCGGCGGGCTGGCGCAGGAGTCGCTGCGCGGCTTCGTTCGCCCGCAGAATGCACAGCTCGGCGTCGAGCCACAGGACGGCGTCAGAGACGAGCGCGTGCAAGGCCGGGGCGCTCGGCTCGGCCGGATCGGGGTTCCAGGCGGGCATGGTTCCC
>Ga0326726_10002523_pt1 | contig 16810 bp, 13 predicted proteins | sample MHFenrmetagenome_2_FD_207603 | JGI IMG/M metagenome (GOLD analysis project Ga0326726, IMG submission 207603) | Lab enriched peat soil microbial communities from Michigan Hollow, Ithaca, NY, United States - MHF15MN | ecosystem: Environmental > Terrestrial > Soil > Wetlands > Peat | place: USA... | reverse complement strand
TTCTCGTCCCGGCTGAGCAGCCACGCTTTGGCGAGCGTGACCAGGTGCTGGTGCCGGTTTAGTTCCCAGGTGACTTTGTGATCGCCCACCACCGCGAATTCGAGAAATGGAATCTTGAACCACGGATCGAGCGGCGCGCGCTTTCCGTGAACACGGTCCAGATGCCAGTCGATCTCGTTGCCGTAGTCGAGATCGTCGTACCCCAGCAGGCGGAACCGATGGTGGCAGATGTCGTCGGCCTGGTGGAGGATTTGCAGAGCCTCCGCGGGCAAATGAGTCCGTAGCAGGGCGGCTCGATCATGGGCGTCGCCCGGCACAAAGAAGAAGCGAGCCGGGCGCGAGGAAGGTTGGTCGATCGAGAGGACCCGAGGCCGCAAGCCGATTTGATAGCGCAGAAGTTCGTACCGCTTGCGGACTTCCTGCCCCACACGCGTGCGAACTTCGGCCCAGTCCATTCCGGCCAAGCGCGCCAACTTGTTATGCCATCCCGCCACGGATTCCCCTATCTTAACAATCTAGCCGCACGGCGGGTTCCACGATCGGGTGCGGGAGGCCAGAATGCACTCCGTGTAAGTTGGTGTCCGGACTGGGGTGAAGGGCCCGATCGGGCAAAATAGTCCCCAACTTGTCCCACTACGATTCCACTGAGTGGAAAAACTTGTCCACTTTTTCCCTAGTTACGACGGGCTTCACGCGACGGCTCGATTACAACCTGTAACTATTTGATACTAAACACCTTGTGTTGCGATCGCCAAGTGGCTAAGGAGCGCCGATGGCGAACCGTTTGCTCTTCGTTACCCCGAGATTGATATAGTTCGGAAATCGCTTCGCATTCGGCATTGCAAGGAGAGCCGGCTTGGGTCTGTCAGTCAGCATTTTCGGGTTGGGGTACGTGGGTTCGGTGTCGGCGGCGTGCTTTGCTTCCATGGGCCACAAGGTGATCGGCGTGGATGTGAGCCGGGCCAAGGTCGAGATGCTGGACTCAGGACGCACGCCGATCGTCGAAGCGCGCATGAGCGAACTGGTCGCCGAGGCCAACAAGGCCTGTCGGCTGCACGCGACCACCGACGCGACCCATGCAGTTCTGAATTCCGACGTGTCATTTGTGTGCGTCGGCACCCCGAGCCTGAAAAATGGCAAACTCGACTTGAGCCACATCGAGAACGTTGCGAGAGAAATTGGCGGGGCCATCCGGCAAAAGAAGGGGCCGCACGTGTTCGTCCTGCGGAGCACGGTGCTGCCGGGGACGACCGAGAAGGTGGTGCTTCCAATTCTCGAGAAAGAAAGCGGCAAGCGGTGCGGCGAGGATTTCACGGTCTGTTATAACCCTGAGTTCATGCGCGAGGGCAGCGCGGTCGCCGACTTCCTGAACCCGCCCTACACCATTCTTGGCGCTAGCGACAGCGCCCATCTCGCGCCCTTGCGCGAACTGTACAAGGACACACCGGGCACGTTGTATGAGACGACGATCCCCGTCGCGGAGATGGTGAAGTACTTTTCGAATTGCTATCACGCTCTGAAAGTGGGCTTCGCCAACGAAATGGGCACCATGTGCAAGCACCTCGGCGTGGATGCGCAGGCGGTGACGAAGATTTTCACTTCAGACACGAAACTCAACATTTCTCCGGCCTACCTCTCGCCGGGCTTTGCTTTCGGCGGTTCCTGTTTGCCTAAGGATCTGCGGGCCATCACCTATAAGGCGAAAGAGCTCGATCTCAAGCTTCCGCTGCTCGAGTCCCTCATGTCCAGCAATGCCGAGCATGTCGACCGCGCGGTCGACATGGTGATGAGTACCGGCAAGAAGAAAATTGCCCAGCTGGGCCTGAGCTTCAAGGCGGGTACCGACGATCTACGCGAGAGTCCGCAGGTGCAGTTGATCAAGCGTCTGATGGGAGAGGGTTTCGAAGTGCGCGTGTGGGATGAGGATGTCTCCCTCGGCAGACTCGCCGGCGCCAACCGCCAGTACATCGAGGAAGTGATTCCCCACATAGCATCGGTGCTCTCCGCCGACCTGGAAGGCGTGCTACGCGGCGCCGAGCTCGTCATTCTGGGAAACAAGTCGGCCAGTCGTGAACAGCTGGCAAAGTTTCTGAAGCCTGAGCAGATCGTGATTGACCTCGTCCACCTTGACCCCGCTCGGCGTCCGCAAGGCGCTAACACCTACGAAGGAATGTGCTGGTGAACCGGAGCATCCCAAGAAAATGAAGTTCCGCCCAATCGATTTTGAAACGGCCAACTGGCAACATCTGGATGGCTTCGCCGACCGCACCGTGTTTCAAACGCGGGAGTGGATGCAGTTTGTCGGCGAGTCGCAAGATGCTACCCCGGTGCTGGGGGAATTGTGTGAAGGAAGCGACGTTCTTGGATACTTCACGGGATTGACCTTCTCCAAGTTGGGCCTCAAGGTGCTCGGCAGTTCGTTTCCCGGGTGGACGACACCTTACATCGGGTTCAACTTGCTTCCGGGAGTGTCGCGCCGCGCTGCGTTGGCTGCGGTGGAAAAATGGGCCTGGGAGGATCTGAAGTGTGTGCACATGGAAATTTCCGATCCGCACTTCACGGTCGACGACGGACAGGCGCTGGGGTTTATCTGCAGCTCGTATCGCTCCTATCGAACCGATTTAACGAAATCCGAAGACGAACTCTTCAATAACATGGAGAGCGCATGCCGGCGGTGCATTCGCAAGGCCGAGAAAAGCGGACTCACCATCGAAGAAGCGCACGACCTTGCATTTGCCGACGAATATTACGAACAGCTTCAGGACGTCTTTGCCAAGCAGGAACTGGTTCCAACCTACCCCGTCGAGCGCGTGCGAAATCTGGTCAAGAACCTGGAACCGACTGGCCGAGTGTTGCTTTTGCGGGCCCGCGATCCAGAGGGGAAGTGCATCGCGACCGGAATTTATCCGGGCTACAACCAGATTGCCGAGTTCTGGGGTAACGCCAGTTTCCGTGCCTATCAGAACTTGCGTCCCAATGAGGCCTGCCACTGGTACGCCATGCGTTACTGGAAACAGCGCGGGGTAGCCATCTTCGACTGGGGCGGGGAAGGTACCTACAAGGAGAAGTACGGTTGCGTGGCGCACGAGGTACCATGGTTTATCAAGTCGCGATATCAGTTTCTTTCGATGTTGCGCGACCAGGCCAAGAAGATGCAGGAACGCAAACAGCGGGTTCTGGGATGGCTGCAGAAAGGGTCGGGCGCGCCGGGGGCTACGGTTTGAGGGAAACTTGCTTATGATGCTCGCGCGCAGAGCGTTTCGACATTTGTCGCGAGTCAGCGACGTCCTCTTCAGGAGGACGCTGCTGGAACGCGAAATCTCGATTTTTCCAGATGACGTGTTTCTGGCCTCCTATCCGCGTTCCGGCAATACCTGGACGCGCTTCCTGGTGGGAAACCTGGTCTATCAGAACGAGCCGGTAACTTTCTTGAACGTAGAGCGGCTGGTTCCGGACATGTACAAGACTGCCGATTTCTGGCTGCGCCGCCTGCCGCGTCCGCGCATCCTGAAGAGCCATGAGTGCTTCGATCCGAGATACCCGAAGGTGATCTACATCGTTCGCGATCCGCGCGACGTGGTCGTCTCGAACTACCACTGGGAAATGAAACTACGTTCCATTCCGGAAGGCTATGCCATGGAGAAGTTCGTGCCCGAATGGATGAACCGGCGCTTCTGGCCGCGGGTCGGCTCGTGGGCAGACCACGTCACCAGTTGGCTGAGCACACGCCAAGGCAGTGAAGGGTTCCTCTTGCTACAATATGAAAAACTTAAGGAAGATCCCGCCCGGGAACTTGCCCGCGTGGCCGAATTCCTTGGCCTGGAAGCGACTTCCGGGAGACTGGAACGGGCGATCGAGTTGAGTTCGGCGAAAAACATGCGCGACATGGAACGTACACAGGGAGCCCAGTGGGTTGCGACCACCCTCACGCGGCGTGACAAACCGTTTGTGCGGAACGCCGATTCCGGTGGATGGAGGTCCGTCCTTCCCCACGAGACGGTGGCCTACATGGAAACTCATTGGGGCGAAATCATGCAGGGCCTGGGGTACGAGTTGACCACCGAAGTAAGAGAGCCGATTCCCTCGCGTGGTCGTAACTGAGTTACCAGACTAGAAATTGCGCGGCAGGCCATCGCCATCGGCGCGGGTGAAATGCATTCGCAACTTCGTTTCGTCGAACGGGTTTAGCAACTTCGAGAGGTTCTTGGACGCGGCGAAGATGAAATTCGATTCCGCGCTCAGATAACCGGAGTTCTCAAAGGCACGGCGCCAAAACTGATGGCTTTGGTTGGAAAGAATCAAGTCAAAACCCTGCTGCTCGAGAACCTCGGTTGCGGACCGCACCACCGCCGGCTCTTCTCCTGGCAGAGCCCAGCAATCCAAAATTGATCCCACTCTCATGGAGCCGTACTTGGCGTCCTTGCGCCGCTCTCCCACGACTGCCCATCCCAGAAGGTTGCCGCCGCGGTTCACGGTGAGGCGCGTGAAGTGCGGATCAGTTGCGGGATAGAAAAGACGCAACGTGTAAGCATCCCGAACCGCAGTGAAGGAGTACGCACTTCTCGCCTGCAGCCAAAGAGTGTCCACATCATCGCCGAACCCTCCCACTACTTGCATCGTAGAGGGAGCAATGCGCGGCGACTTCAGGCTGCGGATGGCCTGATAAGTTTTCCACGCTGCCCAGCCGCTGCCGGTGGCCGCGGCCAGATTCATCAACAGTCTGCGCGCGCTGGAAGTACGAAGAGTCTGCATCTCGCGCAGAAAACGTGACGGATGCACGATGCGAAAGTAGAAGGGCACAGGGCAATGGCTCCACCCCAACCCGATCAGCATTTTGGGAAGAGGATTGTCGTAACCGCCCATCCCCAGGCAATAAAGAAGCGGACTTCGGAGCATCGCATCACGCAAAAGCAAGCCACCCGTCGCGGCGTGGGCCTTGTTCACGATCCCCTCCGACAAAACGTGGTGGTAGTAGCCAATCGAGCGCGTGCTTCCGTCCGGAAGAAGAAAGTTCTGAGTCTTCAAGGCATAACCGCCGCGCACCATCTCCCCATCAAGGGCCACAAAGAACTCGTTGTAGACGGCGGATTCTTCGGTTTTGGGTAGCCAGCGTGGGGTGGAGCGGGTAAAGAAAACGAGATTGTCGTCCGCGCCTGCTGCGGCCAGTCGCCGGTTGAAAGCGGCAACGGCGGGCTCGTGTTCCACGCGGTAAGGTTGGATGGTGATCGGCAACCGTCTATGTTAACTCGCGGTTTGCAGTTTGCGTTCGACCAGGGCGGCGATCTGCCCGATGGTCTGCATTTGCTCGATCTCGTCTGTGGACAGCTGGAAGCCAAACTTCTCCTCCAGCGCCAGCACCAGGTTCAAGTGTTGAATGGAATCCCAGGTCTCGATGGTCTCCGCGGAAGAGTCCCCGGTAATCCGGTCGGTGGGAACCGTGAAGAGGTCGGAGGCGATGGTGCGCACTTGCTCAAAAATCGGACTGGTCAATTCTGTTCTCCCATTAGGGGGTGAGCTTAATCCATTGCGGGCATGCGATTCGTGCTTTCTGCAGGTCGAACGCCCACTGCGAACCTTGGGCGTCATTTTGTTGCAGTTCGAAGCCGTGCTGGCGGTAGAACTCACGCGCGGGCGCATTTTTCGTGGTCGGTAGAAACCATCCACACAGTCGTTGCCGGCCGCGACCTGCCGCGGCCTGCGATAGATGCGAAAGGAGTGCAGTTTCCACATCCCGGCCGATCACCCGGCAACTCAGCAGAAAGGTATCGATTTCGCAGGCATTGCCCTCGTCGCGCGTGATGGCGACACCCACCAGGCCGTGGTCGCCGAAACGGTCACGCACCCGGATAGAGAGAACTCGCCAGTTAGGGTCGGCCGCCATTTCTGCGATCTGCTGTTCAGAATACCGGCGAGTGGTCAGGTTAAATTGGTTGGTCTTTTGCGTGAGTTGCGCGATTCTGGGCAAGGTCGCAGGATCGACCGGTGCAACTTTTGCCTCTTGCTCCAGGTAACGATAGAAATCTTCTTTCGACTGAAATGTCTGCTCAGCGTGAGAGCGCTGCTGCTGGGCGGCATACAATTCGGTTCGTTTCTGATCTTCGTCGGACAGGGTGAGCCGTTCAAACCCCGGAAAATCACGCAGAGTGACCCCGTAGGCGAGAGGATCTTGCGGCACGTCGATAACCGAGACTTGCGGCAGCGCGGCGCGAACCTGTTCGCGTTCTACGGGATTGTCGTCGAAAAACGCCAGAGAATCGACGCCTATGTTCAACTCCTTCGCAATTTCACGAAGGTTCTGTGCCTTGTCGGCCCAGTTGATCCGCAGGCAGGCAAAGTGTTTCGGTCGGAGCAACATGCCAGGGTGCTTTTCCAGCACGTCCATGGCATCTTCGGGGTTGTTCTTGCTGCAGATCGCCAGCAGGATTCCTCGGCGCGACAGGTCCAGCATCGCACGCTGCAACGCCTGGTAGGCGGCGCCGGGATGTTCAGGCCCAAGCTGAATGCCCGTGATGCCGTCTTCGCCGATGATTCCGCCCCAGAGGGTGTTGTCCAAATCGACGACGAGGGCTTTCGAGATTTTTCCGGTGAGCGGTGCCAGGAACCGGAGCCACTCGTTGGATAGGTGGACGAGTTGATCGGCAGCAATTGGCATGCGGACGGTCAGCCACTTCCGTTCATCGTGCCAGCGCAGGCGGCCGTGACGCCCTACCAGCGCATCGTAGTCCAGGACATAGACGCCATGATGCTCGGCAGCTATCTTTTGCAGTTCCTGGTTGATGCGTTGGATCACTCCTGACTGGCTGCCCTCTGACTGGGCATCGAGCAGGCCGAGAGCCGGCCGGGCAGGTTGTTCGAGATTGTGAACGATCAATGCTGCTTTGCTGCGCTCACGAAAGGCGCGCACCCACTGCTTCAAACTGTCTGAAACGCGACGGGAAGCCGCGCCCGCGGCATCAGGTGAGAGATGGGCGAAGTCCTGCCACAAGTCGGACGCTATATCGGCTGTACGGACTGCCAATACAACGGCGTCCGGCGAAAAACGATAGAGCGAACTTTCCTTGTCCAGAATCTCCTGCGCGTAGGCATTGAAGTCGCCGACGTGGACTGTGAGATCGATGCCAAAGAAGAATGCAGAAGCCCGCAACAATGGGATGACTGGTTCCAGGGTGAAAGACCGCAGGATCGCCAGCCGATAAGGAATCAGCGAGAGCTGATCGCGCAATTGCTGAGCGCGGGCCACCACAAACGCGGCTGCGCCCGGGCTCTTTTCCGTCCGCCAGAGTTCGGCCAGACGCCGGTAAGCCGCATCCGTCGAGCCGGAAGCAATCAGGCTGTCAATTTCCGCGCGGAGTTCTGTCATCGCAGTCGTTCTGGATTAGCCTTTGCGTTCGAGATATTCGATCAGGAGCTTGTTGCGGGTATACACCCAGGCGATCCGGCGTCCGCCAAACGCCACCGCGGGCAACGGCATCCGTGTCACCAATCCTCCGCAGACGCGCGCCGACTCCAACTGCTGATCGAGGTTGGCGGTTTCATAGCACACGTGATGCAATCCGCCTCCCTTCTTTAAAAAGCGCATGACCGGCGATTCTTCGCTGGCGGGCTCGACCAGTTCCACGAGAGGGTCCGCGGGGGATTTGCCCTTCAGAAAACTTACCCGCACGCCCTGGTTAGGATCGTGAATGATTTCTCCGTCCCATTCGGCTGCAATGGATTCGGCAAAGCCTGGTGCGGCGTCTTTAATCGAAGGCACAACGAATCCAACGTGGTGAAACGTGCCTTGCGGCACCCAGGACAGAGAAATCGATCCGGTCTGTCGGGCATTCATGTTCGAGAATTATCCGGCTCCGCGATACCCATTCGCCGCAGGTCGGCGATACGGGCCAGGGGCGTCTTCGATTTCAACCAGAGCTTCAGGTCCCAAAACATAGGATAGAGGAAACGCATCACCCGCACCGCAAACGATCGACGGATCTGCTGCGGTGAGCTGGCGAGCTTGCAACCCAGTTCTGACAGGAGATCTCCGATGGCACTTTCCAATTGAGCCTGCTCTGGCTGTGATAGTAGCCCCTTCCACCGTCCCACGGGGCTGAGGTCCTTGCTCTGGTCTCCCTTGAACGATGAGTTCGGATCGTGTACCGAACCCAAGGCCACGCTTTGAATACGGTCATAGTCCAATTCCTGATCGATGAACCGGCTGATCGTGCGAAGCGTTTCACGGGGTTTCGTAACCAGATCCTCGTAGCGAATCTCGAGGTAGTCCGCTCCCATGCTGCGGCCGTATTTTCGGCCTTTGCTCACAATCCATCGCCAAAACAGTCCGCAGGTCACGAGACTGCGCGTGCGATCCCAGGGAAAAGGACGTATCCATCCCACCTTCTGCAGAGAAAGAGCGACATCCCGGCCGTCGCGAATGATGTGCACGACGAGCGCATTGGGAATCAGCCTCTTGATCTCCGGCAGGTAAAGCGTGTGCAGCGGTGTGGCCTCCGCCCAGCGCTCGACGCCCTGCTTGCGGGCGATCGCTTCCATCAGGATCCGCAGGAAGTCGCCGGTGTTCCGGCATTCGTTAAGAATCAGTGGTTCGATCTCATCGCGGGTTAGTCCCGAGCGCTCAAAGAGCTTGCTGCGCAGCCACAGTCGCAAGAGCTTCTCACGGTTCCCGCGATCGCCCAGGTCGCCAAAGCGTGATCCCAGCAAATTGAAAGCGTTGCTTTCGGCGTGATACACAGCAAAGCCGCCGGCGGAGAGCAGGGAGTGATAGAGAAACTTGGTCCCCGAACGTCCGCAGCCCAGCACGAAGACAGGAGCGCGCGAGCGCAGTCCGGGCGCCTGCCCCAGGCCTGGCTGCTGTTTCTCCAATATTCCGGACGATGGGTTCATGAGAGTCGCTCAAGCGCGGAAGGGGTTGGAACCGGCTCGTCCTCCAATTCGAGCGCCGAAGTATCCGCCATGCGCCCAACCGGCGTGTGAATCTTCAGCCACAGCTTCGTGCTCAGGAAGTTTGGATACAGAGCCCTCATCCATCCCGCTCGTATGCCCCTCGTTCGCTCGGCTGCGGGAACCGACAAGGCATAGCCAGTTTCTTCGAGACATCCAGCGACCGCCGCCTCGATCGCGGCCACGTCGCCGGGCGCGAGCCGTTCTTTCCACCGGCCCACAGGGTTGATCTCTTCGCTCGCACCCTCGTCCCGGAAAGAAGAGTTGGACTCGGACAGTCGCCCAAGGCCTGCATTCCGGATCCGCTCATAGTCAAGATCGTGATCGATAAAGCGGCCCAGCGTCTGTAGTGTTCTCTGCGGGGCCGTGATCAGGTCTTCGTAGCGAATCTCGATATAGTCCGACGGGAACTTCCTTCCATGCTCTCGTCCTTTTCGGACCATCCACTCCCAGTACAAGGCGGTTGCCACTAGGCTGCGCGTCGTGCCGCGATCCCAAGGCAGAGGAGTGAAGCCACCCATTTTTTTCAGCGAGAGCGCGATGTCGCGGCCGTCGCGGATGATGTGCACGAACAGGGCGTTCGGAATCTCGGCTTTCACCCTGTGCATGTGGAGAACGTTATCAGGATCGTAGACCGCCCAACGCCGGCTTCCCTGGCCGCGGGCGATGGAGTCCATTACCGTGCAGATGAAGTCTCCCCCGGTGCGGCAGTCGTTCAGGATCCGCGCCGAGATTTGCTCTGAATCCAGGCCGCTCCGGCGGAAGCCTTTGCTCCGCAGCCAGGTTTTCAGGATCTTCTTGCGGCTTTCCACCTTCTGCATCGAGCCGAAGCGGGGAATCAGAATCTTGTAAACCGGCAAGTAGCCCCGGTAGATGGCAAAGCCTCCCGAGGACAACAGCATGTCATACAGCAGGTTGGTTCCGGAACGGTGACAGCCCATCACGAAGACAGGGCTCTGGCTGCGATTGCTTGGGTTTCCCGGCGCCAACTTGGTGAGATTTTACCATGCGCCCCAAAGCACAAAGCCGGGCGTGGGAGGGTACGCCCCATGACGTAAGTCACTGAAAGCGATGCTACTCGACGCCCGCAATGGCCGCTTCTACGGCGTCCACATCGGCCCCCAGGTCCCTGCCGCCGGGGGCTGCCCCGGCACCGGGTGAGACCTTGGCACAGCCGGTGATCTTTTCGCGACAGAGCCGTGGGTTGCGGCTCACTCCGTCCTTCAGATCACGAATGCCGGCCGATCCTGCTGAAACCACGATGGCTCCGGACGGCAACCGGCCACGCTCGGCGATGACCAGATTCTTGTCGAACTTGTAATTGTTGAAACACGCATTCAATACCAGGTCGGCTCCCTTGGCCTCGGTGTGGGTCGCGCAGTTTCGCGCCCCGCCGCCTGCAGAAGCGACTCCCGGCCGCCGGCCGTCAGTGGAAAATACGCTGTTGGTGAGGACGAAGTTGTCGATCTTGCCGTCCATGCTCTTGACAGCCAGGAGTGCGCCTGGAACAAACGCTGTCACGTGATCGATCCACAGATCGTGCACCGGAGGCGCGGTCGACAGCAGGGACAGAAACACTCCGTGTCCCCTGAAATCCTCGTCATGCACACTGTCAACAATGATGTCGTGAATACTATATCGGCCGCCCCCGGCAGATACGCCCCTGGTTTTTGAGAGTCCATTCGAAATCTGGAAGACACCGCCGACGTTGCGAACCCGGTCGTAGCGGATCGTCACGTCGGTCACCTGACACTTCGGGCAGTGGTTGTTCTGGTTCTTCGGAGTCAGCAGAATCGAGAACCCGGTTTGTGTGAAGCCTCCCCAGGAGTTCTCGAGCAGGTTAGCCTCGAAGAGGACGCGTTGCGCATTCTTCAGTTCGAAATTGTTTTTGACGATGTAAGGATCGCCCGTTGGTGACGGCGTGTATCCCGGTTCGCCTTGCTTCCAAATCATGGGTTTGAACAGGTGATTGCGGCGAATCTCGATGTCGGTCGGATTTACGCTGGCGCCGCTGCCGCCGAACAGGATGTTCTCCCCTGCGGCTTCGAGGAAGTTGTTGACGATCTTGAATGTCCCGGTCGGATCATTCCCATTTCCTCCACCCACAGCGGTGGCGTCGGTGCATTTCCCGGAGCGTGCAATGCAATTGAGACCGGTGAAGTACGAGTTGATGACCGCGATCTGCCGCGCACCCTGGACCATCCCCACTCCCTTGGCCACTTCTGCGCCTTCGGCGGGATGCAACCAGTTGCGATCGAAAATCACGTGGTCCGCATGCTCCGTGCTGACCAGTCGCGACACGTTGGCATTCGCATCCGATGTCCATTCGATCCCGATGAAGCGGTAGTGATCTCCCACCACTGCCCCGGAGGGCCGCCTCACGACCAGGGTCGCCATCAGCTTGGCCGGGCCGTCAGCCGGCTGTGCGTATTTCGGACGTCCGGGCAACTCGGTGATTCCCGCCCAGGCAGGAGATATCCTCGTTCCCTCGGGCGGGAGCTTGGCATCGGGCGTATCGGTTCTCACCGTGATGTAGTGTTGGTTGTCGCACTTCTTGGAAGGCAGGTCCGTGACCTCATAAGAGGCTCCGGCTGCTAGCAAGAGCGTGTCTCCACACTTGGCGCCCTCAAGTGCGGCGATGAAATCGCCTTTTGCAGAAACTCGAATCTGCTTGCCCGGTGACGGCGTGCCATCCGTTCCGGTGTAGTAGCAGGCGGTAGGCAGCTGCGCCGGACCGTCCTTGTCGCCGAACTGGGCTATATCGCCCTTGCCACAGTACGCATTTTCGGATGTCGGAGGCGCAGCGGCCAGCGCGACCGTCCCACTACCCAGCAGAAGGAGGACGATAATCGAAAGGAAGAATGGGAGCCGGGTTCGCGGAGCCATGTTGACGTTCTCCTAACGCACGCCCCGCGTGTGCTGCCCAACCCCGCAATGGGCCTGCGGTTCGCAGTGCACCAGGATGCGACGATAATATCACGCACCGAGAGGGCCCCGTGCGGCTCCACTTGCTGTTGTCACAAAAGAAAAGGTCCGCGGCGAACCGCGGACCTCAGAACAGAAGAGCCTGCAGACTACTCGACGCCGGCGAGGGCTGCCTCCAAGCCCGCAATGTCCGCTCCCAGATCGCGGCCGTCCGTACCCGCGTTCTTGTAGGGACTGCTGGACTGAAGGGCGTAGTTGCCGCCCACGCCCCCGTTATATTGCACAAAGCCCACGGCGTTTCCGTCCGTGGGGAAGAAGTTGCCGGTCGGCCAGGTCGATGGCGGGTAGGCTTGAGGGCTCGCCGCCAGGGCATTGTTGCCGAACGTGTAAGTCGTAAAGCACGCCGAGAGGCTCGTCACTGGCACGTCGTGAAAGGCGCAACTGGCTTGGCCGCCGCCAGCGTTCCATACCGGATATTTGCCCGTGGTTACGATGTTGTTGGTAAAGACGAATCCATACATCGACGGATTCGGTTCCTTGTTCCCCATGATCATCAAGTGGCCGTTGGGATCCGGGAATCCAGTGATGTGATTGATGGTGACGGTGTTGAGGGGATTTGCTGGCCACCCATTCAGCACTTCGAACAGCGAGCCTCCGCCCGTGTATTTTTCGCCAAGGTCGTCCATGACCACGTCATGGATGCTCCAGCGCGTGCCGTAGAGTGCTGGCCCTCCGTCTCCTCCGCTTCCCGAAAGCGAGGTCGCCAGCTGGATTCCCGCTCCGGCGTGCGAAATTTGGTTGTAACGGATCGTCACGTCCGTCACCTGGCAGAGCGGGCAGACGTTTCCATGGTCCTTGGTGTGCTGACTCTTGGGGCTGAGTAACAAAGCGTAACCGGTCTGGCTGAAGCCGCCCCAGTTGTTTTCCATGAGGTTGGCTTCAATCAGAACGCGTGTCGCGTTCTTCAGCTCCAGGTGGTTCTTGACGATGAACGGATGGCCGTCATCTGCCCCCACGAAGTGTGGGTCGCCCTGCATCCATGACAGCGGTTTGAAGAAGTGATTGCGACGGACTTCGATGTCCGCCGGAGTCACGGTTGCGCGCCCGCCGCCGAACAACACGGATTCTCCGGACGCCTCCAGGAAATTGTTTTCGATTTTAAACGGCCCGTCCTGATGATCGCCGAGTCCTCCGCCGATCGTGTGCGCGTCGGTGCACGTTCCGGTACCCGCGGTGCAATGAAAATCATTGAGGTAGGAATCGATGACCGCTACGTAATTCGTGCCTCTCGTCGAAATCCCGCTCTGAGTTTCATCATGAGTCGTTCCGTGGAGCCAGCAGCGGTCCACCACGATATGGTCTGCCACTCCGTCCACTTCTACGGAGAGGAGCACGGGAGCGCTCTTCACTCCCACCGTCTTCGTGATCTCGAGTCCGATCAGGCGGTAATGGTTGGCTCCTGTGCGAAGAATGAGCGGGCCGTCAGCAGCCCGGTTGTATTCGATCCTGGCCATCACATTCTGTGGTTTGTTACAGGAGTATTGCGGACGTCCGGGCAGGGACGCGACTCCCGCATAACACGGGTTGGCACGTTGTCCTTCGCCGGGTAATGCGCTGTCGGGCGCGCTCGTGCGCACGATCACCCAGTGGCCGTTATCGCAGCTTTTGGCCGGCAAGCTGAACACGCCGGTAAAGGTGGTGCCCGCCTGGAGTTCGACCGTGTCGCCGCAATGAGCATTGTTCAAGGCCGCCTGCAGATCGCCTCCCGCGCTGACCGTGATCGTGGTTCCAGGAGCTGGTGTATCTGCCATCGAGCTTGATACCGTCACTCGGGGCAGTTCGGCGGGACCGTCAACATTGCCGCCCGCCGTGATGTTCAGGGCGAATTGCTTTTGTGCGGTTTGCGCCTTGGCATCAGTAACCTTGATCGTGAAAGCGTAACCACCGGCTGTGCTGGGGATACCCGTAAGCTGACCGTCATTCTGGGACAGGGTGAGCCCCTGCGGAAGATTGCCGGCCGAAACGGTCCAGCGATAGGGTTGCGTACCGCCACTCGCGGTAAACCCCGCATCGTACGCGCTTCCCGTGCGTCCGTCCGGCAGGCCGCTGCTGGTGATGGTCAGGGACTGTCCGTTCTGCGGTTCCACTACAACCGTGGCAACGCCCTGTTTCTTGGGATCCGCCTTGCTGGTTGCCGTCACCAAGACATTGGTCGGCGTGCTCACGACCGGGGCGGTGAAGATCCCCATATTGGAGATGGACCCTGCCGAGGCAGACCAGGTCACGGCGGTGTTGTCGGTCCCTGTGACGGTGGCCGTAAACGTCTGGGTTTGGCCGGAGACGACGTTCACGCTCGCCGGCGAGACTGTGACCCGAATGCCACCCCCCTGCGGGGAAACGGAAATCCCAAAATTCTGGCTGCCGTGGTGAGGCAGCGGAGCGTCCGTCACTCCCACCTGGAAGAGGTACACACCTTCCGCGGTTGGCGTTCCGGAAACAGAACCAGTCGCCGGATTCAAGCTCATTCCCGGCGGCAAGCTGCCCGACTTGATTGCGAACTGGTAAGGCGAGTTTCCCCCGCTCACCGTAAGCACCGCGTTGTAAGCCTGATTGGTGACGCCTTCGGGAAATGTTCCCGAGAGTGTCAAGCTCTGTGGACTGCTGCTGCCGCTGTCATTCGGGGACAGGAACCCGCAAGAGGCGCTCAGCACCACGCCGAGAAGCAACAACGCGCAAGCGGCAATGCGGGACTTGTAAGTATGAAAGACGCAAAAACCAGGCCAGCCGCGAGATGGACTGCAATTTCCTCTGGACATCACGAGCCCTCGATTAAGGATTGGGGGACCGGTAGCTCGAGTCCTCAGGCTCGAATGTACGGGCGCGGCCCAAAAGCGCACAGATGTCGAGAGGGCATGATGGAGTACAACGCGTTGGGACATGACGGGTGGGACACTGCGCGGGGCGCGGTTTTCGCACGCAGCATGGCCAGACGGCCACAAAAGCAGTAATTAGTACATTAGTTACTTTCTGGATTCGGGTCAGGAGATGGGACTAAGGGCAATCGCTTAGAGTTCGCGACTCCGTCAGAGCAACAGCAGGCTGCTGCGAAACCAAAGTAATCGCGAGCAGCAACCGCCCTAAGGCTGGTGTTCACCGAGAACGGCCGCGCGCAGCCGGTCGTAGATTTGGTTGCCGAGCACCTGCTGGACACCCCGCCGGGTACGATCTTGCAGCCGTTTCTTCCACAGGCCGCGGTTCCGACAAATCGCGCCGAACTCACCCAGCGGCAGGTCACGAAGCATGGCGACACGGCCTAATTGGTAGGAGTTGGTAGCGGCAGAATTGGCGTGAAACTCACTGTTGGCCACCGTGCGGAATCCGGCACGGCGAGCTGTTTCCAAGGTGCGGCGGTCGTAACGTCCACCAGGGCAGGAAAAGTGCTCAATGGCATGTCCGACGATCTGTTCGAGGTGGAGTTTGGCGTCCACGATCTCGCGTACCAGCTCGACGTCGGAGAGATCGGAAAGGTAAGGGTGCGTCATGGAGTGGCATCCGATCTCGAAGCCGATGGAATCCAGTTCCCGCGCCTGGTCCGCACTGAGATAGCCGGGAGAATCGAGGAAACCAGCCGTCAGATAGAAAGTGGCCCGGAAGCCCAACTCGCGCAGGATGAGGGCAGCGCCGATCAGATCGGTTTCGCAGCCATCATCAAAGGTGATGCAGATGTTGGGTCCCTGCGGATACCGAATGGCTTCGCTGACGCTCAGGCCGCGAAAGCCGGCGTTGTTCAACCACTGCATCTGGCTGCGGAATGTTTCAACCGGCAGAATGTAACGCACGTAACCCGGCTCGGACTGGACCAGCTTCCGGCCCGGCAACTCGAGCTCGTGGTACATCAGGAAGACGATGCGCGAGAAAGCCATGACATTCACGAGAAGTGCGGGGCCGCGTTTTTTGCGCTTCAGCGCGCCTTGCCTTCGCCAACAGTTTGCGCGTGGCGATCCAGCATCGCAAGCAGCGGGGCGCGCAGGAACGGGCCACCGGCCAACAAACCGGATATTAAGGGATTTTTCTGGTTGCAGCGCAGCGGGGAGTTGTCGAGCTTGAGCACCCAGCCGCCGGCGCTCTCGACCAGGGCTGCTCCGGCAGCCACGTCCCACTCGTTCTTGGGAACGAGCGTGAAGGTAAGGTCAGCGAGTCCGGCCGAGACCAGGCCCAGCTTGTACGCGACCGAGCCCATCGGCCGAACATTGAATTCGGCAGATTCGAACTGCTTCCACTCTCCGCGCTTCACCTCGCTACGGCTGGCGAGCACGAGAGCTCCGTGGAGATCCTTGCGCTGGCTGGGCTGCGCCGGCTTGCCGTTGTAGGTTACGCCTGTCTCGCGCGATCCAAGAATCAGTTCGTTGGTCGCCGGATTACAAATTCCACCGGCTACCGGAACGCCATCCTCGACCATCGCGATCGAAACGCAGAATTCCGGAATACCCTGTACGAACTCACGCGTTCCATCCAAAGGGTCGACTACCCACACGCGCCGTTTGTCCAGACGCGAAAGATCGTCCACACTTTCTTCCGACAGCCAGCCTTCGCCGTCGCGCAGAAGATTCTTTTTCACAACCTGGTCTACGGCGCGGTCGGCTTCGGTGACGGGGTCGTGCCCCGCCTTGTATTCCGCCTCGATGGCGCCGGGCGTGAAACGGTTCAGCACCTCCCGCGCCGCCTCCAGGGCGGCGTGGATGCGTTGCAGAGTTTCTTGCGAAGAAGAAGTCATGTGTTAGTTCTCAGTTCCCAGTTGTCAGTTCTCAGTACTGCGATATTGACGGTTCCCATATTCCCGATCGTTTCCAGCTGCAACTGAGAACTGGGAACTGAGAACTGAGAACTGAGAACTGGTTCATCACGCCCACAACATCCTGGCGCCGGTCGTCAACAGAACCGCGCA
>Ga0326726_10002522_pt1 | contig 16814 bp, 11 predicted proteins | sample MHFenrmetagenome_2_FD_207603 | JGI IMG/M metagenome (GOLD analysis project Ga0326726, IMG submission 207603) | Lab enriched peat soil microbial communities from Michigan Hollow, Ithaca, NY, United States - MHF15MN | ecosystem: Environmental > Terrestrial > Soil > Wetlands > Peat | place: USA... | reverse complement strand
CGACCGCCGAGACCGGTGTCGGGCGCCCGAGGTCCACCACGGCCTCGAGATCGGCCCCCTGCCACCCCTGCCAGAGCCCCTCGTGGAAGTCGAGCGAGCCCAGCGCCCCATCGGTCAGGGTGCGCGCCCCCGTGCCCGGATACCGCGGGCTCGGCGGCGTCGTGAGGGTGTACGGCCGGCCGCGGGCGAGGTTCGACGCGATGGTGAGCGTCCGTTCGTCCCCCAGCTTGTCGCCGCGGTAGAAGGGCTGGAAGCGCATCGTCCCCGGGCGGTCGAACCGCATCGAGTCGGCGAAAACGGGTGACGCGGGTGTCGGCGCGCTCCCGTCGGCGGTGTAGTGAACCTCGAGGCCCGCTACGCCGACCGCCACGCGCATGCCGAGGCTGTTCGACACGCTGTCGTAGTCGGGCGTGATCTTGACGACGTCGCGGTCTTCGGGACCCAGGTTCACTCCAAGCGCCGCCAGGCGCGGGGCCGCGTCGCCGGCCAACCGCCGCCGGAACTCGACCAGGTCCCGCGGCCCGCTGGTCCAGAGCGCCTCCGCGAATGCGAGCAGCCGCGGGAAGGCCATGAGGTCGAAGTTGACCGGCGTGATGCCCTCCGACCACAGCGGGGCTTCGCTGCCGAGGATGTGTGCCGCCTGCGCGCCGGTGAGCCCGGGGGGCACCGGATCGAAGGCATACACCCGCGCGAGAGTCAGATCGCCGGGAGAGTGATCGATGTAGACGTCGCTCGAGGGCGAGGCGACGACGTCGTGGCCCATCCGCGCCACGCTGTCGGTGGTGGCCGCGTTGCGCCACACCTCGACGACCGCGTCCGGGGCGAGATGGCCCTCGGTGATCTCGTCCCAGCCCACCAGCCGCCGGCCGCGCGAGGCGAGGTAGCGGCTGATGCGCTCGATGAACCAGCCCTCGAGCTCCGCCTCGTTCTTGAGTCCCTCGGACCGCATGAGCGCCTGGCAGTCGGCGCACGCCTTCCACCTGTCCTTCGGAACCTCGTCGCCGCCGATGTGCACGTATCGCGAGGGGAAGAGCGCGAGCACCTCGTCCAGGACGTGGCGGAGGAAGGCGAACGTCGCCGGGCGCGGGCAGTACACGTCGGGGAATACTCCCCACCGATTGGCGACCGGGATGGAGTCGCCGGTGCACCCCAGCCACGGGTAGGATGCAATCGCGGCGACCGAGTGGCCCGGCATCTCGATTTCCGGGACGACCGTGACGCCGCGCAGCCGCGCGTACTCGACGACGTCGCGCACCTCGCGCTGCGTGTAGAAGCCGCCGTAGCGAGTGCCATCCTGCTCGGTGCGCCACGCGCCGACTGCGGTGAGGCTGGGGTAGCGCCGGATCTGGAGGCGCCAGCCCTGGTCCTCCGTGAGATGCCAGTGGAGGACGTTCAGCTTGTAGCGGGAGAGCAGGTCCACGAACCGTTTCACGAACGCGGCCGGGAAGAAGTGTCTCCCGGCGTCGAACAGGGCGCCGCGCCAGATGAAGCGGGGCGCGTCCCGGATGGTGACGGCCGGCACGGTCCAGGAAGACGGGCGGGCGCCTGCGGTGCTGTCGAAAGAGGGCGGCAGGAGCTGCCGCAGCGTCTGCACGCCCCACAACACACCCTCGGCTTTCGGCGCCGCGATGCGGACGCCGGCCGGCGAGACGGTGAGCGTGTAGGCCTCAGGCCCGTCGCCCGCCGCGCGGTCGAGCGCGAGGACGATGTCGCCGCTTCGCGGAGCGCGGGCCGCGACGGTCACGCGGTAGCCGGTCCCTCGGGCCAGCGCATCGCGCAGCAGCTGCCCTATCTCGCGGAGGCGACGGCTCCTCGCCGTGACGACGATGTGAACGGGGTTGCGCAGCGTGAAGGCGCCCGTGCCCGGCTCGACGGAGTCGGGTCGCGGAATGACCCCGAGCAGCGCGGCCGCCGCGGTCGGCGCCGCGGTGGCCTGCTGCGCGGCCGCGGGATGGGCCAGTGCGAGCGCGAGCAGGGCGACCGGAAGGAATCGGATCCGGTGCATGCCGTTCCGCTCAGCGGCCGAGCCGGCGCAGCAGCTCGGCCTCGTCCCAGATCGGGATGCCCAGCTGCTTCGCCTTCTCGATCTTGCTCCCCGGCTCCTCGCCGGAGACGATGGCGGTCGTCTTCTTCGACACGCTTCCGGTCACCGCTCCGCCCGCCTGTTGGATCAGCCGGGTGAGTTCGGCGCGCGAGAGCTTCGGCAGCGTGCCCGTCAGGACGAAGGTCTGGCCGTCGAAGACGCCGCCGGCCGTGACCCTCACCGGCTCGTCCATCCTGACGCCCGCCTTCGCCAGGCGCTCGATGAGCGTGCGGTTGCGCTCCTCCCGGAGGAAGGCCGTCACCGCGGCGGCGATCGCCGGACCGACGCCGCGCACCTCGCCGATGACTTCCCCGGACGCCGAGAGCAGCGCGTCCATCGTGCCGAATCGCCGGGCCAGCAGCTCGGCGGCGCCGTCCCCCACGTGGCGGATGCCCAGCGCGAACAGGAGGCGCGAGAGCGGCTGGGCCTTCGAGGCGGCGACGGCGGCCACGAGCTGCGCCGCCGACTTCTCGGCGAACCCGGGGAGTTGGACCAGCTGCGTCTCCCTGAGGTCGTACAGGTCGGCGACGTCCCGGATCAGCTTTGCGTCGAGCAGCTGCTTGACCCGCTCGTAGCCGAGGCCGCGGATGTCCATCGCCCCGCGGGCGGCGAAGTGGAAGATTCCCTCGTGCACGCGACCCGGGCACGAGACATTGGGGCAGAAGGTCATCACCTCATCGGTTGGGGTCTCGACCGCGGAGCCGCAGTCGGGGCACCGCGCCGGCATCGCAAACGGCGTTTCCGCGCCGGTGCGCCGCTCGCGCACCGGCCCCAGGACCTGCGGGATCACCTCGCCCGCGCGCGTGACCTCGACCCAGTCGCCGATCCGGATGTCCTTGGCCGCGATCAACTCGGCGTTGTGCAGGGTCGCGGTGGACACCGTCACGCCGCCGATCTCCACCGGCTCCAGCTCGGCGTACGGGTTCAGCGCGCCGGTGCGGCCCACGTTGACCTTGATGTCGAGCAGCTTCGTCACGGCGACCTCGGGCGCGAACTTCCGCGCGATCGCCCAGCGCGGCTCGCGGTCTCCGACCGTGCCCAGCTCCTCGTGCAGCGCCAGGCGGTCCACCTTCACCACCACGCCGTCGGCGCCGAACGGGAGGCCGTCGAGCAGCTGCTCCAGCCTGGAGATCCCGGCGCGCGCCTCGGCGAGGTCCGCCACCCGCGTCCGGTGCGGCTCGATGCGGAAGCCCCACGCCGCCAGCGCGTCGAGCTGCTCCCGCTGCGTCTTGAACGGCAGCTTCGCTTCGGGCGCGAACGCGGCGAACACGAAGCAGCGCAGCTTCCGCTCGCGCGTCGCCCTGGGATCGAGCTGCCGGAGCGCGCCCGCCGCGGCGTTGCGCGGGTTGGCGAACGGCGGCTGGGCTTCGGCCTCGCGCTTCCGGTTGAGGGCGTCGAACGTGTCGCGCGGCATGTACACCTCGCCGCGCACCTCGAGCAGCGCCGGCCACCCGCTCCCCAGCAGCCGGAGCGGGACGTCGGGCACGGTGCGGAGGTTGGCCGTCACCACCTCGCCCGTCACCCCGTTGCCCCGCGTGGCGCCCACGGCGAGCACGCCGTCCCGGTAGGTCAGGCTCACCGCCGCGCCGTCGATCTTCACCTCCAGCGTGTAGCCGGCGGCGACGACGTCGGGCGCGATGCGCGCGTTGCGCGCCTCCCACTCTGCGAGATCCTCATCGCTGAAGGCGTTCGCGAGCGAGAGCATCGCCGAGAGGTGCGTGTGCTTGACCAGGCTGGTGGCGGGCTCCGCGCCGACGCGGAGCGTGGGCGAGTCCGCGGCCCGGAGCGCGGGTTCCGCCTCTTCCAGCGCCCGGAGCTCCTGGAAGAGCCGGTCGTACTCGGCGTCGGACATCTCCGGCGCGTCGAGCACGTAGTAGGCGTGAATGGCGCGAGTGAGGATCCTGCGGAGTTCGGCGGCCCGGGCGGTGCTCGCGGGCATCTAGCCTTTGGCTTCCTCGGCGAGGACAGCCATCGTGACGCCGACCAGGCGCTGCAGCTCCGCGGCGGATGCGTCGGGAAGCAGCTGGTCCAGCGCGGCCTGGTCCCGCTCGGCGAACGCGCCGAGCAGGCGCTGCAGGTAGGAGATCAGGGCGGCGCGCTGCAGCTCCGCTCCCGGAATCGCCCCGGACTCGGAAGGCAGGCCCTTGGTTCGCTTGACCAGGCTGTCGTACCGGTGCGCGTTGCGGAGCGCCTTGGCCGTGAGGTCCGCCACGGTCTGGGTGAACCGGATGTCGGCTTCGCTCAGCGCTTCGCCGTCCTTGAAGGTCCTGAGGAAGATGCAGCCGATCGCGGCACCCCGGTACTTGATCGGCACCACGGTGATGGACTTCACCTTGCGGCGCGCCAGCGCGCCCTTGACGTGCTTGAGGCTCTGCTCGGCGGTCGCGTCCGCAATGAACACCGTCTCGCCCGTCCGCATCGCCCGCTCGATCTCGGGGTAGCGCGCCACGTCCACGACGAGGTTGCGGATGCTCGGGTCCTCGTACGAGGCCACCAGCCGCACCGTGCGGCCCCCGCGCTCCGCGAGGAAGATGCTCGACCGGTCCAACCCGAACGTCTCGCCGAGCCGGCGCGCGATCGTCTGGAGGATGTCCACGAAGTGCAGGGTGCCGGCCAGCTCCTGCAGGATGTCGATGAGCGTGAGCAGGCGTTCGCGCTCCCGCTCCAGCTCGACGATGCGGCCGGCGAGCAGGGAAGCGGCGTCGGGGCCTGGGGAGGGCGGGCTCGTCATGACGGCAATACTGCCGACGGCGCGCGGGGGGCGTCAAGCGCGGCCTCCCTGAGGCGATGACGCCAAGTGCGCGCGCCGCAATCCCAACAGAACCACTCGTAACCGCGCCGCCGAGCGTCGCGTCCGGCTCTGGTCTCCCCGACGTACGTGCCTTACTGTAGGGCGACTGCAGGGAAGTGAAGGCGGGTCGGATGCCCGAACTCCTCGAACGGTTGCAGCAGGCACTCGCCGAGCGGTACCGCATCGAACGCGAGCTGGGGCGAGGTGGCTTCGCCACCGTCTTCCTCGCCACCGACCTCAAGCATCAGCGCGAAGTCGCCCTCAAGGTCCTGCACCCCGAGCTGGCCCTGGCCCTCGGCAGTGCGCGCTTCCTGCGTGAGATCGCGATGGTCGCGCAGTTTCGCCATCCGCATATCCTGCCGCTCTATGACTCCGGCGAAGCCGACGGACTCCTCTACTACGTGATGCCATTCGTCGAGGGAGAGTCGCTGCGCGCGCGCCTGGACCGCGAGCGGCAGCTGCCGCTGGAGGACGCGCTCCGGATCACGCGGGAGGTGGCGGACGCGCTGGACTACGCGCACGGGCTCGGTGTCGTCCACCGGGACGTGAAGCCGGAGAACATCCTGTTCGAGGCCGGGCACGCGGTGGTCGCGGACTTTGGGATCGCGCGGGCCGTGCAGGCGGCGGGCACGCAGCGCCTGACGGAAACCGGACTGGCGGTGGGAACGCCGGCGTACATGAGTCCGGAGCAGGCGGCCGGCGACCCCGCGCTCGACGGGCGCAGCGACATCTACAGTCTGGGGTGTGTGCTGTACGAGATGCTCGGGGGTGAGCCGCCATTCACGGGCCCGAGTCCGCAGGCGGTGCTGGCGGCCCAGATCACTGATCCAGTCCCGCGGTTGCGTGGGCTGCGGCCTACCATGCCCGCCGGTGTCGAGCAGGCAGTGGAGCAGGCGCTGGCCAAGACGGCGGCGGAGCGGTTCGCCACAGCCGAGGAGTTCGTGCAGCACCTGACCCGGGCCAGTACGGCCGAGGCGGTCGCGGCCGAGGTGCGGCGCGAGCGGGCGCGGCGGCGGTGGCGCGCGGTCTTCACGGTGGCAGGCGCCGTGCTCGTTGCCGCGGTCGGTTGGTGGACCGTGAGCATGATGGCTCGGGCGGGCGGCCCGCGCATCCGCTCGCTGGCAGTCTTGCCGCTCCAGAATCTCTCGGGCGACACATCGCAGGACTACTTCGTCCTCGGGATGTACGACGGCCTCATCGGCGAGCTGGAGCAGGTCACGGCGCTCAGGGTTATCTCGCGGACGTCCGCGCAATCCGTCTACCAGGCCCACAAGTCGGTGCCGGAGATCGCCCGCGCGCTGAGCGTGGATGCGGTCGTGGAGGGTTCCGTCCTCCATTCCGGCGACAGCGTCCGTCTGCGAGTGCAGCTGATCCGCGCGGTGCCGACCGAGCAGAGCGTCTGGGGACAAACGTACGTCCGGAGCACCAGCGACGTGCTGGGGCTGAACAGCGACGTGGCGAAGTCCGTCGCGCGGGAGGTGAGGGTGTCGCTGACGCGGGCGGAAGCCACGCGCTTGGCCCATCCGCGGCGCGTGAATCCCAAGACGTACGAGGCTTACTTGCGCGGCATGTATCTCCTGGAGAAGGCGAAGCCCGAGGACAACGCGCGCGGCCTGGCTTACCTCAAGCAGGCTGTCGAGGACGATCCGGCGGATCCGCTCGCCTACGCAGGGCTGGCGCTTGGATACGTCAACACGGCTCATGGACCCGCCCCGCAGCTGGATGCGTTCCCCCTGGCCCAGGAGGCGGCGGCGCGCGCCTTACGGCTGGATTCGAACCTGGCCGAGGTCATGCCGGCCCTGGGTTTCCTCAAGGGCTACTGGTTCTGGGACTGGGACGCGTCGGACTCGCTGTTTCGCCGCGCCATCGAGCTGAATCCCAGCCTCTCCCTCGCGCACTACTGGTACTCCTGGCAGTTGTACCTCTTCGGGCAGGTGGATTCCGCCATCGCGGAGCACAAGCGTGCCGAAGCGGCGGACCCGCTGAACCCGGAAGTGGTCGCGTGGCTGGGACACATCTACTACTCGCAGCGGCGGTATGACGACGCGATGGCGCAGGCTCAACGCGCCCTCACGCTGGATCCGAACAGCGGTGTTGCCCTTCTCGTGGCGGCCGAGGCCTATCTGGGGCTCGGTCGAACGGCGGATGCCGTGGCGGCAGCCCGCAAGGCGGCGGCAGCGGACTCCACGTGGCTGTGGGTGCTGGGGTACATCGACGCGTTCGCGGGGCGGACCGACGAGGCGCGGAGGGTCGCGGCCAGATTGGAGCGCATGCCGGCCGATCCCTACCAGGCGTTCAGCGTCGCGGCCGTGTACGCGTCCCTGGGCGACGGGGACCGGGCCTTTCGCGCGCTGAGCTATCCGCACCCGCACTGCTGGGTCCCGTGGATCAGAGTCGAGCCGTGGTTCAGCAAGCTGTGGAACGATCCGCGCTTTCCGGCGCTCCTCGAGCGGTTCCACCTGCCGTCGCGGACCTGACGCCGGCGACGTGAGGCCTCGATCCGGAATGCACTGAGAACGGAGGCGAGTCCGATGTCCGAGCTCCTGGAGCGCCTGCAGCGGGCGCCCGTGATCGTGAACGCCGCGCTGGGCAACAGGGACGAGGCATTCCAGTGGCTGAGCTACGAGCACCCACACGCGTGGGTCCCCTGGATCCGAGTGGGCCTGATTTTCCGCAAGCTGTGGGACGACCCGCGGCTCCCGCCGCTGCTCCAATAGATGCACCTCCCGCCGCGGAGCTGACTCAACCCTTCCGCGCCAGCAGGAAGCGCGCGCCGCCGCCCTTGCCCGCCTTGAAGAGCGGCAGCGCGAACGCGGGCACGCCTTCCTCGCGCGCGAACTGCTCCATGTCCCGGCGGACCACGCGTACCTCCTCGAACCCCGCCCGACGGCCAAGGGCCTCCAGTGCGGCGCTGTCGTAGAAAGTCAACCGAGACGCTATGGGCTGTGGTGCGGCGGGCGTTCCCCTGAGTTCGGGATCCGTCCCCATGACGACCAGGCGTCCGCCGCTCTTCAGGACGCGCCGGATCTCGGAGAGCACGCGCACGGGGTCGGCAAGAAAGCCGAGGACGCCCGTCATCGCGGCACAGGTGAACGTCGCGTCGGCCCACGGCAGAGAGACCGCGTCCCCCTGCCGCACCTCGAGGCGCCCGGCGGCCACGGCGTCGCGGTTCGATTCCAACGCCACGCGCACCATCTCGGGACTGTGGTCTATCGCCGCCGCCCTGCAGCCGCTCTTGAGTGCGCGCCTCAGCATGGCCCCGCCGCCGCACGCGACCTCGAGCAGGTAGTCGTTCTTCGTCAGCGCCAACTCGTCCAGCATCACGCGAAAGCCCGGATAGTGGAAGATCGGGTCGCCGTAAGTCCTCCGCGCTTCGGCACCCTCCGGCCGCCGCGCGCGCCGGTCGGTGATCCAGTCGCCGAGCGCGTTCGGAGCGGTGGCCGCAAGCAGCGGTGCGATCACCTCGCCCGCGAACCAGCCGGCCAGCTCCGCCTTGCCGCCGACCACAGCGCCCCATCCGCGGTGCGTCAGCGTCACCCGCGTCCCTCCCTTCACCGGCCGCAGCCCCAGCTCGATGGTCGTGGCCTTGCCGGAGGCCCAGGGCGCCGGGTGCCACTTGAGCGAGAGGCCCTTGCCCCGCGTCCAGCCGGTGACCGTGCCGACTTCGAGTGGTCCCTCGGTGATCCGGCCCTTCGAGCCTGCATCGAACGAGAGCCCGCCCCGCGCCAGCGCGGTCTGCAACTCCGCGACAAGGGCGTCGAAGGCAGAGTTTGGCTTGAGCGCAAGCACGATGCTGACCTGGAGGTCGGCCATGGGCTGCTCCTGGAACTGCGGCGATCGCCCGCTCGGAATGGCCGAGCAGTGGGGCGGGCGCGGCACCGGCCATTCTCACCTCAGCGGGCTGGAACCGTCAAGCGTGCGGTATGGTATTGCAGGGACTTCGCCGTCCCCACACCTTGGTAGTGAGCCCATTCGGAGGCGCCACGCCATGCCCGACACCATCCGCTTCACGCTCAACGGCAAACCTGTCTCGCTGGAGACGGACCCGGCCCGCAAGCTGCTGTGGGCCCTGCGCACCGATCTCGAGTTGACCGGCACCAAGTACGGGTGCGGGATCGGGATGTGCGGCGCCTGCACCGTGGTCGTGGACGGCCAGGCGGTGCGGTCCTGTCAGATGGACCTGGCCAGCGTCCAGGGCCGGACGGTGATCAGCATCGAGGGGCTCGCGAGGGGCGGCGAGCTGAGCAGGCTCCAGCAGGCGTTCTTTGATCACGGCGGTTACCAGTGTGGCTTCTGCACGCCGGGGATGATCATGAACGCCTACGGATTGCTGCACCAGCATCCGAAGCCGACGCGCGAGCAAGTCATCCACGGGATGGAGGGCAACCTCTGCCGCTGCGGCGCGCACAAGCGGATCCTCACCGCGATCGAGGCCGCATCCGGCCAGGGGAGGCGGCCATGACCGACCTCGCCCGCTTCACCCGGATGGACCGCCGCGGCTTCGTGAAGGCCCTCGGCGGCGGCGTCCTCGTGCTGGTCAGCGCCCCGGGCCTTGGCGTCTCGTCGTCGGAGCTGGAGGCGCAGGGGAGACGCTATCCCACCGACATCAACGCGTACCTGCACATCGCGGAGGACGGGAAGGTCACGCTCTTCTCGGGCAAGATCGAGATGGGGCAGGGAGTCATGACCTCGCTCGGCCAGATGGCGGCCGAAGAGCTGGGTGTGGAGCTGGACGCGATGCACGTCGTGATGGGGGACACGGCCTCGTGCCCGTGGGACGCGGGCACCTGGGGCTCGATGACGACGCGCTTCTTCGGTCCGGCGGTGCGCGCGGCCGCAGCGCAGGCGCGATTGGTCCTGACCGACCTCGCGGCCGAGCGGCTCGGCGTGCCGCGGGCCGCGCTCGCCGTCGAGAAGGGCGTCGTGTACGCGAAGGCGGACCGGAGCAAGCACGTCTCGTACGGCGAGCTGGCGAAGGGCCAGCAGATCACGCGGACGGTGAACGAGAAGGCGGTCCTCAAGAGTGTCCGCGAGTTCAAGGTCATGGGCCGCTCGCCGAAGCGGTTGGACGGCAAGGAGAAGGTGACGGGCGCCGCGAAGTACGCCGGCGACATCCGGCTGCCGGGGATGCTGTACGCGCGCCTCCTGCGGCCGCCGTCGCACGGCGCGACGCCGCGCCGCGTGGACACGTCGGCCGCGGCTGCGATGTCCGGCGTCACCGTCGTGAATCAGGGCGGGCTCGTAGCGGTGCTCGCCGCTGATCCCGAGACCGCGGAGCGGGCCCTCGGCGCGGTGAAGGCCGAGTGGGACGTCCCGAACCCGACGGTGGACACGGAGTCCATCTTCGAGCACTTGGTCACCGCGGCCCCGGCCGTGCAAACGCCGGTCTCCGATGGCGACCTCGCGGCGGGACGCGCGGCTTCGGCCAGGATCTTCGACGTCTCGTACTACAACAGCTACGTCGCGCACGCGCCGATGGAGCCCCACACAGCCGTCGCAGACGTGAAGGACGGCAAGGCGACGGTGTGGGCAGCGACGCAGTCGCCCTTCGGCACGCAGCCTCTGGTCGCGCGCGCCTTGGGCTTCCGTCCCGAGGACGTGCGTGTGATCGCGCCGTATGTGGGGGGCGGGTTCGGCGGTAAGTCGGCGGGCGCGCAGTCCGTGGAAGCGGCGCGGCTGGCGCAGGTCGTCGGGAAGCCGGTGCAGGTCGCCTGGACCCGTGCCGAGGAATTCTTCTACGACACGTTCCGGCCCGGCGCGGTCGTGAAGGTGACGTCGGGAATGGACGCTGCCGGCAAGCTCACCCTGTGGGACTACCAGGTGTACGGGGCGGGGGAACGCGGCTCCGACATCACGTACGACGTGGCTGCTCGGCGGGTGCGGGTCTACGGCGAGGCGGGATACGGAGGAGCGAGCAACGCCGGCTACCATCCCTTCGCCGTGGGTCCGTGGCGCGCGCCGTCGGCGAACACCAACCGGTTCGCCTTCGAGCAGCAGATCGACATCATGGCGTACGCGGCGGGGATGGACCCGCTGGCTTTCCGCCTGAAGAACACGAAGGACCCGCGGATGCTCCGCGTCCTCAGGGCGGTCGCCGAGGCGGCGCACTGGGCGCCGCGCTCCACGCCGCGGGGGAACGGCCACGGCCGGGGCATCGCGTTCGGCACCGACACCGGGACGTACGTGGCCCACGTCGCGGACGTGACCGTGAACCGGAGCACCGGCGCGGTGAAGGTCGAGCGCGTGGTCTGCGCGCAGGACATGGGGATCGTGGTGAACCCCGAAGGCGCCACGATGCAGACCGAGGGCGCCATCACGATGGGCCTGGGCTATTGCTTCAGCGAAGAGATCCGGTTCCAGGGCGGCAAGATCCTCGACAACAACTTCGACACGTACAGCTTCTCCCGGTTCTCGTGGGTCCCCGAGATCGAGGTGGTGGTCGTCCGCAACGACGAGCTGGACCCGCAGGGCGGGGGCGAGCCCGGGATCATCAACATGGGAGGCGTGATCGCCAACGCGATCTTCGACGCCACCGGCGCGCGGATGACGCGGCTGCCGATGACGCCGGAGCGCGTGCTGGCGGAGATCCGGAAGGTCTGAAGCGGCGCGGCACTGCCGCTCATCACTCGCTTGCGCCAAGGGCCCGGCACATCGCCGGGCCCTTCGCGCCGAACGGAGCTAGCGAGTCGCCCCTGCGGCCGAAGCGGTCGCGTTGCGGAACGTCCGGTCCACATCGAGGCGCGAGAACTCGTTCCAGGAGCCCGTCACGCCGTCCACCACCCAGCCGATCGGGGCGGCCACGAAGAAGAGCATGTTGGCGAAGTACCACTTGATCCGCCACGACGTCTTCACGGTGACCATGGCCTGCTGGTCCCCCCGAACCAGGCGCAGGGTGTGCGAACGATGCGGGTTGAGGAACACCCCCGGTCCGAAGTCCGTTGTCTCGGTCCAGCTGTAGGAGCACACACCGGTGCACGACCCTGCGGCTGCGCCGCGGGCCACCGCTTCTCTGACGCTACTCTTGATGGCGTTGGACACGATGTGGTTCTTCACCTTCGCGATCGGCAGCTCGACCCCGTCCTCGTAGATGCGCAGGTCCGGCGTCGCGTGATCCAAGTTCATGGCCAGCAATCGGACCTCCTGGCCGTTCTCCTGCGCCTTCGCCGTCAGGCCGTTGCCGCGGTGGAACAGTGTGGCGCACCCGGCGAGCGGGCCCACCGCCATCGCCAGAATCGCCAGTGGATACAGCCGGTGAACACGGATCATGGTGCTTCCCCCTTTGTGAGTGGCTCGAGGTGCCCCGGTCATTCCGGAGACACAGTTGTGGCGGGTCACCTGATTTCCGCGGTGCGGAAGCCGAGCATCAGCATCCGCGCCGTGGCGGTCTCTACGGTGTTGTTGGGCGTGGTGATCAGCTCGGTGGTGCCATCGGCGCGCCAGTACATCGCGGTCAGGTCGAGCCCGCGCCAGAAGGGCACGTCAATCCGCCCGCCCGCGACGCCCTTGGCGCCGCCGGCGTACCATCCCATCAGGACGATGGGCTTCCTGCGACCCAGTTCCAGGCGGGCCAGGAGCGGCATCGCCGAGTTCTTCATCGTGGTGCCGCCGATGTCGTGCGCCCAGTACTCGTAGCCGAGCCCACCGAGCAGCGCGACCGCCGAACCGCGGACTCCGGCCAGGAAGCTGTAGCCGTAGGAGAAGGGCATGCCGAGGGCGGTGGACTCCTGCACGCCGCCGAAGCTCAGGGGGGTGCTGGTCATCTTGCCGAAGCTCGCGTCGACCCAGAGCGCGTCGTACGTCGCGACGGGCAGGTGACGCAGGATGAGCGAGAGGATGTGCACGTCGAACCGCAGGTCCAGACCCTGCAGCACCCGATCCGGCTTCCCCGACGAGAGGTGCCCGATGCCGGCCGAGCTGTATCCGATGGCTGCGCTGGCCACCCGCAGGTCAACGCAGAAGCCAGCTGCATCTCTGACGCAGCGATCCTGGGCGCGCATCGTGAGCGGCGAGCCGCAGACCAGGGCGAGAGTTAGGAGAATGACGTGGCGGTGTGCAGGCATGATGTCTCCTGGGAGGCGGCTCAACAGAGCACCCCGAGTATCGCGACCATGCGGCCGCCGGTGGTGAGGTAGCGAACTTCGACGAAGGGGATGTTCTTCGGCGCCCGGCGCAACTGCACGCCACCCGCGATGTCGAGCGACGCGCCAGCCCCGTCGCCACCGACCACCAGCGTCCCGCCTCCACCGACGAACGGGGTTACGCGGGAGCGCAGGCGGTCGAAGCTGTAGACGATGTTGACCGTGGCATCCGCGTACATCCTCTTCCCGACGAACAGATGGGTGTCGAGGTACGAGCGCACGGGCCTGATGGGCAGCTCCGTCTCGTAGCGGAGGCCAGGACCGAAGTTCGTCCCGAGGTTGTTGCAGGTGGGGCAGTTCCTCCAGTGATCGACGGCCAGCTGCAGCCCCAACTTCGGGTAGTTCTCGGTCACGTAGATGTAGACCGAGTCCTGCGCGCGGGCGCCTGCCGGCACCGCGACACCCGCCGCGCTGGCCGCCAGCGCGATCATGGCACTAAGACGCATTGGCTAATCCCTCTCGCTGATGGTGGTCGTTGATGCCACCATAGCTAAGAGGGACTCGTTAACTCCCCATTCCGCTTGCGTTAAAGCTCTGCGGCGACTAGAGATAACGACTCTGCAAGTGGCCACACCTATCGAATTGCGAGTCCTCGGATCAACGGACCTGGGGGGAGGGGATGGGCCGGAGGCCCGTCTCGTCCTCGCCCACCCCAAGCGTCTGGCGCTGCTCAGCTACCTGGCGGTCCATCGGCCGCACGCCTACCACCGGCGCGACGAGCTGTACGCCTTGCTCTGGCCGGACGCCGACGTGGAGCGCGCCCGCAATTCCCTGCGTCAGGCGGTGCACCAGATTCGCCGCGCCCTGGGGCAGGACGCGATCACGGGTCGCGGTGACGACGAAATCGCATTGAGTCCGCACGTGGGGTGCGACGCCGTTGAGTTCATGCGGCGCGTGGCGGCGCACGACCTGGCGGGTGCGCTGGCACTCTATCGCGGGGACCTGCTGGCCGCATTCCACGCGGGTGATGCGCCCGGATTCGAGGAGTGGGTGGAGGCCGAGCGCGGACGGCTGCGGGCCCTGGCATGCGGCGCCGCGTGGACGCTGTCGCAGGAACGCGAAGCCGCGGGCTCGGGCAGCGAAGCGGCGGTGTGGGCTCGATGGGCCGCGTCCCGGGAGCTGCTCGACGAGGTCGCGCAACAGCGGCTCATCGCGACGCTCGACCGGCTCGGGGACCGCTCCGGCGCGCTGCGCGCCTACGAGGAGTTCGCGGGCCGCCTGCGGGCGGAGTTCGAGTCCGAGCCGGGCGCCGAGACGCAGGCCCTGATCGCGGGCGTTCGCGCTCGCTCGACGCCGCTGGCGGCCGCGACGCGCCACGGACCCGCCGTCCCGCCGGATGCGGGTCGCGACGCCGAGCCAGGGCTGGGTGCTCCCGCGCCGGCGCGGCACCGCATCCGCGCGTGGCAGCTCTACACGGCGGGCGCGCTCACGGTGCTGGTGCTGGCGGCGGTCTGGAGCAGTACGCGGTCCGGGCGCAGCGGGGCACCGCTGGATGCGGGGCTGGTCGTGGTCGCGCCGTTCCGCGTGGCCGGAGCCGACAGCTCGCTCGGTTTCCTGCGCGAGGGCATGCTCGATCTGCTGGCCGCGAAGCTCACGGGCGAAGGGGGCCTGCGCGCGACGGACCCGCGCACGGTGGCGAGCATGTGGCCGCACCGGGGCAAGGACGGGCTGGACGACCTGGCGGACAGCGCCGCGCTCCAGCTCGCGCGGGCCATCGGTGGCGGACGGCTGCTGCTCGGGTCGGTCGTCGGTCGCGGCGAGCAGCTCACGCTCACCGGCACGCTGCTCGACGCGCGGCGCGGCGGGATGCGCGCGCAGGTCACCGTCACGGGGCGCCTCGACAGCCTGCCGATGCTGGTGGACGCACTGGCCGCCCGTCTCCTCAGCCAGGGTGCCGGGGAGCCCGCGCTCCGGCTTCCCTCGCTGACCAGTACATCGCTGCCGGCGCTCAAGGCGTACCTCGACGGCCGCCGCGCCTTCCGCGCCGGACTGTACGAGGATGCCGCAGGTGATTTGTGGCGCGCGGTGGAGCTGGACTCGGCGTTTGCGAGTGCATGGCTGGAGCTGGTGCGCGTGGCCGACTGGATTCCCGGACTGGACGCGCGCGCACGGGCGGCTCGCACGGCCTGGTCCATGCGTGGCCGCCTCAGCGCGGCCGATCGAGCCCTGCTCGTCGCGGCGCTCGGCCCGTTATACCCGGCTCCCGTGACGCACGGACAGCGGCTCGGGGCATGGGAAAATGCCGCGCGCCTCGCGCCCGCGCAGCCGGAGGCCTGGTACGGGCTCGGTGACGCGTATTTCCACCTCGGACGGCTGATCGGACGCGACAGTGGCTTCGCGCAGGCGGAAGCCGCCTTCGCGCGGGCCGTGGCGCTGGACTCCAACTTCACCGCGCCGCTGGTGCACCTCGTTCAGATCGCGATCCTGCGCGGGGACACGCGCGCCGTGCGTCGGCTCGCGGCCCTGTACGCCGCCCGAGACTCGACCAGCGAGTCGGCGGTGTATCTCCGGTGGCGCGTCGCCGTCACCCTGGGCGACAGCGCTACGGCACGCGCCATGGAGGCCGCGCTGGACACGCTGCCAGTGGGAGTGTTGAACCAGATCGCGAGTTGGGCTTCGCAGGACGGTGTCGGCGTGGAGACTGCGTGGCGCGCGGCGCGGACGGCCGTGCGGCGGGCCTCAGCCCAGGATGCGGATTACGCCATGCGTGTCTTCATGGTGCTGGCCGCCAACCTGGGTCGTTTCACCGAGCGCGAGGCCGTGCGGCAGCGGTGGCTGAAGCGGCAGTCACGGCCGGTGGATCGCGATGCGGAGCTCCTGGAAGAGGCGCTGGTGCTGGACGGCAATTCCGCCGCGGGGCGCGCGGCCCTCGCGAGGCTCGAAGCACACGCCCCGGCGGGCGCGCTCGGGACCGTGGCATGCACGGCGGCCAGCTGGATGTTGCTGCGCCCGGAGCTGCCAACGGACACGGTGGGGTTGGGTGCGCGCTTCCAGAGCTGCGTGCGTCAGCTTCCCCCGACCGCGACCCTGGGATTGCGGGCTCTCTTCGCGGCGCGGACCGCCGCTCCGGAGCTGGAGCCGTTGTTGGCCGCCGTGGACTCGGCGCGGCTGGCATCGATCCTCTCGGGGCCAGGGAACTTCTGGTCTCTGGTGGAGGGCGTGGCGCTGATGTCACGCGGAGAGTATGCCCGCGCCCGCGAGGCCTTTCGCCAACGGGAGATCGGGAGCGGCGAGGCCGCGGCGTACTGGGCGACGCTGCTGCGCTATGAAGGCCGTGCGGCGGAGTTGGCCGGCGATACGCTGGGCGCCGTGCATGCCTATCGGCACTACCTGGCGCTGCGCGACGCCCCGGACCCGGCAACGCGGACCTACGCCGACGGCGTGCGGGCGGCTCGCTCCCGCCTGGAGCGTCGTTCTCGCGAATAGCCGAGTTGTCTGTTCAACTTTTCGGTTGCACGGTCCGAGGTTTGCGGCATTTTGACGCCGGTATTCAACCGGAGCCGCAGCCGTGACCGAGAAGACACTCCAGCGCACCTTCATCTGGGGCACCGTGGTCTTCGTCGCCGTGCTGGCGGGGATGACCGTGGACTCGCTCCACCAAGTCAACGCCGTGCGAACGCCCGCAGTCAGCGACCAGGTGGCGCGCGGCAAGTACGTCTTCCAGCGAAAGAACTGCAACGACTGCCACACGATTCTCGGGATCGGCGGCTATTTCGCGCCCGATCTCACCAAGATCGCGGACACGCGCGACACCACGTACCTCAAGGCGTTCCTGGCCGACCCGGCGGGGCTCAAGCCCGGC
>Ga0326726_10002521_pt1 | contig 16814 bp, 7 predicted proteins | sample MHFenrmetagenome_2_FD_207603 | JGI IMG/M metagenome (GOLD analysis project Ga0326726, IMG submission 207603) | Lab enriched peat soil microbial communities from Michigan Hollow, Ithaca, NY, United States - MHF15MN | ecosystem: Environmental > Terrestrial > Soil > Wetlands > Peat | place: USA... | reverse complement strand
CTGGTAACAGGAATTACCTGGTTTGATATCGTAATTATCAATGTGCCATAAACTCCTGAACCATCATTGGCAGTTGCCCTCACTGTGACTATACCATCATCAATGGCCATTAAAAGACCTGTTGTAGAATTAATGGATGCCAGGCTTGAACCGCTTGTTATGGACCAAGTTACCGCCTTATTTGTTGCATTAGCGGGCAATACCGCAGAACCGAGCTGAAGCGATCCATTATCAACAGATATTGATGAAGCTCCTCCTGATCCGGTAACTATTATACTGGCAACAGGAATATCCTGGTTTGATATTGTAATTGTCAGTGTGCCATAAATTCCTGAACCATCGTTGGCAGTTGCTCTCGCAATGACTGTGCCATTATCAATAGAAGTGACGAGACCTGTTGAATTTATTGTGGCTTGTCCTGTGCCGTTTGATATCGACCATGTCACATTTTTATTTGAAGCAGTGGAAGGAGATACTGTCACATTTAACTGAAGAGTACCATTTTCTGTAAAAATTGATGTAGCTCCTCCAACTCCGGTAACCGTTATACTGGCAACTGGAATTACCTGGTTTGATATCGTAACTATAAGCGACCCATAAACTCCTGAACCATCATTGGCAGTTGCCCTCACCGTGATTATCCCGTTATCAGTCGCTGTTACAAGGCCTGTCGAAGTATTAATGGATGCCAGATTTGAACCGTTTGTTATGGACCATGTTACTGTCTTATTTGTGGCATTTGAGGGTAATACTGCAGAATTTAGTTGAAGAGTTCCATTGTCCGTGGTTATTGTTGTAGCCCCTCCAGCTCCGGTGACTGTTATACTTGCAACTGGAAATACCTGGTTTGATATCGTAATTACCAATGTCCCATAAACGCCTGAACCATCATTGGCAGTTGCCCTCACCGTGATTATACCGTTATCAATCGCTGTAACAAGGCCTGTTGTAGAATTTACGGTTGCCAGACTTGAACCATTTGCTATGGACCAAGTTACTGTCTTATTTGTGGCATTCGAGGGTAATACTGCAGTATTTAGTTGTAGAGTCCCATTGTCCGTGGTTATTGTTGTAGCTTCTCCAGCTCCGGAAGCTGTTATACTAGTAACAGGAATTACCTGATTTGAGATTGTTACGGTTGTTGTTCCGAATACTCCTGATCCGTCAGCAGCTGTTGCCCTTACTGTTACTGACCCGTTATCGACTGCAGTCAGGAGACCTGTCGATGCGTTTATTGTTGCATAAGCTGATCCGCCGCTGATCGACCACGTTACTGTCTTGTTGGTCGCATTAGCCGGGAGTACCGAAGCAGTAAGCTGAAGAGTTCCTCCATCTATTGTTATTGCTGTCCCTCCTGAAATTGTTATGCTTGTTACAGCAATTACCTGGTTTGATATCGTAATTACCAATGTGCCGTAAACTCCTGAGCCATCATTGGCAGTTGCCCTTGCTGTAACAGTACCGTCGGAAACAGCTGTTAGCAGACCTGAAGATGAAATGGTAGCCTGCCCGGTACCATTAGCAACTGACCATGTGACTGTTTTATTTGAAGCATCAGAGGGTAGCACGGCAGCAGCAAGTTGAAGAGTTCCTTTATTAGTATTGATCATCGATGCTCCTCCTGCTCCGGTAACAATGATACTTGTTACAAGTTTTTGCCCGGGATCGGTCGTTGAATATTCAAATGCACCTATATCAGGTGCAGCTCCACTATATGATAACCCAGTGGCAGTAGTTCCAGTATTAATCAGGTCGCTGCCAACAACTAATTTTCCAAAAGTAATATCCGGTAAAGAACCATCCGTTTTACGTGCTGCCTTCAGCTGACTATAATCCAGACTCTGAAAATCTGCTGCATTGCAAGTAACTCCGCCGTCCCAACTATTGTTCTGAGATGTATAGGAACCACCGGTTATACGAAATGGTCCTAAATTATCATCCCATGCAGCATTATTTCTGAATATTCTACTTGGTGACTGACCTTCACTTCCTGCAAATCCTATGAATCCATACCGGTGTGCAAGAGGATCAGGTCCATAACCATTATGATATGCAAAATTGTTATAAATATGGCTTCTTTGTATATATCTTATTGGAGGTGGACTGGCATTATTATCATTCATGTTGAATCCTTGTCCCTCATTATGTGCAGCAATACAATATCTTACTTCTTGATGTAATGTTATTGATGAAGTACCATACATATAACCAAGTTTAAATCCACTTCCTTCACCGTAAGCAGCAACTACATATTTACCATTATCATATGCCCAACAATTATCATAAACACATAACGATAAAGTACCTGCATCAGAAAATCCCTGATCCGTACAATTCCACGCACGACATCCATGAAGGTAAGTATATCCTGTTGTTATATATAAACAATAAGTTCCAAATCCTGTTCCCCAATCGCCTGGAGTAGCGGTTGACAAATCTACCATATCATAGGCATCACAATTTATTATTTCAACATATAACTTATTTTCTGCAAGTTCATCACTTGTATAATACCCATGACCATCCACATTGTTAATGACCATATTTTCAAGTTTCACATGATATGGGCAATCCAATGTTATACCTATACATCTTGCATTTTTCCCCTTCTGCTTTACATTAGAAATACGTAATCCTTTTATATTAACATATTCGACACTATTAGCTACTATTCCATAGTTAATCCATGTCCAACCAGCATCATAAGGATTTGATGCTGCACAATCTAATATTGGATAAATACCTGCGGCATAATCTGCCGGATACGCTTCAAATGTTATATAATTACCAGAGGTTCCGCTTTTAGAAATTGTTAATCCATGTCCATTAGTTACGGTTGTGGCATAAGTACCTCCTCTAAAATATACAATATCTCCTGCTACCGCGCTATTAAAAGCATACTGCCAGGTTAACCATGGAGTCGAAGTTGTTAGTCCGTCATTAGTATTATCACCTGTCGGAGAAACATAGTATGTTTTGGCTGAAACCAAAGAATTAATTGTAAGAAATAGTACAATAAATATCCTTTTCAGATGATTCATGACATTTTGACTACGATTATGAAATAATTGACTAACACACAAAACTAATTGACTAATGCATGTTTTTAACGGATATTTATAAAAATTGTTACAATTATAGATATTTATTCTCTATTTTTTTCAAAAAATTATAAACATTAATAGATCAGACTTGTTGAAATTGAACACGGACACTGACAGTAAATTTGATAAGCATTTATCATTTAGACTGACTGATTTATCCTTCAAAAGCTATCCTTAATCAAATTTTCATCTCGATAACAAAAAAAATTGATTTTTTGACTAATTTCGTGTCTTAATGCACTCCAATTAAATCAAAATTAAAATGATTTTAAGTTTTTTTCGGATGTTTATTAATTCTAAAGGAATCATTAAAATAATATTTTTTGTCTCCTTTCTTGGTCTCATAACTTCATGTGTAACGCCGCGTAAAGCTCAATATCTGCAAGGCAGAGATAAAACTATTAAAGTCTATTCTGAAGCTGATTTTCCGGATTACAAGCTGAAACCAAATGATGAGCTATATATTCAAATACATAGCCTTGATGAAGGAGCTGCTAACATATTTTCAACTGGAGCCAATCAATCCTCTGGTTCTGTTGGAGCTATGTCACCGTATGGTGCATCCCTTTTATCATATTCTATTGATAAGGAAGGTTATCTTCTATTACCTGTAATTGGGAATATATTAGCTAAGGACAAAACAATATCCCAAATAAGTACAATTTTAAAAGATTCATTGAATCATATTTTAAATCAACCTGTTGTCTCAGTAAAATTAGTAAACCGTTATGTTACAGTTTTGGGGGAAGTAAGTAATCCTGGACATTTCTCTTATTCCCAAGAAAAGCTTTCGATTTTCGATGCACTTGGCATGGCAGGTGATATCACCGATTATGGAAATCGCAATGATGTAATACTTGTAAGGAATGAGAATGGAAAAAACAGTCGAATTAACTTAAATCTTACGGAACCGGATTTGCTGGCTTCAGACTTTTATAATGTAAGACCTAATGACATTGTATATGTAAAACCACTCAGGCGGAAGGTTTGGGGAATAAGGGAATTCCCTTTCACGATATTATTTTCAACAATAACGACCGGATTATTGATTTATAATGTTATTAAATAGTTTTATTTGTAAATTAATCAGCAAAAATGTCGCAATCAACAAACGTTAATCTTCAGGAAGAAAACGATTTTAGAAAAATTACGGATCTTTTGCTGAGGAATTATAAAGTTTTTGTTCTAAGTTTAATTATCGCAATTGGATTTGCTTTTCTGATCAATCGTTATTCAAATCCGGTCTATAGTGTTGCTTCCTCAATCTTAATCAAAGAAGATAACAAACAGGGGGGCGGGGATGTGAATGATTTTCTAAATAGTAGCTTATTTGGTAAAAATCAAAACTTTCAGAATGAGCTATGGGTAATTAAATCAACCCCCATCATAGAGAAGACTGTCAGAAACCTTGATTTAGTTGTAACTTACTTTAGAAAAGGAAAATTTAGCTATTATGATGCTTATCAGAATGTTCCTTTCCAGATATCTTATTTGTCAAACCATGCACAGCCTATTTTTGTAAGGTTCAATATTTCTTTTCTTGATAAAGAGTATTTTCAAATAAAAGCCGAATCAAAAAGTACGGATTTCTATAATTTTACCACCGAGAAGGTCGCACATCATAAAGACAATTGGGCGTTCGTCAGGAATGCCAAGTTTGGTGATCTTATTGAAACACCGGATCTTGCATTTATTGTTGAACCAACAGACAGTACTCAAGGGGGTTTAAACTTAACAGGGAGTATATATGGCTTTGATTTTAAACCTGTACGTTCGCTAACAGGTATAATTAGAGGTGGATTAGACTTCAATGTCATAGATAAATTAGCTACAGTAATAAAAATTAACCTTAGATCTGAATCTCTGGGAAAAGGTGTTGATGTAGTTAATGAATTGATGAGGGTTTATTCGGAGCAAAACCTGGAACGAAAAAATCATACTGCTACTGTTACTATTGAGTATATTGAAAAGCAGCTAAACGAAATTTCAGACTCCTTAAGCCAGGCTGAAGACAATTTACAAAGATTCCGCTCTTCAAATCAATTGTTAAATATCACTGACCAGGCTACCGGGATTTCAGGACAATATATGGATTTGCAAAATCAACTTGCAGAATTAGTTTCCCGGAAAAAATATTATGATTATGTATCAGACCTTTTAAAGAATGATAATTTTTCCAATCTAATGTTACCAGCATCAATTGGGATATCCGATCCCTTAATGAACAACCTGATGTCTGAACTTATTACTGCACAAGCTCAACGATCGAACCTTATTGAAAACAATCAGGAAAGAAATCCTTTGGTCCAAAAACTTGGAATACAAATTGAGAATCTCAAGAAAACGATTTCAGAAAACATTGCTGCCATAGGCAAAACGACAAGCATTTCGATAGATGAAATGAACAGACGAATAAAAAAAACAGAAGCTGAAATCAGCCGTCTTCCTGTTACCCAGCGTCAATTGGGAAGCATTGAACGAAAATATCGTTTGAATGATGCCATTTATAATTATCTGCTTGAAAAACATGCCGAAGCGAAAATTACAAAAGCATCAAACTTACCTGATGATATCGTCGTTGAGCCTGCAATTGGTGTAGGTCAAATATCGCCAAACAGAAGAAAGAACTACTTAATTGCTTTTTTTATGGGATTGGCATTCCCTTTTGGTTATGTATTGATTAAAACTTCACTTAATAATAAAATTCAGGCACAGGATGACATTACACGGTTGACCGGTGAACCTGTTCTTGGGAAAATCCTTCATAATAAATATAGAACCAGCAATGTGATGTTTGAATTTCCTAAATCAAACATTTCGGAATCTTTTCGTGCTTTGCGTACTAATCTCGATTTTTATGTCAGGGGAGGACTTAAGAAAGTTATTATGGTTACTTCCTGTCTTGAAAATGAAGGCAAATCATTTGTCGCACTGAACCTGGCAATGAGCTATGGTCAATTAGGCCGAAGGACCATTTTGGTGGACTTTGATTTACGAAAGCCTAAAACATATTTCGATGGGCAGGAAGTGTTACCAGAAGGCTTAAGTTCGTACATGATTAATAAAGCTAACCTTGAAGAAATAATAATCAAATCACCCCATGAGAAGCTGGATTACATACTTTCAGGAGTATTGCCACCTAACCCCGTTGAATTATTAGCACTTGATAAGACCAACACACTAATAAACAAATTGAAAGATGATTATGATATTATTGTCTTTGATACCACTCCTCTGGCTCAGGTCTCTGATTCTTATCTTTTGATTAATCATGCCGAAGTGATAATAATCGTTACCCGCCAAAATTATACTTTTAAGAATGTTTTTTCACTTGTAATGAAGGACCTGCAGCTTAAAAATGTAAATCATGTCTGTGTTGTTCTGAATGATAACAGATTTTACCAGGACCAGTATGGTTATGGATATGGGTATTCGGAGAATAGCTCCAAAAAAGGATTAAGGAGAAAGCTTAAACGGTTGATAGGGAAAAAAAATCCAAATCCACCTAAAATTGTTAAAGGTTAAAAAGGTATTGGTAAGTAGTAATCTGTGATTTATCATGATAATAATTTTATTAAGGGATTTTACCTAACAATATCGTAATGCTTTTAGTTAACGGTATTACTGAAATAAATGGAATTTATTTTAAAGTAAATATTGTTTTAATAGCAATATACGTTTTATTAAATTAAAATGATTTGGTTAGTCCTCAACATGTGACTGACGAGGCGAAGTATTATATATCTATTTTCATTTAATCGTCAATAATAAAAATACTCATCAGTTTCCCTAACTATATTATTAGATTGTGACTATAGTAAAAGTAGAAAAGCAACGCAGCTATAAATTAGTCATTTTTTCTTTCTTTTTGTTGAATCTTCTCAATTGGGTAATTTTTGCCGAAACTTCTTACGGTATTCCAATTATCATTAAATATGTTTTATCAGTTTTTGTACTTGGCACAATCGTTTATTATCGGCTCATAAATCCTTTAAAGCCATCTCCCGGAAAAGCATTTTATCCCGTTATTCTTATATATTTATTATGGTCTTTGATGCTTTTAATTTCTGCTATTTTAAAATTTGACAATATTTTCTATCTGCAAAGAATTCTTGCCCAGCCTTTTTTCTTTATACCATATTGTCTGCCATTATTCATTTTATATTCAGAATTCAACCTGGAATTTATTAGATACTTTTTCAAATTTTCCTTAATGTTGATTTTTCCTGCAATATTAATTCAATTGTATATAATTCTTACTGGCATTTCAACAGACAACTGGTTTGAACAGACAAACAGAATAATGATATTTGATCTCGGGAGTAGTTTTTTATTGCTTACTGCTCAATTTTCGAAAAAAAAGTATCTGTTTAATATTGTTCTGATCTATACACTATTAATGATCTACTTATTTGCTCATTACGGTAGAAGAGGAGTATTAATCGAATATATGATTCTGCTGACTATTATGTCAATTATCAGAATAAAAAGCTCACTATTAAATTTTAATGATCGATTGAAAATTTATTTTGCGGCTTTGATACTGATTATAATGGTTTTATCATTTGGATATTTAGCCAGATCCAGTTATGCCTTTCAAAGAGGATTTACCAAAGGTGCTTTTGAGGAATCAAGAGGAGTTGCATTTGAATCTTTCTTATATGATTTCAATTCGGCCTCTGACTGGACATTCGGACGAGGACTTGATGGTAAAGTGTTACAGTCATCGTTCCAGGATCAAGTGTTTTCAGATTACATTGAAAATGGATTTCTTCAGGTAGTACTTAAAGGAGGTTTAATCTATTTGCTTCTTTTCATATCAATTCTACTAAGGGCGTGCTATCTGGGCTTTTACAAAAGCAATAATGATTTAGTCAAAGCCATGGCCTCTCTTATATTAATGTACGTCATAATTATGTCCTATTTTAACGTGCCAGCTTTTACCACAAAATACATTTTTATTTGGATATCTGTAGTCGTATGTTTTACACCCTCAATTAGAAACTTTAATAATGAAGAAATTTATCAGGCAATAAATTTCTGATAAGATTACATTTCAACAAGTATTTGACACTCTCCTTATTTTTATGTTTACTCAACTTAGATGAAAGTTTTATGGTTCTCAAACACACCGGCTGGAGGTAATGAAATCCTTAAAGCAGGTGGGACCCGTGGTGGTTGGCTGAGTTCTCTTGATAAGGCTTTATGCGATAAAGTTAAACTATCAGTAGCATTTTACTTTGCTCGATTTGCTGAACCTTTTACGCATAATGGTGTGTCTTATTTTCCAATTTGTAAAAAGAATTGGAAACTTAATATTATTAGAAAGAACTTATTTGGAGGTTTTATTGATCAGGAAGATCTTTCAATATATTTGGATATTATTAATAGAGTCCAACCAGATATTATTCATATCCATGGATCTGAGAATCCATTTGGATGCATCGTTGGAAAAACTGATATCCATGTCGTATTGAGTATCCAGGGGATTTGCACAGTTTATACTCATAAGTATTTTTCAGGAATTGAGAGCCGCTATGCGTCTCTAAACAATAAGGATTTCAGGTCTCCTTATACCTGGATATTTAATAAATCCTATAATTACCAATACAGAAACGTTTTTCTTAGGTACCCAAAAATCGAACAAAGGAGTTTAGCCGATTGTAAGTACATTATAGGAAGAACCGATTGGGACAGGCGAGTATCAAGAATTCTTGCTCCAAAAAGTGTCTACTTTCACAATGATGAGATCCTGCGAGATCCTTTTTATCAAAATGAATGGAACTATCACAATAACAGGAAAATTGTTATTCATTCAACAATTGGGGAAACTTTGTTTAAGGGGTTTGAGACTATATGTCAGACAGTTCATGAATTGAAAAAAATTGGGATTGATGCTGAATGGCGGGTAGCTGGAATTACTGAAAGGGATCTGCTAAACAAAGTAGTTAAGAAAAGATTAAAAGATACCTATCCAGGGTCAGGCTTAGTATTGCTAGGTAATCTATATGAACATGATTTGGTTGATAAGATGCTTGAAGCTGACATTTTTGTTATGCCTTCACACATCGAAAACAGTCCAAATAGTCTGTGTGAAGCAATGATCTTGGGAATGCCTTGCATTACAACACTTGCCGGGGGATCATCATCGCTTTTAAAAGATAAAGAAGAAGGGTTAGTTATTCAGGATGGTGACCCATGGTCAATGGCTGGAGCAATTATGGAGTTGCATCATAATCCTGAAATTGCGGCATATTATGGATCAAACGCACGAAAGCGAGCTATGTTTCGTCATAATCCAAGTAAAATTGTAAGTGATCTTTTGGATATTTATCATCAAATTGGAGATAAAAATGAGATTTCATTATAATTACTTATTACCTTAAAATAAAAATATGTGTGGTATTGGTGGCTTCCTTTGTGTCAACTCTGGGTTTGATTTACATCAAATCTCAAAATACTTCAGGGACGGATTAATTCATCGTGGACCAGATTCTCAGGGAGAATGGTTTTCACCTGAAACTCCTCTTGTATTGACACATACCAGATTATCAATACTGGACCTTTCAGAAAGCGCAAGCCAACCGATGAGGTCAAAAGATGGAAATATTGTAATTACTTTTAATGGAGAGATTTACAATCATGCTGAAATCAAAAACGAGCTTTCCAAAAAGTATAAATATGATTGGATTACTGACCATTCAGATACAGAAGTTATAATTCATGCTTATGAAGAGTGGGGAATTAAGTGCCTGACTAGATTCAGAGGTATCTTTGCTTTTGGTTTGTGGGATAACAGGGAAAAGACTTTATATGTTGTTCGCGACAGGTTTGGAGTCAAACCTGTTTATTTCATTTCTAAACCTGGTCACTTTGGTTTCTCAAGTGAATTAAAACCGTTTTTTAATATCTATAAAGAAAAGAGACTGAACAATAATTCTGTCGTAGAATATTTAACAACACGCGGAAGTATAGCTCCTAATACGTTGGTTGAAAATATGTATAAACTTGACAAGGGACACTATCTGACAATTAAAGTTGATACAGAAAATAATGCTATTGACAAGACTCTGATAAGATACTATGATGTCAATGAACAAATACCGGTCGCATCATTCAATTATACGAATCATGATGAAATCATTGAAGATTTGGAGAATCAATTAATTACAAGCGTAAAGTACCGTTGGATTTCGGATACTCCCGTCTGCCTGTTTTTAAGTGGAGGTCTGGACAGCTCTCTAATTGCCGCAATTTCATCAAATCTTTTTGAGGAAAAAATCCATGCTTTTACCATCGGATTACCTGGAAATCCTCTTGATGAAACGCATTACGCGACAAAAGTTGCTGAACAGTACAAATTAGACATCCACATATTGGATTTTTCCGGGAATCCATTTGAAAATCTTAACGATTGGCTATATTATAATGATGATTTACTTTCCGATCCTGCTGCATTTGCACTTTTCTTTCTTTCAAAAGAGATCCGGAAAAAAGGATTTAAAGTTGTTTTGTCAGGAGAAGGAAGTGATGAAATATTTGCCGGATATGAATGTTATAACAATTATTGTAAAGATATCCTGAGTCATAGTTATGCTAATGTGTCTAGCAACCTTCTTGGAGGGCTTTATCGACTATACCCTTCCAGAAATATTGAAAAATATTTTAAGAATAATTCAAAAAATCATTTATACTCTGGAGCTGCCCAAATGCAGACTTCATTATCCCTGAAAAATTTAATAAATGATAAAGAAATATTGACTAACTATTTTGATATGAATCGGTTATTTAAAGTTCTACATCAAAATAATAACCCTTTAGATTATGCGCTCCATTATGATTTAGAATACAGAATTCCTAATGACCTATTGTTGAGGACGGACAGGGCAACCATGGCAAATGGCATTGAGGCAAGGGTCCCATTCCTGGATCACAAGTTGGTTGAATATGCTATGTCAATACCTTATTATTATAAAACAGGAAAAGAATCTAACAAAACTAAATTGATCCTTAAAGAATTAGCATTAAAATACTTTGATAAAGAATTCGTTTACCGTTCTAAACAAGGATTCCCTATACCGGTCAATCAATGGCTATTGGATAAAAAAGTCATCCACGAATTTGATGCATTTATAAAGGAAAGGATGATCGGATGTCTTAATTACAACTATATAAGTAAAATATATCAACGCCATAAATCAAAAAAGGACGATTTTGGGGACCGGTTATTTAATATTTACCTGCTAGAAAAATATATCCGATTTTGGAATATACTCTGATCGTTGAATTTAACTTTAAAACTTAATAACATATTTTAGTCTAAAGGTGACCTGGCATCAAAGTAATTTAACCAAATAGAGGCTCATACTAACTGCTTCATATTCTTCCTTAGACTATAAATATTAACTGTATCCGATGTTAAGGCATGCAACTGAGTAAAATAAATTTCAAGACACAAGTCCCGATCATTGTCAGGCATTATGTAGGGTTACTTCCGGACAAACTTAATCCATTTGTTGGACAAGGATACACAAAAAAAAAATCTGCTATAAGAGATTTTGATAGCTGGGATGTTAAACAGCAACAGCAGTTTGTTCTTCAGAATATGAAGCAAAATGTAGAGTATGCATATACTAATATACCTTTCTATCGTGACTATTATGATAAAAATTGTTTTAATCCTTCGATTTTAAAAACTTTTAAGGACCTTCAACACATTCCAGTAATCAATAAAAGTATTTTATTGGAATATCCTATCGAACAAAGATGCCGCCAAATTGAAAAGGCAGTGAAAGTGAATACGGGCGGGTCATCAGGTCATACATTAGCTTTCTACCTCGACAAAGTTGAAAGGAAATATCATGAGGATATTCATATGAATACAATATGGGAAAAGATTGGATACAGAAACTCCGATTTAAAACTTGTTTTGAGCGGACAGAATTCAGTAAGAAATGGCATGGATTTTATTGTCCGCAATAATTCCATCCGATTGGATACTTATGTTGATTTCAACAAATTAGCTCCAAATATTAAAAAAATTGCAAAAAGAACTCCTATAAGGTTTTTGCACGGCTACCCAAGTACCATTTATGAATTTGCTCTTTATTGTGATAAACATGACCACGAGTTGAGAGAAATGTTGAGAAAATCGTTAAAAGGGGCATTTCTGGGTTCAGAATTTCCTCAACCAGCTTTTCGGGATAAAATTGAGAATGTATTTTGTATAGATTCTATAAATTGGTACGGGCATACTGAAGGGGCAGTACTAGCCTATGAGAAAAATGAAAAATTCAGATATTATCCATTTCAAACCTACGGATTTGCCGAGATAAACTCAGATGGTCATTTAGTGGCCTCTACATATTATGATAAAGCTACTCCATTTATCAGATATGATACTGAAGACAGTATTTCTGATGCTGAAATTGAAAATGGATTTTTAATATCATTCAGTATAAAGGATGGTCGAAGTAGTGAGTATGTTTTAGACAAAAACGGTAAAAAAATTTCATTAACTGCTTTGATTTTCGGACGACACCATAAACTCTTTGATTATTGTTCCCATGTTCAGATATGTCAAAATAAAAAAGGGGAAGCACTTGTTCTTTATTTGCCTAATGATAATAGCATTGAATTGAATCCAAACACACTTTTTGACAATAGCAATATAGAAATGGAATTTTCATTTAAAAGGCTAGATCATCCAATAAAAACGATTGCAGGCAAACTTAATTTGCTAGTAAAACCCTATCAACTATATGACTAATGTTCAGCAGGGGAAAAAAATATTTTAGTTCTTTTGAGAAATTCATACAATTCCAGTATGGATTAAGGAGACGTATTCTGGAACTTTACTACAAATGGTTTCGAATTGAGATTATTCGTCATATAAATCAATTTTCTAAAGAAAAAATCGATAAAAAGGAATTCTCCAAACAGATATCTTTCATCTTACATCTTCCAACCGATATAGCAATTAATGAGTCTGAGAAGGTTGCTACCATCAGACAAGCTAATAAAACTGTCAATGGAATCTACAACCTACTCGGTTCGGGTGATGTAGTACTTAATTCTTTAAATTGGCATTACGATTTCAAATCCGGATTTCAATGGCCACCGGGGAAATTTTATAGAAAATACTTACAGGAAGGAATAGATTCTAATTCAGACGTTAAAGTCCCACGTGAGTTAAGTCGTTGTCATCATTTATTAAATCTTGGTCTGGCGTTTAAACTGACTAATAACGAAAAATTTGCAGAAATATGTATCAGCCAAATTGAAAATTGGATTGATGAAAATCCTTTAATGTATAGTATAAACTGGGGTTGCACAATGGATGTTGCCATCCGCGCAGTAAATTGGATGTGGACATTGGCTTTGATTTCCAACTCCAAAGGATTAGATAATCAAACAGTTGAAAGAATTAAGGTTAGCTTATATCAGCATGGCTGGTTTATATTTCGGAATCCTGAAAAAGAGTTATTTAATAATCACAACCATTATCTGGCCGATTTAGCTGGACAGATACATTTGGGATTGATTTTTTCCAATTTTGAAGAGCCCAGGAAATGGCTTAATAATGGCAAAAAGGAGTTATTCCGTGAAATAAGGATGCAGATACTCCCCTCCGGAATGTCATATGAGCGCTCTACAAACTACAACAGGCTTGTACTTGAACTTGTACTGATTCCAGTCTTGCTTTTGAAAAACAATAGCCATGAAATTCCTCAAGATATCTGGTATCGTTTGGAGAAAATGTTTGAATTTATTATGTATAGTCTTAAACCTGATGGAAACTCTCCCATTATAGGTGATCAGGACAATGGTCGTTTATTGCCTTTTGGGGTGGAAGAAATCAACAATTTTAGGTACCTCCTATCATTGGGTGCATTGCTTTTCAACAGGTCAGATTTTAAGTATCATGGCGATGGCTTCAATATCTACTGTTCACTATTAGCGGGTGAAAGAGTATCTGAGAAATGGAATAAAATTCCAGATATACCTTCATTTCTGGAATCAAGGGCCTTCCCTGATTCCGGTCTTTACATTATGAGAAAAAATAACAACTATCTATTATTTAATGCCTCTGGCAAAGGATTATATCCTGAGTTAGAATCAGGTACTCATACACATAGCGATTTGTTTTCATTTGAACTGTTTACTCAGGGGAAATCTTTTTTTATAGACCCGGGTAGTTATCTTTATACTGCTGATGCTGATCAAAGAATGTTGTTCAGGAGTACAAAAATGCACAATACAGTCACTATTGATAGTGAATCACAGAATAATATTCGCAGAGAGGAATTATGGGATTTCAGCAGGGATGCTGTACCTACAGTTTTAACATGGATATCAAATAATAATCAGGATCATGTGACTGCCATCCATAATGGTTATACCCGCTTACTGGAACCTGTCCTTCATGAACGAACGATAATTTTTGATAAGATCAAAGAAAAGTGGGTGATTATAGATTCTTTTACCGGGAAAGGGTATCATAAAATTGAATGGTTTTTTCATTTCGATTTTGGTATCGATTTTAAAATGTCGGGAAATACTGCAGAGACTTGTTGTGAAGATAATAAAAACATTATCTTGACTTTTGAACAGAAATCTGAACTTTCTCTTAGAAAAGAGAAATCATTTATATCAAAATCATATGGCAATAGGGAGGATGGGTATGTATTGGTTGCTTTGATGAACGATACGTTTCCTTTGAGCTTAAAAATAGAGATTAGGACCCTTAATTAAACATGAAATAAGTTTTTATTAAAATACAATGAAACAAGTTTTTATTACCGCAAAACATCCCAAGACTCTAGATGTAACAATCCCTACTCCGGGTGACAACGAATTAATGGTGGCAGTTTATACCAGTGTTATTAGTACGGGAACAGAAACGATGGATATGAAGAAGAGTGAAACATCGGTTTCGGAAAAGTTGCACGAAAAGAAAAAACTATTTGATAAAGTTGCATGGTCAATAAAAGAAAATGGGATTAAATCAACAATAGAAGCTATTAAAAACAGGTTAAGTCCTGCAGAACAGTCACTTATTTTTCAACCTGTTGGATATAGCAATGCAGGAATCGTTGTTGCTAAAGGCCGGTTAGTAAACAGTTTTAACAAAGGTGATCGTGTCGCCTGTGCCGGCTCAGGCATTGCCGCTCACGCTGAGTTTAGTGCAATACCTGTTAATTTGGCCGTCAAAATACCTGATGAGGTCTCTTTTGAATCTGCTGGCTTTACGACGATAGGTGCAATAGCAATGCAGGGTTTAAGGAGAGCTAATCTGACTTTTGGTGAAACAGTGGTGATTACTGGGCTTGGTCTTTTAGGTTTGATTGCTGTACAGATTGCAAAAGCCTGGGGCCTAATCGTTATTGGTCTGGATCTGAATCCTAAACGATTAATAATTGGGAAAGAATTAGGAGCCGACTATTGTTTTAATGCGAATGATCAGAATCTTGTTAAGGCTGTTAAGGAAATTACTTATGGTCATGGCGCAGATGCAGTAATAATTTATGCTGCCACAAAAAGTTCTGAACCAGCCAACCAGGCTTTCAGTGTCTGCCGCAGAAAAGGACGTATCGTAGTAGTTGGAGCTATAGGGATGGACCTCCAGCGGGAAGATATGTACTCCAAAGAACTGGATTTTGTAATGTCAACATCTTATGGACCTGGCAGATATGATAGCTCGTATGAACAAAAAGGAATCGACTACCCTATAGGTTACGTTCGTTGGACAGAGAACCGTAATATGATGGAATTCGTAAGGCTTCTTGCAAATGGCAAGGTCAAAGTTGATCCTTTAATCTCTAATTGCTTCGATATTGAACAAGCAAAAGAAGCTTATCAAAGCCTCATAGAAAATCCAGGGGAGAATATTTCATGTATATTTAAATATTCACACAAGGAAAAGAATATTTCAGCAAGCCATTTAGAGATGTATCCACGTATTGTTACATCGGGTAAAATACATGTGGGTATAATCGGGGCTGGTAGTTTCATCCAAAAAAACCATCTGGCAAATATCCTGAATATGCCGGAAGTTTACGAATTAATAAGTATTGCTGAAAAAACCCCAGCTTCTACTAAAGCGGCTGGCGAAAAATACAAAACAAAATATGTGACTACAGATTATAAGGAACTGTTAAGTGATCCTGACATTGACCTTGTTATTATTGGCACCCGACATAATCTCCATGCTATTCAGGTTATTGACTCAATTAAATCAGGAAAGAATGTATTAGTGGAGAAACCTTTAGCGATGAACCATGACGAAATGTCCATGATTGAAAAAACGATAAATGAAAATCCAAATGTAATAGTAAGTGTTGGTTTCAATAGAAGGTATTCACCAATGACTCAAAAGGCAAAAGGTATGATTTTAAAAAATGGGACTCCTACCGTTATTAATTACCGAGTAAATGCAGGTTATATTCCACCTGATATTTGGGTCCAGGATCTCGAGGAGGGGGGAGGAAGAATTGTTGGTGAAGTGTGTCATTTCATTGACCTAATAGCTTATCTTGCTGCAAGTAAGGTAAATTCAATTAATGCTGTACATATACCGATTGATGGCAATTCAATAAAATCTGAAGATAACCTGGTAATTACAATGACATTCAGGAATGGATCTATTGGTGTTTTAACTTATACCTCAATAGGTGGAAAAGATATGGGAAAAGAGAGTATTGAACTATT
>Ga0326726_10002520_pt1 | contig 16820 bp, 16 predicted proteins | sample MHFenrmetagenome_2_FD_207603 | JGI IMG/M metagenome (GOLD analysis project Ga0326726, IMG submission 207603) | Lab enriched peat soil microbial communities from Michigan Hollow, Ithaca, NY, United States - MHF15MN | ecosystem: Environmental > Terrestrial > Soil > Wetlands > Peat | place: USA... | reverse complement strand
CCGGAGCTCCAGAGGTTGCCATGATGCTCGTCTGCCGCGGACTGAGAGTAGGACTCGTTACGATTCATGAACCGCTCCGCGCCGTCCCTTCACTCCTCTCCACAGCACTGGTCCTCGGAAAAGCACACCTCGTTCTCCACGCACTTCGCACGGACTGGGGAATTGCCCAACCCCGGCTGGCTCTGCTCGGACTGAATCCACACGCTGGAGAATCGGGAATGCTCGGCAGTGAGGAGGAGACCGTTTTGCGCCCCGCGCTCAAGCTTCTTCAGGCAGCGGGAGAGATCTGTGAGGGACCGTTCCCGGCTGATGCTTTTTTTGCACGATACCGGCGCGGAGCATGGGATGCCGTACTGGCGATGTATCACGACCAGGGGCTTATTCCATTGAAAACGATGGCACGCGGAAAGGGCGTGAACGTCACGGCAGGCCTCCCGATCGTCAGGACTTCCCCGGACCACGGGACCGCATTTGACATTGCGGGAAAAGGAGTGGCAGACCCTTCCAGCATGGAAGAGGCGATTCTCCTTGCAGCTACCCTCGCGAACAACCGACGCACATCCGGGCGAAGGAGAACGCAATGATCAAGTTTACGAATGTCTCCTTCGGCTTTCCTTCCCACAACGTCCTTGAAAACGTCTCGTTCGAGATACGACCCGGCGATTTTGTTTTCCTGGTCGGTCAGACCGGGGCAGGAAAAAGCACGCTTCTCAGGCTCATGTACATGGATCTTCGTCCCACGAAGGGGAGTGTCGTGGTCGGGAAACACCATTCCAGCCATATCCAGCCGGCGGAAGTACCGCGCCTCCGTCGATCCCTCGGCATTGTCTTTCAAGATTTCCGCCTTCTGGACGATCGGAATGTGTTCGACAACGTGGCATTTACGCTCCATGTGACAGGTGTGAAGTCCTCAGAGATCAAGAGGAACGTCCTGCACATTCTGGCCGATGTCGGCCTCAGTCACAAACGGAACAAGCTTCCATTTGAGCTTTCGGGTGGGGAGCAGCAGCGGGTGGTCATCGCACGAGCTCTCGTCAACAGTCCTCAATTCCTCCTTGCGGACGAGCCGACGGGAAACCTGGATCCCGGCACGTCCCGCGAAATACTGGGGCTTCTGAAAGACATCAATACCGGTGGAACCGCGATAATCATGGCGACCCACAATTACGAGCTGGTTCGCCGGATGAACGAGAGAATCCTGCAGATAAAGAACGGGAAGGTGGTGGATGTCGAATTGAAATAGTCTCTCTGAGTAAAAAAGGCCTAACTTCTTTTGATTAAAGAAATTAGGTCCAATCCTTCAACGATATTCTGATACTCGATCGCCGGTCTACTTATCCCTCCATTGTCTCTACCCGCTTGATTTCCGGCAACTCATTCATCAGCGCTCTTTCCACCCCTGCCCGAAGAGTCAGCCTCGACATCGGGCAGATCTTGCACGTCCCAACCCACTTCAATTCGAGAATCCCGGTTTCCCGTTTAAATCGCAAGAACTCAACATCACCCCCGTCCGCACGCAGAAAGGGTCTGACAGTCTCCAGCGCACGCCCAACTCGTTCCTGAAACGCAGCATCATCCATCTTGCCACTCTCCGTCGGGTCAGCCGAGTTGAATGTCCACCAGGGGTCCGGAATGCTGCTCTGCATTCCGGATACTGATCTGGGCGGCCAGGTTGCGAGCAATCGCCCCGATGATCGCAGCCTGCGGCCCTGCTTCCTTGTCGGCAACCACCGGCCTGCCGGTATCCCCGGCTACCCGGATGTTCGTGTAGAGAGGAATCTCGCCGAGGAATGGTGCGCCCAACTCTTCGGCTGCCTTCCGTCCCCCGCCAGTATCGAATATGTTCTCTCTATGGCCGCAGTGCGGACAAACGTAGTAGCTCATGTTTTCGATAATTCCGAGGATCGGGACGTTAACTTTCTGGAACATCACGAACCCCTTTCTCGCATCAGCAAGTGAGATATCTTGCGGCGTGGTAACAATGACCGCTCCGGTCAGAGGGATGGTCTGTACGAGTGTCAGCTGGATGTCGCCCGTCCCGGGAGGGAGATCGAAAATCAGATAGTCCAGCTCTCCCCAGTCGACATCGGTCATGAACTGCTTTATCGCACCGCTCGCCATCGGACCGCGCCAGATCACCGCCTGCATCGGATCGACCAGGAAGCCGATGGACATCACCTTGACACCCCAGTTCTCCATGGGGAGAAGTCGCTGCTGGCGTACCTGGGGTCGACCGGTAATGCCCATCATAAGAGGTATGCTCGGGCCATACACATCTGCGTCTACCAACCCGACCCGCGCCCCCTCGGCGGCAAGGGAGACGGCGAGGTTTACCGCGATGGTTGACTTCCCGACCCCCCCTTTTCCCGAGGCGACCGCGATCGTGTTTTTTACCCCCGGCAAAACCGCGGCTTTCTGCTGGTTGTTGTGTCCGGTCACGTGCGATGTCATCGCTACTGTCACTTTCCCCACACCCGGGACGGCTGCCTGGATCGCTTGTACGGACGCCGTCTTCAGTTCGTCGCGGACCGGGCAGGCCGGTGTCGTCAGCTCGATCGTGAGGCTCACGTCCGATCCCCTGATGACCACATCCCTGACGAAATTCAGAGAAACAATGTCGCGGTGCAGGTCCGGATCCCGGACCGTCCGCAAGGCCTCAAGAACACTGGCTTCGCTCAGTTCCCTCACACCCACCCCGTTTTCTGCTTGCTTGATTGGTGATTTCGTGCTCCTTGCCCATCTGATGAAAGAACGCCGTCCATGGGCGGAACGTTCATTGCCACCCGGATCGGTTGCCCCATTCCTTCGCTATTTCAATATATTCAGTTTCCTCCCTACCGTTGTGAACGCGGAAATGGCCCTGTCGATGTGTTCTTTCTCATGTGCAGCGGAGAGCTGAACCCGGATTCTTGCGGTCCCCCGGGGAACCACCGGATAGAAGAATCCGACGACGTAGATCCCCTCCAGATAGAGTTCCCTGGCCATTTCCTGAACACGCTTTGCGTCGTGCAGCATAATTGGCACGATAGGGTGAAATCCCTCCCTGATTTCGAAGCCGGCATCTTGTATCCGACCTCTGAAAGAGGCGGCGTTCTGCTCAAGCTTGTCCCGGAGGTGGGTCGATTCCTCAAGGAGTTCGATTGCCTTGATGGTCGAGGCAACAACGACAGGGCTGATGGAATTCGAAAACAGATAGGGTCGCGACCGTTGCCGTAGAATATCAATAAAAACGCGTTCGCCGGAGACACAGCCTCCGGAAGCGCCGCCCAGCGCCTTGCCGAAGGTCGTGGTGATAATATCCACCCGGTTCATAACATCACAGTGCTCATGAGTCCCACGTCCCGTTTTGCCGATGAACCCGGTTGCATGGGAATCGTCCACCATCAGGAGTGCGTCGTACCTTGCTGAGAGATCTGCGATCTCATCGAGCCGTGCCACGACACCGTCCATGGAAAAAGCCCCGTCGGTCACGATCAGCCGGAATCTCTTGTCCTGCGTCAGCTTCAGGTGATGCTCGAGGTCTTTCATGTCCTGGTGCTTGAATCGATGGCGTTCGGCCTTGCACAAGCGTATGCCGTCGATGATCGATGCATGGTTCAACTCATCCGAGATCAACGCGTCCTCCTCCCCCAGCAGCGCTTCAAACACCCCCGCGTTTGCATCAAAGCACGACGAGTACAGGATGGTATCTTCCATCCCGAGAAACTCTGAGACCTTTCGCTCCAGCTCCTTATGAATATCCTGGGTCCCGCAAATGAATCGCACCGACGACATGCCATAACCACGTTCTTCCAGCCCCTTGCGGGCGGCTTCAAGGAGGGCGGGATGACTGGAGAGTCCAAGATAATTGTTCGAGCAGAAATTTATGACCTCGCGTGGCTCGGCGTCGGGCGGATACCTCACCACGATGTCCGCACCCTGCGAGGAACAGATCGTGCGTTCTTCTTTGAATAGATCCGAGTTTTGAAGCTCGACCAGCTCGTTCCGGTAAAATTCTCTCACTCTTTCGTGTACTGCCATTGGATGATTGACTCTTGTGCGTTACAATAACTTCTTTCTTGATGAGGTCGGCGCTGAAACGACTGCGCGATCAGGCGCCGTACATAGCGATGATTTCGTCCTTCTTCTTCCCCAGGATCTTGTGTTTTTCTTCTACTCTGGCGAACGCTTCCACTGCTCTGTCCAGCTGCCCGCGTTCGTGATCGGCCGAGATCTGGACGCGGATACGGGCCTGTCCCTGCGGCACCACGGGGAAGAAAAAGCCGATGACATAGATACCCTCCTCATACAAATCGCGCGCAACGCTCTGTGCCAATTTTGCATTGTACAGCATGACGGGGACGATGGGGTGTTCGCCCTCATGGATGTCCACACCGACCGTCATCATTCTCTCCCTGAAGTATCTGGTATTTGCCTCGAGCTTGTCACGACGATCGGTTGATCTGGTGATCACTTCCAGAACTTTGAGCGTCGCCCCCACGACCACCGGCGGAACTGTGTTGGAAAAAAGATAGGGCCGTGCGCGTTGTCGGCAGAGCTCGACGATCTCCGGACGCCCGCTCACACAGCCGCCGGCGGCACCGCCGAGGGCCTTCCCGAGAGTGGTCGTGAGCACGTCGATCCGGCCCATGACGCCGCAGTGCTCATGCGTTCCCCGCCCCGTCTTCCCCATAAACCCGGTGGCGTGAGAATCATCGACCATGACGAACGCGTTGTACCTCTCTGCCAGAGTACAGATCTCCGCCAGCCTGGCAATGTCACCGTCCATCGAGAAGACGCCATCGGTTATAATCAACCTGAATCGGCATCCCTGGGTCTCCTGCAGTTTCTCCTCCAGATGCGCCATGTTCGAATGCTTGTAGTTGTACACCTGGGCCTTACACAACCTCATGCCATCGACAATCGAGGCGTGGACAAGGCGATCGGCAATCATCGCGTCGTCTTTGTCAAGCATGACCTCGAAGAGCCCCCCGTTCGCTTCCATGCAGGAGGGAAACAAGACCGTGTCCTCTGTGCCAAGGAATTCTGACAGTTTCTGTTCCAATTCACGGTGGATATCCTGCGTGCCGCAGATGAAGCGAACCGAGGACAATCCAAAGCCCCGCATTTCAAGCGCCTTGTGCGCGGCCGCGAGGACCTCCGGATGACTTGACAGTCCCAAATAGTTGTTCGCGCAGAAATTGATGACCTCCCTTGCCTGTGCACCCCGCGGGAATTCCACCGTGATGCCGGCCCCCTGGGGCGATGCAATATACCGTTCCTCCTTGTAGAGCCCGCTCACACGGAGAACGTTCAATTCATTGGCGTAGTGCGCTTTTGCAGTCTCGGAATAAGCCATACGAGCTCCTTCAGGAATGCATGATTTCCTGCAGCAATGCGAGGATGTTGTTCACGGAGTCAAACGCCTCGGGTGTGGCCTTCTCGTCAGGAATCTTGAGCTGGAATTTCTTCTCGAGAAACATCTTCAGGGAGACCATGGAAAACGAGTCAACGATGCCCCCCGAAATGAGTTTCGTGGTTTCGGTGATCTCCTGGTCGGAGTCTTCGTCCAGATACTCCTTCTTGACGTAGTCGAGGATCAGCTTCTTCACATCGTCCTGCATATGGTATCCTTTGATGAAAGTGGTTGGATGCCTGATCAATCGTTCTCCAGTGTGGACGTGTCGCCGATCTCCTCTCCCCATTCCCTCGCCCGGAGGAGCCGTCGCATGATCTTCCCGCTTCGGGTCTTCGGCAGTGATGGGACGTACTCTATCTCCTGTGGCATGGCCAGCGGAGAGAGTTTTTTTCGAATGAAGTTCATGATATCCATGGTAAGGTCATCGCTTGATGCGAATCCAGGCTTCAGAGCGACAAACGCCTTGACCACCTCCATGTTGATCGGGTCCGGTTTTCCAACAGCCGCAGATTCTGCCACGGATGGGTGTTCCAGCAGGGCCGACTCGATCTCAAAAGGACCAACTAGGTGTCCCGCGGTGTTGATCACATCGTCGTCGCGGCCGACAAACCAGTAGTATCCGTCGCTGTCGATGCTTGCGCGATCTCCGCATATGTACCAGCCGTTCTTGAACTTGCCTTCGTAGGTTTCCGTGTTGTTCCAGTATGCGCGGAACATTGCAGGCCACCCGGGTTTCAGGGCAATAAGACCCACGGCCCCCTTCTTCTCAATCGGCTGGTGGGTTTTCGGATGGACCACCGTGGCCTGCATCCCGGGGAATGGTTTCCCCATCGAACCGGGTTTGATCCTTACGCCGGGGAAGTTCGTAATGACAATTGACCCCGTCTCCGTTTGCCAGAAGGAATCATGGAATGGCCTTCCAAACGCCTTCTCCGACCAGATGACCGCCTCAGCATTCAACGGCTCGCCCACACTGGCCAGATGCCGCAGCGACGAGAGGTCGAAGTGCTTCACGGGTTCGAGCCCCTCTTTCATCAGCAGCCGGATGGCTGTGGGTGCGGAATACCAGACCGACACCCTGTACTTCTCAATGAAGGCGTACCACTTTCGGGCGCTGAATCCAGAATCGAGGACCACCTGAGTGATTCCATTCGCCCACGGACCGATAATTCCATAGGATGTCCCCGTCACCCACCCGGGGTCGGCCGTGCACCAGTACACATCCTCGGGCCTGACGTCAAGGACCCATTTCGTCGTAATGTACTGGGCGATAATCGAGGAATGAACATGGAGGGCCCCCTTCGGTTTTCCCGTGGTGCCCGAAGTGTAGTGAAGAACCGAGGGGGTTTCCGGCCCGACGCAGTGGACATTGAACGTGTCACGTCCGGTGACCTCATCGACCGAGAAGGCGACTTCCCCACTCTCCACACCTTTTCCTCCGGCGTCGACGACGATCACAACGGCGAGATCGGGAAGCATATGGCGAATTCTCCGCACTTTGCCGAGATGCCTGCGGGTCGTGAGAATTGCCCTCGCTGTAGCGTCAGCCAATCGCATCGCCAACGCATCCTCCCCAAACGCGGAAAACAGGGGCTGGACTACCCCTCCCATTTTCAGAATGCCGAGAAATGCAATGTAGAGCTCCGGGATTCTGTCCATGAAGAGGCAGATCCGGTCACCCGCGGTCAGCCCGTATTCCTCGAGTACGTTGGCGAAACGATTGCTGTATGTGCGAAGGTCGTCAAAGGTGTACGTTCGTACATCGCCGCTGAACCCTTCCCAGATGAGGGCGCACTTCTTTCCCAGGCCGCGCTCACAGATGCGGTCGCTGCAATACGATCCGATATTGTACATCCCATCTCTGCCAAAATCCAGCTCTCTCTCCGCCGTCTTCCAGTCAAAAGTCCCGCACTTTTCCTCATACGAGCCAATGTTACTCATGGTGTCACCTCTGGTGTGTTGGTTTCGAGAAGTGCAATGGCGACCGCATGGTGTGTGGAAGAAGAGTATGAAACGTGGATGTGTGCAATGGATTGTCGTTCGGCAAGCTCACGGATCCTTCCAGACAGGCATACACGGAAGCCGTCGAACACCGCGATGTCATGCCAGAAGAAACCAGGATGGAGACCGCAGCCCAGAGCTTTCAGAATCGCTTCCTTTGCCGCACAAAGCATCGCGCAAAATACATCGCGGCCCTCCCCCTGCGGCGCATCCCTGAGTTCTTCACCGGTGAGGACCTGCGAGAGAAACCCTTCTTTGTCGGACATTGTCGCAAGCCTCCCCAGGGAGAAAATATCAACCCCGATGCCCGCAATCATCGTACATTCCGCCGATCAGAGGTCGCCACGCAGACCCTCAGCGCTCCGCCTCCGTGGTCTTCACCAACCGCGCAGCAAATGATCCATCCATGCCGTGGCGGTGCGGATACGTGGCGACATAGCCTTCGTGCGTGACAAGATCCTTGCTGACAAAACCCCCCGCATCCTCAAGCCGAAACTCCGGGTGCTTATCCAGAAATCCGCGGACGACCTGTTCGTTCTCCTCCGGTTCGATCGAACAGGTGCTGTAGACCAGAACCCCGCCCGGTTTGACCAGGCGTGCGCCGTTCTCCAGCAAATTGTGCTGAATCCGGGCGAGGACCACGATATCCCGCGCCTCCCGCTTCCATTTGATGTCAGGCTTCTTTGTCAGAATCCCGAACCCGGAGCAGGGGGCGTCAATCAGCACACGATCGACCGGATCGTGTTCGAACGTAAGCCCGTCTCCCAGAACGGGCGTAATGTTCTTGAGGCCGAGTCGCTCAGCCGAACCCCTGATCTGCGAGAGTTTTGCTTCATACTTGTCGACCGCGATGACCTCTCCCTGATTTTTCATCAACTCGGCCATTGCCGTGGTTTTCCCGCCGGGAGCCGCGCAGAGGTCGATCACTTTTTCCCCGGGCCGGGGGTCAACCAGCAACGACGGCAATGCAGCACTCTCGTCCTGAATGGTGAAGTACCCGGTGCGGAAGAGATCCATCTGGCCGATCTTGGAGAGCCCCCGGACCTTGACGAGGTGGCCGAGATACTCCGAGCCGCTGTAGTGAATCTCCTGCTGTTCCAGGAGACGCAGGAATTCTCCCGGCTCGGCCTTGAGCCGGTTGATGCGAAGGGAGAGGGAGGGACGTTCGTTATTTGCGATGAGGAGTTTCTGCGTCTCCTCTTCCCCGTAGCGATCGATCCAGCGCCTGACAAGCCAGGAAGGGTGGGAGTAATAGACGGCAAGATATTGCGGGCGGTCTTCCGCGGGATCGGGGTAACGGATTCCCTCCAGGTTGCGCAGGATATTCCGCAGGACAGCGTTCACGAGACCGGCGGGTTTATCTCCCCGGATGCGTTTGACGAATTCGACGGCCTCGTTCACCGCCGCAGGATGAGGGATCCGGTCGAGGAAAAGAATCTGATATAGCGCCACGCGAAGAGCGTTCTTTATGTTGATCTCCGCCTTGGCGAAGTTGCCGTGGGAGAAACCGTTGAGAACCCAGTCGAGCCGGTTCTGCCAGCGGAGAACTCCGTGCGCGAGTTCGTTCAGGAGCCCCTTGTCCGGGTCAGACAGATCACCAGACTTGAGTTCGGAATCAAGAACCTTGTCGAGATACGAGTCCGTCCGCTCGACGCGATTCAGTACCTTGACCGCCGTCCCGCGTGGTCCGGCATAAAGACGTGACCGCTCTGTATCGATGCCTATGGTGGGCTCGGATGCCTGATCGTTCATGATGATGAAACCGCGTGAATGAAAAACGTTCCGCGGGAGAGTACTCCGGCGGAACGTTCGGCGTCAGAGGAGAAAAAGGGCGCAACCCCCGTGCCCCGTCGGTTACTGGGCCGGGGTCTCGGCAGTCTTCTTCGCGTACTTCCTATTGTAGCGCTCAACGCGACCCGCGGAGTCGACCAGCTTCTGCCGGCCCGTGAAGAAGGGGTGGCAGTTCGAGCAGATTTCTATTTTCAGGCTGCCGGCGGTCGATCGGGTCTCGAAAGTATTCCCGCAAATGCAGGTAACGACCGCCTTCTTGTACACAGGATGGATTCCGTTGCGCATTGCCTCATAATCCTTTCGAAGTGTCCAAAGGTAGGATTTTTCGGCCAGAAATGCAAGAAACTGCGGAAAGCTCAGGACCTCGCGCGGGGGTTGTCAGCGGTGCGGTCCACAGGACCTCTCCGCAAAGGTGATGCGTCGGCCTCACGGTTCCCGCTTCAAACCATAGCGCTCTATCTTATGGTACAGCGTAACCCGGTCGATGTCCAGGATGGCGGCACTGCGGCTGACATTCCAGCCCGTTTCCCTGAGGACCGTCTCGATATGCTGGCGTTCGATGTCTTCCAGCCTCTTCCCGTTCGCCCGGGTGCTGGCGGTGGTGTGCAACGGGAGGTGCTCCTTCTCGATCATGGGCCCGGGGCTGACGACCATGGCCCGCTCGATTGCGTTCTCCAGTTCACGGACATTCCCCGGCCAGTCGTACCCCTTCAGTGCATGCATGGCCTCTGGTGTGAAGCCGCGCATAAGCTTGTTCATCTGCCGCGAATACTTCTCCAGGAAGTAGTGCGCCAGCTTGGCCGTGTCGCCGCGGCGCGCCCGCAACGGGGGAAGCCAGATATTGAATACGTTGAGCCGGTAGAAGAGGTCTTCGCGAAACGTCCCTTCCCTGACCGCTTTCTCAAGATCGCGATTCGTCGCGCAGATGACCCGAAAATCCGAGCGAAGAACCTCCGTCCCTCCCACGCGTGTAAACTGCTTCGATTCTATCACGCGGAGCAAGTCCATCTGGGTCTTTGGGTCAATATTGCCGATCTCATCGAGGAACAGCGTTCCGCCGTCCGCGAGCTCAATCTTCCCCTTCCGCCGGTACTGCGCACCGGTGAACGCGCCACGCTCGTGACCGAAGAGCTCGCTCTCCAGCAGGGTTTCGGTCATGGCCCCGCAGTTGACGGTTACGATCGGACAATATTTCCGCGGGCTTGCACCATGGATGGCCCGGGCAACCAGCTCCTTCCCCGTGCCGCTCTCCCCGAGGATCATTATTGTTGTATCGGTCCTGGCGACGGTCTGGACAAGCTCCATGACTTTCCTGATCTCCGGAGACTCGCCGATGATCTCTACGTCGGAACGCATCTCGCTGACCGTCTCCTTCAGGCGAATGTTCTCGACCGTCAGCTGCTGCTGTTTGAGAGCCTTGTCGATCAGGTGATCCAGATAGTCAGGATCGATGGGTTTGGTGATGTAGTCGTACGCCCCATCCTTCAACGCCTTCACTGCAGTGTCGACGGAAGCGAAGGCAGTAATGATGATGACGACAATATTCCGGTCGATCTCCTTCACCCGCTGCAACAACTCGATGCCGTCCATCCCCGGCATCTTGATGTCGACCAGCATGATGTTCCAGGCATCGGCCTGGAACTTTTTGAGCGCAACCGCGGCATTCTCTGCCGCATCCACACGAAAGCCGTCTTCCCGGAACCATTTCGTCAAAGATTCGCGGACGATCTGTTCGTCGTCCACCACCAGGATACCAATTTCATTTCGGTTCACGCATGAGCTCCTTGCTGCGAGCGGAGCTGAGGATGTGCCCCTTTTCCCGCAGGTTGATGTGTCGGCAGTGTGACGGTAAAAAGTGTTCCCTTCCCCGGCCCGGTCTCCACCTCTATGTGGCCCCGGTGTCGCTCCACGATACCGTAGGCAATGGCCAGTCCGAGGCCAACGCCCTTCCCTTCAAATTTCGTGGTGAAGAAGGGTTCGAAGATATGCGCTTTGATCTCGTCGGTCATGCCGATCCCGTTGTCCCGGACGCGGAGAATGACCCATTCTCTTCCTTCGGGCAGGACGACCTGCAATTCCACGACGCCCGGGTCCTTCGGCTCTTTCGCCGGAGGCATGGCCTCGATGGCATTGACCAGCAGGGCAATCATAAGCTGCTGGATCTGACCGGGATCACATTCAATTTCTGCCGCGTCGGGGCAAACAGTGCGTAGCTCGACGCTGTTCATTTTCGCGTGATGATTCACCAGCAACGAGCAGCGTTCGACAATCGTCTTCATCCTCGCCCGCTGAAAGGCCACGGCCTTCTGCCGGGAGAAGATCAGGAGATTCTTCACGATGTTCCCGCTTCGCGCAGCCTCGTCGGCGATCAGCCGGAGCTCCTGCGTAAAGCGGTCCTTTTCTTCGGGAGGCAACACCGACTTCTGGACACGCTTGATCAGCAGCTTCGCAAACGTCAGGATCCCCTCGAGGGGATTGTTCAATTCATGAGCAACACTCGACGACAGGGACCCGAGGGAGGCCATTTTGTCGACATGCGCCATCTGCCGGTGCGTCTTCTCCAGATCCTCGGTTTTCTCTTTCATCCTCCGTTCGAGAGTTTCATTCCAGGCAGTAATTTCGGCATGCGAGCGAGCGACTTCCTCCGCCATCGTGTTGAAGGTGTGTGCGAGCTGGCCCAACTCATTCCGGGAAGTATCCCGCAACCGGTGGCCCAGCTCACCCGAGGAAACCATTTCCATCCCGGCCATGAGTTTCCCGACGGGTCGCTGAACGACGACCCAGATGAAGAGGCCTGATGTCAGGGCGACGAGAAGGACAGACGCGGCGGAGAGCGTGAGCAGCTGGGAAGTGATTTTCTGGCGGTGTTGGTCAACGCCGGCGAGTGACATTTTCACGTCGAGAACCCCCAGGATCGTCTTTGACGCGGGGTGCGCGTGGCAGTCAGCGGTTGAACACTCCTCTTCGTTGCGAATCGGACGGATCAGACCAAGAACCCGGCCAAGGTCCGGCCTGGAAAAAATGCGGAGCTGTTCCTGCGTCGCGGGAGTCTCCAGTTTCTCCCCCGCATGGCAGTTCACGCATGCCTCACCGTTCAGGTCCACCCTCTTCCCGACGTCCTGTGCAACCGTGGCAAAGATCACCTCGCCCTGCTTGTTGTAGACCCTGATCCCAACGATCTCCGGATCCCGTCCGATGGATCGAATGATCTCGTGCACGTCTTCTTTGCGGTTGTACATCATGCTGTGGCGCGTCGATCGGGCGATGATGTCGCTGATACGTACGGCACTCGTCTGGAGGTTCTCCATGAGCATGGACTGCTGGATGGAGATCGTTGCATATGCATAGACAAAGAGGATGACCGTCTGGATGGAGGCAATCAGGAGGAACAGCCTGAACGCGATCGTACGGGTGAGTTTCATAGGGCGCCGGAAGGCAGCATACGCTATCGTCTTGGTCACAAATCATGCCAGCCACCCCCGTTTCTCAAGCACGGAATTGGTATGGTTCTCACGTATTGCAGGAGGTCTCTCGCGTAATCCATTCCCACAGTTGAGAATGCCCCTCAGCCTTTTCCGATTTTTTGGAAAACCCGCTCTGCCTTCCTCCGGCGCATCCGCGCGCCAGACAAATAGCGGGACGTTTCCACAGACGAGAAAATGGCTCACTTCTTGACCGTATTTATGTTTATGCGCGACGTACTCTGACCTCCAGACGAGCCCCCTATGACGACTACCCATGACCGAAGGAATTTCCTGAAGACCATCTCCGCTGTGGGTACTGCAACGGTGATGGCACACCCGACTCCAGCAAACGCGGGACCGAAAAGCGTCCTCTCACCGGAACGGAAGGGTGTGCTGGTCGATACGACCGCGTGCGTCGGATGTCGCAACTGCGAGTGGGCGTGCAAGGTTGCGCACGGTCTTCCGGCCGAGCCGCTCGACTCGTTCAAGGACCGGTCCGTGTTCGCGTCTCTGCGGCGTCCCGATGATAAAGCCCTTACGGTGGTCAACGAGTACGCCAACCCCCGGAATCCCGACCTCCCGTACGACGTGAAGTCGCAGTGCATGCACTGTGATAGACCGGCGTGCCTGTCGGCGTGTATCGTGGGTGCCTTTTCAAAACTGGAGAGTGGCGCCGTGGTCTGGGATGGCGACATGTGTATCGGTTGCCGGTACTGCATGGCGGCCTGCCCGTTCCAGGTTCCTGCGTTTGAATTCGACAAGGCTATTCAACCGGAGATCCGGAAGTGCGATTTCTGCGCGGACCGTCAGGCCAAGGGAGACCTTCCTGCCTGTGTTGAGATCTGTCCCGTGGAGGCGCTGACGTTTGGACGGCGAGAGGAGCTGGTGCACGTCGCCCGCGAACGGATCAAACATTCACCGGAACGGTACATCAATCACGTGTATGGAGAATATGAGGTGGGAGGAACGTCGTGGATGTATCTCGCCGGGCGTGAATTTTCTGCGCTCCAATTCCCCTCGGTTGGCTCGTCGCCCGCACCCGGTACCACCGAGGCGATTCAGCACGGGATTTTTGCCTATTTCATTCCTCCTGTCGCGCTCTACGCACTCCTGGGGACGATCATGTGGCTTTCCAAAGATAGAAAAGAGGAAACGGAGTAAGCCATGCAGGACTACGATTCACCAGCTCCCCTGAAGCGGCCGTTCTTCACCCCCGGTGTCATCGTTCTTTGCCTCCTGGCCCTCAATGGCCTCGTGTTTCTCGCGGGCCGCTTCATCTTCGGATTCGCGTCGGTCACCAATCTCAATAACCAGTATCCATGGGGCCTCTGGATCGCCGTTGACGTGGCGGCAGGCGTTGCGCTTGCCGCGGGGGGTTTTACCACGGCAGCGCTCGGCCACGTCATGCACCGCGAGGAATTTCATGTCATCATCCGGCCAGCACTTCTGACGGCAATGCTCGGATATACCTTTGTCGCGATAGGCGTGTTCTCCGACATCGGACGCTGGTATTTCATCTGGCACCCCCTCATCATGTGGAACGGCTCCTCAGCCCTGTTCGAGGTGGGCATGTGCGTGATGATCTATATGAGCGTGCTCTACATCGAGTTTCTCCCCATCGTGTGTGAACGGTTTATTGGCCGGGTCAACCTCCCGGGCCCCCTCAAGGCTTTCAACCGCCCGCTCGATAGTCTGCTCCGGCTTCTGGACAGGACGCTCGGGCGCACCATGTTCATCTTCATCATCGCCGGTGTCGTGCTGTCGACGCTGCACCAGTCCTCCCTGGGAACCCTGATGGTCATCTCCAGCGCGAAAATGCACCCGCTCTGGTACACGCCGATCGCCCCACTGCTCTTTCTGCTCTCAGCGATCTGCGTCGGGTTCCCGATGGTCATCGTGGAGTCCCTGATCGCCGCCCGCTCGTTCAAGATGAAGCCGGAGATGGACGTCCTCTCCAGACTGGGCCGGATGATGCCGCCGCTGCTGGGCATCTACCTCGCGTTCAAGATCGGCGACATTGTGATCAGGGAAGCGTTCGTCTATCTCACCCAGTTCAACACCGCCAGCGTCATGTTCACTCTTGAAGTGGTCGGCGGCGTCGTCATCCCCCTCCGGATGCTGCTCTCACCGACCGTGCGGAAATCGCCACCGCTCCTCTTCACGGCAGCCCTGCTGGTGGTACTCGGTGTGTTGCTCTCGCGGATCAACACGTTTATCACGGCCTACACTCCCCCCTATTCAACGCATCCCTACTTCCCGAGCGTTGGAGAGATTTCCGTCACCGTAGGCTTCGTTTCCCTGTTGATGCTGGGCTACCGTTTCATCGTCCTGAATTTTCCCGTCATCAGCAACCCCCAGGAAACGCCGACTCCCCGGACGAAATACAGCCTGAGGAGGGCCAAGCCATGACCACACTTCACCTGCACCGGAAATCCGAACGGCCGGGCCACGGCGGGCGTACGAGTCCAAAAGGCACCTGGTTCCTCCGTGACTGCGGCACCCTGCCGGTACTCGCGATGGGCCTGTTGATCCTTTTGACGGTCACGGAGCCGTCGGTCTTCGCTCAGCAGTCGAAAACCACGCACTACAGTCTGCCGCCGGAATTGCGGAACCAGTGCAAGATGTGCCACACCTGCACCGCGCCCACCAAGTCGAATCCCTGCCTCATCACCTGCCCCCGCGTGAAAGAGTCTACGGGCCTGTACACGCCCGCCGACGGGCCCGGGGTTACACTGATGAACAAGATGACGCGTCAGTATGGCCCCGTCCCCTTCAACCACCGCGCCCATGCGCAGATGGCGGAGATGTCGGGAGGATGTTACGGCTGCCACCACTACAACGACACGGCACTCCGAATCCTTGCATGTGAGAGCTGCCATCCGCGAGAGCGAAAACGGGAAAACGTATCCTTGCCCGACCTTAAAGGTGCCTATCACCGGCGGTGCCTTGACTGCCACCGGCAGTGGAGCGGTTCGCCCGACTGCATGTCGTGCCACCTCGAGAAGAACGATGGAAGGACCCCCGCCCAGATCCTTGAAGGATACGCGAAGGGTCAGAAGGACCACCCCCCGATGGTGACTCCGCAAAAAAAGGTGTACGTGACAAAAGAACAGGAAGGGACGGTCGTTACCTTTTTCCACAGTGATCACACGAAGCGATTCGGCCTATCATGCGTGGACTGCCACCGTCAGGAGGGTTGCATCGGATGCCATGATAAACGGCCGGCGGAACTCCGAAGAGGAATGCCTGCAGCCACGCCGGGCGACTTCGATTCCCGCCACGCCCGGTGTGCTTCATGCCACGAAGGTCAGCCATGTACGAAGTGCCACACCGCGAAGGAGGCTCCGCCGTTCGAACACGGGCGTGCATCAGGATGGACGCTCAAACCGTACCATGAACGGCTGGCCTGTTCTCGCTGCCATGAGACATCGGCCGGGTTTGCCGGCCTGAAGAACGACTGCACCGCCTGCCATATGGGCTGGACACCCGAATCGTTCACCCACGCCCTCACCGGACTGACGTTGGACGAGACTCACGCGGCGGTAGATTGCATCGAATGTCATCCCGGGAAGTCGTTCGGAAAAGCTCCGGTTTGCTCCGGGTGCCATCCCGACAAGTCCTACCCGAAATTTAAACCGGGAACGGCCACAGAAAAGTAGCCCATGTTCAAACGCATTGGCGTCAAGTTGATCCTCCTTGTCGGCGTCACGGTCGTCACGATCGTGGCGCTGTTCGCCTATCTGAGCCTGCGGGCGATGAACACCGCCATGCTGGGGGAAGTGGAACGCCATGCCAGCCAGCTGAGCGAAACCGTGCGGGCAAGTACCCGGTACGAGATGCTTTTGAACGAACGCGACCACATTCGACAAATCGTGCGGAGCATCGGGCAGCAGCAAGGCATCGGCAAGGTAAGAATCCTCAACAAGCTCGGTGAAATCATCTACTCGGCCGAGGAATCCGACATCGGAACGATGGTCGACAAGCGCGCCGAAAGCTGCTACAGCTGTCATTCCGCCGACAGACCCCTGGAACGTGTTCCCGTTCAGCAACGCACGAGAATCTTTCAGGTCCATCCCGACTCTTCGCGTTACCTGGGGATTATCACCCCGATCAACAACGAGCAATCATGCTGGATGGCCGATTGCCATGCCCATTCCCGTGAAAAA
>Ga0326726_10002519_pt1:0-12500 | contig 16826 bp, 11 predicted proteins | sample MHFenrmetagenome_2_FD_207603 | JGI IMG/M metagenome (GOLD analysis project Ga0326726, IMG submission 207603) | Lab enriched peat soil microbial communities from Michigan Hollow, Ithaca, NY, United States - MHF15MN | ecosystem: Environmental > Terrestrial > Soil > Wetlands > Peat... | reverse complement strand
CGTTCTGTGACGGCTTCTTTCAGGTGAAAGGCTAAAGGCTAAAGGCGAAAGGTCATAAGGTCTTCATGATCGCCAGTCTCCAAGGCATACTGACATTCAAATCCCCGGGCCACATCACCGTCGAAGTCCACGGGATCGGCTATCGTGTCTTCATTCCCCTTTCCACATTTTACGATCTGGCCGATGAAGGCGCGACCATTTCCCTGAATATCTTTACGGCCGTCAGGGAGGATGCCATCCACCTCTATGGGTTCAGGACCCCCGAAGAGAAGAAGCTCTTCGAACTTCTGCTCTCCGTCAACGGCATCGGGCCGAAACTGGCCATCAACCTGCTCTCGGGAATATCGTCGGCCGACTTCATCCGGGCCGTGTTCACGGAAGACCGTCAGACCCTCATGAAGATCCCAGGCGTCGGAAAAAAAATGGCCGATAGGATGATCCTGGAGCTTCGAGACAGGGTGATCAAACTCGATACGGACGCTGCCCGGGAAGAGGCAAAAGAGGAACGCACACTCGACGCCGTCCGGGAGGATGCCCTTTCCGCGCTGGTGAACCTGGGATATAAAAAGAGTTACGCCCGTTCTGTTCTCGATCAGATCGCGGACGGGTCTTCACGGCAATGGATCCTTGAAGATCTCCTGAAGGAAGCCCTGAAGCGTTTGTCGTAAATGGAACAGAAGGACAGAACCTAGGATAGCGGGAATGGCGAAGAAGGAAGAAAGAAGCTCCCTGGTCGATCCTGAATCCCTCGAAAAAGAGATTGAGGAAGAGGGTTCCCTCCGACCGCGAACATTGACGGAGTATGTAGGTCAGGAGCGCGTGAAGGAAAGCCTGTCCGTCTTCATCGAGGCGGCCAGAAAGCGCGGTGAAGCCCTCGACCATGTTCTGCTCTCCGGCCCTCCCGGCCTCGGTAAGACAACCCTTGCCTATATTCTCTCCCGAGAAATGGGGGTCAACATCAAGGTGACTTCGGGCCCCGTCATTGAGCGTCAGGGCGATCTCGCCGCCATCCTGACGAACCTCCAGGAGCACGACGTCCTGTTCATCGACGAGATTCACCGGCTTCCCAACGTGGTTGAGGAGATCCTTTACCCCGCCATGGAGGACTACCACATCGATATCCTTGTCGGGCAGGGCCCATCGGCACGCTCCATGAAGCTCAACATCCCCCGTTTCACTCTCGTGGGGGCCACGACCCGGGCGGGACTTCTCACCTCGCCGCTGCGGGACCGCTTTGGAATGAGCTTTCGCCTCGAGTTCTACAACCCGGAGGAGTTGGCAACCATCGTGCGACGGTCTTCGAAAATCCTCAACATCCAGGTGGATGACGACGGGGCCGAAGAAATCGCCCGGCGCTCGCGTGGAACGCCCCGGATCGCAAACCGGCTGCTCCGGCGCGTGCGGGACTACGCCGAGGTCCGGGCCGACGGCATCGTCACGAAGGACGTGGCGGCCAGGGCTCTCGAGTTTCTCGAGGTGGATCACAGGGGTTTCGACGCCATGGACCGAAAGCTCCTTCTGCTTCTTATCGACAAGTTCAACGGCGGCCCCGTGGGGATCGACAGCCTGTCCTCGTCACTCGGCGAGGAGAGGAACACCATCGAGGATGTCTACGAGCCCTTCCTGGTGCAGGAGGGCTACATCGTCAGGACTGCCCGCGGGAGGGTGGCCACGAAGGACGCCTACGAGCACTTCGGAAGGGCATGGGTGGGGAACCAAAAAGAACTATTCTAGGAATGATGGAGTGATGGAATAATGGAATGATGGTTCCTCAAGAAACCCATTATTCCAATATTCCAGTATTCCAAGACACCCGGTGGTCGACACCTCTCTGCTCCCGGGTCGGGATTACCAGGGATGAAGCTCCTTCTTCACATCTGCTGTGCGCCGTGCACGATTTATCCCCTTCGCATCCTTCGTGAGCAAGGGATTATGCTGCAGGGGCTGTTTTTCAACCCGAACATCCACCCCTACCTCGAGTACAAAAAGCGCCTCGATACGGTTCGGGAATACACGGACCGAGAAGGCCTTGAGGTCGCCGTGGCCGAAGGCTACCCCATAGAGGATTTCCTCCAGAAGACCTCAATGATGGGGAGGGACCGTTGCCGTCATTGTTACGAAGTGCGGCTTCGTTACACGGCCGAGCAGGCCCGCAAGGGGCTCTTTGATGCCTTCACGACTACTCTGCTCTACAGCCGATTCCAGAAGCACGATCTGATTCGCACAACAGGCGAATGCATCGCCCGGGAATTCGATATCCCGTTCTTCTACAACGACTTCAGAGCAGGATGGGAAGAAGGCGTCCGGCTTTCAAAGGACATGGGCCTCTACCGGCAGAAATACTGCGGGTGCATATTCAGCGAAAAGGAGAGGTTTTATAAAGGTAAATGACTGGTGACCGGGGGTGCTCGTCAATCTAACTAGAGCCAATTCCCTCGATCCTCAATCCTGTCTTCCTGAGTCTGCGAAAATAGGCCGACTGTTGCCAGACTCCCTTGATTTTGCTGAAAGTGTGGCTATTTTGCAACAAGCAGGGCCGATCAGTGATCTTGACCCTGCTCTGAAATGCGGCGCATATTCATATTTAAGCTAATAATATTATATATTTAAGCATTTTTTTTATTCCCTTCTTCAGGTCTGGTGCCTGGCATAACGATTGCTCATAGCAAGACCACCATGTTTATTTAGGAAGAGAAATGTATTGGCAGAAAACTGTTAAGGAAGAGATCCATTTCCGGAGTGTCGGGCTTCATTCCGGCCGGAAGGTGGGCATGACCATAAAACCGGCGGAAGCGGATGCGGGGATTGTATTCGTCCGCAGGGATGTGACCGAAAACAACCGGATCGCAGCCGGTATCCAGAATGTCACCGACACGACGCTTGCCACCACCCTGGGTGTAAACGGTACGCGCGTTCACACCGTGGAGCACCTCCTTTCGGCCTTCAGGGGCCTCGGCATCGACAATGCGATCGTGGAAGTGGACACCTTCGAAGTTCCCATTATGGACGGGAGTTCCCAACCCTTCGTGAGCACACTGAAGAGCGTAGGTCTCAAAGCGCTGAAGAAACCGCGCAGGTACCTTCGCATCAAAAAGATCGTGTCCGTGTCCGAAGGTGAGTGTATGGCCAAGCTGGAGCCCGCACCGGATTTCAGGATCACCTACAAAATCGATTTCCCGCACCCCGTGGTGGGGACCCAGAGCTATCACATGGTTTTCTCATCCGATGCCTATGAGAATGAAATCAGCTCGGCCCGAACCTTCGGATTCCTGAAAGACGTGGAGTATCTTCAGGCCAAGGGTCTCGCCCTCGGGGGATCCCTGCAGAACGCCGTCGTCCTCGACGACGAGAAGGTGATCAACAAAGAAGGGCTGCGTTCAGCCGATGAGTTTGTCAAACACAAGATACTGGATGCCATCGGGGATCTCTATCTCCTGGGCATGCCCATCATCGGCCACTTCACAGCCTACAAATCGGGACATAAACTGAACACCCAGCTTTTGAAGACGTTGCTTGCCTGTGAAGACTGCTGGGAAATCGTCTCCCATCCCCATCCTTCCGCCCGGGTTGACGCTCCTGGAGAGGGCCGACCCGACTTGCAGGCCGCAACGGCCACGACCTGATTCCCGTGACAGAGTCATTCGCCGACGATCCAATCTCCGGGATTATTCCGTCCTGAGCAATCGCCGTGTCGAGTGGATTCTTGCATGAAACGCGACACATGACACTTCTTCACTCATTCTAAGGCTTTACAATTCTGCAAATTCAATGTATCTGCCTTAAGGGGCTCCGGGCGGGCCGTTGAACCCCGCATTCTCCTTATGGATCAGAAGACAGACAAACAGCAGGCGATACTCACCGCCGAGATGCGGCGGCGCAGGCGCGAGCGCATCATCATCGTTGCCACTATCATCGGCATTGCCCTGCTGACCTTCATCGAGACCAGCCTTTTCAGCAAGGAGGCCCTCGTCCCCGATTTCCGTGACGTGGCGATTTTCGGCCTCATCAACATCAACATCATCCTGGTCCTGCTGCTCATCTTTCTCATCGTCCGCAACGTCGTCAAGCTGGTCTACGAGAGGCGCAGGGGAATCCTCGGATCGAAGCTGAGGACCAAGCTCGTCGCCGCTTTCGTGACACTGAGTCTGGTGCCGACCTTCATTCTCTTTCTCGTGGCCACGAACTTCCTGTCTTACAGTATCGATAACTGGTTCAACATCCGCGTCGGCGGCGCCCTGAACCTCTCTCTGGAGGTCGCCCAGAACTACTACCAGCAGACGGCGGAGAACGTGAAATACTATGCCGACCAGCTGAGTGCCGACATCACAAAGAACCGCCTCTTCGAAAAGGATCGCTTGGAGTACCTGCGCTCCCTCATCGAGCAGCGACAACGGATCTTCAAGCTGGGGCTCATCGAGGTCTATTTCAACGATGAAAGGGAAAAGCTCGTCTTCAAGGACCCGGGCAATCCCGACATCCCCGAGCTGGGTCTTTCCCCCAAGCTCCGCGAGGACATCCGGGCGGGCAGACACTTCACGACGATGCAGTCCGTGGGCCTGGGCGATTTCATCCGTGGGGTCGCGCCTATCTTCGAGGCTCCCGGCTCGACGGTCGTCATCGGGGCCGTTGTGGTCAACTGTTACGTGCCCAAGGGGCTTGTCGACAAGATGACGACGATTTCCAAAATTAATGAGGAGTACAAGCAGTTCAAGTTGCTGAAAAACCCGATCAAAACAAGCTACATCGTCATCCTTTTCGTGGTGACGCTCCTGATCATCTTCTCCGCCACTTGGTTCGGGTTCTACCTCGCCAAAGGGATTACGGAACCTGTCCAGGACCTCGCCGAGGCGACCCACGCCATCGCCCAGGGCAACCTGGACTACAAGATCAACGTTGTGGCCGATGACGAGATCGGTGTGCTGGTGAACTCCTTCAACCGGATGACGGGAGATCTGAAGGTGAGCAAGGACAGTCTCGAACAGGCCAACATCAATCTCGAGCAGCGGCGCAAGTACATGGAGACGGTTCTCCGGAACGTCTCGGCGGGGGTCGTGGCCGTCGACGGCGACGGGGTCATTACGACGGTCAACCGGGCCGCCGAGAAACTGCTCGACATCAAGACGGAAAACGTCCTCAACCACCGCTACGAGGAGGTACTCCAGCCCGGCCAATTGGATCTCGTCCGCGAGGTTCTCACTGAGATCACCGGCGAGGAAACGGGGTATGTGGAAAAGCAAATTCCGATCACCCTGAAGGACCGGGCTCTCACGCTTCTCGTGACGACCACCGTCCTGCTCGACGACGACAACAATTACATGGGCATGGTAGTCGTCTTCGAGGACATCACCCAGCTTCAGCGGGCCGAGCGCATCGCTGCCTGGCGGGAAGTGGCCCGCCGGATCGCCCACGAGATCAAGAACCCGCTTACACCCATCCAGCTGTCGGCTCAGAGGCTGCAGAGAAAATTCGGCGACAAGATCGCCGAAGACGGTCCCGTTTTCATGGAGTGCACCAGGACGATCATCACCCAGGTCGAGGTCCTGAAGAACCTGGTCAACGAGTTTTCCCGTTATGCCCGTATGCCCGTGGCCACCCTCACGCCGAAGGACCTGAACGAGGTCATCCGGGATTCCGTCGTACTTTACCAGGACGCCCACAAGGAGATCGCATTCGATTACACCCCTGACCAGGAGCTGCCGGCTGTCAAGCTGGATGCCGAACAGATCAAACGGGTCATGATCAATCTCCTGGATAATGCCGTGACGGCCGTCGCCAATACCAACGGCCGCATCGAGGTCAAGACGAGCTATGATCGGATGCACAGGCGGGCTCGCGTCGAGGTCCGGGACAACGGCATTGGCGTGTCCCCTTTCGACAAAGTGAAGATGTTCGAACCTTACTATTCCACGAAAAAATCCGGTTCCGGCTTGGGGCTTGCCATTGTGAGTTCCATAATCAGTGAACACCGGGGTTCCGTGACAGTGGCCGATAATGTCCCCAACGGGACTGTCGTGGCATTCGAGCTGCCCCTCGAACAGGTCGAGGAGCAGTCCATCACGGCAGGAAGAGCGGAGAGCTGATTATGATCTATCTGGTCACCGGAGGCGGAGGGTTCATCGGCTCGAATCTTGCCGAAGCCCTGGCCGCAAGAGGGGAGAAGGTTCGCGTCCTGGACAATTTCTCGGCGGGGAAGAAGGAAAACCTCCGCTTTCCCGGGTCTGATAAGGTCGAGGTCATCGAGGGAGACATCCGGGATTTTGATACGTGCCGGGCGGCCCTGAAGGGTGTAGAAGTTGTCTTTCACGAAGCGGCCCTGGGTTCCGTCCCGAGGTCCGTCGAGGATCCCCTGACAACAAACGGGGTCAATATCACGGGAACTCTGAATCTGCTCGAGGCCTCCCGGGAGGCCCGCGTGCGGCGATTCGTCTTCGCGAGTTCCTCCTCGGTTTACGGTGACAAGGCCGGCTCGGGAGGGGAACAGTTCACGGCAAAAAACGAGACCATGAAAACGGAGCCCCTTTCTCCTTATGGGGTCAGCAAGCTCACCGCCGAGGAGTACTGCCGCATCTTCTACCCCCTCTATGGGCTGGAAACGGTGTCGCTGAGATATTTCAACGTCTTCGGCCCCAGGCAGAGTCATCTGTCGGATTACGCCGCCGTCATTCCCCGGTTCATCATGGCCCTGCTCGGCGGCAGCCGTCCCGTTGTTTACGGCGACGGGGGGCATTCGAGGGACTTCACCTTTGTCCGCGACGTGGTGGATGCAAACCTGCTTGCCGCGACAGTCCCGGGGATCGGGGGCGAGGTGCTCAACGTGGCATGCAGCCGGCGTTACAGTTTGCTGGATCTCCTGGGCGAATTGAAGGCGATCACGGGGAGCGCAATCGAGGCCCGATTTGTAGAGGCCAGACAGGGTGACATCCGCCACTCCATGGCCGACATCGGGCGGGCGAAGGAGCGGCTGGGTTTCGAGCCGGCCTGGTCGTTCAGGAAAGGGCTGGAGATTACAGTCGACTGGTACCAAAAAAATTTAGGGTCCAGGGTATAGGGTCCAGGGGACAGGGTAAAGAGCCACAAGCCACGAGCCGCAAGCCTAACGGCGAGAGAAAAAAGGCCCTGGCGTGATGCGCCAGGGCCTTTGTGTTCCCAGTTACCCAATTTCCCAATCAACCAGTTACTCTTTCTTGGATTCCAGGCTGTGTGTTTTGATCTTGCGGTGGAGGTTGCTTCTCTCCAGGCCGATCGAATCGGCCGTTTTCGATATGTTCCCTTCGTTTTCCTGCAGCTTCTTCGAGATGAATTTCTTTTCGAATTCCATCTTTGCCTTCCGGAAGGAATTGTGGGTGAAGATGGTGTCTATTGCCTCCTCGGGCTGTCCATCCTTTGACAGCGGCGGGATGTCGTCGGCCGTGATCTTGCCTGCCTGTGTCATGATGACGAGGCGCTCCACGATATTCTTGAGCTCCCGAACGTTTCCAGGCCAGCTGTGCTCCATGAGGGCATCGACGGCATCATCGGTAATGGACTTCGGTTCGATACCCTCCTTGAGGCAGAAGTCGCTGACGAACTGATTTGCCAGGATGGGGATGTCTTCTTTGCGATCCCTCAGCGGTGCGATGGTGAGCGGAATGACATTGAGCCTGTAATAGAGATCCTGACGGAATCGCTCCGTCTCCATCTCTTTTTCAAGGTCCTTGTTCGTAGCGGCGAGCACCCGGACGTCCGTATCGATGAACTTGTTGCCGCCCACCCGCTCGAATTTCTTTTCCTGGAGGATTCTCAGTATTTTGGCCTGGGCCTTGAGACTCATGTCGGCCACCTCGTCGAGGAAGAGCGTGCCCTCGTGAGCGAGTTCGAACTTGCCCCGCTTCTTGCCCGTGGCACCCGTGAAAGAGCCCTTCTCATGGCCGAAAAGCTCGCTCTCGATGAGTTCCTCCGGGATGGCTGCACAATTCACCTCGATGAAGGGCCTCTTCGCCCTCTTGCTCTGGTAATGGATCGAACGCGCCACGAGCTCCTTTCCCGTGCCGTTCTCGCCCATGATGAGGATCCAGGCGTTTGTCGGGGCGACAATCCGGATCATTTCCTTCAGATCAATAATGGTTTTGCTCTGACCGATGAGCTCGAAGGCGGAGGTGACCTTCTGCTTGAGGAACTTGTTCTCTTCCTCGAGCCGGACGAGGTCGAGGGCGTGGTTGACGAGCAGGACCACCTTTTCCAGGGAGATGGGCTTCTCGATGAAATCATAGGCGCCAAGCTTGGTCGCTTTCACGGCCGTCTCGATGTTGCCGTGCCCCGACATCATGATGACCGGGACCTGGGGGTTATCGGTCTTGATGATCTTGAGGGCTTCGAGGCCGTCCATGCCGGGGAGCCAGATATCCAGGAGCACGAGATCGGGCAGATCCTCCTCGATGGCCTTGAGGGCCTCCTCACTGCTACCTGCGGTACGAACCTCATACCCTTCGTCGGTCAGAATCCCCTGCAGGGACTGACAGATGCTCTCTTCGTCGTCGACAACCAGAATCGTTTTATACATGTTCCTTTTTCCGGGGATGTCCGCTCATGTGCTCCGGAATACTCATCCGGGTACCCGTCTGCCATGCATCTCCCGTTCCCGTTTCACCCGCCTGCTATTTTTTCGGCAGATTATCGGCCACCCGGTCTTGAAGAACCTTGGAGGCCGTCTCATTGCCCATCACTCCCACCCGTACGCCGAGCGTCGTGAGATCCGTGTCCTTGTATTTGATCCGGAACTGGACTTTCTCGTCATTGATGACGGCGGTGATCTTCCCTCCGTCCGTTTGCTTGTCCGGCTCTACGTCTCGGCCCTTCAGGTCGGCTATGGTTTTTTCAACGGCAGACCAGACGGTCGCGACCGGGAAATAGTAATCCGTCCTCATTTCCCCTTCCACGTAATAATAGGTTCCCGTACCCCCCGCGACGGCCGCCCCCCCGACGACCAGGACCGGACACCCGTACAGGGAAAAACAGCATGCCAGCAGGATCAGCGCAACTGCCGCTCGCTTCTTGTAGATCATAGGCTTCTCTCCCCTTTGCCTTGGTTCTCGTTGTTGGTTTCATCCGCTGGTTTTTGCGGCTTTCCTTCCTCCGCGAAGGATTTCAACCCCTCCGCCAGGGTCAGCAACTTCTTGTCCACGCAGTAACTCACGGTGTTCTCCGGGTAGCTTCCCTTTTCATCGATCACTCCCGCAGGCACGCCCGTGAGCAGCTCGATGCCCTCATCGATCGTCTTCACCGGCCAGATGTGGAACTTCCCCTCGGCCACGGCCTTCACGACGTCCTTTCTCAGGATGAGCTCCGGGACATTGAGCTGCGGGATCATGACCCCCTGCCTGCCCGTGAGACCCCTCGCCCTGCAGACGTCATAGAAGCCTTCGATCTTATGGTTTACGCCCCCGATGGGCTGGATCTCCCCTTTCTGGTTGACGGATCCGGTCACAGCGATGTCCTGTCTGAGCGGCAATTCCGAGAGGCTTGACAGGATCGCGTAGATCTCCGTCGAGGATGCGCTGTCTCCGTCCACCCCTCCGTAGGACTGCTCGAAAGCAATGCTGGCGCTCATGGTGAGCGGTTTGGTCTGGGCGTACTTGCCCCGGAAATAACCCTCCAGGATGAGGACGCCCTTGTCATGGGTCCTGCCGGAGAGCTTGGCTTCCCGCTCGATGTTGATAATCCCGGAACGGCCCATGGATGTCTTGGCCGTGATCCGCGAGGGTTTTCCAAAGGCGTACTCCCCCATGTCATAGACGGAAAGACCGTTGACCTGTCCGACAACCTTGTCGTCCGTATCGATCATGATCGTGCCGTCGTCAATGAGCTCCTGGATCTTCTCCTCGATCTGACTGACGCGGTTGATCTTCTCCTCGTAGGCCTTATCCACGTGCTTATCCGTGACGAGGTCGCTCCCGTCCTTTTTTGCCCAGTAGTGGGCCTCGCGGATCAGGTCGGCGATCTCGCTGAACCGGGTCGAGAGTTTCTTCTGCCGCCCCGTCAATCGGACGCCGTACTCCACGACGGTGCAAACGGCCTTCTTGTCGAAATCGAATAGTTTTTCTTCGTCTACGATCCGCTTGATGAGGCAGACGTATTCCCGGATGTTCTCATCGGTGTTGGCCATCTCGATGTCGAACTGGGCCTTCGTCTTGAAGATCTCCTTGAAGTCCCGCTCCAGGTTGTAGAGAAGATAATACAGGTAATCGTCGCCGATCAGGATCACCTTGACGTCCAGGGGGATCGGCTCGGGCTTGATTGCCGAGGGAAGGAAGCTGAAGGGGTCGTAGGGCTGCATGTTGAGCTCGCGGCTCTTCAGAGCCCGCTTTAGAAATGTCCAGACTCCGGGCTCGATGAGCGCCTCCAGGGCGTCAAAGACAATGTAGCCGCCGTTTGCACGCAGCAGCGACCCGGCCCTGATGTGGGTGAAATCCGTCCGCCAGAGCCCCGAGCGGTCCACCTCGCGTTCGATCGTGCCGAAGAGGTTCTTGAAGGTCGGGGCCGTCTCGATGATGATGGGCGTCTTTTCGGTTTCCGAGTTGTCCACGAGGACATTCACCTTGAACTCGATGAAGCGCCTCACGGGCGCCTGGGGCACGGGGAATGGCAGCGCCTGTTGTTGTTGCTGCTGATCCTCCTCCTTTTCCTGGAACACTTTCAGGTTCGATAACGTATGCTCCTGGACCTCGTCGAGATAACCGTTGACCTTTTCGTTGGAGTCGCCGTAGCGCAGCCGCAGATCCGATATCTGTTCCGTCACTGCGGGCGAGCCGTACTTGTGCTCCAAGACCCCGATCTGCTGCCGGATTTCGCGTTCGATATCACGTGTCTCCCGCATGACGGAATCGAGTTCAATGCGCAGATCGATGATCTTTGTGCGGATGGTCGCTAGTTCCTCCTTGCTGAACTTGTCCTCCTCGGCCATGGCTTCGAGCTGCTCGAAGGGAACCGGTTGGCCTTCCACGATGGGAGCCACATCCTGTCGGGTGAAGGGGCCCATCTGAAATGCGACGAGCTGAAAATTCTCCTTCAGGAGTCGATCGTTGAACTCCCGGATTATCTCCTTCTGCTTTTGCCGATAGGTGTTGATGACTTCCTCGGACTCCTTCTTGAACTCATCGCTCTCGAGGATGAACGGGATTTCTTTTCGGAGATGGACTACGAGATCGTCCATGTCCTTCTGGAATTTCCTGCCGCTTCCTGCCGGGAACGTGATGACCCGCGGGGTGTCGGGGTCTTTGAAGTTGTGGACGTAGCAGATGTCGCCGGGGATGGGCTTCTTGAGATCAAGCTGTCCAAGGAGGTTCTTGATCGTTGTCGTCTTGCCCGTACCCGTCATCCCCGAGACATAGATATTGTATCCCGGGCTTTCGATCTCGAGCCCCAGCGTGATGGCCTTGACGGCCCTGGTCTGTCCGATGATGCTTTCTGTTTTTTCGCACTCCTTTGTCGTGTCAAACCCCAGAAGGTCGGGGTTGCAGGTCCATCGGAGCAACTGGACGGGTACTTCCCTGGATCGTGTCATCTCTGCCATGATCATCCCCTTTATTCTGCAGTGCGCTTGAGCTCATTGAAAATAATAATCAATGCGGTAGGAATTGTCCATTCTTTCTTGTGCGCGCCCGCCCGCGGACCCTTTCATCTCGCGGTCTTCCGGGGATTGATCCCCCGGCTCGGGCAAGGATCTGTGATGAGACGGAGCATTGTCTCAGGAGGCGGATTCACCGGCCAGCCGGGCGAACTCTTTCAAGAGTTCTTCCTGCTTCTTGGTGAGATTGGTGGGAATTTTGACAAGGACCTGGACAACCTGGTCCCCGTGGCCGATGCCCTTGAGGTGGGCAACTCCTTTGCCCTTCAGGCGGAAGATCTTCCCGCTCTGCGTCCCCTTGGGGATCTTGATGGTCTCCTTGCTCACGATGGTGGGCACTTCAATGGTGCCCCCCAGGGCGGCCTGAGTGATGGAGATGGGGATCTGGCAGAGGATGTCATAGCCGTCCCTCCCGAAGAACTCGTGGGGTTCCACGTGGATGAATACATAGAGGTCCCCGCTGGGTCCTCCGAAATCACCCTCCTCGCCCTCGCCGCGCAATCTCAGGCGGGATCCCGTCTCGACGCCGGCAGGAATCTTGAGGCTCACGGTTTTTCTCGTCTTGGCTTTTCCCGTCCCGTAACAGGCCTTGCAGGGGTTCTTGATCACCCGTCCGGCGCCCCGGCACTGCGGGCAGGTGGTGCTGATGGTGAAGAAGCCGCTTGACTGGGTCACGGTTCCACGCCCGACGCAGCGGGCACATGCTTCGGGGTGGGTCCCCGCGGCTGCTCCTGTCCCGCTGCATTCCTTGCAGTGTTCCAGTTTTTCCATCTCGATCTGTGTGGAGGTCCCCTTCACGGCATCCATGAATGAGATCTTGAGGTCATAGCGCAGGTCTGCACCCTGGCGGACTGCGGAGCGCGTTCGCGTCCGGGCCCCGGTCATCCCGAAGATGTCT
>Ga0326726_10002518_pt1 | contig 16828 bp, 13 predicted proteins | sample MHFenrmetagenome_2_FD_207603 | JGI IMG/M metagenome (GOLD analysis project Ga0326726, IMG submission 207603) | Lab enriched peat soil microbial communities from Michigan Hollow, Ithaca, NY, United States - MHF15MN | ecosystem: Environmental > Terrestrial > Soil > Wetlands > Peat | place: USA... | reverse complement strand
AGACGGCCACCCCGACATGGCACTGCAATTCATCGAACGCTGCGCCGTCGAAGACGAGGGCGAAGGCCCGGCGCTGGTGTGCGTGCATGGGCTGGGCGGCAGTTCCAACACCTTCACGCCGCTGATGCCGGCACTGACACGACACCGCGTGGTGCGCATCGATCTGCCAGGCAGCGGCCGCTCGCACCGCGCCGAAGGGGCGCTCTCGATGTCACGCTATGCCGACCTCGTGATGTCGGTATGCGCGCGGCTGAACGTGACGCGCGCGCACATGGTCGGCCACTCGATGGGCAACATCGTGTTGCAGCACGTGGCGGTGCAGGCGCCCAAGCTGGTGGCCAGCCTGGCGTTGTTCGGCCCGCTGATCGAGCCGCCGGAGCCGGCGCGTGCCGCGATCCGCGCCCGCGGCGAGAAGGCGCGCAGCGAGGGCGCGACCGGCATGCACGAGATCGCGCTGGCGTTGTTGAACGCCTCGATCTCGGCCGACACGCGTGCGCGCCAAGCGCTGGCTGTGGCGTTCGTGCGCGAGAGCCTGATGCGCCAGGACCCCGATGGCTACGCGCGCAGCTGCGATTCGCTGGCCGATGCCGCGGCCGCGGCGGTTGAGGCCATCGAGGCGCCGGTGCTACTGGTCACCGGCGACGAAGACGCCGTCGCGCCGCCGCAGGCGGTGCGCGCGATGGCCGAGAAGCTGCACCGCGCGCGTTCGGTGCGCGTGGTGGTGTTGCCGCGCTGCGGGCACTGGACGCCGGTGGAGCGGCCCGAGGAATGTGCGCGCGAGCTGCGCGCCTTTCTCGAGGCGAACCGCTGAATGGGAGACGCAACGATGTCCGACGTGCTGTTCATGAACGTTCGCATCTTCGACGGCGGTGGCGAAGCGCCGTTCGCCGGCGACGTGCTGGTGCAGGGCAACAAGATCAGCCGCGTCGTCAAGACCGGCTACGGCCAGCGCACGCCGCCGATCGCCGGCGCGCAGGCGATCGACGGCGCCGGCGCATTCCTGATGCCCGGCATGGTCGAGGCGCATACGCACTTCTCGTGGAACGACCAGCCGAGCCTCGACGCGATCCAGCGCATGCCGCCGGAAGAGCACATCCTGTGGTGTGCCGAGGTGGCCAAGCGCTATCTCGACATGGGCTGGACGTCTTGCGTCGGCGCCGCGGCGGCCAAGCCGCGCCTGGACGTGGTGATTCGCAACGCGATCAACGATGGCACGATCCAGGGCCCTCGCTATCTCGCGGCCAGCCAGGAGATCACCGTGCCGGGTGGTCTCGGCGACACCACGGCTCCGCACCTGCCGCAACCCGAATTCGCGTTCGGCGCTATCGTCAGCGGCCCGCACGAGATGCGCCGCTGCGTGCGCATGTTCGCCAAGTACGGCGTCGACACGCTGAAGATCAACCTGAGCGGCGAGTCGATCACCGGTATGCCGAGCGAGGCCAGCCAGTTCACCGAAGAGGAAATCACCGTCTGCGTGCAAGAGGCCAAGGCGTGGGGCAAACGCGTCGCGGCGCATGCGCGCTCGACCTGGTCGATCAAACAGTGCGTCAAGCAGGGCATCGAGGTCATCTACCACGCGAGCTTTGCCGACACTGAGGCGCTCGATCTGCTTGAGCAGCACAAGTTCGAACACTTCGTCGCGCCCGGGCTGGCATGGCTGATCAACACCTGCCATCACGCATCGCAGTGGGGCCTGACGCCCGAAGTCACGCGCAAGATGGGCTACCACCGCGAGCTCGAGTGCGCGATCGAGAGCATGCGGGCGATGCGCAAGCGCGGCATCCGCATCCTGCCCGGCGGCGACTACGGCTTCGCGTGGACGCCGCACGGCACGAACGCGAAGGACCTCGAATACTTCGTCAAGTACGTCGGCATGAGCACGATGGAGGCGCTGCTGTCGGCCACCGCATGGGGCGGGCCGATGATGAAGATGGGCAAGCAGCTGGGCTACATCCGCGAAGGCTGCCTGGCCGACATCCTGCTGATCGACGGCGATCCGCTGGCCGACATCACCGTGCTGCAGGACCAGAATCGCATCCTGGCGGTGATGAAAGACGGCGAGTTCCACCGCGCGCCCCCGGTGCGCCAAGCCCGTGCCACACGCTGGGCGGCGTAGGAGAAGTCCATGGCCAATACGTTGTTCACCAACGTGCGCATCCTCGACGGCAGCGGCGGCAACCCGGTGCCGGGCAGCGTGCTGGTGCAGGGCAACCGCATCCGTGCGGTCGGCCGCGGCAACGCCGCGATTCCCACCGCCGGCTCAGCCGTGATCGATGGTGCCGGCGCGACGCTGATGCCCGGGATGTGCGAGGCCCACACGCACTTCTCGTGGAACGACGCCGCCACGCTGGCCGGCATCCAGACCATGCCGCTCGAAGAGCATGTGCTGTGGTGCGCCAAGGTCGCCAAGCGCTACCTCGAAGCGGGCTTCACGTCGTGCGTCGGCGCCGCCTGCGCCAAGCCGCGGCTGGACGTGGTGATCCGCAACGCGATCGACGCCGGCCAGATCCCAGGGCCGCGTTACCTCGCTGCCAGCCAGGAGATCACCGTGCTCGGTGCGCTCGGCGACGAGACGTTGCCGCACCTGCCGTTCCCGGAGTTCAGCTTCGGCGTCAACGTCAACGGCGCCGAGGACATGCGCAAAGCGGTGCGCATGTTCCTGAAGTACGGCGTCGACTCGATCAAGCTCAATCTGTCGGGCGACAACTTCACGCCGCAGTCGCCGGCCTACACCGCGTGGATGACCGATGCCGAAGTGGCCGCCGCGATGGAAGAGGTGCGCATGCGCGGCAAACGCGGCACCGCGCATGCACGGTCGGCGGCGAGCATCAGGCAGGCGCTGCGCCACGGCATCGACGTGATCTACCACGCCAGCTTCACCGACGACGAGACGCTCGACATGCTCGAGGCGGCACGCGACCGCGTGTTCGTCGCGCCGGGCATCGCGATCCTGTACGCGATGCTGCACGAGGCCGAGCCGTGGGGCATCACGCACGCCAAGGCGGTGCAGATGGGCTACCAGATCGAGTGGGACGCCGCGATCGAGTCGCTGAAGGCGATGCACAAGCGCGGCGTGCGCATCCTGTTCGGTGGCGACTATGGCTTTGCCTTCACGCCGCACTGCCAGAACGCGCGCGACCTCGAGTTCTTCGTCAAATACCTCGGCTTCACGCCGGGCGAAGCGATCCGCTGCGCCACGCTGTATGGCGGCCAGATCATGATGAAGCCGGGTGAACTCGGTCAGGTCAAGGAAGGCTTCCTCGCCGACCTGCTGCTGGTCGACGGCGACCCGATGGCCAACCTCGCGATCCTGCGCGACCCCAAGCGCATCCTGGCGGTGATGAAGGACGGCGTGTTCGCCAAGCAGCCCGACATCGCGGCCGAGCGGGCCTGGGGGCGCGCCGCATGAGCCCCGCCCGGCCGTCCGAAGGGGTTCATTCCCGCTCGGCGGGAACGCGCGCAGCGCGAAGGGTGCACCAATGAGCCGGGCGCGCGTGAGCCGGCGCCGGGCCGCCCCGAGCCGGCGGGCTCCCCATGAGCCACGCAGTGGCTCGTCCCGAGCCACGGGGGACGGCGCGGCACGCGCCAAGGGGGCCGCATGAAGTGGGCCGCCTGGCTGCTGATCGGCGTGCCGATCGCGGTGTTCGCGATCTGGGCCATCGTCGACAACGACAAGCTGTTTTTCACCACGCTGCTCAATTCGCTGACGCTGGCGTCGTTGTACTTCCTGGTGGCCAGCGGCTTCACGCTGGTGTTCGGGCTGATGCGCAACGTCAACCTGGCGCATGGTTCGTTGTACCTGCTGGGCGCGTACATCGGCTGGGTGGTCGGCGAGCAGACCGGCTCGTGGGTGCTCGCAGTGGCCACCGGCTTCGTCACCGCCGCGGTGGTCGGGTTGCTGCTGCAGGTGCTGATCTTCCGCTGGATGCAGGGGCAGGACCTGCGCCAGACGCTGGTGACCATCGGCATCTCGATCGTGCTGGCCGACATCATGCTGTGGGTTTGGGGCGGCGAGATCTACACCTTCGACCCGCCGGCGTGGATCTACGGCTCCACGGTGCTGCCGCTGGTCGAGAAGTTCCCCACCTACCGCATCGCCGTGTTCGTGATGGCGGTGGCCATCGGGCTGCTGCTGTGGTGGTTTCTGGCGCGCACGCGCGTGGGCATGATGATCCGCGCCGGGGTCGATGACCGCGGCATGCTCGCCGCCTCGGGCGTCAATGTGCAGCTGCTGTTCGCCACCACGTTCGCGATCGGCGCCGGGCTCGCGGGCTTGGCCGGCGTGGTGGGCGGCAGCGCGCTGTCGGTGTCTCCGGGAGAGGACACGCGCTACCTGCTGGCGTCGCTGGTGGTGGTGATCGTCGGCGGCATGGGCAGCGTCGGCGGCGCGGCGATCGGCGCGATCCTGATCGGTGCCGCTGAGCAGTTCGGCCTCGCGTACGCGCCCACCTACGGCATCGTGTTCACCTTCGTGATCATGGTGCTGGCGCTGGCGTTTCGCCCGCGCGGCATCATGGGCAGGGTGGCAGCATGAGCCGCTGGGCCGCTCCCAAGGCGACAACGAAGTTGCGGCGAAGACTCACAACTGCGCGCAGTGCTTGTGATGTCGCAGCCAATACCGGAGTGCGCAGCACGGAGGATGCCCAATGAGCGCGCACGGCCGCTGCGAAGCGCGAATCCCGGAGCGCGACGCGCGAGGGGTCGTCCAATGAGCGCGGCGTACTGGCGTCGGGCGATGAACACCGCGCCGGCGCGCACGGCAGCGGCGCCGCGACCCGCCGAGGCGGCCACCGATGCGCACGCGCGCAGCGATGCGCCGCGCCGGCTCAGTTTCCTGGGGCTGCGCCTGTCGGTGCGGCACGTGTTCGTCTTGCTCGGCGTGCTGATCTATCCATTCGTCGCCTCGCCCTTCTTCACCTACCAGATCGGCGCGCAGTCGCTCGCCCTCGGATTGATCGCGCTGTCGCTGACGCTGCTCGCTGGCTACGGCGGCATGGTGTCGCTGGCGCAGATGTCGGTGGCGGGCATGGCGGGCTACCTGGTGGCGATCTTCGGCGCCAGCACCGCCACCGCGATCAGCCTGAGCTGGCCGTGGTGGCTGGCGGTTGCGCTCGCGATCGTGCTGGCGGTGGTGTTCGCCACGCTGATCGGGTGGCTGTCGGTGCGCACCGAAGGCATCTACACCATCATGATCACGCTGGCGATCGGCGTGGCGTTCTTCTACCTGGCGCAACAGAACTACACGCTCTTCAATGGCCACCTGGGCTTCAATCAGGTGTTCCCGCCCAGCGTCTGGGGCATCGATTTCCGCACGCCGGTGCCGTTTTACTACCTCACGCTGGCCTGCGCGCTGGCGGGTTACTGGTTCGTCAAGTTGCTGGTGCGTGCACCATTCGGCGTTGCCCTGCAGGGCATCCGCGACAACCCGCGCCGCATGTACGCGCTCGGCTACCACGTCACCGCGCACCGTGTCGCCGCCTACGCGGTGGCCGGACTGCTGGCCGCGGTCGGTGGCGTGCTGATCACCTGGTACAACAACCGCGTCTCGCCCGGTTCGATGGGCGTCGGCGTGATGATCAACATCCTGGTCATCGCCGTGCTCGGCGGCGTGAAGCATCCGATCGGCGCGTTCCTCGGCGCGATCGTGTTCGTGCTGCTGCAGAACTTCGCGATCGACCTCGTCGACCGCGAGCGCTTCAACCTCGTGATCGGTGGCGTGTTCCTCGCCATCGTGCTGTTTTCCCCCGACGGCCTGCTGGGCCTGTGGGCGTTGCTGCGCGCGCGCCTGCCGGCCGGGACCGCCACTTCCTCAAACCAAAGGAGACAAGCGTGAACGTGAACAAGAGAATCTTGGCCCGCTCGATGCTCGGGCTGGCCGCGGCTGCGGCCTTGATGGGCACGGCCTGGGCGCAGGAGACGCTCAAGATCGGCCTGCTGGCCACACTGGAGGGTCCGTTTGCGGTGCCGGGCCAAGACAGCATGCGCGGCGCCGACCTCGCGCTGAAGCAGAAGAACGGCATGGCCGGCGGCAAGAAGATCGAGTTCATCAAGCTCTCGTCCGACGCCACGCCCGACAAGGCGGTGGCGGCCACGCGCAAGGCGGTGGAACAGGACAAGGTGCCGATCATGATCGGCCCGCTGTCCGGCGACGAAGGCATCGCAGTCAAGAACTACGCCAAGACGCAGCCGGGCGTCACCTTCATCAACGGCAGCTCGGGCGCGCAGGCCACCACGCTGAGCGACCCGTCACCCAACTTCTACCGCTTCAACACCGAAGGCGCGCAGTGGATGGTGGGGCTGGGCGAGCATGCGCTCGGCAAGGGCTACAAGAAGGTGTTCCTGGTCGCCGAGGATTACGGCTTCCCGTACTCGCAGGTGCAAGGCTTCATGGCCAGCTACTGTGCCAAGGGTGGCAAGGTGGTCGACAAGGCCTGGGTGCCGCTGGGCACCAAGGACTACGCGTCGGTGATCGCGCGCATGCCCAAGGACATCGATGCGGTGCTGGTCGTGCTCGGTGGCTCCGACGCGGTGAACTTCCTGACGCAGTACGAGCAGGCTGGTGGCAACAAGCCAATGATCGGGGGCTCGATCACCGTGGACCAGACGGTGCTCAACTTCAAGGGCAAGCGGCGCGAGTCGCTGCTCGGCACCGCCAGCGCCGGCCCGATGGCCGATTCGATCGACACGCCGGAATGGAAGAAGTTCGTCGCCGACTACAAGGCGGCCTTCAAGGACGGCTTCCCGAGCCCGAGCCTGTTCGCCTACCTGTACTACATCAACACCAAGGCCACGCTGGACGCGCTCGATGCGGTCAAAGGTGACTTGAGCAACGGCCACAAGGCCTATCGCGAGGCGCTGCAGAAGACCAACTTCATGGGCCCGGCCGGCACCGTGAAGATCGACGCCAATCGCAACGGCGTGGGCACGACCTACATCACCGAGGTCACCAAGGCGGCCGACGGCTCGTTCTACAACAAGGTCGTCAAGACGGTGCCCGACATCAGCCAGACGCTGGGCCTGCCCGAAGCCGACTTCAAGAAGATGGGCCTCGGTTCGCGTGACGTGCCCGATTGCAGGAAATGACGGGGCTGGCTCACCCCCGAGGCGGCCTGGCGGCCGCCTCCCCCTCAAGGGAGGCGAGCCAGGACACGGAAGGTCCTGTGGACCTTTCGTGCCTTGCGAGCGGCCGAGCCGCAAGGCTCGGCGCGGCCGGCAAGGCACACCAACGGACCGGCAGAGCCGGATCCGTGGTGTCCGCTGGGGGGTGGTGTTCGACGATCGGCGTGTGCAAGATCTGATGGCCTCCGTCACCCAGCTGAGATCACGCGAGCCTTCGACGGCTCACGCTGCCGCCACGCGCGCCAACGCACGTGCCGGCGGCGGCGCGCTGCTGTCGGGTGACGCGCTGATCTTGAGCGGAGTGACGCGGACCTTCGGTGCATTGCGCGCCGTCGATGACGTGTCGCTCAGCGTGGCCGCCGGTCAGAAGGTCGCGATCCTGGGCTCCAACGGCGCCGGCAAGACCACGCTGTTCAACACGATCACCGGCGACTTTCCGCCCACTGCCGGACGTATTCAGTTTTTCGGGGAAGACATCACCGAGTTGCCGCGACACGAGCGCATCCGCAAGGGCCTGCGCCGCACCTACCAGTCGTCGCTGCTGTTTCGCGACCTCAGCGTGCGCGACAACCTGTTCCTTGCAGTGCGCGGCGTGGCCAACGGGCGCTTCTCGTTCTGGCCGGCCGGCGACGCGCATGCATCGACGCGAGCGACGCGCGATCTGCTCGAGCGGGTGCGCCTGGCGCACATCGCCGACGAGCCGGTGGCGAGCCTGTCGCACGGCCAGCAGCGCCAGCTCGAGATCGGCATGGCGCTGGCCGGTGCGCCGCGGCTGATCCTGTTCGACGAGCCGGCCGCTGGCCTGTCGCCGGCCGAGCGGCGCGACCTGGTGGCGCTGCTGACGTCGCTGCCGGCGCACATGAGTTTCGTGCTGATCGAGCACGATCTCGACATCGCACTGAAAGTGACCGAACGCGTGACCGTGATGCACAACGGCCGCGTGCTGAAGACCGGCACGCCGAGCGAGATCGAGAACGACGCGCAGGTGCAGGCGATCTACATGGGGGGCAAGCAGCAATGAGCTGGTGGCCGCGCGACCGCGACACCGGTGCGCCCACGCTGCGCGGCCCGATGCTGGTGGTCGAAGGCCTCGACGTCTACTACGGCCGCGCGCACGCGCTGCAGGGCGTGGCCTTCACGATCGAGCGCGGCGTGCTGGCCATCGTCGGGCGCAACGGCATGGGCAAGACCACGCTGTGCAACGCGATCACCGGCCTGGTCAAGGGCACCGGCAGCGTCAAGCTGGCCGGGCAAGAGATTCTCGGCCTCACGCCGAACCAGATCACCCGACGCGGCATCGCCTACGTGCCGCAGGGCCGGCGCGTCTGGCCGTCGCTGTCGGTGGACGAAACGCTGCGCCTGGTGGCCAGGCGCAGGCGAGAAGTCGATCGTGTCTATGCGATGTTTCCGCGGCTGGCCGAGCGCAAGGGCCACGGCGGCGCCATGCTGTCGGGGGGTGAGCAGCAGATGCTTGCCATCGGCCGCGCACTGCTGCTCGAGCCCAGGCTGCTGGTGATGGACGAGCCCACCGAGGGCTTGGCGCCCGCGGTGGTCGAGCAGGTGGTGCAGGCGCTGCGGGAGTTGGCTGGGGACAGCGAGATCAGCGTCTTGCTGATCGAGCAGAACCTCGGGGTGGCGATCGACGTGGCCGATCGCATCGGCGTGATGGTCAACGGCCGCATCGCGCAGGAGATGCCGGCGCAAGATCTGGCCGCCGACCGCGAGCTGCAGGAGCGGCTGCTCGGCGTGCGCTCCAACGACGACGAGGTCGATGCAACAGACGCCGCGCCTGCGCCTGCGCAGCCCGCCACCGTGCAAGTGCTCACCGTGCGGCGCGCCTTCGGCGAGGGTGCGCCCACGCTCGACGAACTGGCGCCGCGCACGGTGCGTGGCTTCAACCGCTGGAACAGCGGCGACGCGTCGGCGCCGGTGAGCGACATCGTGCGCGAGCCGGTGCCCGCCACCGCCGCCGCACCGGCCGTGCCGGCGAAGCCGGCGGCGCAGGTGTTCGACTTCCCGATCGCCGCCAGCAGCGGCCGCGCCGCCTATGTGGCGGGCACCTTCGACACCAAGGGCCGCGAGCTGTTCTACCTGCGGCAATGCCTGGAGAAGCTCGGCCTGCGTGTGGTCACGGTCGATCTGGCCACCTCGGGCAAGCCGTCGCCGGCGAGCGTGCACCCGCGCGAGGTGGCGCGTCATCATCCCGATGGCGAAGCCGCGGTGTTCACCAACGACCGCGGCAGTTCGGTCAGCGCGATGGCGATCGCGTTCGAGCGCTTCTTGCTCAACCGGCGCGACGTCGGTGGCCTCATCTCGGCCGGCGGCTCGGGCGGCACCACGCTGGCCACGCGTGCGATGCGCGCGTTGCCGATCGGCTGCCCGAAGGTGATGGTGTCGACCATGGCCTCCGGCGACACGAGGCCCTACGTGGGGCCGAGCGACATCTGCATGATGTATTCGATCACCGACGTGTCGGGCATCAACCGCATCAGCGAAAAAGTGCTGGCCAATGCGGCCCACGCGCTGGCCGGCATGATCGCGCACCCGGTGGCTGCCGACAGCGCCACCAAACCCGCGTTGGGGCTCACGATGTTCGGCGTCACCACGGCGTGCGTGCAGATGGTGACCAAGCGGCTGGAAGCCGACTACGACTGCCTGGTGTTCCATGCCACCGGGGTCGGTGGACAGTCGATGGAAAAGCTCGCCGACTCGGGGCTGTTGGTCGGCGTGATCGATGTGTCCACCACCGAGATCGCCGACGAGATCGTTGGCGGCGTGTTGTCGGCCGGCCCGACACGGATGGACGTGTTCGCCCACAAAGCCATCCCGTATGTCGGCTCGTGCGGCGCGCTCGACATGGTCAACTTCGGCGCCTGGGACACGGTGCCCGAGCGCTTCAAGGCGCGCAAGCTGTACCGTCACAACCCCACGGTGACGCTAATGCGCACCACGGTGGACGAGAACCGCGCGATCGGCGAGTTCATCGCGCGCAAGCTCAACGCGATGACGGGGCCGGTGCGCTTCCTGATTCCGGAAGGCGGCGTGTCGGCAATCGACCGGCCGGGCCAACCGTTCCACGACCCCGAGGCCGACCGCGTGCTGTTCGACGCCATCGCGCGCAACTTTCGCGGCGGGGCCAATCGGCAGTTGTCGCGGCTGCCGCTGCACATCAACGACGAGGCCTTCGCCGACGCGCTGGTCGCTGCCTGGCGCGATGTGACACGCGAGCCGGCCGCGCGGCGCGCCGCACGCTGAACGCGATACGAGAGCCCCATGCCGCGCATCGCCCGCCAGACCATTCTCAGCCACCTGCGGCGCAAGATCGCGGCGCACACGCCGATCATCGGCGGCGGGGCGGGCACGGGGCTGTCGGCCAAATGCGAAGAGGCCGGCGGCATCGACCTGATCGTGATCTACAACTCGGGCCGCTTCCGCATGGCCGGGCGCGGCTCGCTGGCCGGGCTGCTGGCGTACGGCAACGCCAACGACATCGTCTGCGAGATGGCGCACGAGGTGCTGCCGGTGGTGAAGACCACGCCGGTGTTGGCCGGCGTCAACGGCACTGACCCGTTCATGATCGCCGACGAGTTCCTGCCGCGCTTGATCACGCTCGGTTTCTCGGGCGTGCAGAACTTCCCGACGGTCGGCCTGATCGACGGCACCTTCCGCGCCAATCTCGAAGAAACCGGCATGGGTTACGGCCGGGAGGTCGAGCTGATCGCGCGTGCGCACGCGCTCGACCTGTTGACCACGCCCTATGTGTTCAGTGAAGCCAACGCGCGCGACATGGCGCAGGCGGGCGCCGACATCGTGGTGTGCCACCTCGGTCTCACCACCGGCGGCGCGATCGGCGCCGGCACCGCGTTGCAGCTGGCCGACTGCGTGGCGCCGATCAACGCCTACGCCGCCGCGGCCAAGGCGGTGAAGCCCGACGTGATCGTGCTGTGCCACGGCGGGCCGATCGCCGCGCCCGATGACGCGAGCTGGATCCTCGCGCGCTGCCCCGATTGCCATGGCTTCTACGGCGCGAGTTCGATGGAGCGGCTGCCCACCGAGGTGGCGCTCACCGAGACGACGCGCCGCTTCACGCAGATCAAGCGATAGAAATTCAAGGAGACGCACATGACAGGCGCCCAATTCGGAACTTTCATCCTCGGCCTGATCGTCGCGGCGATCGTCGTCGCGATCGTCGTCTGGCTGCTGCACTGGCTGTACCTGCGCTCGAGCAAGGAGCGCGCGTTCGTGCGCACGGGCCTGGGCGGCCAGAAGGTGGTGCTCGACGGCGGCGCGCTGGTGCTGCCGATCGTGCACGAGGTGATCCCGGTCAACATGAACACGCTGCGGCTCGAAGTGGCACGCGGCCGCGACAAGGCGCTGATCACCAAGGACCGCATGCGGGTGGACGTGATCGCCGAGTTCTACGTGCGGGTGGCGGCCGAGCCGAGCGCGGTGGCGGCGGCGGCGCAGACGCTGGGCCAGCGCACGCTCGAACCCGAGCAATTGAAGGAGTTGGTCGAGGGCAAGTTCGTCGACGCGCTGCGCACCGCGGCGGCCGAGATGACGATGGAAGAGCTGCACGAAAAACGCGGCAGCTACGTGCGTCGCGTGCGCGAAACCGTGGCCGGTGATCTCATCAAGAACGGCCTGGAGCTCGAGTCGGCGTCGCTGACACAGCTCGACCAGACCGCGATGGAATTCTTCAACCCGAGCAATGCGTTCGACGCCGAGGGCCTGACGCGGCTGACCGAACAGATCGAGCACCGCAAGAAGCAGCGCAACGACGTCGAGCAGGACACGCTGATCGCGATCCGCAACAAGAACCTCGAGGCGGAGAAGCTGTCGCTGGACATCGACCGCGAGAGCGAATACGCGCGCCTGACGCAGCAGCGCGAGGTGGAGGTCGCGCGCGCCCGCCAGCGTGCCGAGGTGGCCACCGAGCGCGCGCAGCGCGAGCAGGACTCCGAGCAGGCGCAGATCACCGCCAAGCAGACCATCGAGGCGGCGCGCATCCGCAGCGACCTGAGCGTCGAGCAGGAACGCATCCAGAAGGAGCGTTCGGTGCAGGCGGCCGAAGTCGCGCGCCGGCAGGCGCTGGAGTTGGCCGAGCAGCAGCGCGCCATCGCGGTGGCGCGCGAGAGCAAGGCACAGAGCGAGGCGCAGGCGTTGGCCGAGGAGGCGCGCGCGCACGCCGTGTCGGCTGAAGAGAAGGTCTTTACGGCACGCGAGGTCGAGATGGCCGAGCGCAAGAAGGCGATTGACCTGATCGGCGCCGCGCAGGCCGCTGAGCGCGAATCGCTGCGCCTCACTTCGGCGGCCAAGGCCGAGATGCTGGCCAGCACTGACCGCGGCACGGCGATTCGCGCGCAGGCGCAGGCCGATGCCGATGCCGACAAGATCAAGTCGCTGGCCACCAAGGTGCGCGCCGAGATCGAAGCCGAAGCCGCGCGCCTGATGAACGAAGCGCAGAACGTGTTGTCACCCGAAGCGCGCGCATCGGTGCTGCGGCTGCGACTGGTCGAGAAGGCCGAGGCCATCATCCGCGAGGCGGTGCGGCCGATGGAGCGCATCGAGGGCATCAAGATCCTGCACGTCGATGGGCTCGGCGGCTCCGGCGGCGGCGACCTCGGCAACGGCGGCAACTTCGCCGACGGCGTGGTGAACTCGGCGCTGCGCTTTCGCGCGCAGGCGCCGCTGGTCGACCAGTTGCTGCGCGAGATCGGCCTCGAGTCGGGCGACATCCAGCGGCTCGCGGGGGCTGTCTCCGGTGCCACGGCCGCGTTGCCGCCGGCATCGCCTCAGCCGGCCAAGGAGTGATCGTTGGTCCGCATCTACGTTTCGAGCGTCATCGACGCCAGCGCCGACACGGTGTGGTCGCGCATCCGCGATTTCAACGGCCTGCCGCTGTGGCACCCGGGCATCGCCGACAGCCGCATCGAGAACAATGAGCCCGCCGACATGGTGGGCTGCATTCGCCACTTCCATACGCGGGACGGCGGCATGATCCGCGAGCGGCTGTTGGCGTTGAGCGACTACGACTATTCATGCACGTACGAGATTCTCGAGAGTCCGATGGGGGTGGAGAACTACGTCGCGACCTTGAAGTTGACGCCGATCACCGACGGTGGGCGCAGCTTCGCGGAGTGGAGTGCGGAGTTCGATTGCGCCGAGGGGCGCGAGCGGGAGTTGACCGAGTCGATCGGCAATGGCGTGTTCCAAGGCGGCTTCACGGCGTTGAAGCAGCACTTCGCGCGACGTTGATCGCTATGACCTCTCTTTCTCACTGTGTGAGAGCCCGCCGGTCGCGCCCGGCCGGCGGTCACTTCCATTTGGGGCCGCAAATGAAAGTAGCTCGGCCGCCGGCCGAGACCGGCGGGCTGCAACGAAGAGCCTGAATGCTTCAAAAGGTCGTCAGATCCACCGTGATCGACGCGCCGATAGAGCGCGTCTGGCAAGTGCTGCGCGACTTCAACAGTCATGACCAGTGGCACGACGTCGTCGAGACCAGCCGCATCGAGGCCGACGAATCGTCAGCCCAAGTCGGCTGCGTGCGCAGCTTCACGCTCAAAGACGGCAATCGCATCCGCGAGCAGCTGCTGACGCTCGACGACCGCGAGCACAAGAGCACCTACTGCATCGTCGAGGCCACGGTGCCGCTGCAGCGCTACGTGGCCACCGTCACCTTGAAGCCGGTGACCGACGGCGACCGCACGTTCTGGCACTGGGAGTCGAGCTTTGCCACGCCGCCGGGCCGCGAGCGCGAACTGCGCGAGATGGTGGCACGCGACGTCTACGAGGCGGGCTTCGCCAACCTGCGCCGCCACCTGCAGCAAGGCGCCGACCTGCGCACGCCGCGCAGCCCGCCACTGCCCACCGCGTTGCCGGTGCCCACACGGCGCATCGTGCTCGGCGGCTATGGTGGCGCGGAGCAGTTGATCGCGCAAGACGGCGAAGCGCCGCCGCCAGGGCCGGGCGAGGTGCGCCTCCGCCAGCGCGCGGTCGGCGTCAACTTCATCGACGTCTACCTGCGCCGCGGCTGGATCCCGCAGATGCTGCAGCCGGGCGGTACACCCGGCATGGAAGCCGCCGGCAGCGTGCTCGACGTGGGTCCCGGCGTCACCGGCTTGCTGCCCGGCGATCGCGTGGCCAGCATCGGACCCGTGCCGGGCGCGTACTGCAGCGTTCGCACAGTGTCCGCCGACACTGTGGTCAGGTTGCCACCCGCGGTGGAAGACGACACCGCGGCCGCGCTGTTGCTCAAGGGCCTAACGGCGCATTACCTCGTGCACGACCTCGGCCGTATCGCGCGCGGTACCCGATTGCTGGTGCATGCGGCCTCCGGCGGCGTGGGGTTGCTGGTGTGCGCCTGGGCGCGGCGTTTGGGCGCCACCGTGATCGGCACCGTGTCGAGCGACGCCAAGGCGCGGCTGGCGCGCGAGCACGGTTGCGAGCACGTGATCGTCACTCGCGACTACCGCTTTGCCGACGCGGTGCAATCGACGTGCGGCGGCGCCGACGTGGTGATCGACGGCTTGGGCGACGCGGCGTTCGACGAGAATCTGGCCGCGCTGGCGCCGCGCGGGCATTGGATCAGCCTGGGGCAAGCCAGCGGGCCGCTGCGCACGATCGACCCGGACCTGCTGGTGCACAAGTCGCTGAGCTTTTCGCGCCCCGTGGTGTTTGCCTACATCGCGACACGCCAGGCCCTGGCGGCTCGCGCCGAGAGCCTGTGGCAGGCGCTGGCCGACGGCACGATCAAGGTGCCGCCGATCGAGCGCCACGCGCTCGACGCCGCCGCCCAGGCGCATGCACGGCTGGAGTCGCGTGCCACGATGGGCGCGCTGGTGCTGGTCGCCTGACCGGCCGCGCTCGACGCATCGAATCCACGGGAGACGATCACATGATCCTCGGCATGAACCACTTCACCATCGCCGCCGAGAGTCGCGACGCGACGCTCGACTTCTATTGCGGCCTGCTCGGCCTGCAGGAAGGGTATCGTCCCGACCTGGGTTTCCCCGGCGCCTGGCTGTATCCGCCGGGTGGCAAGCAGGCGGTGCTGCATATCTACTGGGACCGCCCGCTGCCGGCCACTCGCACCGGCGTGATCGACCACATGGCGTTCACCGGCAGTGACCTGAAAGCGGTAAAGGCGCGGTTCGACGAGCGAGGCCTCAAGTACGACCTGCGGCGTCAGGCCGGTGCCGGCACCTGGCAACTGTTCACGCTCGACCCCAACGGCGCCAAGGTCGAGCTCGACTTCGATCCGTCGGAATCTTTGTGACGGCGCTGGCGGCCCAGGGTGGCCTGCGCGCGTTCCGCGTCGACGGGCGCGTGGCGGTGATCACCGGCGGCGCGCAAGGCATCGGCCTGGCCTGCGCGTCGTTGATGCTCGAAGCGGGAGCGCAGGTGGTGCTGCTCGATCGCGATGCCGGTGCGTTGCAAGCCGCGCGCGTGAGCCTGCCCGCTGCGGCCGCGCGCGCGCTCGACGTGGCCGATGAAGTCGCCGTGGACGCCGCGTTCGCGGCCATCGCCGCCGAACACGGCCGCATCGACATCCTCATCAACAACGCGGGGCTGGCGATTCGCAAGCCCTCGCTCGACTTGACACTGGCCGACTGGAACGCGGTGGTCGCCGTCAACCTGACCGGTGCCTTCTTGTGTGCGCGCGCGGCGGCGCGCCACATGCCCGCGGGCGGCGGCAGCATCGTCAACACCGCTTCGATCATGGGCCTGTCGGGCGGCGGCCTGTACCCCAACATCTCGTACCAGGCCACCAAGGGCGGGTTGGTCAACATGACGCGCGCGTTAGCGATCGAATGGGCGGCGCGCGGCATCCGCGTCAACGCGGTGGCGCCGACGTGGACGAAGACCGCTTTCATCGGCCAGCTCGAATCGTCGCCCGAGCTGATGCAGCGCATCCGCCAGGTGACGCCACTGGGCCGCCTGGCCGAGCCGCACGAAGTGGCCGCCGCGGTGCTGTTCCTCGCCAGCCCCGCGGCCGCGATGGTGACTGGTCATGTCCTTGCGGTGGACGGCGGCTTTCTGGCGCAGTAGCTGCCCGGGTGGTCAGCGTCCAGCCTCACCGCTCTGGCCACCGTAGAACACCCGCCACAGTGCCAGATCGGGCGTGAAGTCTTCGAAACGGTTGCTGTGCACGCTCGTGCTCATCGCATGCCCCTCGGTCTCGTGCCCTGCTGAACCCGTGTCGGCGTTGCGCGTCGGCCGCGTTGATCGACGACAGGCCATGCTCCCATCCGCGCCGCCAGTATGCGAGGTCAGCGAATCGGCGTTCAGGTGCCTGCCGGCTGCACCGCACCGACTCCGCGCGACGGCAGGAACGAATCGGAGAAGCAGACTTCCTCGTCCAGGCCACGCGCGATGAAGGCCGGCACCGCGGCCTCGACCATCTTGACCGAGCCGCACACGTAGACCTCGCGCCCGCGCAGATCGGGGAAGTCTTGCAGCATCGCCTCGTGCACCAGGCCGCGCCGGCCGGGCCAGTCGTCGCCCGGCTCCGACAGCACAGGCACGACGTGGAAGTTCGCATGCTCGGCCTGCCACTGCTGTGCCAGCTCGAGCATGTAGAGATCGCGGCGCCGGCGCACCCCCCAGTACAGCCACATCGGCCGCTGGATTCCGCGCTGGAAGGCATCCTCGACGATGCTCTTGATCGGCGCGAAGCCGGTGGCGCCGGCCACGAAGAGGATCGGCG
>Ga0326726_10002517_pt1 | contig 16829 bp, 16 predicted proteins | sample MHFenrmetagenome_2_FD_207603 | JGI IMG/M metagenome (GOLD analysis project Ga0326726, IMG submission 207603) | Lab enriched peat soil microbial communities from Michigan Hollow, Ithaca, NY, United States - MHF15MN | ecosystem: Environmental > Terrestrial > Soil > Wetlands > Peat | place: USA... | reverse complement strand
TGGCACCATCATGAATTCCTGAATCCAGCCCGAAGACCCCGATGTTGAAGGTCTCGTTCGACAGCGCGAGGACGTACTGCCCGCCGCTAACCGGGTTCACGACGGCCGGGCCGCTCCAGACGACTTTTCCGTACTGGATAAGGCCAAAAAGCGTCGCGACGCCATAGGTGTTCCCGTTCACCTCACCAGAAGAGTCCGGAGGATTGAACGCGAAGTCCACTTCGATGGACTTCGGGATGGTGTCGTCAGGATTGACCGTAGACTCTGAGGTCCAGATTTTGAACAAGTCGAAGGTAGTCGATTGACCAGGGTTTAGCCAGAATGTCGGGGTATCCGCAACTTTTTGTGTGTTAAGCACCAGACCGGGGTCGGCGCTCAGGGCGTTAACGTCGTAGGTTTGGAGGGTGAATTGGTCGCCAAACGCCAGGGGAACGAATGCCAGGATGGCGATCAGGACAAGAAGCTTTTTCATAGGTGCCTTCCCTTTGCCCAACTGGGTCTTGAGTCGCATTTTTCAATACTTCTGAGCTACGGTAGGGCAATTGTCGAACCACAAATGGCACGAAGGTGGTGACTAAAGTGGTGTCACATTTCTCCGTAATCCTAATGACTTAGGGAGGGTTGGGGACGAAGCACGGGGAAAGTGCTCCGCAACATGCAAACTTGTTCACTAAAAGGCTGGCATTTTTCTCTTTGGCGCCCGTTGGTCGGATGGATTGCGGAGTTTGTGCAGGCGCCATGCAATGGCTCGCATCAGGACAGAAGGCGGCTATAAGGACCGCTTTTCGGCAGATGGACGATGCCGCGAATGTCCGCAAGCAGTACCACGGGCACCACGGCCGAGACAAGGATCGTGGGAGAGTGGGCGGCGACGCAGATCAGGCAGTGAATCGCCTTGGGCCCAGTCTCACCGTTCTGAGGGTGAACGTGGACGACGGCGGCGGTGGAGGCAAACACCGCTAACAGCAGGCACTGCACAGTTGGCGAAGGTTGGTTCACGCAATCACCATCTGTAATTTCAAACCCCACTAATAACTTCCGGTAGTTGCGCTGCCGCAACTTGACTGAGCACTCACTATTGCATTGTGGGAAATAATTCAGATCGCAACCTTCCTGCCACGTAAAGCTTTTCTTCCACCGCGCTTAGAATCCAGTTTCCGTTATGTCCCTGACAAACCGGCGTATTTTGCCCGACAGACAAAGGTTGCTAATGAGTATTCAATGCGTAGGTGGATTGTTAACGTCGGGTGCACCATTAAGCACCGATGAATCGTGTCGGGAAATAGCTCGCGGGGGGGCGACAGTTGGATGGGAACGCAGTGAGTAGATTAGCCGCGTGGGGGCTTATCGTGCTTCTGATCGTTGTTCCATCGTGGTTGCTAATGACGGCAAGCGCTGGATACCTTGTCTGGATGGTATGGGCGTTGGTATCAATTTGGGCGGCGTTGAACGCCGTTCGCATCGCAAGCGGGGCTCTCCCTTCGCAGCATTCTTCCACTCTCACATTTGCACTCATTTTGCTGGCGCTGGTCAACCTGGTGTTCGCGCTTTATGTGGTGATAAGCCCTACAAGCGTGTTCCGTTTTTAGAACAAGAAAAAGCTTACTTAATCAGAAGCCTGAGAGTCTGCGATGCTGAAAATATTTCATCCTCCGGAGCGTGGATCATCGCACCGAGTGGACAAAACAACGCGCAAAAGATGGGAAGGCGGCCAATTCAATGCGCCAAACAGGAAGGAACGTCGCCCGAAGTAGACCCCCTGAAAGAGGCGCAACCATGCCGGCAACTATCTCGAGTACCAGCGAGATATCGGTGTTGCTTGTCGGCGATGAGTTGATTTCAAGGGCAGCCCTTCGCGAAATGCTGACCAGGCATCGAGAGATGCGGATCATAGGCGAGTGTAAGACCCGTGTCGCGGTCCAAGAGGCTCAGAGGTTGAATCCGCGCGTGGTAATTGTTCACGCGCCCGCGCCGGGCGCCGCGACCAACGAACTGATTCAAAAGCTGCACCTTGGGCATGGTGTCGTCGTACTAAGCCGGGAATCTCAGGAAGCTTACGTGCGGGCATGTTTTGCCGCCGGCGCACTGGCATACGTGCTGATGCGCGGCGAACCCGCGGACTTGCTGACCGCGATCCACGCCGCGGCCGCCAAAAGGCGTTTTTGGGATCCACTTCTTAGCGACATCCTGGTGCACTCGTTGCTGGACAGTCACCCACAACCTTCTGAAATCCTGAGCCATCGAGAGATGCAGGTCCTAACCCTGCTGGCCTACGGCCACACCAACCAACAAATCGCGGACAGACTTTCCGTGAGCAGGAAGTCTGTGGACACGTACCGGCAAAGAATCTCGGGCAAACTAAACCTGCATAGTCGCGCCGACATCGTGCGCTACGCAATTTCCATGGGCCTGATGCGAGGTGCTGGTTCCGGCTAGAGGATCACGGTCAGAGTGTGCCTGACAAAGGGCGTAGTTTGCCCGACAGACGGAGCTCGCGATTCAGTATTGAATTTATGAGTTTGGCAACGTGATGACCCAGTCCAGCGCAAACTCTGCGAGTCTGTTGAGCTCGGGGCCTTCGATCCTGAAGCCCCTGCGCAACCTATTCGCGATCATCAGGACGCTCGGGGGGCAAATTCTGGTAGTGGACGAGCCGAAGAAGGCCCACATGATCGTTGTCCTTGGCGGCGATTCCTTCGTCCGAATTCAGTTCGCACTCCGCCTCTTCATGGAAGGCTGGGCGCCCCAAGTTGTGATCACGACCGACGCTAACTGGCAGATTTTTGCCCGCACCGAGACGGAGTTAGCCGAGGAGTACGTGCGCTCGTTGCCTGTGGATTTCGGGCGTGCCACTCACGTGCTACCCATGACCGCGGATTCGACTTTTGATGAAGCTACCGCTCTCGGCCAATATATGAATGCCATCGGCGCGAGTTCGGCCTTGTTGGTCACGGCCGATTATCATACCCGGCGAGCTCTGTCGACCTTCAGCCGAGCGCTGCCCGAGAAACAGTTCGGGATCCGCGGCGCAACCGATACTTCCAAGTTTGGCGCCTGCTGGTGGAAGAGTCGAGTGTGGGCGAAACGGGCGTTGGGAGAATCGACTCGTCTCGCCTGGTGGTTCCTAGTGGACCGCTGGCGCTGCCGTCGTGTCGTCAGTCATGTGGCCTACCCGTCGATCATTACAGAGGGGGCTCACCCAGCCTACAAGGAGACCGAACCCTTAGGCTGAGCATGAATCCCTCTGATCCAGAGCAAGCGCCAGGCCCTGTTCCCGTCGGGGACCTACGGGCAAGCTTGAAGGAGTTGGATCGCCGCGACTGGTGGCTTTGGATCACCGCAATCGCCGTTCTGCTGCTGCTCTGCCTCGCGGTCTTCTCCTTCTCGTTGCCAATTCTGCGGCAGGCCGAAGAACCTCTGCGCCAGCAACAGCTTGAATCAGGCATGAAAGGGCTTTTTGCCCTCGTGCTGTTATTTGCTGTTTTTGCGCTCTACCAGCAGCATCTGGTGAAACATCTTCGCGCTACGTTGCAGGATAAGATGGCTGCCTTGAGCGAACTCCATGGCCGGGCAGAAACGGTTGAACGCCTATCCATCCTTGATCCCTTAACGGGCCTGTTCAACCGGCGTTTCGCAGTCGAGTTCCTGCCTCACGAAATCGGGCGCTGTGACAGAACCGATCAAGCTCTGATCGTGCTGATGATCGAGCTAGATGGAGTGGCACGAATCAATAAGACCTTCGGGCAGGCAGCAGGTGACGCCGTCATACTAGCCTTTGTCAGGCACATGAAGAAAGCGATCCGAAGTGCCGATCTCCCGGTGCGAATCGGCGGAGACGAGTTCATGGTTATCCTGCCCGAGTGTGGTTTTGACGACGTGTCCAAACCTATAGAACGAATGCGCGGGTTTGTATGGACCCATGAAAGGGAGATTATTCCGACCGACTTCTCGATTGGTTGTGTCGAGCACAGACGTGGTGAAACGACCAGCGAACTACTTGAGCGAGCTGATGCTGCGCTGTACGAAAACAAACGATACAAGCAAGGGAGCCGCTGCCATCCTTGACCATCCCGCTTAGCAGCGGAACGCGAAACTAAGACGGTTTTTTAGATTTTCTGTACGCGCTGCACGTCGTGCACGCCGGGAATCTTGCGCAGGCCGGCGATGATGCGTTCGAGATGTTTCAAATCCGAGATATCAATGACCACGTCGATGGTCGCCTGGCTATTAGCGGTGCGGGCTTCGACGTTGCGGATGTTGATATTCTCGTCGCTGATGACGGCGGTCATCTGCTTGAGCATGCCGCTGCGGTCGTCGCAGAAGACGGTGAGCTTGACGGGATAGCCGGCTTTGCCGTCTTCCTTGGTCTGGCGCGCCCACTCGACGGCGATGCGGCGGTCGGATTCGTACATCAGGTTGACGACGTTGGGGCAATTCTTGGCGTGCACGGCGACGCCTTTGCCGCGGGTGACGTAGCCAACAATCTCCTCGCCACGAATGGGATTGCAACATCGGGCGCGGTAAACCAGCAGGTCGTCGTGGCCCTTGACGGTGATGGCGCCGGTCTCGCCGCCGAAGACGCGGCGCAGCAGGCCGCCGGGCTTTTCTTCCGGTGCAGCTTCCGGGGTAGGCTCGGCGGCGGTGGCGGGCGCCAGCCGCGCCAATATCTGTCGGGCGGAGAACTTGCCGTAGCCGATGGCAGCCATGAGGTCGTCAGCACGGCCGAGTCCGAGGTCGTTGGTGACCTTCTGGTATTGCGCCTCGGTGATGTCCTTCATCGGAACACGATATTTGCGCGCCTCTTTTTCTATCAGCTTGCGGCCGATTTCGATGGCGCGCTCGCGCTGGTGGACGTTGAGCCAGTGCTTGATCTTCTGCCGGGCGCGGCTGGACTTGACCAGCGCCAGCCAGTCGCGGCTGGGCTTGTGGCCGTTTTGGGTGAGGACTTCGACGATGTCGCCGCTCTTCAGCTTGTAGCGCAGCGGCACCATGCGGCCGTTGACCTTGGCGCCGACGCAGGAGTGCCCGACCTCGGTATGCACGGTGTAGGCGAAATCCACGGGCGTGGCGTCGCGCGGCAGCACTACCACTTTCCCCTTGGGGGTGAAGGTGTACACCTCTTCCGGGTAAAGGTCGATTTTGAGGGTGGAAAGGAACTCGTTGGGATCGCTGACGTCGCGCTGCCAATCCACCACCTGGCGCAGCCAGGCCAGGCGCTGCTCGTCGCGCGCCGAGACCGGCCCGTCCTTGTATTTCCAGTGGGCGGCGATGCCCTCTTCGGCCATGTTGTGCATGTCCTCGGTGCGGATCTGCACCTCGAAGGGGGAGCCGCTTTCGGCGATCACCGAGGTATGCAGCGACTGGTAGAGATTGGGCCGCGGCATGGCGATGTGATCCTTGATACGCCCCGGGACCGGCCGCCACAGGTTGTGGATCATGCCCAGCACGGCGTAGCAATCCTGCACGGAATTGGTAATCACGCGCACGGCGAGCAGGTCGTACATCTGGTCCACGGTGATGTGCTGGCGCTGAATCTTGAGATAGATGGAGTAGAGGCGCTTGATGCGGCTCTCGACGCGGGCCTGGATGCCGGCTTCGCGCAGCTTCTCGCGGAGGATGTCTTCGATCTTAGAGAGGAATTCCTCACCCGCCTTGCGGCGCGCCTCGACCGCGTCGTGCACCTGCTGGTAGGCGATGGGATCCACGTAGGGGAAGGCCAGGTCTTCCAGTTCACCGCGGATCTTGCCCATGCCGAGCCGGTGGGCGATGGGAGCATAGATTTCCAGGGTCTCGCGGGCGATAACCAGGCGGCGCTCCTCGGGCAGGTGATGCAGGGTGCGCATGTTGTGCAGGCGGTCGGCCAGCTTAATGAGGACGACGCGGATGTCGTCCACCATGGCGAGCATCATCTTGCGCAGGTTTTCGGCCTGGCGCTCCTCGCGGGTGTGGAAGTCGATCTTGCTGATCTTGGTGACGCCCTCGACGATGTGCGACACCTGCTCGCCGAATTCCTTCTCAATCTCCTGAATGGTGACGGCGGTGTCTTCCACCAAATCGTGCAACAGCCCGGCGGCAATGGCGACGGTGTCGAGCTTGATTTCCGCCAGCACGCAGGCGACTTCCAGGGGATGAACCAGGTAGGGCTCTCCGGAGGCGCGGGTCTGGCCGGTGTGATAGCGCAGGGAGAACTCGTAGGCCTTCTTGATGAGGTCGAGGTCGTCGTTGGGGCGATAAGCGCGGACCTGCTTCATCAGGTCACGGAAACGCGTGATCCGCAAGACGTTGGTCGCGAGCTGTTGGCGGAGGGTCGCCATGACTGATTATAGGCAGGCTTCAGGCTCCAGGCTACAGGCTTCCGGCGGAGAAGCGGTCCCGTTAATGGCACGTCCCTACGGGACTTGACTAGATTTGGAGATCTACCCAGGGCTCGCGCCCTGGGCTACCAGCGTTCGCCCGTGCGGGGCTGATGCGCGCGGTAAACCTGCGGGCTATTGTGGGCCCAGGCGCCACTCTTGGTGTTTACGTCGCGCCGAGAGCGTCTGATGCTTGGGCCTTGTGCCTTGCGCCTCTTCTGGGCAGAGCTGGCCATTGACAGTGCTCGGGGCGGGAGGGTAGGCTGGTTGCCGCTCGCCGGGCCTGGTTTGGGGGCAAGGGGCCCATTTCCGAATAGTTAGCAGCGTTTCCCCGTTCATTTTGCTTTTTTCATTCGGACTAACAGCTCGATACCAAACCATTGGTGCACACCAGAGGAGACTCTCATGCGCAGAATCCTTGCGCTGATGGCTGCGTTCGCCCTGCTGCTGCCGGCGGTCGTTGCCGTGGCGCAATCCCCAGCAAAAATGGAACCCGGCCCGCCCAAGGTGCTGGACATCATCCGGGAGGAGTCGAAACCCGGCAAGACGATGGCTCACCGTAAGCACGAGGCGGCGTGGACGCAGGCCTTTATCCAGGCCGGCGGATTCCCCTACAGCCTGACCATCAGCTCGGTCACGGGGCGGGACGAAGACTGGTTTATGACCGGCTTCGAATCGTTTGCCGCCCTGGAAAAGTTCAACCAGTCATTCGAGAGCAAACCGGCTTACCAGAAGATCATGGAAACTTATGCGCCGAAAGAGAGCGACTTCGTTTCCGAATCGCGGACCATCACCGCGCGCTACCGGCCGGATTTGAGCTACAAGCCCGACTTCAAGCTCGGGGAGTACAAGTACTTCAACGTCGCCCAGGTGCGCTACAAACTGGGGTCCGATCCGGCGGAGATCGGCAAGATCCTGAACACGGCGCGGGAGAAGGGGAACGTGGAATACCACATGGTCGCCTACCAGGTGAATTCCGGGATGGCGGTGGGCACCTACATCTACTTCACGCCCATCAAGAGCCTGAGCGAATGGGATCAGCCGCCCAACCAGGCCTATAACGATGCGCTCAAGGAGGCGAAGTTCGACGAAGCGGTGGGCAAGGCGGTGATGAACGTCGAATTCCGGCTGTTTGCCTTCAATCCCAAGCTGAGCTACATGCCGGAGTCGGTCACCAAGTTGAACCCGGCGTTCTGGAACCCGAAAACCCAAACCGCGAAGTCGCCGGCAGCCAAGGCCACCACGCCGACGGCGAAGAAAGACGCGAAGCCGAAAGAGTCGAAAACCGAGAAGAAGTAGCAAGCTGATCGTTCAAGACAAACCAGACAGTCACTTCAACCGAACAGAGGAGAAAAGATGAGAAAAGTATTGATTGCAGCCGCCGTGCTGGCGTTGCTGGTAACCTTCACCATGTCCGCGCCAGTACCGGCTGCGGCGCAGAGCGATCACGATAGCGCGAAATCCGGCCCGCCGCCGATCATCCAGCTTATCCGCGAGGACGTGAAGCCGGGAAAGGGTCCGGCGCACGAGAAGAGCGAAACCGCGTGGGCGGCGTCGTACAAGAAAGCCAACCTGAAGTATTACTACCTGGCGACCACCACCCTGACCGGCCCGTCGGAAGCCTGGTTCCTGGCGGCGTTCGATAGCATGGCGGACGTCGAGAAGGCGACGACGGAGCTGGCGGCCAACAAGACGGTGCAGGCGGAAATTGACCGCATCGGCGCTACCGACGGCGACCTGCTGAGCGGCACACGGTCCACCTTCCTGTTCTATAACCCCGATCTCAGCTACCGTCCGGACTTCAATATCGGCGATTACAAGTACGTGATGGTGGATACGTATCGCGTGAAGTCCGGCCACGGCGAACAGTTCGCTGCCCTGCGCAAAGCGGTGAACGCGGCGCACGAGAAGGCCGGCTTGGACGAGCACATGCTGGTGTACAACGTCGGGCTGGGCGGACCGGGCGGCACCTTTATCGTCTTTCAGCCGACAAAGTCGCTGAAGGAATGGGATGAGGCCGGCAAAACCCACGGCAAGGGCTCGGCGTACTACGAAGCCACGGGTGATGAAGGCAGAAAGAAGTTCACCGAGTACGCGCGCGAAGATCAGCAGTTCTTCCAGCGCGATTTCCTGGCCATCAGTCCGGGGATGAGCGCGGTGTCGGAAAAAGTGATGGCCGCCAACCCGGACTTCTGGAAGCCCAAGACGGCCATGGCCAAGGCCGCCGCCGGCAAGAGCACGACGCCGGCTGCGAAGAAAGAACCGGCGCGCAAAGAGGCAGTGCAGACCGAGAAGAAGTAGGTTCCTGGTGGTTGGAATCCTGCCCGGCGGAAGAAGCCGGGCATTTTTCATTGGTCTGTCGGTCAGTCGGTCTATCGGTCTTCCGGATCTCACGCGACTGAGAGACCGATAGACCCGCATGAACGACCTTCCTTCAGCTACCATTAGTCGCATGAAGGTTTTCGTCACCGGGGCTTCGGGATTCATTGGGTCGGCGCTGATGCGCGCACTGCGCGAGGCGGAACAGGAGGCAGTCGCGCTGGTCCGGCGCGCGCCGCGTCCCGGGACTGGCGAACTGCCACCCCCGCCGGAAATCCAGTGGGATCCGGCGGGCGCGATTGACGGCACGAAGTTTAGCGGCGCGGATGCAGTGGTGCATCTGGCGGGGGAAAGCGTCGCGACCGGCCGGTGGAATGCGGAGCGCAAGGCGCGCATCCTGAACAGCCGGGTGCAGGGAACGCAGACGGTGGCGGCGTCCATGGCACGTGCAAAGCCGCGGCCCCGGGTGCTGGTTTGCGCGTCCGCGAATGGCATCTATGGCGATACCGGCAACATCGTGGTGACCGAAGCGGCGCCGTCGGGATCAACTTTCCTGGCCGAGGTCGGGCGCCAGTGGGAAGACGCGACGCGCGCGGCCAGCGATGCCGGCATTCGCGTGGTCAATCTGCGGCTGGGGATGGTGCTGAGCGGCGACGGCGGCGCGCTGCCGCGAATGCTGCCGCCGTTTCGCCTGGGCGTGGGCGGGCGCCTCGGCAATGGCCGGCAGTGGGTGAGCTGGATCACGCTGGATGACGTGGTCGCGTTGATTCTGCACGCGCTGACCAACGATTTGCTGCGCGGCCCGGTGAATGCGGTGGCGCCGACTCCGGTAACCAATGCCGACTTTACGCGCGCGCTGGGCGCGGTGCTGCACCGGCCGACAGTTTTTCCCGTGCCCGCCTTCGTCGTGCGCGCGGCGTTCGGCCAGTTGGCGGATGAGCTGTTGCTGGCGAGCAATCGCGCGGTGCCGCAGGCGGCGCTGGCGAGCGGATTCAAGTTTCGCTATCCGGAAATCAAGGGCGCGCTGGAACACGTGCTGAAGAAGTAGTTGGGAGTTAGTAGTGAGCGCGATCGGGATCTGCGGAAGCCACAAACGCCCATACGCACCACCAATTCAAACAACCACATCCGTCAAGGCGGGCAGAGGTGGGGCACCAACTATCAACCGACAACCAAGTACCGATCACTTCTCGAAGAACATCTTCACCGCCACGATCACCAGGAGGACGGCGAAAATCTTGCGCAGCGTGGGCGCCGCGAGATGCTGCGCCCATTCGCCGCCGAACCAGCCGCCCACCATTACCCCGGCGGCGATCACCAGCCCCAATTTCAGGTCGGCATTGCCGTGGCGGTAGTAGCTGAGGAACGCGAGGAGGCCCGTGGGCGGCAGCAGGATGGCAAGCGATGTCCCCTGAGCCAGCTTCTGGTTCATCTTGAAGCCGTAAACCAGCAGCGGTACCAACAACACTCCGCCACCGACACCCACCATGCCGGAATAAACGCCGACGGCCAAGCCGGACAAAAGGCCCCAGAAGATCCACATAGGCGCCTCGGAAAAGCAGTTTCGAGCTTCAGTTTCAGCAGTGCAAATTGCCGGGCTGCGGAAAAGGAATGGTACCAGAGAGCGATCTGCCTCACATGCTGGCGTGATGTATGCCGGAACGTGTATCCTTACCGGCGCTCCACGGTGAGGAGGCAACCATGAAGAAAGCATTGTGCTTTGCGTTCGTGCTGCTGGCGACGGCGGCGCTGGCGCAAGAAGCGAAAGCCAGCGCCGGCTCAACGTCGAACCCGGTGAGCGATACCGTGCGAAACATGATCGGCAACCAGGCAAAGAATCTGACTGCGGCAGCGGAGGAGATGCCGGCCGACAAGTACGGCTACAAGCCGACCGAACAGCAGATGACCTTCGGCACGCTGGTGGAACACACCATCAAGTCGAACAATTTCTTGTGCGCCAAGCTGACCAGCCAGGCGCCGCCATCCGATAAGACCAGCGACAAGGACCCGAAAGACAAGCTGGTGGCGCAACTGAAGAATTCGTTTGACTACTGCGAAACGGCGCTCAAGGGCGTGCAGGATTCGCAACTCGGGGAGCCGGTAACGCTGTTCGGTGGACGCCAGGCGAACAAGGCGGCGGCGCTCATCGGTCTGACGAATGGTTGGGCGGATCATTACGGCATGGCGGCTACGTATCTACGGCTGAACGGCATGCTGCCGCCGACAGCGAAGAAGACGCAGACGGCAGTGAAGGAGTAGTCGCAAGGCCCGAGTCGCGAGTCAGGCATGATTTTTGCGTATCGTTGCGGGCGCGGGTCGCATCCGTTCGAGTGCTCACAAGTGATTGTGACAACGCCAGTTAGGCCCAGTAAATGCCCCGTTCACTGAACGATCTCCGCCCTTGGATGTTTGTCCACCCCCGTTGGTCCCGCGGCGTGCTCTAATGGGTGGTTTGGGAACGATGGCGACTGTCGCTGTAAGACTCCGGCGCAGTTACAACGCGATGCACCGCCGCACGCGCGAATGGCGGATGATCGCCAAGGCGCTGGTGTCGACGCGCCATCCGGTGCTGGCGCACATCATCCCGATGCGCCGCTGCAATCTCGCGTGCGCCTACTGCAATGAGTACGACGCGGTCTCCAAGCCGGTAGCGCTGGAGACGATGTTCGCGCGCATTGACCATCTGGCGTCGCTGGGCACCACCATCATCACCATCAGCGGCGGAGAACCGCTGCTCCACCCCGAACTGGACGAGGTGATCCGGCGGATCCGCGCGCACGACATGATCGCCGGGCTGATCACCAACGGATACCTGCTGACGGCCGACCGCATCGAGCGCCTGAATGGCGCCGGGCTGGAGCACCTGCAGATTTCGATTGATAACATCAATCCCGACGACGTCTCCAAGAAAAGCCTGAAGGTGCTGGACAAGAAGCTGCAACTGCTGGCCGAGTACGCCGAGTTCCACGTCAACATCAATTCCGTGGTTGGTGGCGGGATTCGCAATCCGCACGACGCGCTAGTGATCGGACGGCGCGCGCGGCAGTTGGGGTTCACCTCGACCGTGGGCATCATTCACAACGGCGGCGGCCAGCTTCAGCCGCTCAACTCGGAGGAGCGGGCCATCTACCACGAGATGAAGAAGCTGGAAAAGGGCAGCTATTCGCGCATTAACGGCTTTCAGGACAACATCGCCAATGGCCGGCCGAACCAATGGCGTTGCCGCGCCGGCGGGCGCTATCTCTACATCTGCGAAGACGGCCTGGTGCACTACTGCTCCCAGCAGCGCGGCTACCCCGCGAAACCGCTAATGCAGTACACGCTCGCCGACGTCCGCCGCGAATACTACACTGAAAAAAGCTGCGCGCCGCACTGTACGGTGTCGTGTGTGCACCAGATTTCCTACCTCGACTTCTTCCGCGCCCCGCAGACCACCCAGCCCATCCCGCCCTCGCCCAATGAGGCGCCGGATTTGGTGCAGATCCAGTCGGACTAGTTTCAGTTTCTGGTTCAGTTGGAGCGCGCCAGTTCTCAAACATCACCCTGTGACACACGCCACCGCGAAGGCTGTTTCGCATGCTAAAATCACAGGTTTGCCCATAGTTTACGCGCGCTATTCGTGTGCGCCGAGGTCCCCATGCCGGACACAATGCTGGCGATCGTGAAGCCCGAGGCCAAGCCGGGCGCCGAGGTTCGCGAGGTCAAAATCCCCGAGATCGGCCTCACGGACGTGCTCGTAAAAGTGAAAGTCGCCAGCGTCTGCGGCACTGACCTGCACATTTACAACTGGGACCCCTGGGCGCAGCACCGCATCCACCCGCCGCTGATTCCCGGACATGAGTTCTGCGGCACGGTGGCCGCCGTTGGAGGGGAAGTCACCACGGTCAAGGAAGGCGACTTCGTTTCCGCCGAGATGCACGTCGCCTGCGGCAAGTGCCTGCAATGCCGCACCGGCGAAGCGCACATCTGCCAGCATGTTTCCATCATCGGCGTGGACCAGAACGGCGCCTTCGCCGAGTACGTGCGCATTCCGGAATCGAACATATGGAAGCTCGACCCGGCCATCCCGCAGGAGTACGCCTCCATCCTCGATCCGCTGGGCAACGCGGTGCATACGGTGCTGGCCGGCCAGATCGCCGCGAAAACCGTGGCCATCACCGGGTGCGGACCGATCGGGCTGTTCGCCATTGCAGTGGCGCGGGCGTGTGGGGCGACGCAGGTGTTCGCCATCGAGGTGAATGAATATCGCCGGAGGATCGCGCAGCAGATGAAGGCCGACTACGTGCTCGATCCCAAAGCGCAGGACGTGCGCCAGATCGTCGCCGACGTGACGGGCGGCAACGGCGTGGACGTGGTGTGCGAGATGGCCGGCCACACGGATGCCATTCGCATCGGCTTCGACATCGTGCGGCGCGGCGGGCGCATTTCCCTGCTCGGCCTGACCAACAAGCCGATCGCGCTGAATTTTTCCGACGACATTATTTTTAAGGGCATCACCATCCAGGGCATCAATGGCCGGCGCATGTACCAGACCTGGTACCAGATGACCGCGCTGCTCAAGGCGGGCAAGCTCGACCTGCACCCGGTGATCACCGATCGCATCGCCATGCGCGATTTTTCCAAGGGAATGGAGCGGCTGAAAACCGGCGAGGCCAGCAAGATCCTGCTGTACCCGAATGGGGCGAGGTAATCGCTTCAACAAAGGGCATGAACGCGGATTAGAATATGACCATGAAGTACGTCGTTACGCTGCGAAAATCCGAGGAAGGATATTCGGTCTCATGCCCGGGCCTGCCGGGTTGTCACTCGCAAGGTGCGACGGAAGAGGAAGCCCTTGAGAACATTCGCGACGCTATCCGCGAGTACCTTGCAGTGGTGAAGGAAATGAACCGCGGGGCCGAACAGCGCGAAGTCGAAGTCGCAATCTGACCAATGACGCCCAAAATTCCCGGCATTCCGCATCACAAGGCCGTTCGCGCACTGGAGAAGGCCGGTTTTCAAGTTATCCGGGAGGGCAAGCATATTGTTATGTCAGACGGCGAGCGAGTGGTCACCATCCCGCGGCACAATCCGGTAAACGCGTTTACGATGGCTGACATCGTTCGCAGCGCCGGCCTGACCATCGACCGGTTTCAGAAGCTGCTTTGATCCGCGCATTGCCGCGGTAACCGCGGCTCTTTTCCGGGGGTCCAAATGCCGACTGCCACCCGCACCAACCCGCTCTCCTATCTCTCTGATCAACTCAGTGACCTGAAGGACAAGGGCACGTATTTCCGCCTGCGGGTGCTGGAAGACGAGCAGGCGCCGGAGTGTACCTTCGACGGCAAGCGCGTCATCAACCTGGCGTCGAACAACTACCTCGGCCTGACTACGCACCCGAAGCTGCGGCAGGCGGCGCTGGAGGCCACGCGCCAGTATGGCGTCGGCTCGGGCGCGGTGCGCACCATCGCCGGCACCATGAAAATCCACATGGAGCTGGAGGAAAAAATCGCGCGTTTCAAGAACGTGGAAGCCAGCGTGGTTTTTCAGTCGGGATTCACGGCGAATTCAGGGACGGTCTCGGCGGTGCTGGGCAAGGATGATTTCATCATCTCCGACGAACTCAACCATGCCTCCATCATTGACGGCGCGCGGCTGTCGAAGGCGAAAATCCTGGTCTTCCGCCACAAGGACGTGTCGCACGCGGAAGAGCAACTCCAATCGGTGGCGAAGGAGCCCGGGCGCAAGCTGCTGATCAGCGACGGCGTCTTCTCCATGGACGGGGACATTGCCCCACTGCCTGCGTTGTGCGATGTGGCGGAGAAATACGCCGCCATCATGATGGTGGACGACGCCCATGCCTCCGGCGTTCTGGGCAGGAATGGTCGTGGGACGATAGATCACTTCGGCGTGCACGGGCGCGTCGACATCCAGGTGGGCACGCTGTCCAAAGCCATCGGCGCGCTCGGCGGCTATGTGTGCGGGACGCGCGACTTGATCGAATTTCTCTATCACCGCGGGCGGCCGTTCTTGTTCTCCACCTCGCATCCGCCGTCGGTCGCCGCCACCTGCATCGCCGCCTTCGAGGTCCTCGAGCAAGAACCCGAACGCATTGAGAAGCTGTGGGAGAACACGCGCTACTTCAAGAAAGAATTGGGCAACCTCGGCTTCGACATTGGCGGGCGCAACACGCCTAAGAGCGAGACTCCGATCACCCCGATCATCACCGGCGACGGGAGGCTGGCGATGGAGTTCTCGCGCGAACTGTTCCAGGAAGGCGTCATGGCCACCGGGATCGCGTTCCCCACCGTGCCCGAAGGCAAGGCGCGCATCCGCACCATCATGAGCGCCACCCACACACGGGAAGAGTTGGGAAAAGCGCTGGAAGTGCTGGGCCGCGTCGGCAAGCGGCTGAGGATCATTTCTTAATGTCCAGCGCTGCGTGCCAGTGTCTGGTATTCCTCCTGCGCATTCGGCGAGACCAGCACCCACAGCGTGTAGACACCCAGCGCGGTCCCGAACGGGATGTTGAACAGCGAGATCACGGCCAGCACGATGGCCAGCACGCGCCCCCACTCCTGCCGTTGCATCAACCCGAGGCCGGCCGCGATCCCCGCCGCCGCCTTCAGCAGCAGCGCGCATCCGATGGTGAACAGCAGCGGCCGAACGAATGGCGGCGGTCCGCCTGGCATATGCGGCAGCCCCAGCGGCCCGAAAATGGTTTGCGAGATTATTACCAGCGCCACTCCGCCGAGGAGGGAAATCGCGGAGTAGGCAATCCACAGAATTCCCAGCAGGTGCACATGCCGCGCCACGCGCCCGCTGCCCGCTATCACCGGGCCGATCACCTGTTTGCCGCAGCGCGTGCAGTAGCCTTGTCCCGCCTGCAGCGTGGCGCCACACGAATCACAGAACATGACCGTGCCCCTCCCCAGGCTTCGATAGAGGATACGCATCCGCGGCCGCGGAAGTTCCGCCCGCAACTCAGCGACCACCGAGCGTCCGCCACTGACAGGCGCCGCTGATCCACGCAGATGAACGATGATGGCAAAGTCTGAATATCCTAATCAGCGTTGCTCCGCGTTAATCTGCGGCCACCTCTTTCAGTGCCCGCTCTGCCGCTCCCAGCAGCGCTTCCGGACCGACCGGCTTGCCGGTGGCGTGAATCATCCACAAGTCCGGCGCCACGCTGCCATAGCTGGCCATGCGCTCAAACTCCGGCCCGATCTTGCCCGCCTTCTTGATCTGCTCCTCGATCTGAAAGGCGATCATGTGCCCGATGGGATAATCCGGCAGGTACAAAAACGAGTGGATCATGTGCGAGTACACGCCCAGCAGCACCACGTCGCGCTTCTTGAACACCGGCGCGTAGTACTGGTTCCAGACGTCCTTGGCGATCTGCACCGTGGCCTCGCGCAACTGGGCCGGCGTAGCTGAAGGATGGTCATACATCCAGTGCCACACTGCCATATCGACCAGCGCCACGCCGGCGATCTCGTAGGTGCCCCAGAAATCGTTGAGCGTGCGCATGGCTTCATCTTTTGCCCCGGGCGAATGCAGCCCCAGTAGTTCGAGATCGCGCGCCTGGAAGACGAATGCCAGCGCCTCGGTAAACGCCGTGTTGGGGACGCTGGAAAGCAGCCAGTGGTCCACGTCCTTGATGGAAAACGTCTGCTCCACGTTGTGCCCCATCTCGTGCACCGCGATGTTGAAGCCCTTGTAGTTCATCCCCGCTTTCTCGACCCGCGTGCGCAGGTGGACCCTGGCAGACTTCATGCTCGACCCCAGCGCGTGCCCCGACCCGCGCGCCGGATCCACAATGATGTTCTCCGCCACGTATTGCGCGCGCTCCGGCGGGAAGCCGAGTTTGACCAGCAGATTGGGAATGTCTTTGCGATAGGCATCCGCCGTCGGATAGCGCTGGCGCACCATCTCGTCGAGTTGCGCTTCGGTGTATTGCGACTTCGGCCGGAAGCCCGAGTACCAGATGTCGAACGGCTCGAGCTGTCGACCCAGCCGCTTCTCGATCAGCGCTGCCACCTTGGGCACCAGGGGCGAGCTGACAATATCCACCAGCATCTGGCGCACGCGCGGCTCGGGAATTTCGCGATTCTCGTCAAAACGGCGCGCGATCAGCGTGGGCGCGGTCGGCGAGTAGGGGTCCATCTTGCGCGACGC
>Ga0326726_10002516_pt1 | contig 16830 bp, 9 predicted proteins | sample MHFenrmetagenome_2_FD_207603 | JGI IMG/M metagenome (GOLD analysis project Ga0326726, IMG submission 207603) | Lab enriched peat soil microbial communities from Michigan Hollow, Ithaca, NY, United States - MHF15MN | ecosystem: Environmental > Terrestrial > Soil > Wetlands > Peat | place: USA... | reverse complement strand
TCCAGACGGGCTTCGTGCCGGTATCGCCCCTGATGCACACGTTCCCATAGGATCACCAGAGCTTCCTGTAATACCTCCTCGGCATCCCCGGCTGTGCCACTGTTACGTGTGACCAGGGCCGTCACGGACTTGCGGCTCTGTCGGTAGAGTGTTACCAATGCATCTTCGTCACCCCGGCGAATCCGGTTGAGTAGCCGGGAATCCTCATCGAGAAAATGGAGGGTGACGGTCATTTACCTTGCACTGGTTGATGTCATTAACTGACAGAAAGTGAACGGCTGAAAAATACGACAGATCAACTATCCAAACAAGGAGAAAACCCAATGAAAAATGGACCAGAAAGACGGGCCGCCGCGGCTCTCCTCACGGTCTTCTTTGTCACTGCGGGGTTTGCGCAGCAGCCGCCGGCTTCCGGCGAGAGGATTTCGGTGGACCTGACAATATACAATCAAAATATCTCTCTGATTCGCGAGGAGCGTTCTTTCTCGTTCAGGAAAGGACTTGGCAGGGTGCTCGTCCCGGATATTCCGGCGACCATCGATGGAACCTCCGTTCACTTCGCCACGCTCACAGACGCAGGGAGCGTCCGCGTTCTGGAACAGAACTACCAGTACGACCTGGTACATCAGGCGAAGCTGCTGGAACGGTATCTGGGAAAGCAAGTGGAATTCGTCAGAGAGGACCCGTTGACGAAAAAGGAGTACTCCGTTTTCGGGAAGCTTCTCTCAACGGGATATGTCGCGCAACCGAACTATGGGGGGCCGATGAATTACGGAATGGTCGGGGGCATGGTCGCCGAAATCGACGGGAAGATCGAGATCAGTCCGGCCGGAAGGCTTGTCCTCCCGAGTCTGCCGGAAGGGCTCATCCTCCGCCCCCAGCTGGAATGGGTTGTCAACAGCAACAGGGAAGGGAACCAGAAAACGGAGATCAGCTATCTGGCGGGCCAGCTCTCCTGGAACTGCAACTATGTCGCCCTGCTGGAGAAGAACGGCGCGTCCCTTGATCTGACGGGATGGGTGACACTTACCAATTCCTCCGGAACGTCCTTCCGGAATGCCGGACTTAAATTGGTCGCCGGTGACGTAAACGTCGTGCGCAGGGAATTCGACCGGGCAGCAGGAATGGCAAAAGCGACGCTCGCCGCCGACGAAGCCGCCCCGCAGTTCAAGCAGACGGAGTTGTTCGAATACAAACTCTATACGTTGCAGAGGCGAACGGACCTCCGGAATAATGAGACCAAACAAATCGAGCTGACCTCGGGCCAGGATATCCGGTCCCGGAAGGTCTTCATCTACGACGGGATTGGTGACCAGTGGCGCTACTGGTACAACAACTACTCGTATCGGTCTCAGGGAAGCTTCGGGCAGCAATCGAATCCCAAGGTCGGCGTGTTTGTGACGTTCCGGAATGATGAGACGTCAGGACTCGGGATTCCGCTGCCGAAGGGAAAGGTGCGCGTATATCAGCGGGACGACGATGGAAAAGAGCAGTTCATAGGGGAAGATGAAATCGACCACACTCCCAAAGATGAAGAAGTCCGGCTCTATCTCGGGAATGCTTTCGACATTGTGGGAGAACGGGCCCAGAAGGATTTTAAGAGTTTCTCCGGCGGTCGCGTAGTCGAGGAGACGGTGGAGATCACTGTACGCAATCACAAGAAGGAGGCCGTGGAGGTCCAGGTATACGAGCACCCCTGGCGGTGGAGTCAGTGGGAGATCGTCAACGCCTCCGGCCAATGGACGAAAGTGGATCAGTCGACACTCCGGTTCCCGGTGAAACTCGCTCCCGGGGGATCGCAGGTTGTTCGGTACACGGTTCGGTATTCGTGGTAACAATACAGACAACAGTCAGGGGAGAAGGGAGAACGCTATGAAATCGACAATGATGCGGATGATCGTCACGGGATTCGTGCTGGTCTGGGCGTGGGTGGGCGCTGCAGCGGCTTCGGTCCTGTCCCGTGGTCCCGAAGTCCAGCTCGACGGCAGGGTGAACTGCCCGTGGCTCTCGGAGCAGGGGGGAACGGTCTTTTTGCAGCTCTGGGTGAAGGCGCAGGAGGTGGCGCGCCCGTCGCGGCGGCCCATGAACTGCGCGGTCGTCATCGACCGGAGCGGTTCGATGGGGGCGGAGGGGAAGATCGAGAATGCGCGATCGGCGGTGCGGGCCCTGATCGATCAGTTGCGCCCGGACGATGTCTTCTCAATCGTGATCTATGACGATGTGGTCGAGGTGCTCCGCCCTGCGGGCCGCGTGGGAGACAAAGCTGTTCTCCGCAGGCTTGTCGACGAGATTGGTCCGCGGGGCTGGACGAATCTCGGAGGGGGCATGGTGGAGGGGTTTCGGCAGTCCGAACGATATCTGGGGGAAGGGTACGTGAACCGCGTGATACTCCTCTCGGACGGGCTCGCGAACCGGGGCATCACCGATCAGGAGGAACTGGGCCGCATCGCCCGCCGGTATCGCCAGCGGGGGGTTTCTCTCTCGACGATCGGCGTGGGCCTCGAATACAATGAAAACCTGATGGTGGCTCTCGCCAACGGGGGCGGTGGCAATTACTATTACCTTGAACACGCCACCAATCTTGCATCGATCTTCCGCCGGGAATTCGATCTGATGTCGACGTTGGTGGCGCAGAGCGCCTCGCTCGATCTCGACCTGGGGAGGGGAGTCCATTTCCGGGATGCGATCGGATGTGAAACTGCGCGGGAAGGGGAAAGCGTGAGTATCGCCCTGGGAGATCTTTCCTCGGGAGAATGCCGGGAGGTGACTGTGGAGTTGGCGGTTCCCCGGGGCCATGGCTCGAGACTTCTGGCATCAGGCCAGGTGCACTATGCGATCGAAGGAAATACCAGAAAGACGTCGAACACCCTCCGGGTGGTGGCAAACTACACGCAGGATGTCGCAGCCGTGGATCGAAACCGCGACTGGGATGTTCAGGCAAAGGCGGATGTCGCGGTTTCGACGCGCCAGGTGGAGCATGCTCTCCAGGCCCTGGACGAAGGGCGTAAGGATGAGGCGGTCAGCGTTCTAAAGGACGCTGAAGCGTCCGTCGCAAACTCTCCCGCAGCCGCCCGATCAGGTGCGGCCGGTGCGTTGTTGAAGGAGCAGGAATCGAAGCTGCGGGTATACCAGGAAGCCCTGGATTCCACGGGTGCCAACGTCGTCCGGGCGAAGAAATCGATCCAGTACGAGAATTACCGGGTCCAGCGGAAACGCTGAGGTGTTCGAAGGGGCGAAAGACCTGCGCCGGTCCCTCTCTCGTTGAAGAGGAGACCGGCGCATTCGTTGGGTGTGGAACCGACGCAGAGGATCAGTAGCTAACTCCGCCACGCAGCGAGTCGAGATCGCTGTTGGGACGACTGAAGAGGGGCGGATTTGTCTGGGTGCTTGCCTGGTTGAGCGGTGCGCCCGGTCCGTTTTGGGTCCCACCAAGCACATCGAGGAGTTTTTTCAGCCAGTGCTTCCGTACGCCGCCAGAGCCTAGGGTCTCCCCGGCACCCACCGGCGCGGGTAGAGGGAGCGATGGGAATGGCTCAAGGAAATCCCCGAGGGCCAGAGTCGCCGGGTGCAAAGTCGCGGGGGTCACATGCTCGGAGCGGAGCTCCCGTCGCGATGAGGATCCCGAACCTCGCGGGGATTCATCGCGTTGCTGCTCGCTTTCCTTCTTCTGTTCCTTCCTGATTCGGGAGGCGAGTCTCTTCGCCGCCACATTCTCCGGATCAAGGGTGAGGGCCTGGTTCACCTCGTGAAGGGCCGCCGCAAATCTCCTCTCGGTCATGAGATGCTTCGCTCCGGCAATGTGCTTCGCGATGGCCTCGAGGTCCGCTTCGACTTCCGGTGAGAGGAGGACGGGCGTTGAGGGTGATCGAGCGGGCGCCGGAGGAGGCTTCAGGACGTTGATCTCCCGCTCTATTGCCTTCACATCGGGATGGAGTGGATTCAGGACGAAGGCCAATGCGACTTCCGCGAGAGCTTCCTTCAACCGGTCTCCTTCGAGGTACATGCGCGCTGCCCGGAGATGGTTGGAGATCGCCGTCTCGGTCTTCCTCTTCTGGTCCTCTTCCTGTTGAAGAACGGCATGCCGGAGGGTTGCCCATTCTTCCTGGTGTCGTCGCGCCTCGGCCTCCTTCGCTTGTTTGCGGGCCTCTTCCTCCTGGCGATGGCGGAGGGTTTCGCGGCTTTCCTCCGATGCCTTTCGCGCACTCAGAATCCGGTTTTCGCAGGCCTCGACGTCCCTGTTGTTGGGATCGCGCAAGTACGCGTCGGTCAGTACCCGCAACGCATCGTTGAACAGCTCCTGGGAAGCGAAGACCTCCGCCTCGCGAATGCAGCGGTCGACCTCTTCGCGGAGCTCCTGCTCACGGAGTCGTTCTTCTTCGCGGTGTCGCCGGTAGGCCTCCTGTTCCACTCGATCGCGATCTTCCCGGCTTCTTGTCAATTCCGCTTCCAGTGTCAGGACTTCTGCGGCCCCCGGGGCAAGGACGGAGACAAATGCAAACTCGCACTGCGCTTCATCGAGCTGGCCGGCCTTGAGGAAGTCATTCGCGCGGCGGAGGGACTGTGCGATCTTTTGCTCCTGAGCATTGCGCCGCTGGTTCTCTTCATCCTGTCGTTTGCACTCACGTTCAAATTTCAGCCGCTCCAGTTCCTGCTGCAGGGCTCTATCGCGTTCTCTCTTCTCCTCCAGCGCCCGTTCTTCCATGAGGCGCCCCGCACGGCGGCGCTCTTCGTCCTGCGTGGCACGTATGCGCTCCTCGATCGTCCGGATATCCTTGTTCTTCGGGTCCAGGAGCGTGGCCCGTGCGACTGTTTCCAGGGCGAGGCTGAACCGCTGTTGCGTCAGGTAGTGGTTTGCGCTGCTGAGGAGCGAAGCGACCTTCGAAAGGATCGCGATGTTCTTGGAATCCGGCGGAGGAGGCTTGACCGGCGCCTTCGGAAGGAAGGTTGCGATCTTTCGGATCTGCTTTTCTGCTGTCGGGAAATCCTCCAGAATCCCTGTGGATGCCCCGGAGGCGGGAGGAAGCGTGCCGGGGAGGAGAGAGAACGGTCCTTGATTCTCGGATTCCTGCAACAAATGGCGGACGCGTTCCTCATAAGCGATAGCATACCGATTTCCGGGCTCTACCTCGCGGGCCTTGGCAATCGCCTGCAGTGCGCCGGCATAATCGCCCTGCTTCACAAGCCTGTCGGCGAGTTTTAGATACATGTCGGCACTGACTTTCCGTTTCTTGGGGGAAGATTTATATGTGATACGGGGCAAACAATATGCCAGCAGAAATTTGCGAATACTCCACTGCATGCTGCGTGAATGATGCAATTCGCGCCGGGCAGCGTGGAGATTGGGAGAATTTACAGATATGCGCGGAGTGAGGTGATAGGTGACAGAGCTGTGGTTCCTTGGCGGACCACAACACGAGATGGCCCCCATGCGACCACAAGCAGATGGCTCTAACGACGTGCGCGGAAGCTGAAGGGAATCGTGATGCGGGAAGTCGCAGGACCTGATGACATCTTGCGTGGAGCGAATTCGGAATTGTTGATCGCTTCGATGACGGCGCGATCAAGCAAATCGTTCGTGCTTCGCACGATCTTTACATGCCGGGGTTGTCCGTCCTTGTCTATCTCGACCTGAACAACCACCTGACCTTCGAGACCGGTGGCGTAAACACCGCGGGGGAGTTGCGGGCGCGCCAGTCGAACGATACGCGCTTCTTCCAGAAGCGTTTCCGACCCGTTCTCCGTGATGCCGGGTCCATTCGTTCCTCCCTGTGCGGGCGGGGGGGAGACCGGCGGGGGTGACTCGCCGGACGTCGAAGCGGCCGGTGATTGCTCCTCGCGACGCGACGAAGGTGCTGAGCGTTCATTCCTGGACGAGGGTTCCGGCTCCTTCAGGTCGCGTGGAGCATAATCACCAGAAGCAGAAACTCCCGCCGGGGCGGGAGTTGATTCGGGGGTGACCTGGCTGGAGACGGTGCCTCTCCCCTCCGTCTGCGAGATGACAAAACCCTGTTCTGCCACCTCGGAGGGCTGATTGATGGAGAGTGCCCCGACGTCCTGCTGGGTTGGTGCCGGAGGTTTCAACATCTTCTCGCGCGCCCGGAAGTAATAGAAGGCAATGGCGATGGCGATCAGCGTCAGGACCACGGCGATGATCACCGTGGAACTGATTGGGCTTTTCGCCTTGGGTTCCGTCGTTTCCGGAGTTGTCCGCAGGCCCGAAGAATCCGTGCGCGGGCTCCCGCCCCCGCCCGGATACGCCGAAGCCGCGGTCTGCGTCCTGGGCGTCGCCTGGACCTTGCGAAGGGAGATCAACTGGTCTATCTGTTTCTCGAAGTCTTTGGCAATCTTATTGTTCGGGTCGATGATGAAAACCCGCCGGATTTCTGCCAGGGCGTGCTGGTACTCTTCTTTGCGCACGTACTCATGTGCGTGCTGGAAGTACTGGTTCTTCAGCCATTCCAGTGCCGCAGCCCGCTCTTCACGCTCCCGGTTGAGTTCTGCCCTCGTGTCTCGCGCCGGAGCGGTGTCCTGCGGAGCATTGCTGCTCTCCGCGGCACGCTCGATGATGCCGGGGAGAGACTCGAGGATGTCGGCTCGCTGCTCATCGGACAGCATGTTCATCTCCGAGAGTTCGGCAAGTTGCTCGACCTGCTTCTCGAAGGCGAGGATATAAATGTTGCGCGGTTCGAGGACCTTGGATTCGCGAACCACTGAAAGCGCGTCGCGGTACTGACCGGCCTCGGTTTTCGCCTGAGCCTGGTACAACTTCGTGACGACCGGCGTCTCGACTGGCTTTTCTCCTGTGTCGCTCATGTGTCTGCCTGTAAAACTAGTGTCCCACCAAGGTGATGATGGTACAGCATGAGGTGTCTCTCGCCGCCCGCCAAGCAGATGGAGGGCACGGCGGCGGGAATGGATTCAACCAGAGAAACTCCCTCCTCCGTTCAGCAATCATTATTGGAAACGCACTGGTTGCTTCGTGAAGATAGCAATTGAAGCAGAGAGACGCAAAGATCACCTGTGATGTCCGTCAATAGGTGATGATGACCGTCACGCTCTCGCGCCGGTCGGGCATTTTCAGGAGAATTCCCCCTGATTTCGCGTCCTCTTCCCAACTCGCCGATTCCCGGCCGCCTGTTTCCATTATACGCTCTGGGGTGACACGCCCGTCGACGAGCACCCGGGTCGGTCTCCTCGCTTCCCCGGCAACGCGGAGGACCAGCTGCCGGGCGGGGGGAACATAGGAGCCTTCGCTCGCGCTCAGAATGACGCGCAGTTCCCTGTCGGTGGAACGCAGCCCGATCGCCCGGCGTGCAAACGCTCCGTGCGCATACTCGAACGATGACCCGTCGTCTTCGTAGAGATCGCTGGTTCCACCACCGCCCGGGTGCGGGGGAAAAAGCAGGAGGATGAGTGGATCCAGGGAGGCTTCATCGGTGAACTGGACCACCGGTTGGGTCGGGAGCGCGGCCCCTGCTCTGACGAAAAAGGGAATTCGATCAGCCGGAGCGTCGACGGTTATCGTTGTGTCGCCCGGGTATCGCTGCGATGTCCAGAAATCATACCATCCTCCCTCCGGAAGAGTCACGGTGCGACGGGTTTGGGCTTCGCTCAGCACAGGTGCCACAAATATATCGTTGCCGAAGAAGAACTCTTCCCCGGTCCACCGATTCCTGTGGAGAGGGGAGGTGAAAACGACCGGGCGCATCGCAGGCGTACCGGTACGCGATGCCTGCTCCATGACGGTGTAAAGATAGGGGAGGAGGCGATAGCGGAGTTCGATTGTCGCGCGATTGATCGCTGTCCACCTGTCGCCGAACTCCCACGGCTCTTTGTTCCGCTCATTGATTGCGGAGTGTGCTCTCATGAGCGGTGTGAAGACGCCCAGCTGAAGCCAGCGCGCAAATAATTCTGGCGATGGGTATCCGATGAACCCGCCGATGTCCGAACCGACGAACGGCTGCCCCGATACGCTCAGGTTGAGGCACATGGTGAGGGCCATCTTCAGGTGTTCCCACGAGGCGACATTGTCGCCGGTCCAGGCTGCTGCGTAGCGCTCACCTCCCGCATACGAGGCTCGGGTCAGGACAAACGGACGCCAGTCGGGGGAGAGAGACCGGACTCCCTCGTAGGTTGCGCGCGTCATCTGCATTCCGTACACGTTGTGAAGTGCTGCGTGTCCGCCGGGTCCCCAATCCGGGCGATGGCGGTTGTCCAGCGGCATCGTCTTCGTCAGCGTGTTGAAAACCGAGGGTTCGTTCATGTCGTTCCACCACCCGCGTACGCCGTCGGCAATGAGCGGTCCAAATTGCTTTCCCCACCAGGTACGTGCTGCGGCGCTGGAGAAGTCGGGGAATGCGCAAGGGCCGGGCCAGACATCTCCGACGAACAACGTTCCGTCCTTCCGCCGGACGAAATGGTCCCCCGCGAGGCCGGACCGGTATGCTTGGTACGCCGTGTCGACCTTGATGCCCGGGTCGATGATGACAACAGTCTTGAACCCCTCACGGGAAAGGTCCGCGAGAAGGGTGCGGGGTTGCGGGAAGCTCTTCCCGTTCCATGTAAAAACCCGGTAACCTTCCATGTAGTCGATGTCGAGATAGAGAACATCGCAAGGGATCCGGAGGGCACGAAACTGTGCGGCCACTTCACGGACCCGGCTCTCCGGCGTATAGCTCCACCGGCACTGCTGATAGCCCAGAGACCATCGCGGTGGAAGAGGCATGGTTCCGACCAGCCCGGTATACTGCTCCAGAACCTGCGCCGCCGTCGGGCCGGCAAAGAAGTAGTAAGTCAAATCCCCATCTTCGGCGCCAAAAGAGTACTCTGAACGGGATTCCTTCCCCATGTCAAACGATGATCGATAGGGGGAATCGAAGAAAATACCATAGCACCCCACATCAGTGATGCCGTAGAAGAAGGGGATGGTCTGGTACAGGGGGTCGGTGTCCGCAGTATAGGCCGGAATATCGGTGTTCCACATGGTCATGTGGGTTTCACGGCGATTCAACAGACCGGCCTTCTCACCAAACCCCAGATACTTCTCGCCGGGAGGCATGACCTTCCATGCGCGGACCTGCCTGCCCGACCACGCAATTCCTTTCTCCGCATCCTCGTTCAGGGTCCGTCCCCCTGCATCGTCAAACTTAAGACGAACCGGATGCAAGGTGAGGCTGACGGTCATCCCGTCGGTCCTCAGGTGGATCGTGTCCCCCTGCCGTGCCTTCCGGACAGTGGTGGTAGGGAGTTTTCCTGTCACCGCCCAGGACGTCAGGGGTGCGAATCGTCCATCCCCCTTTGTGGCACGAATGCGCGCAACCGTGGGTGAGAGGATTTCGATCCGGAGCGTTGCATCACCACTGAAGGCGGTGATGCTTGCGGGAGTGTCATCACGAAGCGAATCCGCGTTGCCGAGAGTCCTCCATTGCGCGTGACCGCGCAGCGGAAAAGCAAACACGAGGGCCAGAAGCCAGTGACAGCGAAAACGCATTGTCAGCGACATGTGATGGTGGAATGAACAGGAGGGCCGGCGCTGTCCGGGTGCCGGGTTGTCAGTTATAACGTCTGTTCCGTCTGCCGGTCGAAGAAGTGTACCTTCGATGTGTCGAGATAGAGTTCCTGCATGCTGCCGACGGCAGGCGGGTTGTCTGCGGCAATCCGCGCAACGAATGTCCCGCCCGCACCGGTCGTGAAGTAGATGAAGATCTCGTTCCCTACCGGTTCCACCACATCGATTTTTGCCCGGAAGGAAGCCACTGTTGTTGCCCCTGCCGGTCTGTGCACGAACATGTGCTCGGGTCGGACGCCCATGATCAGGCTTTTCCCCGTCAGGGGGGCGAGACGTTGCGCCTGTCCGCCGGATACGCCGACGGTAAATTCCGTTCCCTCCTGGCGGAAGGACTGCGTTCCATTTCCACTGAACACCCCCTGGAAGAAATTCATGGTCGGGCTGCCGATGAATCCTGCGACGAATTTATTGCCGGGGTGATGGTAGATGTTGAGCGGAGTGTCAACCTGCTGGACGATGCCGTCGCGCATGACGACGATCCGGTCTCCCATCGACATCGCCTCGATCTGATCATGGGTGACATAGATCATGGTGGTCTGGAGCTGATGATGCAGGCGCGAGATCTCGGTCCGCATCTGCACGCGCAGATTCGCATCCAGGTTGCTGAGGGGTTCATCGAAGAGGAACACCTTGGGCTGGCGCACGATCGCTCGTCCGAGGGCCACCCGCTGCCGCTGGCCTCCGGAAAGGGCCTTGGGCTTCCGTTCGAGATACGAGTCGATGCCCAGGATGCGCGCCGCATTCTTGACCCTGGTCTCGATCTCCGGCTTCGGATACTTCCGGAGCTTCAGACCGAACGCAAGGTTCTCGAACACCGTCATGTGCGGGTAAAGTGCATAGTTCTGGAACACCATGGCAATATCCCGGTCTTTCGGGGCCACGTCGTTTACCACCCTGCCATCGATACTGATGGAGCCCTGGCTGATTTCTTCCAGGCCCGCGATCATGCGTAGCACGGTCGATTTGCCGCATCCGGAGGGGCCGACCAGGACGACGAATTCCTTGTCGTTGATCAGCACATTCACGTCACGGACTGCCGTGACTTTACCTTCGTAGACCTTTGAGACGCCTTGGAGGACGACTTCTGCCATGGAAATGACCTCGGGTAGGGGGGGAAAATGGATAGCAATGGCAATATAGACAGGCGTTTGCAAAAACTCAAGGAATACTGAAAAAAAGGGCGTTTTGGACTTGACAAAGAGGTATTTCCCTTGTACTTTTGGAAGCGCTTCCAAAGCCCTCCTGATCCCCATAGATAGCGTCTTTCATGAGCGTCACGATCTACGATCTCGCGCGCGAAGCGGGAGTAGGTATCGGAACAGTTTCGCGCTGCCTGAACAATCACCCCAGCGTCTCGGCTGAAACCCGTGCGAAGGTGCTTTCCATCGCGAAACGCCTCAGCTACCTTCCTCATCCTCACGCGCAACGGCTCGCCTCTCGCAAGACCAACACCTTTTCAGCCATCATCCCGTACTTCACGAATTATTTCTTCGTCCAGGTTCTCCAGGGCATTCAGGACAAGGCAAGCGAACTCGGGTTCGACATTGTTCTTTACGGCGTCAACCACCCTGTCCAGGCGGAGTATTATTTGCGCCGCTCCCTGCAGCGTGGACGCGTCGACGGTGTGCTCTACTTCTCCATGCCTCTCCCCGAGAGCTACTCTGCCAAGTTCAAGCAGATGCAGCTTCCCCTGGTGCTGGTAGATACTTCCCACCCGGAATTCGACTCGATTCGCGTGAAGAATCCGGAGGGAGCCATGGAAGCCACGAGGCATCTTCTGTCGCTCGGGCATCGTGAGATTGCCATGATCAACGGGGGCCTGCAAACCCATCCCGGCCGGGAGCGGCTCGAGGGGTACCGGAAGGCGCTGGAAGACCACGGGATCCGGTACACGGAAGAGCGGCTCTTTATCTCCGCCGTCACGAAGCAGGACGGGTTCAGCAGGGAGGGGGGGAAGGAGGCAATGAACCGTCTGCTCGCCGCCAGGGAATGTGGAACCGGTATCACCGCCGTGTTTGTTGCTTCGGATATCCAGGCCCTCGGCGCTCTCGAGGTAGCCCGCGAACACGGCGTCAGGATTCCTGACGATATCGCCCTGGTCGGGTTCGACGACATCGAACTTGCACAGCATGGCGGGCTGACGACCATGCGCCAGCCAATGCACGAGATGGGGTTGCTTGCCATGTCGAAGCTCATGAGCCGTATCAAAGATCCAACAGCGCCGCCGACCCTTACGACCTTCTTGCCAGATCTTATCATCCGCGACTCCTGTGGGGCCGGGAAGAGGGGAGGCACTGGCTCGGGCCCGACACACAGGCCCCTCGACAGCAGTATCCCGTTGGCCGGCGAGGGATTTGCACTGGATGTGAAAGGCGAGACCGAATCGGATCGCTCACAATGATGCTTCACGCTCTGGTTCAGGGACTGATCAGTCAGAAAACTCGTGTCGCAGAAATGGTCGACCTGATTACCGCAGGTTGTATTGCGGTGCTCCTCTGCGGCTCCGCGATGGCCGGAGAGAAAACGGAATTCCGTGACGTGCCGGGATGGGCCAAAGCAGCGGTCTGGTACCAGATCTTCCCGGAGAGATTCCGGGACGGCGATCGGGCCAACAATCCAGAGGTTCGCGACATTCTCGGAGCATGGCCTCCAGATACCCCGGTGGTGTGGGATCGTTCTTCATGGACCGGTGACTGGTATTCATTGCAGCCCTGGGAGCGTATCGGCGGCAAGGGGTTCTACTACCGGGCTCAGCAGCGCCGGTACGGCGGGGACCTGAAAGGAATCATCGACAAGCTCGGCTATCTCCAGAATCTCGGCATCACGGCGATCTACCTCAATCCACTCTTTGAGTCTCCGTCTGCGCACAAGTATGATGCGACGATGTATCATCACATTGATAACAACTTCGGGCCTGACCCGGAGGGCGATCGGCGGATCTGGGTCAAGGAAGACCCTGCAGACCCCTTAACCTGGCGCTGGACCTCTGCTGATTCTCTCTTCCTTCACCTTATCCGCGAAGCGCACGCGAGAGGCATCCGTGTTGTTCTCGATGGTGTTTTCAATCACGTAGGGCGGACATTCTGGGCTTTTGTTGATGTACAAAAAAACGGACCCGGATCGCGCTATCGTGATTGGTTCATGGTGAAGTCGTGGGACGACCCTGCAACGCCCGAGAACGAGTTCGATTATGTAGGTTGGAATGGTGTGAAGGATCTCCCGCAGCTCAACAGGGACAGCGCCAACCTGGCCATTGGGCCCCGCAAGCATCTGAAGGCAATCGTGGAAAGGTGGATGGACCCTGACGCAGACGGTGATCCTTCCGACGGCATCGACGGATGGCGTCTCGACGTCGCGGACATGGTGCCGTTGGGCTTCTGGCGGGAGTTCCGCGGCTGGGCCAGGCATATCAATCCTGATGCGTATCTCACAGGCGAAGTCTGGTGGGAGGACTGGCAGAACGACAGGATGTACAACGCTGAGCCGTGGCTCCGGGGCGATGTCTTTGACGCCGTCATGAATTACCGCTGGGCCAGGGAGGCGTGCAGGTTCTTCAAGGACCGGGAGAGAAGAATCACCGCTTCGGAATTTGACCGTCGGCTCAAGAAATTCAGGGACGATTACCGTGAGCAGGTCAATTACGGACTGATGAATCTGTTCGACAGTCATGACACTGATCGCCTCGGGTCGATGATTGTCAATGTCGATTCGCGATATGACCACGCGGGCGGACCCACGGACAATCCTGCGTACGACGTTCGGAAACCTACCACACAGGAACTGCAGACGCAGAAGCTGATGGTTCTTTTCCAGATGACTGCACTCGGTGCTCCGATGGTTTATTACGGCGACGAGGCAGGGATGTGGGGCGGGGACGATCCTGATGATCGAAAGCCGATGCTCTGGTCAGAATTCGCCTACGCCAATGAGTCTTCGCACCCATTTGGGAAGTCGCGTGCAGATGACGTGGATGCGTTCGATCAGGATCTTTTTGATTATTACAAAGAGGCCATCGCCCTCCGCCGATCACTCCTGGCATTGTCGCTCGGCACTTTCACTACCCTTACGACTGATGATAAGGCTGATGTGTACGCGTTCCTCCGGTCGCACGGGTCAGCGCATGTTGCGGTTGTGTTCAACAATGGTACGCAAGAGCACACCGTCGTGATCAAGTTGCCAAAGGGTGCGAAAGCCGCCGGATGGAGGGTTCGTTTTCCTCGTGCCATTGCCGGGACTCTCGGGTTGCGGCAGAAGATCGTCGTGCCCGCAAAATCTGGGGTAGTCCTCGAGGCGATTGCCCGATGAAGAGTTGGTGTCGCGCTTGGCTCGTGATCGTCGGAGCGTTTTTGTTTGCAGCATGCAGCAGGGAAAAGACTGTCGGCGAGGCGGGTGGACAGAAGGTTACTGCAACGGAGTTCCGGGACCGGTTCATGAAGTACATTGCGACTTCCGGCGATCGAGACAACATCCTAGTTCGGGAGAAGGTCCTGAACAATATGCTCAATGAGAAGCTGATCTTCGATGATTTGCACAGACGTGGCCTCGACAGCGATAGCGCTTATCGTAGGAGGATGGAGGTTGTCACCGGCCAGGCGCTGCTCGATGGCTATGCGAAGAGCGTGAGTGTTGACACCATCGAGGTGAGCGAGAGGGAATTGTGGGATGAGTTTCGCATTGCGAACAGTAAGGCAAGCGTGCGTTACGTTTATGCGAAGTCCGATGCGGAGGCCAGGAAGCTAAAGGTGCGCTTACAGGCGGGAGAATCATTCGAAAAAATCGCACGAGAGGTATTCCTCGATCCGCGTCTTGCCGATGGCGGCGGATCAGTTGGCTACGTTGGTTACGGCGAGATGGAGCGCAATTTCGAGGCTGCAGCGTTCTCCTTGCCTTTAGGTGTTCTCTCCGACCCGATAAGACTCCGCGTAGGGTGGGCCGTCCTGCGTGTGGATGATCGCGTGGAGACCCCGCTGCTTTCCGAAACGGATTATGCTAAGATGGTGCCCAAGCTGACACAGGCGGTGCGAGAGCGCAAGACGCGGGCGATGATCAAGAAGGTTAGTGACGAGGCTGCTTCAGAACTTCGGCCGGAATTCAGTCAGGCAGCGGTGGAAGCTCTTCTCACCAACTGGGGGATTCTGACGGAGGAGGGAGGCCTTCCTCCGTTCGAAGAGCTTGTCAAGCGGATCTCACCCGACGTGGGCGGCGCACACCTGGTGAATTTCCGCAATTTCAGCTGGACGATCGCTGATGTCGTGTCGCGGGCTGAGGGTCTCCCCGATAAGTACCTCCGAAGGGTCCATACGGCGGAAGATGTCAAGGACGTTGTCGTAGGGCTTGCGGCGCGGGAAGTTCTCCTGGATCGAGCACGACAGGCCGGGCTGGACCACAACGATGGTGTTCTGCGCCAGGTGAATAGTCAGCGTGAGCTTTATCTTCTGAAGCGTTGGGAAAAGGGGGTCGTTGACACTGTGCGCCCCGAGGCTCTCGGGGAAAGTGAGATTGTTTCTTATTACGGGCAGAACAAAACGTTGTTCGCTTCCCCACCAGAAGTCAATGTCGGGGAAATTCTCGTGCGCTATCGCAGCGAGGCGGACTCGTTGATGGCGCATCTCCGTCGCGGCGCTGTTTTTGCAGAGCTGGCGCGTCGCAACTCCATCCGGCCCTGGGCGGCGGAACGCGGAGGCGAACTCGGTTATGGCACTCGCAGCAGGTACGACCCGCTGGGGGAGGGATTCTTCAATGCGAAAGTGGGAGAGCTCATCGGACCGCTCCCTGTGGGGCCGTTTTTCGCCATCTTCAAGATCCTCGGAAAAAAGGAGGGGCGTCCAAAATCTCTCGAGGAATCGCGCAGTGACATCATGAACCAGCTTTTGCCTCTGAGGAAGCGCCGCACGTTTGATGCAGCTCTCAGCAGGCTGCGTAGTCACCGTGGGGTTTCTATTGACATGGAAGCGCTGGGGAACGTCGTCATCTCGCCCCAGTGAACTTCCGACGTCTATCCCGCGTGCGATATGCACGATTCGTCTGAGGGAGGATGTAGCGCCGGCTAAGGGTTGTAGATTCATGTCCACATTTGGAAGGGACCACCTCTATGAATTTCAAATCATTGATCGGGATCCTTCTCGCACTGAGCGTACCCCTTGCTCCAGCGCTATCGGGGACGACCGGAAAGATTGCGGGAGAGGTGAAAGACGCACAAACAGGCGAGGTCCTGGTTGGCGCGAATGTGATTATCGAAGGAACGAGCCTCGGAGCCGCCACGAATATTGATGGGTACTTCGTTATTTTGAACGTGCCGCCCGGGAGGTACAACGTCATAGCATCCGCGGTCGGCTTCACCAGGAAGCCGATGACCGATGTCCTCGTCTCTATCGACCTTACCACGAAGCTTACCTTCCTCCTTTCCTCGAACGTCATCGAGAAAGATGAGGTTGTAGTCACCGCCACACGGGCAGTCGTGCGAAAGGACCTGACATCATCGGAAGCCCGCGTGACGAGCACCGAGATCTCGAAACTTGCAGTCCGTGAAGTATCCGAAGTCCTGACCCTTCAGGCCGGCGTCACGAAAGACCGATTCGGAGGCATCCACATTCGTGGTGGCCGTTCGAATGAAGTTGGGTACTGGGTAGATGGGATTTCGGTCTCCGATGTGTACGATGGTAGCCAGGCGGTGCAGGTCGACAACAATGCTGTCCAGGAGCTTCAAGTCATTAGCGGAACTTATAATGCCGAATACGGGCAGTCGATGTCCGGCATTGTCAATATCGTCACGAAAGACGGCGGACAGGAATATCACGGTGGACTGTCCGCGTACGCAGGCAACTATCTCACGAGTGATAAGACATTCTACAACCTTCAGAAATTCCGGCCGCTTGACACGTATGACGTTGAGGGGAATTTGAGCGGTCCGCTTGGATTGCCCGGTCTCACGTTCTACGTCACGGGGCGGTACTTCAAGAGCAATGGATGGTTGTACGGGCGGAAGGCCTTCAATCCTGACGGGTCCCTCACAGCGGGGGCTGATTCCATCCTCAATTCGTCGGGTCAGTTTGTGGGAATCGCCCAACCGAACGACCCCGTTCCAATGAACAACCGTGAACGGTTGTCCGGACAGTTCAAACTGACCTATCAGATCACGGGGGATGTGAAGTTTGCCCTGACGGGCGTTGGGAGCAAAATCGATTACCGCGACTATAACCACTCCTTCTTCCTGAATCCTGACGGGGATGTGAAAAAGTATGATCGGGGGTACAACGTATCGG
>Ga0326726_10002515_pt1 | contig 16831 bp, 14 predicted proteins | sample MHFenrmetagenome_2_FD_207603 | JGI IMG/M metagenome (GOLD analysis project Ga0326726, IMG submission 207603) | Lab enriched peat soil microbial communities from Michigan Hollow, Ithaca, NY, United States - MHF15MN | ecosystem: Environmental > Terrestrial > Soil > Wetlands > Peat | place: USA... | reverse complement strand
CATTGCAGGGATTGAAGTCCGGAGGCTGGAGCGTGAGGCGATGGTACGGGGTGTTCAGGATGTGCGGGGAGCGATGCGTGGGGCGGTGAAATTTCCCGCGGGAACGGTCTTGATTTCCTGTGCGCAACCGCTCGGCCGGTATGTCAGGGCGATCCTGGAATTTGACCCGCGGATGAAAACGTCGTTCCTCGACGAGGAACGGAAGTCGCTGGAAAAGGAGAGCGATTCGAAACTGTACGACAACACCGCGTGGTCCATGTTGCTGGCGGCCAATCTCGATGCGTATGTCTCGGCAGAGAGCCCGCCGGCAGCTCCGCTGATCGGTGCGCAGATACAGCCGCGTGGTGTGGTGGAGCAGCCTCAGGCGGCGTACGGATTCCTGATGGATTACGCAGACGATCGCGCGGTTGAGGCGCTGGCGTTTCTTCTCCAGCGGGGATGTCAGGCGCGATCGGCCAAAGAGCCCCTGACAATTGCGGGTCGTTCGTACGGGCGCGGGACACTGCTTTTCCGCCGGAATGAAAACCCCGACACGCTTGGCGCTGTGCTGCAGGCGGCGGCGGCAGCGACCGGTGTTACGATTGTGGGTGTCAGCACCGCGCTCAGCACCGCGGGACCGGATCTCGGCGGCAACGACATGGTGTTGCTCCGTGTTCCCCGGCCCGCCATCGTGGCGGGGCCGGGGTTCGACGGAACGTCGTTCGGTGCGACATGGTATCTCCTCGATCAGAAGCTCAGGATGCGAGCCAGCATCCTTGATGTACAGCAGGTGGCTTCGGGAGATCTCCGCAAGTATAACATTCTTGTTCTTCCCTCGGCGAATCCGCAATCGCTTGCGCGGGTTTTTGGGAAGCCGGATCTTGCCCGTGTTCGGGAGTGGATGGAGCAGGGTGGAACGCTGATTGCGATTGGCGGCTCTGCCGCGTTTGCCGCCGATACGGCAAACAGTCTGAGCGGGGTGCGCCTCCGTTCCCAGGTCTTGAAAGATACTGACCTGTATGGGAAGGCGGCGGACCTGGAGTCGAAGGCGGATGCGCCGAACGTGGATAGCATCGCTCTCTGGGGGGGGAAGGTCGTGCCTCCGGATACCGGACGTGGTTCCAGGGGGTCTCCGGTGGACGAGAAACTTCTTTCGGCCCAGGAAGAGCGTGCCCGTCTCTTCGCGCCGCGCGGGAGCATTCTCCAGGCGCAGCTTGACGATGAATTCTGGATGTCGTTTGGAGAAGGAAAGAGCGTTCCGGTACTGATGTCCGGTTCAGCGGTTTTTCTTTCCCGGAGTCCGGTGCGAACGCCGGCCAGGCTGGGCACTGTAACGACACTCCGTCTTTCGGGTCTGCTCTGGCCGGAGGCGCGGGAGCGCTTTGCGCGCTCGGCCTATGCTACGCGGGAGGCGCGCGGACGGGGCCAGCTGATACTGTTTGCCGGGCAACCGAATTATCGGGCGTCGTTTGAAGGTGCGGAGCGGCTGCTGATCAACGCGCTTCTGCTCGGGCCCGGATGCGGGACCGTGCAGCCGATTGAATGGTAAAGGAAGGTTGTGGCATCAATCCCGTAACCTCACTATATTCCCGCACATATCAGCCTATCAATATTGTGGAGGTCGTATGGGGCTCAAAACAACATCTCTTGACGGGGGGATCGCCCTGATCGAGGTGAGCGGTTCGCTGGTCGGGGGCGAGGAGACAGACAAGTTGCGAGCGGCGGTCGCGGGCTTCGCAGACAGAGAATATCAGAAACTCGTGATTGATCTGAGTAATGTGACCTTCCTGAACAGTACAGCCATCGGTGTTCTGGTTGCGGCGCACACCACCTACTCCCGGAAGGGATGGCAGGTCAAGTTGTGCGGCATCAACAAAAACATCAATAACATTTTTGTCATCACCAAGCTGACGATGGTTTTTGATGTTGCCGAGTCGCGCCAGGAGGCTCTCAAGACCTTTAAGTAACCGACGGTTATCGGCTTCGCACACAGGGTGGTTGTCGGGTTCCCGGGCGCTCCAGTGATGAGCCCAAAGGGACCCATTCTCCGCCTGATCTCTGTTCCTTTCTTCCTTCATCGTTCCTTCACAGGGGCTTCCGTTTTTCCTCATGCCGTGTAGCTTCAAGAAGGATCTGACGGCCCTTGCCGAGATATTTCCCTTTCTCGAGCAGGAGCTTGCTTCCCACCACGCTTCTTCGGCGACGGTGTACGCTGTCTCGCTCGCCGTAGAAGAACTCTTCACCAACATGGTCAAGTACAGTTTACCCGGTGCCGGAACGGTCGCCATTTCGGTTGGGACCGTGCCGGGTTCGTGCTGCATTGTGATGGAAGAGTGCGGCGTCGACCCTTTTGATCCAACCGCGATCGGGAAGGTCGATCTTGCCAGGCATACCGAGGTCGGGCGGCCGGGCGGGCTGGGGCTTCATCTCGTCCGGCATCTCGTGGACAACGTACGCCACGACTATCGTAACCACTGTAATGTGATCACTTTCACCAAGGATCTGGAGAGCTGACATGTTTTCTGTTTCGGTCATGGAGGACGGGGAAGTCGTTCTGGCCGGCCGTTTCGACGCCTCGCAGGCGGAAGTCGCCAGCGCGGTCTTTGACAGGCTGGCGACGACGACCAGGGTCAACTTTGAAAAACTTGACTACATATCGAGCGCGGGGCTGGGGGTTCTTCTGAAGACGCAGAAGCGGCTGAAGGCGAACGGGCACGGCCTTGTGTTAACGAAGATGAACAAACTCGTCCGCGACGTCTTTCGCGTTGCCCGCTTCGATATTGTATTTCCCATCGAGGAATGATGCAGCAGCGCCAACTTTTCGGCAACCGGCCGGTACTTATGAAAGAGGTGGACGATCCCCTGGTGGTACGGCAGTGCCTCGGGGGAGACACCCGGGCATTTGCGCTGCTCGTCGAAAAGTACCAGGGGATTGTCTACAACGTCGCTTTGCGAATGGCGCGGGACGCCGGGGATGCGGAGGAAATCGCTCAGGCGGCATTTGTGAAAGCGTACGAAAAGCTGGGGACGTACAACGAGGGGTTCCGGTTCTACAGCTGGCTGTACCGCATCACGGTCAACGAAGCGCTGAATTTTCTCGATCGGCAGAAGCGATTTACGCGCCTGGATGAAGAGGTCGAAGACCCGCAGCAGGCTCTGGAGGTCGCGTCGGAGGCCCGGGAAAGAAGCGAGAGGATTCAAGAGGGACTCTGGAAACTGAAGCCGGATTACCGGGTGGTTGTCATCCTCAGGCACTTTGAGGAGCTCTCCTATGAAGAAATCGGCGCAATTCTGGACATTCCCATCAAACGTGTCAAGTCGCGTCTCTTCAGTGCGCGGCAGGAGTTGCGGGAGATTCTGGTGAAGAAAGGGTTCTGACCGATGATTGAGGAATCGATTATTGCACTGATTAATAAGGATCTCGACGGTATGGCCTCGGCCGAGGAGTCCTCCCGGGTCCAGGAGATCTGTGCAGGAAACGAGGAAGCACGAAAGCTCGCGGAGGATCTCCGTGCGCTTGCGCACGGGCTGGCAGCCATCGAACGCGCCGTCCCGCCGCCGACGCTCCGGCCTGCCATCATGCGCTCTATCGCAGCCGTGCCGACTATGGCTCATTCCCGCCTCCGGGATTCGTTCCTGCGGAACCGCCTGCGTGCGCCGGGGAGCTGGAGGCCGGCGATGGTGTTTGCCGGGGGGGTAGCGGCCGGATTGGTCCTTTTTGCGATGGGTTCGAGGCTGGTGTTGCCCGGGAATCTCGACGAAAGTGATCTGGTCGGGAGCCTGGCAGTCCATGGCTCGACATTTTCCGCGGGGAGGGTTGTCGAGTTCAGGAATGGCGATATGTTCGCCTCCGTCCAGACCGGCACTGGCAGCGAGCACGCAATTGTGCGGATCCGGCTGGATGTTCCTCCCGGCACCACAGTGATCCTCGCGTACGGCCATGCAGGCGGCTCTGTGGAGACGGTTGATGTGGCAAAGGCAAAACAGGCCGAAATTTCGCTGGAACAGGGGCGTGTGGTCATAAAAGGGATTTCATCCGGGGAAGTCGGTGTTCTTCTCAGCGGGAAGGAAGAGGTCCTGGTGGGAGCACGGCTTATGCTTTCTGACGGCCACGGGGGGGAGTGGGGGATTGCGTTGGACGGAACGGCAGGCCAATAACTTATTTCCGCCGCGCGACCAACTTTTCTCTGCGCGGGCGGTATTTCTGGAAAGACCGGCTATATCACGAAGGAGGCAACACCATGGCAGAAAACAATGTACCCCCCCTCTCGAGCGGCTCGAAGCGGGCGCTTATCATCGGAGGGTCGCTCATCGCAGCTCTTGCGGTGGTTTATTTTTCCTTCTTCTACCCCCCGGCAGGCCCGGGTACGGAAGGGACCATCGGTGCGGTGAAGAAATATCGCGCCGAGCAGATTACGGAAAAGGACGTCGTGCTGGAGGGTATGGCCAGCGTGAATATCGAGGCTGTTAATCAGGCCATGCAGCAGACCGGTGCGAAGCTCGCGGAGAGTGCGCGTGAGGCCGGAAAGACCGCGGAGGGGATGCTTGCTTCTGCCCGTACGGCAGAAGGGCGGCAGCTTGCGGAAGGGTTGAAGGCGCTCGCCTTCAAAGCTGAAGCGTTCAAGGCGGAATCCCGCTCCTATGCAGAAGCGGCTGCCGTTGCGCTGGCTGCGAAGGAATGGGGGGCGAAGGCCGAGGCCATGACTGCGGAGGCCCGTACCCAGGAAGCGATGAAGGCTCAGGAGGGGGTGAAGATGCTGGAGAAGTTGGCCAGTGGCGTGCGTGATCTCGGCGTGCGGGCGGAGTACATGAAGTTGAGTGATGCCGCGCGCGGGTTGGCGGTGAAGGCCGAAGGTTTTCGTGCGGAAGGGAAGGCGGCAGAGTGGAAGAGGCTGGCGGACGGTGCTCAGGCCCTGGCGCGACAGGCGGACGGGTTGAAGGTGCTCGGGCGGCAAGAAGAGGCATCGAAGTTTGTCGAAAGTGCGCAGGCATTCGGGCGCCTGGCCCTGGCGCGAGCCAGTGCCAGCGGCAGGCAGTCCACCGAGGCGGCGAAAGCTGCGCTCGATGCTGCCACGCAAATGGCCGGCAGAGCTGAAATGCTCGCACGTCCGGCTGAAGCGCGCAGCGCTCGCCCCGAATAATATCGTCATCAAAGGATAGCGATGCGAGGAGACGTCCTCCAACGAGGATGTCTCCTCGTTCGTGTTCTCCGGAACTCCATCCTCCAGAGATTCCTCCAGCGATCCGGGCAACACATGAATCACCTCTGTCGTTATCGCCCTCCCGCGCTCCTTGCCGTTGGACTCCTTGTCCTGTTTGCTTCCGTTGCCGCGGAGGCACAATTCTTTGTGCGTGAGACCCCGCGATTGCGGGTAGTCTATTACGATAAGGCCCATGAGTACATTCTCCCTCATCTCATGCGCTCCTTCGAGAATTCCTTCGGATTCCACCGGTCTTTCTTCGACTACTCCTCGCGGGAAAAGATCACCGTTCTCCTGGAGGATTTTGACGACTACGGCTACGCCGGCGCGACTGCGCTTCCGTCGAACTTTCTTCGTCTCGGTATCGAACCCTACAAGTACGTCTTCGACACCTCTCCTTCCAACGAACGGTTCAACTGGGTGGTGAACCATGAATTGACGCACATTGTTGCCTCCGACAAACCTGCGGGCCGCGACCGTTTCTTCCGCAATTTCTTTCTCGGCAAGGTTTCGCCGATCGCCGAACAACCCCTGTCGATGGTGTACAGCTATCTGACCAACCCCCGTAAGTATTCCCCCCGCTGGTATCATGAGGGAATTGCCGTCTTCATGGAGACATGGATGTCGGGCGGCATCGGACGGACGCTGAGCGGCTATGATGAGATGGTATTCCGGGCGAAAGTCCGCGACTCAAGTTACATCTATGACGTGATCGGACTGGAATCCGAGGGAACGACGATCGATTTTCAGATCGGGGCGAATTCCTATCTGTACGGTGCCCGTTTCATCAGCTACCTTGCTGCCGAGCACGGACCGGAGAAGGTCATCGCCTGGGTTAATCGCACACCGGAAAGCAGGGGGTACTTTGCGTCACAGTTCGAAGCGGTCTATGGGCGGACGCTGGACGAGGAATGGGAGCTGTGGATCGCGTTCGAACGGCGCTGGCAGAAGGCCAATCTCGACTCCATCCGCCTGCATCCGGTGACGCCCCTGACTCCCGTGTCGCGCAGGACTCTCGGGTCCGTTTCTCAGGCCTTCTATGATTCCGCGCGCGGAAAGGTGTTCGTTGCAGTCAACTATCCCGGTCAACTTTCCCATATTGCGGCCCTGGATCTCCGGACGGGGACTCTCGAAAAGATTTGCGATGTGTATGGTCCCGCCCTCTATTATGTGACTTCCATGGCCTATGATCCCTTTTCGGGGACTCTCTACTTCACGACAAACAACAGCAGAGACTGGCGTCACCTGTATGCGGTCAACGTGGATGAACGCAGCCCGCGACGGCTGCTGACCTATCTCCGGGCGGGAGATCTGACGTTTGACAGGACCGATCGTTCTCTCTGGGGCATACGGCACAACAACGGATTCTCCTCCATCGTCTGGATTCCCTATCCTCATGAAACCTGGTACGAACTTTATACCTTCGATTACGGGAAAGACCTTTTCGACATCGATATCTCGCCGGATGGAACCCAGCTGACCGGCTCCTTCATCGACGTAACGGGAAAACAGACTCTCATCGGCCTGGATGCGGCGGACCTGAAAACGGGGAAGGCGTCTCCGCAGGTTCTCCTGGAGTTCAAAAACAACACTTCTCCTGAGAGTTTCGTGTTTTCACGCGACGGCAAATATCTCTTCGGGTCGTCGTACTATTCGGGCGTGTCAAACATTTTCCGGTTCGATCGGTCCACGAAAGCGCTGGAGGTCATCACCAACGCGGAGACGGGGCTCTTTCGTCCGGTTCCGCTGAGCAATGATTCTCTGCTCGTTTTTCAGTACACAGGAGAAGGATTTCTGCCGGTGCGCATTGGTATCCAGACGTACGATGTCAGCGCCATCGCGTATCTCGGGCAGGAAATTGTGGACCGGCATCCCCAGGTGAAGGGGTGGATGCTGGGATCTCCCCGGACGGTGAACATCGATTCGCTGACGACCTACGCCGGCGAATATTCCGGACTGGGATCCCTGGGCGTGCAATCGCTGTATCCGGCGGTTGAAGGATACAAAGACTTCGTCGGCATCGGAGCGCGGTTGAACCTGTCGGACCCGATTCAGATGCAGAATATCGATCTCTCGGCTTCCTGGAGCCCGAACACCATTCTCCCCCCGGAGGAGCGACTGCATGCAGCGTTGAACTACCATGTGTGGCAGTGGCAGGTCTCGGCGGCGTACAACCCGGCCGACTTTTACGATCTGTTTGGCCCCAGGAAGGTAAGCCGGAAGGGATACTCGCTGTCGGTGCAGTACAGCGCCTATCTCCTGTACGAGCGGCCGCGAAGCCTGGAGCTGACCCTCTCCGCCTCGGGGTACGGCGGTCTGGAGCGGTTGCCGGAGTACCAGAACATTGCATCGTCCTTCGAACGTTACCTTACCCTCCGGGGCCGGCTTGATTATCTGGATCAGCGCCGGTCGCTTGGTGCGGTGGAATACGAGGAGGGATGGATCGGAAGGCTTGCCTCGGTGAACAACCTTATCCCGGGCTCATTCATTCCCCTGCTGTATGCGAACCTCGACTACGGCTTCCTGCTACCCATCGACCATTCGTCACTCTGGCTCCGCGCCTCCGCCGGTCACTCGTTCGGGAAAAGAGAGGAGCCGTTTGCAAACTTCTACTTCGGCGGGTTCAGGAACAACTACGTCGATTATCAGGACGAACACCGCTACCGGGAATTCCTGAGTTTCCCGGGGCTTCCGATCGATGCCATCGAAGCGAGGAATTACACCAAAGGGGTGCTCGAGTGGACTCTTCCCCCGGTTCGGTTCAGGCGACTCGGGGTTCCGAATTTCTACTGCACCTGGAGCAGAGTCGCGTTCTTCTGCCAGGGTCTGATCGCTGACCCCGGTTCGCGGGAGTTCGAGCGGGTCTATGCTGCGGTGGGAGGGCAGGTCGACTTTCGCTTTGTGGTGTTTGCGAGGCTGGATATGACCCTGTCGGTCGGTTATGCAGCCGGTGCGGGTCGGGGAGAGCGGCGATCCGACGAGGTGATGGTTTCTCTTAAAATTCTCTGATGCCGATGCTCCGCCCGAACCTTTTTCTGGCTCTTCTCCCGGTCCTGGTGTTTCTGGCCGCGCTGGTTTCCCTTGATAGTTACAAACTGGTACGGCTGCGTGCGGTGCTCCTCACCATCGCGCTGGGAGTGGCGGCTGCGGTGGCTGGCCTCGGGGTGAACAACTGGCTTGCGGACTGGCTCGATCTCGCATGGCCGCAATTTGTCCGGTATGTGTCGCCCTTTCCGGAAGAAATTCTCAAGACCGCATTCCTCGTCGTTCTTTTCGCCCGTAACAGGATCGGTTTCATGGTCGATGCGGCGATCCGGGGCTTTGCCCTCGGCGCAGGCTTCGCGAGTGCGGAAAACGTCTTCTATTTGTGGTTGCGCCCGGACGCTGATCTCTCGTACTGGATCATCCGGGGGTTCGGGACCGCCATGATGCACGGAGGCGTCACTGCCATCGCGGGTATCCTGACGCAATCGTACCTCGAGCGCCGCAAGCAGCCTCTCCTTCTCGCTGTGATTCCCGGTCTCATCGCCGCCGTGGCAATCCATTCTCTTTTCAATCACTTTTTCCTCGATCCCCGCCTGACGACGGTACTCATCCTGATCGTTTTCCCGTTGTTGATCATCATTGTCTTTCGGGCGAGCGAACGGAAGACCCGGCGGTGGCTTGGCATCGGATTCGACAGCGATCAGGCTTTACTCGAGATGGTGACAACAGGTGTGCTTGCGGAAAACCCCATCGGTGCGTACCTGCACTCTCTCCAGGGGCGCTTTCCCGGAGAAGTGGTGGCGGACATGCTCTGTTACCTGCGCATTCACCTTGAACTGGCTCTTCGCGCGAAGGGGATGTTGCTGATGCGTGAGGCGGGCTTTGAGGTTCCGCCTGATCCCGGCGTGCAGAGCCAGTTCGAAGAGCTCCGGTACCTGGAGAAGAGCATCGGAACGACCGGGAAGCTCGCGCTCCATCCCTTCCTTCACATCCGCGTGAGAGATCTCTGGCAGATCACCATGCTGCGCTGAACGCGTGTTGAATCTCATCGTGGTTTTCGGTAGGTTGAAATCTTCTCGCACGGAGGCGCACCCCCGCAAAATACCGGATGGACCTCTCCTCTTCATATCATCGCACGGCCGCACTTGCCGGTCTCCTCTGCGTTTCCCTGGGGCTGCACTGCGCACAGTTGTCTGCAGAGGACAAGGGGGGACTGATCACCGGGCGGGTGGTGGACCGGGTGACGGGCCTGCCGCTGGAATCGGTCAATGTGTTCCTTGCCAGCACAACGCGCGGGGCGGTGACCGATGCGGGAGGGAGGTTCATACTGTCCGATGTGCCTCGCGGGTACTTTCAGCTGATGGCTTCGCGGGTGGGCTACGAGAGTGTCGTCCTGCGACTGGAAGTCGCCGGCGGGGATACGATCCAGCGTTTGATCTCCCTCCTGCCGCGCCTTGTGGGAGGTCCCGAGGTCGAGGTGCTGGCGCAATCCCCGGAGGCGTGGCGAAACGACTTCGAAGAATTCAAGCGCCAGTTTCTGGGAACCGATCGGTTTGGCCAGGAGTGTGTGTTTCTGAACCCGGAGGTGGTCGGGTTCCGCCGCGATCCCGCCACAGGCGTTTTTCTGGCGGCATCCGACAGCGTTCTGCGTGTGCGGAATGTTTCCCTCGGGTACCTGCTATTCATTACGCTTCGCTCATTCCGCTGGGATTCCGCGACAGGTGCGGTTGATTATACGGTGTATGTTCGCTTCGAACCGCTCCGGGCAGCCGGGCCCGACGACAGCCTGAAGTGGAATCAAGGTCGCCGGGAGGCGTATCGCGGATCGGTCCGTCACTTCCTCCGGGCCCTGGTAGCCGCGCAGCTGGAACGAGAGGCGTTCTTTGTGATGGATGAAAAAGGGGAGAGTCTGGGGCGGGACGCACGGAAGGTTGTCATCCTGCTCCCGGGCGGAATCCTGCAGCTTGCCACGGACGGAATTCTCCGCATCGACTACGCGGGAGAGACGCAGGCACACCGGAATTATGTTCGTCTTGCCCAGGGGCTTGTGCATGTAGGAGCGGGCGGTTCCCTTCTCGAACAGAAGGATCTCCTGATCGATCCTCGTTCCTGGTGGGCGCAGCACCGGGTCGGGAGGATGCTACCCGTGGAATACGTCCTGCAATGAGATATCTGTTGTGTTCATTCTCCAGGGAGGTGGTATGAAGCGAATACTGTTGCCGTTCCTGCTGCTTCTGCCGGTGCTGGCAGTGTCACAGGGGAAAAGGCTGTCTGTTCCCTATTCTCTGATGAGGCTCCCGAACGGGTTGACGGTGATCCTGCATGAGGACCACACGACCCCCACGGTAGGCGTCAATCTCTGGTACCATGTAGGATCGGGCAACGAGAAGCCGGGTCGTACCGGATTCGCCCATCTGTTCGAGCACCTGATGTTTGAGGGTTCCGGGCACGTGCCGGAGGGAAAGTTCGACGAATGGCTTGAGGCGGCGGGTGGAGACAACAACGGCTCCACATCCACCGACCGGACGAACTACTGGATCAACATTCCGTCGAATGCCCTGGAGCTTGCCCTGTTTCTGGAATCGGATCGGATGGGATATCTTCCCGATGCGATGTCGAGAGAGAAGGTCAACGGACAGCGGGACGTGGTGAAGAACGAACGGCGTCAATCGTACGAGAACCGCCCGTACGGGATGGCCAGCATCATTCTGGATGAAAATCTGTTTCCGCCCTCGCATCCCTACCACTGGCCGACGATCGGTTCCATGCAGGACCTGTCGGCTGCCAGCTACGAGGATGTGCTGGAGTTTTTCAGGAAATATTACGCCCCGCAGAATGCCAGCCTTTCGATAGCGGGCGATATCGATCCGCGATCGGTGCGGGCCCTGGTCGAAAAATGGTTTGCGGAAATCCCCGGAGGCGCTCCTGTTGCTCCGGTTGAGGCGCCGGCGGCACTGCTTGCGGAGGAAAAACGCCTCATGATGGAAGACAGGGTATCGCTCCCGCGCCTCTATATGGCGTGGCTGAGCCCGAGGTTGTTTGCCCCGGGCGATGCAGAGCTGGATTTGCTGGCAAACATCCTTGCCGGGGGGAAGAATTCCCGGCTCTACAAGCGACTCGTATACGATCTGCAGATTGCCCAGGACGTCGCGGCATATCAGTCGTCTTCGGCGCTTGTGTCGACGTACATGATTGTTGCCACGGCACGTGCGGGGAGGACGCTCGGGGAGATCGAGAAGGTGATTCAGGAAGAACTCAGGCGCATTACACAGGAGCCCCCGACACAGCGGGAGGTAGACCGGGCGGTGAACCAGTTTGAGGCGGGATATCTGGACCGTCTGGAGAGTGTGGGCGGGTTCGGCGGCAAGGCCGACCAGCTGAATGCGTACTATGTCCAGTCCGGGAATCCGGACTACTTCAACGAGGACCTGGCGCGTTATCGGGCCGTCGATCCGCAGGACGTTTCCACCGTGGCGGCGACGACGCTCCGCGACGACGCGCGGGTAGTCCTGAGCGTCGTGCCGACCGGCAAAAAGGAACTGGCCTCCGGTTCCGCAAAGGAGGTGAAGCCGCAATGAACAGACGACTGATGTTGACGGTTGCCCTCAGCGTGATGTTGCCATGGGTGGTAGTTGCTCAGAAGCCCGACCGGACTGCTCCTCCGCCCGCGGGTCCTCCGCCCGCATTTTCGGTCCCGGCCATCCAGAAATTCACTCTCCCCAACGGGCTTCCTGTGTATCTTCTGGAGAAGCACCAGGTACCGTTGGTTCAGATCAACCTGCTGGTCCAGGCGGGCACGGCCATGGATCCGGCTGGCAAGTCGGGGCTGGCCAACATGACTGCGGCGATGATGATGGAGGGGGCGGGTGCCCGCACGACGCTTGTGCTGGCCGATGCGATCGACTATCTGGGCGCCCGGATCACCTCGACTGCGGGGCAGCATGCCATGGCGGTGCGGCTTCATACGCCGGTGGCGCGGCTTGATTCGGCGCTCGCTCTTTTTGCGGACATTGCGCTCAGGCCGACATTTCCAGCTCCCGAACTGGCCCGGAAGACAAAGGAGCGGCTCACCGCACTGCTGCAGTGGAGAGATGAAGCGCGGATGCTCAGCGTCGTGATGTTCAACAGGACGCTCTTCGGCGAACACCATCCCTATGGTGTACCGGTCATCGGGAATGAGGCCACTCTCCGCGGGTTCACGCGCGAAGACTGTGCGGATTTTCACGCGACATGGTTCAGGCCGAACTACGCCGCTCTGATTGTGGTGGGAGACGTCACGCCGATGAGCATGCGCGCAACGCTGGGGGCCGCCTTCACTTCGTGGAAGCCGGGGAAAGGCGTCGCACCATCCCTTCCACCCATCGAGCAGGTGGCGAAACGGGAAATTGTACTGGTGGACAAACCGGGTGCGGCGCAAACGGAGGTCCGGATCGGACGCATCGGTGTTCCGCGCATGACGGATGATTACTACGCTCTCCTCGTCATGAATACTCTCCTCGGAGGATCCTTCAGTTCGCGCCTGAACAATAACCTGCGTGAGCAGCACGGCTATACCTACGGTGCCTCCTCCACGTTTGATTTTCGCCCGCTTCCCGGTCCTTTTCTGGCCGCGTCCGCCGTTCAGACCGCAGTCACCGACAGCGCCCTTGTTCAGTTCATGAAGGAGCTGCGCGGAATCCTTGAACCCGTCAGCGATGCGGAAGTCGAGCGGGCGAAGAATTACGTTGCTCTGGGATATCCGGCCGACTTTCAGACCGTGACGCAGATTGCGGGGCAGGTGGAAGAGCTGGTGAGTTACGGACTTCCGGACTCGTACTTCAACAATTTCATCCGGAACATTCTGGCGGTCAGGAAGGAAGACGTTCAGCGGGTTGCCCGGAAAACAATAGATCCGGACAGAATTACCATCATCCTGGTCGGTGACCGGAAGGTGATTGATGATCCGGTCAGGGCGCTGGACCTCGGCCCGATCGTTCACAGGACGATCGATGATGTGCTGGGGAAAGCGCCCGTCCTGGAGGAAAAGAAATAGGCGTGGGCCGGTCAACCGTTCGATCGCTTCAACGCCGGGTCGTTGTCTGTCGCCTCTGTCCCCGCCTGGTCCGCTGGCGCGAGAAAGTCGCGAGGGTGCGGGTCAGGCGGTTTGCGGAGGAGGCGTACTGGGGCAAGCCGTTGCCGAGTTTTGGCGATCCCCGTGCCCGTTTGCTGCTGGTGGGCCTCGCCCCTGCAGCGCACGGGGGGAACAGGACGGGGCGGATGTTCACAGGAGACGAAAGCGGACGCTGGCTGTTTCGCGCGCTCTTCGGGTCGGGGTTCGCCAATCAACCTGTATCGCGTTGTGCCGGCGACGGGCTTGTCCTGACCGACTGCTACATCACCGCGACTCTTCGCTGTGCACCCCCACAGAACAGACCTCTCCCGGTTGAAACGGCGCGATGCTCCCGCTATCTCCTTGAAGAACTGCGCCTTCTGAAGAACGTGCGCGTCGTGCTCGGGCTGGGAAAGATCGGGTTTGAGAATGCTCTCAAAGGATATCGTGCCCTGGGACGGATCGGTTTCCGGGTCATGCCGCGTTTCGGGCATGGTGTCGTGCACGAGCTGGGTGATCTGACGTTCATTGCCTCGTATCATCCCAGTCAGCAAAACACGTTTACCGGCAGGTTGACCGTGGAGATGTTTGACGCGGTGTTCGCCGATGCCCGGGCGAGATTGGGGAAGGATGTCTGCTGAAAGCGGCCTGGGGTTATCGCGGGAGGCGGATGCGGAAGGTGGTCCCGGTGCCGGGGGTGCTTGATTTGACGAAGAGCTTCCCGCGGTGGTAGTCTTCGATGATGCGTTTTGAAAGGCTCAATCCCAGACCCCATCCCCGCTTCTTGGTGCTGTAGCCCGGGCGGAATATCTCCTTGTGCAGTTTCGGGTCGATGCCTTTGCCGCTGTCGGTGACATCGATAATGATTCGCTTGCCGGGCAGCGTGATGGCGAAGGAGATTTTTCCCGTAGGTCCTTCCATGGCGTCGAGAGCGTTCTTGGTAAGATTCTCGATGACCCACTCGAAGAGTTCCCTGTTGATTCGCGCGTGGAATTCTCCCGGAGTATCAAGGGTCATATCGATCTTCCTTCCGGTGCGGGGGAGGCGGCGGGCAATGTAGCCGATCACTCCTTCGATCACTCCGGCAAGGTCCTCATCTTTCAGATCGGGTTTAGATCCGATCTTGGAGAATCGGGCCGCCACCTTGTTCAACCGTTCGACGTCGCGCTCCATCTCTGCGAGGATTTCTCCCTGCGCGGGGGAGTCGGCCAGCATTCCCTTCAGACGTTCCAGCCAGCCCATCACGCTCGAAAGGGGCGTGCCGAGCTGATGGGCGGTTTCCTTCGCCATGCCCACCCAGATGCTGCTCTGTTCGCTTCTCTTGATCGTGTTGAACCCGACGTAGGCGATGACGACGATAAGGAAAGCGATGGCCAGCTCGCTCACGGGGAGCCAGCGCAGTTGCCGGATAAGCGCCGATTCTCCGTAGTGGACAACCGAAAGAACGGTCGAGTCGGCCCCCAGCACCCGGATCGGGGTGTTTTTCGCGTCCATGTCGGCGATCAAAAACCGGAAAAAACTGTCACGCTGTTCCGGGCTCATCACCGTGGTATCCTCCTCGAGATTCTTCGTGAAGGTCCGGTTGTTCAGGGGATCGGTGAGGACGATGGGGAAGTCGATTGCCTGGATGACCTCGAAGGCGAAGCTGAGGTCGCTCTCCTGCGTGCTGTTGGATGTGATAAACTCGATAGACCGGGCGTAGAGAGCGACCACTTTGCGTTCGCGTTCGAGCAGCTGGTCGGTGATCCCTCCGGAGTAGAGGAGCATGCCGATCACGAAGAGCGATGCGAGCACCAGCAGGAGAATCCTGAAATTCCCTGTTGTTCCGATGGGCATCCGTGGCACGGGGCTGGACATTTGCGGGGGTCGGCTGTTCAGGGGATGATGATGGACTGGTCGCGTCGCGGGCCGACCGACACCATCCAGAGAGTCGTGTCGGTGAGCCGGGCGAGGACTTGCACATAGTTGCGTGCTGCTTCGGGGAGATCTTCGAACGTGCGCACGTCGGCCAGCGATTTCCTCCAGCCTTCATAGACTTCAAAGACCGGCTGGGTGCGGGAAAGGGAGGCGATGTCCGTCGGGAATGTTTTGAGCCGCTTGCCTTTGAATTCGTAGCCCACGCAGACGGGGATCTCTGCAAGGGTGTCGAGGACGTCCAGTTTGGTGATGGCGAGTTGCCGGATGCCGTTGATCATGGCGGAGTAGCGCATGGCGACTGCGTCGAACCATCCGCACCGGCGGGGCCGGCCGGTGGTGGCACCGAATTCATGGCCGAGTGTGCGCAGCTTCTCACCGGCGGGGTTGTCCTGCTCGGTCGGGAACGGACCGTTGCCGACGCGTGTGCAATAGGCCTTGGCGATTCCGATCACGGCGTCGATGGCTGTCGGCGGGATGCCGAGACCGGTGCACGCGCCTCCGGAGGTCGGGTTGGAGGACGTGACGAACGGATACGTTCCGTGATCCACGTCGAGGAGGGCACCCTGGGCGCCCTCGGCGATGACCCGTTTTCCTTCTGCAAGAGCGTGGTGGAGATAGAATGCGGTATCGGTTACATACTCGTCGATCTGGCGGTCGAATTCCTGGTATTCGGCGATAAGGGCGTCGACATCGATCTTGTTCTCTCCATACACCCGGGTGAGAATTGCGTTCTTCTCGACGATGTTGGCCTTGAGCTTGGCGGCCAGCACATCCCGGTCGAGAAGATCAACAATACGGATCCCGACGCGCATGAACTTGTCGATATAGGCGGGACCGATGCCGCGGCCGGTGGTACCGATACGCTGGGAGGCCTGGACGTCCCGGATCACGTCGAGCTGTTTGTGATACGGCATGATCAGGTGGGCGTTGTGGCTGATCAGCAGGCGTCCCCGGACAATCACCCCGGCGGCTTCGATTTTTGCGATCTCCTCCATCAGTGCGGCCGGGTCGATGACGACGCCGTTCCCGATAACGCAGGTGATATGGGGATTGAACATCCCGGAGGGAATGAGGTGGAGGACGTACGTTTTGTCGCCGATGCAGACCGTGTGGCCCGCATTCGCACCACCCTGATAACGGGCGACGATATCGGCATGCTCCGCGAGCATGTCGACGACTTTTCCCTTGCCTTCGTCGCCCCACTGGGCGCCGACGATCACCTGGACAGGCATACATCCTCAGCGGCAATGAACCATGGCCCGGGAGCGCGTCCGGGCAAAAAAAATCTCCGACAGTTCCTCTCGGGGAAGGTCGGAGATTCAAAGGGGAGAATCAATTACTTTTTGAAACTGGCCAGTGCTTCAGGCACGGTCGGGTGGCTCTCAAACACGCGCTCGAGTTTCGTAATCTTGATCAGCGCGAGGATCTTTTTGGAGGCGCCGGCTATTTTCAGGACTCCTCCGCCGGCCCGCATGGCATTGACCCCGCCGATCAGAAGCCCCAGTCCGGAACTATTGATGAACTGTACGTTGGTCAGATCAAGCACCACCAGTTTCTTCCCGGCGGCCAGCAGGTCGTGCAGTTTCCCGTTGAGGGCCGTGGCGTCCGGTCCCCCCATCAGATTGCCGTCAAGAGCGATGACGGTGATGGTTCCGTGGCT
>Ga0326726_10002514_pt1 | contig 16842 bp, 15 predicted proteins | sample MHFenrmetagenome_2_FD_207603 | JGI IMG/M metagenome (GOLD analysis project Ga0326726, IMG submission 207603) | Lab enriched peat soil microbial communities from Michigan Hollow, Ithaca, NY, United States - MHF15MN | ecosystem: Environmental > Terrestrial > Soil > Wetlands > Peat | place: USA... | reverse complement strand
GTGAGAGCGTGCTGATGGATGCCGCCAAGCTCGTTGCCCACGCCCTGCCGATCATGATCGGCCAGGCTCGGGGAGATCGCTACTTCGGCGTCTAGGCTCATTCCGGCGGAAGGTGCCAGCTTGTCCATGCCGCCATGGTCGCTGAGCAGCACGGCACGAATCGCCGCCGGAATGCTACTCGGCACTCGCCGCAGCTCCCCTTCTTGAGCGCCGCGCCCGGGCGGGACGCCGCGACGCCATGATCTCCTCGAGCGCGCGATTGTGGTCCTGCATCGCGAGATAGGCGCGATAGCGGGCGTCGAAGTGGCCGCGCGTGGCCGCCGTCGGCGCCACGGTGCGGCCAGCGCGGCCCATGGCGGAGGCTGCCTCGGCGAGCGAGGGATAGAGGCCGGCCGCCACGGCCGCGACCATCGCCGTGCCCAGCAGCACGCCGTCCTCCTCCTCGCCGAGCACGACGGTGCAGCCCGATGCATCAGCGTAGAGTTCGACCAGCAGCGGATTGCGTGCGTGGCCGCCGGTCACGTGCAGGTGGTCGATGCGATAGCCGTGCTCGCCCAGGCGCTCCAGGATGTGGCGGTTGCCGAGGGCGATGGCGACGGCGCCGGCATAGTAGAGCCGCGCCACGGAATCGAGCGAGCCGTCGAGGGCGAGACCGCTGATCACGCCGCGCGCCCGCGGGTCGGCCAGCGGCGAGCGGTTGCCGTGGAAATCCGGCAGCACGTGAAGATCGTGCGCGAAGGCCGCGCCCTCCTGGCCGCGCAGCACCTTGATGCGCTGCAGCACCACGTCATGCGCGCGCTTGCCGAGCGCCCGCCCCTCGGCCGTCCAATCCAGCAGGTGGTCGAGGAGGGCGCCGGTGGCGGACTGCCCGCCCTCGTTCAGCCACAGGCCCGGCGCCACAGCGCCGAAGTAGGGGCCCCACACGCCCGGCACGAAGCGCGGCTCGCGCGACAGCGCCATCTGGCAGGTCGAGGTGCCCGCGACCATGGCGATGCGGTTGTCGAGCCGACTGCCGGCCAACTCCGCGCCGAGCGCGCCGAGGGCGCCGGCGTGGGCATCGATCATGCCGACGCCGACGAAGCAATCCGTGGACAGGCCGAGATCCGCCGCCGCCGACTCCGCGAGCGTGCCGATGCGATGGCCGATCGGCCTGGCGCGGTCGGGCAGGTGGGCGCGCCGCTTGAGGTCGGCAAGCCCGACCTTGCGCAGGAAATCGCCCTGCCAGCCCGGCCGCTCGTGGGCGAGGTAGGTCCATTTGCAGGCGAGCGTGCATTCGGAACGGGCATCGATGCCGCTCGCCCGCCACACCAGATAATCGGCGAGATCGAGGATGCGGCCGTAGCGGCGCCACTGCTCCGGCTGCTGCCGCTTCAGCCACATCAGCTTGGGGATTTCCATCTCCGGAGACATAACGCCGCCGACATGGTCGAGCACGCGATGCTGGGTGGCCGTAGCCTCCGCGGCCTCGGCCGCCGCGCGATGGTCGAGCCAGACGATGACGTTCCAGCGGTCGTCGCCGGTGACGGAGGCGCTGGCCGGCCGGTCCTCACCATCGAGTGCCACGAGCGAGCAGGTGGCATCGAAGCTCACGCCGGCGACGTCGGCGGAATTTATTCTTGCCTCGGCGCAGGCCGCCCTTACGGCCGCGCAGACCGCCTGCCAGATGTCGTCGCTCGAATGCTCGGCATGGTCGAGGGCCGGACGTTCCATGCGGATAGGGTGGCTCGCCCGCGTGAGCAGGTGGCCCTGCACGTCGAACAGCGCGGCGCGCGCGCTCCCCGTGCCGACATCGACCGCGAGCAGGACGCCATCGCGCCCCGTTCGCCGTGCTCCTCGCGTTTTCTCTCGTGCCATGGCGCTAAGGACTTGACTTGCCCCCACCATCGGAGAACATACCGACCATACAATGTGGCGGGCGGCGACGCGCTAGACAAGTCGGTACGGGAGGCGACTTGGTCTCGGCCCGCGGCAACGCGGCAATGAAGCTGCGCGGCTCACGCGCTATCTACGCAACGACGACCGAGAGGCCTAATATTGCAGACTTCCCTGCGGGAGCGGGGATGTCGTTTGCGCGATCTGACGTCGAAGCTGCCGACTCGTGTCGGGAAGGAGCAAAGTCCTTTCTCCGCTCGATGACGGTGGAGTACCGGGCGAAGGGAAGCAGGCAATCGTATGTGTGCGGTGGAGGCCGCGGTGGGCCTTCACGATCCTACCAGAGGCGAATGACCGGTTTCAGAGGATTGACGCGCCGGAGACTGATGCAGCTCGCCGCGGCCGGGACGGGAGCCGCGGCTGGCGGGCTGCTGACCTTCGGCGGCCGGGCGCTGGCGGAGACGGAGGCCGCGATCGTCGTCCCGCCCGACGGCAGCAGATTCAAGGACGTCGAACTGACCTACTTCCAGGATTCCGGCTGGCTGCACGCGCCGCTCTGGCTATCGCCGCTCTTCATGAAAGACGCCGGCGTCGGCATCAAGAGCCGCCAGCAGTATGAGGGCGGCGACGCCATGAACCAGGTCTTGCCCGAGCTGCTGTCGCAACAGCCGCATTTCGATTGGGTGCAATACCCGTGTCCGTTCCTCGGGGCCTTTGCCGAGACGGGCCAGCTCGAGCCGCTGGATGAATACTTCGCGCGCTATCCGAGCGCGAAGGAGTATCTCGACTGGGTCATGCCCGCCTACGGCGAATTCTACACGAAGTGGAACGGCAAGACTTATGCGGTGATGCTCGACGGCGATATCCACGTCCTGCACTACCGCAAGTCGCGCTTTGCCGATCCGGATCTGCAGAAGAAATACTCGGCGCGCTTCCAGCGCGACCTGCTGGTTCCGAAAACCTGGCAGGAGTTCGTCGATTGCACGCAGTTCTTCACCGAGGAGCTGTCGAGCCAGGGGGTGTACGGCACCTCGGTGGTCGTCGATCCGCCCAATGTCGGCTGGGGTGTGTGGATGAGCATCGCCGCTGGCAATGGCGTCCACTACTTCGACGCGGCGATGAATCCGACGATCAATACGCCGCCGGCGGTCCAGGCCCTGGACATGCTCAAGGAGATCGTCAAGTTCGGGCCGCCGGGCAAGGAGTCGATGAGCGTCTCGCAGGTCGTGCAGCGCTGGCAGTCGGGTGCGGACGTCATGTCGATCTGGTGGATGGACCTGGCGAAGTCCACTGCCCAGATGCAGGGTCCCGAGCTGTCGGAAGACCAGGGCGCCGACGTCATCCCCGGCTGGAGGCAGGCCGACGGCACCGTCAACCACCGGGCGATCTCGGCCTGGTGCCGGACGGCATCGATCCCGAAGAACGCACCCCAGGCGACCAAGGATGCTGCTTTCTATTTCATCTACCGCATGTCGCATCCGCAGATCTCCGACCATATCGTGGCCGATCCGTACTGCGGCTCGAAGCCCTTCGGCGCATCGCACTACAGCGATGCCGCGGCCCAGCTCTATCTCAAGCCCAACCCTCAGCGCGACGCCAGCAACGAGCTATGGCCGATGAACGGCGGAATCTTCAAGACCTTCGCGACGGCCCGCGACTATCTCGATGGCGGCCTGAAGAATGTCCAGGTCGGCTATCCCCAGCTCTATTGGGAGGGGACTCCGGCGTACGCCGACGCTCTCGGCCGCAGTATCGCCCGGGCGGTCGCCGGCGAACTCACCTCCCAGCAGGCGCTCGACGAAGCCGCCGAGGCCTGGACCAGGATCGCGCAGAAGTTCGGCGTCGAGAAGCAAAGAGCGCAGTATGCAAATTTCCTGGGAAGCGCGCGCAAGCTCGGCTATCAGATCTGACGGGCGTCCGACGCTGAAGGGGTCCGCGATAGGGCCGGAGGATCGGACCGCGGCGGCACCCGAAGCAGAAGGGTTCCCCGTTTTGCCTTTGTATCCTTCCAGCCTTTGTGGTGAATTTTTTCACGGATGAAAGGCAAGCTCGAACCCCCGCCGCCCGGCTACCGGCCGCATGACGCCAACAGCCTGCGCGACTATCTCGCGGGCAAGCCGGCGCTGGCTGCGCGCCTCGGCGGCACCGCCGCGCTCTGGCGGATCGAGGAGGTCGGCGACGGCAACCTGAACCTGGTCTTCCTGGTGCGCGGACCCGCCGGCTCGCTCTGCGCCAAGCAGGCGCTCCCCTATGTGCGGCTGGTGGGCGAGAGCTGGCCGCTGCCGCTCTCGCGCGCCCATTTCGAGCATATCGCGCTGGTGGAGGAGGCGAGGCACGCGCCCGACCTCGTGCCCGCCGTGCACCTCTTCGATCCGGTCGCTTCCATGACCGTGATGGATTGCCTCGACGGCCACATCATCATGCGCAAGGGCATGATCCAGGCCGTGCGCTATCCGCGCTTCGCCGCGGACATCGCCCGCTTCCTGGCGGAGACCCTGTTCCGCACCTCCGACCTGGCGCTGCCGGCCGGCGAGAAGAAGCGCCGCGTCGCCGAGCTCGGCGGCAACATCATGCTCTGGAAGATCACGGAAGACCTGATCTTCACCGATCCCTATCGTATCGCCGAACTCAACCGCTGGACCGCGCCTCAGCTCGACGCCGACGCCAAGGGGGTCCGCGACGACGTCGCCCTGAAGATCGCCGTCTCCGAGCTGAAAGAACAGTTCCTGTGCGACACCGAGGCCATGATCCACGGCGATCTCCACACCGGCTCGATCATGGTGACCGAGGATGCGACCAAGGTCATCGACCCCGAGTTCGTCATGTACGGCCCCATGGGGTTCGATACCGGCGCCGTCATCGGCAACCTGCTGCTCTCCTACTTCAGCCAGGACGGCCACGCCGAAGCCCCCGGGGCGCGCCGCGACTACCAGGAATGGATTCTGCGGCAGGCCGAAGCCGTCTGGAACGAATTCGCCGCTCGCTTCCTCGCACTGTGGAACAGCGACGCCGCCGCCGGCGACGCCTACCCGAAAGCGCTCTTCGCCGACGAGCCCGGACGCCGCGCCTTTGCCGGCCTCCAGTACGGCTACATGCGCCGCCTGTTCGCGGACACCCTCGGCTTCGCCGCCGCCAAGATGATCCGCCGCATCCTCGGCCTCGCCCACGTCCTCGACCTCGAGAGCATCAAGGACCCCGACCGCCGGGCCCAATGCGAACGTCGCGCGCTCCGCCTGGCGCGCGCGCTGATGGTGGAGCGCGGGCGCTTCGGATCCATTCAGGAGGTTACGCAGGCGGCGAGGGACGTGACAAAATTACCGGCGTGACCGCATAGGTCTGTCGCAAGCAAAGCAAGATGCAATCGATGCAATCTATTCCAGCGCTGTTGCCAGCCAGATTTCTGCTTCTGGTTGCCGTAGCAGTTCTAGTCGTTCCAACCATCGCACCCGGCGCCGATGCGCCAAGTCGCGCGGAACTTGACGCCATCACCGAACGTGGACAAGCCCTAGCCGCCTATGATCAAGCTGCCTGGCACTCTACGGATGCCGTTCTCGCTCTGAAGCCACGTGATGGCGCTGTGACGCATTATATCCCGCGCCAAACGCCGACCGGTTGGGTGGTCGCATTCGGCCACCTTGCTGAGGCGGGCGATGCCTTCATCATCGAATACGAGGCAAAGTCGCGAACCGCGGGTGGTCCATTCATCGCCGGTGCGGTGCAACCGCCACGCCGCGATATCGACTATTTTCTTCGCGCCGTACGCGCTATCGAACTGGCAAAGGGCGATTTCCCGTTTCTGAACCATCAGTACAATGTCGCGGCTCTCCCGGCGGCGGCGGGCGACTGGTGGGTCTATCTGCTGCCCGCGCAGACCAAACCTGATGTCTGGCCCCTTGGCGGCGATGGGCGCTATCGGATTTCGGCCGACGGCACAACGGTTCTGGAGAAGCGCCTGCTTCACAAATCGATCATTGAACAGCGTTCAGCCGAGGCTGCTGCGGCTGGCTACCATACCCATGTACTCTCGGACACACCAGAGGACACGGACGTATTTCTGGTCTTGTCCCGTCGCCCGGCCATCCCCGAATATGTGGGCACCCGCGATTTCATCTACGTGATAAATATCGATGGATCGATCTCGATCGAAAAGCACAATTAAGATTGGCTAACCCCGCCTACCGCCTCACTCCCACCTCATCCAGGTGCTTGAGCAGATCCTTCGGGTCCTCATACACCCGATACGCCCCCGCGCGCTCCAGTTCGTCCTGGCCGTAGCCGCCGGAGAGGAGCCCCACGCCGAGCGCGCCGGCGCGGCGCGCCGCCAGCAGGTCCCAGACGCTGTCGCCGACGACGATCGAGTTGCGGACATCGATGCTCAGGCGCGCCGCCGCCGCCAGGAACAGGTCGGGGTCGGGCTTGGCATAGCGCACCTGGTCGCGCGTCACGATGGGAATCTTCTGGGCATCGAGACCGAGCTTCGACACGGTCACGCTCGCGCTCTCCATGCGGCCGCTGGTGGCGATCGCCCAGGGCACGCGCTTGGCCGTCAGGTAGTCCAGCAGCGCGCGCGCGCCCGGCAGCCCCCGCACCAGCGCCGCGTGGCGGCCCTGATAGGCCGCGGCATGGGCGTCGCGCAGGCGCTTGCGCCGCTCCTCGCTCATCTCGACGTCGGTCTCGCGCAGCAGCGCGTTGGTGAAAAGGCCGCCGCTCATGCCGATGCGCCGATGGATGCGCCACACCGACAGCTCGATGCCCTCCGCGCACAGGGCATCGTGCCAGGACAGCACATGCTGATAGACGCTGTCGACGAGCGTGCCATCGAGATCGAACAGGAATCCCGCCACGCCCGCGTCGCTGGTACCGTCGGTTCTATCGTTCGTCATCGATTGCTCTCCCTCGCCGGTCATTGCCGAACAATGAACCACGGAGACCGGCAGACACAAAGAGATCTGAAGCGGCCCGCTTGAGTCGAAGTGCCGGCGTCGGCATACTTTGATGCATCGTCCGGTCCACGGCGGCAATGGGGGAAGCACGGCATGACGACGGCGAGTGCGGCTCGTTTCAGCATCGGGGGCGTGCTCGGGCAGGGCTTCGAGGTCTTCGTGAAGAACCTTGTCTCCTTCGGCATCATCTCCCTCGTCGTGACGTTCCCGTCGTTCGTCTATCAATTGATCAACGGCGCCAGCGCGGTGACGACGGACGCCACGATGGACAATGGCACGGTCTACGTGGGAAGGTCCGTCGTCGGTGGGGGCGCCTTCCTCGCCGTCCTCATCGAGCTGGTCCTGCGCCAGGTGGCCATTGGCGCGATCAGCTACGGCGTGTTCCAGGAAATGCGAGGCCAGCGGGCCGACCTCGCCGATTGCCTGCGGCGGGCGGGATCGTTGGTGCTTGTCGTCGTCGGCGTGGCCGTCGTCGCCGCCATTGCCACGATCCTGGCGACGTTTCTCCTGGTCGTTCCCGGCCTGATCGTCGCGACGATGCTGTGGGTAGCTGTTCCCGTCGCCGTCGTCGAACGGCCGGGCGTCATGCAGAGCCTGTCGCGCAGCGCCGCCCTGACGAAGGGCAGCCGCTGGCAGGTTTTCGGAATCGCGCTGCTGATCGGCATCGGCGCCTTTGTCGCTTCCTATGTCGTCGCTCGAATCTTCGGGGCCGGCAATTTGGGTTCGTTCGTCTCGTGGATCGTCGCGGCGGCGATATCGGCATTCGCCGCCAGCGTCACAGCTGTCGGCTACACGACGCTGCGCTTCGCGAAAGAGGGCGTCGGCATCGACCAGATCGCCGCGGTCTTCGACTGAGCCCGCGGGGTGCGCCCGCTGCCCCGCGCTACGACTCCTGCCGAACGCAGACCGCAACGTCGACGACCAGCGGCACATGGTCGCTTAGGCGCGCGCCGCACCAGTCCTCGAAGCTGCCTACGCTCATCTCGCGCATGCCGGCGGCCCAGGCGCGCGGCAGAAAGACGTAGTCGATGTGGTAGGTCGGGCCGTCCTTCTTGCGGTCGCGCCAGTAGTGGGTCGGCTCCGTCTCCGCACCCTGGGCCTCGCCGCGCGCATGGTGATAGGCGCTCACCAGCCCGTAGCGCTCGAGCAGTGACACCGCGTGCGAATGGTTGATCAGGTAACCGGGTTTGTCCCAGAAGATGTTGTTGTTGAAATCGCCGGCCACGATCGATGGCGCCGCGACGAGGAATTCCCGATAGTCGCGAGTAAGCGCGAGCCGCAGCGGCCCCGGCTGGCGCTTGCGGCGGATGCCGTCGCTGAAGTTCTGGGCCCACACCGCCAGCAGATTGAAGGAAGTCGGCCCCTCGATGCGGACGGGCGCGATGAAGCGAAGCGACCGCCGATAGAGGTCATCTGCGAGGCGGGCGCGATACCCGTTGAAGGCGAGCACCGCCAGGCCCTTGTTCCGGTTGGCGCCGATCCACACCGGCGCGCCATCGAACGCACCTGCGCCGAGCCGCTCCGCCAGCCGTTCCGGCGACGCGCATTCCGATAGCACGGCGATGTCGGGCCTGAGCGCCAGCAGCGCCCCCAGCTTGCGGTGCAGCGCCATGTTGCAGTTCCAGGCGACGAGGCGCATGGGCACTCTGCCGTCTACGGGCACTCGGCGCCGGCCGCTGCGGCATCGCCGACACCCGTGGGTTCGGCACTGCTGCGGCGGTTCTCGACCAGGATGTGACCGATAACGGCGATCAGCACGATGGCGCCGCCGACGAACACGAGGAGCGGCGGCAGCTCGGCGAAGGCGATCCAGACCCACAGCGGCGCCAGCGGCGCCTCCAGGGCGCCAATCAGCGCCGTGTGCGCCGCCGGGATCAGGCGCGCGCCGATAGTGAACAGCGTCAATCCCAGGGTCATCTGGAAGAATCCGAACAGCGCCAGATAGACCAGCTCCATCGGCCCGGGCGCCATGGGATCGGCCCAGGGCAGGCTGACGATGGAGCCGAACAGAATCGACAGCGCCGCCGCCGGCACCATCGGGATGTCGCGGTGGCGACGGCAGATCACCATGGCGACGGCCACGGCGACCGTCATCGTGAACGCCAGCAGATCGCCCCAGAGATTGGCGCCGAACCCGGAACCGCCGAGGGTGACGAGCACGCCGACGAAGGCGAGGGTGGCCGCGATCCAGGTGGTCGCCCCAGGACGCTCGCGTAACCAGATCCACGCCAACACCGCGGTCACGAACGGCGCGGTTGCGTAGATGATGGCGACGTCGGCGACGGTCGTGAGCTTCAGGGCCGGGATGAACGTCGTCATTCCGATGGCCGAGCACAGGGCGAACAGCCACCCCGGACGGCCCATGGACCGGTAGAGGCGCAGCGTCTCGCCGCGATATCGCCAGACGATGTAGGCGGTCGTGAACAGCCCGGCGAAGACTCCGCGCCAGAAGAGGATCGTCCAGGCATCGAACGGGATCAGCCGCGTGAAGAACCCCGCCGTACTCCAGGCCACGGCCGAGGCGGTCACGCAGAGCACGCCGAGCCGATAGTGGATGTGGTCCTGCATCGTCGCTGCAGCTCCATTTGTATGGTTTACAAAAATCTCACACCTTTGATACTATGTAAACCGATATGACCAGCAGCGAAACCGTCGGTCGGCGACTGGTGGCGGCGCGGGCCCGAGCCGGGATGTCGTTGCGCGACCTGGCCGGTGCCATGGGGAGCGTGGTGTCGGCGCAGGCCATCGGCAAATACGAGCGCGGCGAGATGCAGCCGAGTCCGCCGGTGATGCGCGCCCTCGGCCGGGCCCTCCGCGTTCCCGAGAGTTATCTGCGCGGCCGCAGCGAGGTGCGGCTGGAGAGCGTGGAATTCCGCAAGAACCGCCTGACGAGCCGGCGCGAGGAGGCCGCCATCAGGAGCCGAGTGCTGGCGGCAGTGGAGCGGCATCTCGAGATCGAGGAACTCGTGGGTGTCGCGGACGAACGCTGGGCGCCACCGGCCGGCCTGCCGATCTCGGTGCGTAGCCCGGAAGAGGCCGAACAGGCCGCCGCGCGCCTGCGCGCCGCGTGGCGCCTCGGAGTCGACGCTTTGCCGAACATCGCGGAGTTCCTGGAGGGTCGCGGCGTCAAGGTCATCACGCTCGCCCTGCCTGGATCGGTGTCGGGCCTCGGCTGCCTGGCGCGCCGGAGGCGGGGGCCGCCCGTGCCGGTGATCGCCGTCAACGACTCCGATACCGGCGAGCGCCAGCGCCTCACCCTGGCCCACGAGCTCGGTCATCTCGTCCTGGAGATCGCGGAGGGCGGCTTCGCGGAGAAGCTCGCATTCCGCTTCGGCGCCGCCTTTCTCATGCCGACGGAGTTTCTGAGGGCGGAAGTGGGACGCAAGCGCCGCGCCGTATCGCTCGCTGAATTGCTGGAGCTCAAGCGCGTCTTCGGCACCAGCGTTCAGGCCATTGCCTATCGCCTCCGCGACCTCGGCATCATCGGCGAATCGACCTATCGGCGGATGTTCGAGCGCTTCGAGCAGCTGGGCTGGATGCGGCCGCCCTACCCGGAGCCCCACCCGATGCCGAAGGCGGAACCCCAGCGCTTCAAGCGGCTGTGCTTCCGCGCGCTGGCGGAGGGGATCATCTCGGAAACGGCGGCAGTGCGGCTGATGGATATGAGCGCCGCCCGGCTGCGCACCGCCTTGCGGGAGCCGCGACCGGGACGCTGAGTCCGCGACCTTCGTCGCCTTCTACCTGCTGGGCGTGGAGGACCGCGACATCATCGAAGTGCCGCCACCCGCCGGGCAGAGGCGCCGACTCAGCCCTTCAGGAGCCGGCGCTCGGGCTCGGCCACGAAGGCGCGCTGGCCCCGCGTGACGATCTCGTGTCCCTCGGCGCGCAGCCGTTTCTTCTGCTCCGCCAGCCCGCCCGGATATTTGGGGTTCAGCTCACCGCTTCCCTTGAGCGTGCGCCAATAAGGCGTCACGCGGCGGCGCCCCTCGGCCTCGTCCTCGCCGGCAGCACGGGCGGCGATGCTGGCGAAGATGCCGGTCGTGATCGGGCAGGCGGTGTCGACGCCATGCTTGCGCGCCAGCGCGGCGCGGATCTGATTGACCGTGATCAGCCGTCCGCGCGGCACGCGCCGCATCACCTCGTCGACTTCGCGCGGCGCCGGGATCACCATCGTCCCGCTCACGCCCCAGCGCGCCGCGAGTTGCGGCGGGATTTCCGCGACGCGCGGCAAGTCCTTGCTATCGGCGAGCTTGTCGCGGAAGGATTTCTTCGTTCGGCCCATGCGGCAACGCCTCAGGACTCCATACCCGGCATCTTTGATAGCGCATTCCCGATGATCGCGATTGCTGAATTCATCCCTTGCAAAGCTCGCCCAAAGTTCACACATTGTTCTAGTCTGGCGCGGCGGGTTCTGCAGCATCGAACCTGCTGGGCTCGCCGCGTCGGTCGCTCTTTGACATCGTGGATCAGATCACGGGAACGTCCGGCCGGGGGCCGCTCTTTGACATGCGAAAAGTCCCTGGAAGCGAGGGGTTACGCAAAAACCGATAGGGTTGAATTTCGAGTTTCGCGGTTGGATACCCTTCCCGACCGAAGGCACAATCCGGCCGATCCGTCGTTCACTTTTCGCCGGGCGCCGTCCGTCGCTCCGGATAGAGGCTGAGCAGTCCTTCCCGCGAGGCCGCGCAGACGCCGCGCTCGGTGATCAGCCCCGTAACCAGTCGCGCCGGCGTGACATCGAAGGCGTAGTTGCCGGCCGGGCTGCCGTCGGGCGTCAGCTGCACTTCGGCCATCGCACCGGTGGCCGACCGGCCGCGCATCACCGTCACCTCGGCGGGGTCGCGCTCCTCGATCGGGATCTGACTGATGCCGTCGGTCAGCGTCCAGTCGATGGTGCTGTGGGGCAGGGCGACGTAGAACGGCACGCCGTTGTCGTGGGCGGCGAGCGCCTTCAGGTAGGTGCCGATCTTGTTGCAGACGTCACCGGTGGACGTCGTGCGGTCGGTGCCGACGATGCAGAGATCGACCTTGCCGTGCTGCATCAGGTGGCCGCCGACATTGTCGACGATCACGGTATGCGGCACGCCAGCGCGGCCCAGCTCCCAGGCGGTGAGGGCGGCGCCCTGGTTGCGCGGGCGGGTCTCGTCGGCCCACACATGCACGGGGATGCCGGCCTCCTGCGCCTTGTAGATCGGCGCCAGCGCCGTGCCCCAGTCGACGGTCGCCAGCCAGCCCGCATTGCAGTGGGTCAGCACATTGACCGGCCGCGCCCGCTTGGCCCGCTCCCAGGCGTCGCGGATGAGCGGCAGGCCGTGCTCGCCGATCGCGGCGCAGGTCGCGACATCGTCGTCCGCCAGTTCGGCCGCGCGCCGATAGCCGGCGGCCAGCCGCCGCCCCGGCGGCAGATTCGTCAGCACCTGCCGCATGTCCTCCAACGCCCAGCGCAGGTTGACGGCCGTCGGCCGCGTGGCAAGGAGGGCGGCGCAATTGCGCTCGATCGCTTCGTTCGACGCGTCCTCGTGCAGCGACAGGCAGAGGCCGTAGGCCGCCGCCACGCCGATGAGCGGCGCGCCCCGCACCTGCATGGTCTTGATGGCGCGCGCCGCGTCCTCGAGCGTCTCCAGCCGCACGATCCGGAAATCATGCGGCAGCAGCGTCTGGTCGATGATGTCGACGGTCCGTCCGTCGCCGGAGAGCCAGATCGTGCGGTAGGGAATGCCGTCGACCTGCATGGCTCAGGCGGCCCGGAAGTAGCCGTACAGCGTCCAGATGCCGATGGCGACGAAGCCGAGTCCGGCAATGAGCTTCAGGGGCACGCGCGTCAGATAGTGCCCCGCCAGGTTGCCAAGCAGCACGGCGATGGCGGTGGAGAGGCAGAGCGCCGCCGACGCCGCCACGAATACGAGCGCCGGGTGCTGACGCGAATCCGCGGCGAACAGCAGCGTGGCCAGTTGCGTCTTGTCGCCGAGCTCGGCGAGAAACACGGTCGTGAAGATGGCGATGAGATCGAGCAAGATGTCCGCTCCTGTACAGTCGTCAGGGACGAGCGGCCGGTGGGCCGAGCGTCTTCTGCACCTGCGCGAGCAGCGCGTCACGCGCCCTGTCGTCGGGCAGCGCATCCAGTCGCTGACGCAGATCGAGGACGAGCGCGGCGTAGCGGTTGTGCCAGTCATGCCGGCCGACAACCTCCGGCGGCAGCCGGCGCTCCTTAGGCGCACGGGTCACTGCTGCCATCAGGTCGAAGCTGTCATCCAGTTGTGGCAGGAAGATCTTGCTGCCGTCGCAGCCGGCGGCGACCAGCGCCTGCTTGAAGGCGGCGCGCGTCTCCTCCTCGCCATGGGTCAGGAACATGCCCTGGCGCACCGGCAGCCGCTCGCGCATCCAGGCCACCAGCTCCGGTCCGTCGGCGTGTCCCGAATAGGCCTCGATCCGCCGCATGGTGGCGCGGACATGGATCTCTTCGCCATGGATGCGGACCGGATTGGCGCCCGCCAGCAGCAGCTGACCCAGCGTCCCCGGCGCCTGATAGCCGACGAACAGCACCGTCGCCTCAGGCCGATAGAGATTGTTCTTCAGATGATGGCGGATGCGTCCGGCCTCGCACATGCCGCTCGCGGACATGATGATGGCGCCGCCGGCGATGCGATTGATCGCCTTGCTCTGCTCGACCGTCTCCACGAAATGGAAGTTCGGCATCTCGAACGGCGAGCCGCCCTCCATGTCCTCGAGATCCTTGGCGTGGGCCATGAACACCTGTGTCGCCCGCACGGCCAGCGGCGAGTCGATGTAGACGGCTATCGACGGCAGCGCCTTGCTGCGAAACAGAGTCGCGAAGTCCAGCATGAGCTCCTGGCTGCGCTCGATGGCGAAGGACGGGATCAGCAGGTTGCCGCCCCGCTTCATGGCCGCCAGCACCTCGTCGCGCAGCACCTTCTGGCGCTGCGCCGGCGTCAGATCCGGCCGGTCGCGCCCGCCATAGGTCGACTCCGCGACCACATAGTCGAAACCTTCGGGCGCCTCAGGATCAGGGTGGAACGCCTTGTGGGCCGGACCGAGATCGCCGGAGAACAGCAGCCGCAGGCGCGGATGGGTCGGGTCGCCCGTTTGCACCTCGATCTCGATCGACGCCGAACCCAGGATGTGGCCGGCATTCCAATAGCGCGCCCGCACGCCCGGCCCGGCCTCGAGCCATTTCTCGTACGCGACTTGGCGCACCTGCTTGAGGGTCTCCTCGGCATCGGCGCGGGTATAGATCGGCGCCACCTCCGGCTCGTTGCGCTGGACATTGCGGCGGTTGATGCGCTCGACCTCGCTCTCCTGGATGTTGCCGCTGTCGGGCAGCATGAACGTCAGCAGGTCGGCCGTACTTTGCGTGGCAAACACTGGGCCGCGAAAGCCGGCCTTCACCAGGCGCGGGATCATGCCGCTGTGGTCGATATGGGCATGGGTAAGCAGCAGGAATTCCGGCTCGCGCGGATCGAAGGGGAGGGGGCGATAGTTGAGGGCGTTGAGCGTCTTGGAACCCTGGAACATGCCGCAGTCGACGAGGAATCTGCCCTTAGGGTGGCTGATCCGATAGCAGGAGCCGGTCACGGAACCGGCGGCGCCGTAGAAGTCGAGGGTGACGCTCATGGCATGCTCTTCGATCGCTGGCGGATGATGGGTGCGGCGCGCCGCGAGCTATCACGGCAACTCGAACTCGGCCACGACAGGCGCATGATACGACCCCGGTCGCAGCGCGCTGACCCAGCCCGGTTCAGTCTCGTCAAGGAGCGACATGTTGTCGATGGTTATCTTGCGGCAGGCGAGCGCCAGCGACCGCGAGGCCAGGATGTGATCGAGCATGATCCGACGCTCGCCGTGCACGACGGTGAACCCGCTCTCGTCTGCACCGTCCGCCAACGGCACGAGGGCGCGCTCGGCAAGCTCGACGTTTCCGGTATCCTCCGGGTCGCCGCGAATGATCCGCACGGGAGTTTCGCGCGCCGTCGCGTTGAAGTCGCCGGCCACGGCGATGAGTGCGCCGGCATCGGTGTCGAAGATCTCGTCGACGGCCAGCCTTGCCTCAAACGCCTGACCGGTGCGCTTGACGGCTGCAACGAAGAATCCTTCCGCCCAGGCTGGAACCGTTTTCCAGGCGCCCGACGCCAGCTTCTGATCGGCGAGATACGCGGCGATCGGTGCCCGCAAGTGCAGATTGATGACGTGGACGGTTCGCTCCGGCTCGATCACGATCTCACACAAGAGGATCGGCCTGTCCCAAGCGATTGCCGTGTCATCGCCGGCCTCGGACGTCGGCGGACGATAGCCGGGCGGCGCGACCATCTCATTCCACAGCTGCCGGCTGCGTCGGATCGGCCACCGGCTCAAGGTGACGAGATTGTGGATGTCCAGCGGTCCGACGCCGCTCTTCCGCAGCGTACAGGCGCGCTCGAAGGCGGCGTAGGGCGTGCCGGCGAGGACGATATCGAGATCGCGCAGCTCTCGTGCCGGACCCGGCCGGCCCTCCTGTGCGTTAACCTCCTGCAGGCAGAGGATGTCGGCATCCAGGCGCGCCAGCTGGGCCTGCAGGGTCGGGCGCCGCGCCTCGATCGCCAGGGCGCCGCCGCTGCGCCGGCCAAGATTCTCGATATTGAAGGTTGCCAGCCGAACACGCACCGCGCTGATCCTGCTTTCCCCGGCCTTGACCTTGGCAAAGGCCGGCTGGCATTTCTATGGTGACCCGCAGCGGCAATCTCGCAGCGTCGTTGGAGGCAAGCAATGATCACCATTCGCCGTCACGACGAACGCGGCCGGGCCGAGCTCGGTTGGCTCGACAGCCGCCACACCTTTTCGTTCGGCAGCTACCGGGACCGCCAGCATATGGGCTTCCGCAGCCTGCGCGTGATCAACGAGGACCGGGTGGCGCCGGGGCAGGGCTTCGGCGCTCATAGCCACAGCGACATGGAGATCATCAGCTACGTCCTCGACGGCGCGCTCGAGCACAAGGACAGCCTCGGCAACGGGGCGGCGATCCGCCCCGGCGAGGTACAGCGCATGACCGCCGGCACCGGCATCACCCACAGCGAGTACAACCCGTCGCCCTCGCAATCCGTTCACTTCCTGCAGATCTGGATCCTGCCGGAGCGCGATGGCTTGCCGCCGGGCTACGAGCAACGCTTCTTCCCGTCGGCGGAGAAGCAGGGCCGGCTGCGGCTGGTGGCGTCGCCGGACGGTAGCGAGGGGTCGGTGACCGTGCACCAGGACGCCAGACTCTACGTTTCGCACCTCGGCGCCGGCGACACCGTGGTGCATGAAATCAAACCGGGACGCCACGCCTGGCTGCAGATCGCCAGCGGCGCGGTCACGCTCAATGGACAACCCTTGCTGGCCGGCGACGGCGCCGCTGTGAGCGACGAACAGCGACTCGAAATCGGCGCCGATACCGGCTCGGAGGTGCTGCTGTTCGATCTCGCCTGAGCCGCCGGCCCGCTTCATACCCGCAGCGCCATGATGCGCTGGTGCAGGCGCAGGTAATCCTGTGTCACCTTACCCCCGAAGAGCGGATCGACGAGCCGATGCAGCTTGCCGTCGATCTCCGCCCAGTCTGCATCGCTGAGGGCGGCGATAGCGCGGGGAAAGAAATGCTGCTCTTCCGCCTGCATATGCCTGCGGTTGCGGGCGAGGTATTCGCGGACGAGCGCCTCCAGCCACTCCTTCGGCGTTTCGACGTCGCGCTCGACATTAGCAACAGCGGCGGCGAGACGCTGCGTCAATGCCGACAGCTGCCGGTGCTCTTCCATCAGGTTTCCGACCGCGGCGGCGGCGACGGGGTCGCGGCGCATGAGGACGGCGTAGATGGCATCCTCCCGCGGATGATGGGAAATCTCGGGGTAGTTGAGGATGTAGTCGACGATCAGGTCCAGGAGATCGAAATCGGGCACACCGCCTCGCCGATAGGCATCCATCTCCTCCTCGATGATCGCGAGGAGCTGGCGCATATTGCGGTGGTCGATCTCCAGTTCTTCGATTGTCCGGGCCATAGCTG